>WUUC01181631.1_pt1 | contig 11158 bp, 11 predicted proteins | sample 6278441 | NCBI WGS metagenome assembly WUUC01 (sample SAMN13675441, study PRJNA597444) | soil metagenome | isolation source: soil | place: USA: Washington | collected 2017-10 | reverse complement strand
CTTCGGCTACGACATCGGGATCAGCACAGCCTGGCTGGACCGCTCGCCCGAGGAGTTCGTCGAGCTGCTGGAGCGCTACCGGCGGGAGGCCACCGGCGCGCAGTGATCAACGCGCGGACCAGGCTCGCTCGGGTGTCTGCCGGGGCCGTGCCTCGCCCCGGCCGGCGGGGCTTCGCCCCGGTGCGGCGACTCCGTCCACCGGACCCCGGTTATGCGCCGGTGGCCTCCCAATCATCCACTTGGAACGGTCGAGTGCTGTTCCTGTCCACGACCGCGAGGGTGGCGGCGACGAAGTCGCGCACGGCGGGGGTGTGGTTGTCGGCCCGCCAGCCCAGTGCGAGCATCGAGGGCGAGATGTCGTCGACCGGGACGAACCGTACGGTCGGCCGGGCGTAGAAGCGGCCGACCGATTCGTGCGTGAGTGAGATCGCGCGTCGGGCAGCGACCACCGTGAGCATTTCTTCCACACTGTCGACGACCTCGTCGGCCAGACGCGGCACGCGGCCGTTGGCTTGACGCTCGGCGACCTGCCAGAAGGCCCGCCAGGTGGGCGATACCGCGTCGGGGACCCGGACGAACGTTTCGCCGGCGAGCTCGTCGAAACCGATCGCGTCGCGGCCGGCCAGCCGGTGGCCGGCCGGCACGACGGCGACGCGGCGTTCGGACCAGAGGTCGACCAGGTCGATCCCGGCGAGCTCGTCGGCGCCGTAGGGCGGGCGGAGCAGGCTGAGATCCAGCTCGCCGGTGCGCAGCGCGGTGAGATGGTCGGTAAAGCGCATGGCACGCATGCGCAGCACCACGTCGGGCTGGCGTGCCCGGAAGTCGGTGAGGATGGCCGCCATCTGCTCGGCGGCAGCCTGGGCCAGGAACCCCACGACCAGCTCGGGCCGCTGGCCGCTGGCGATCCGCCGGGCGACCGCTACCGCGCGGTCCGCGGCGGCGACCGTGCTGCGCGCCTCGGCCAGGAACGTCTCGCCGGCCGGTGTCAGCGCGACCGCGCGGCTGGTGCGGTCGAGCAGGCGCAGGCCGAGTTGGCGTTCGAGTCGCTGGATCTGTTGGGACAGCGCCGGTTGGGCGATGTGCAGCCGTGCGGCCGCGCGGCCGAAGTGCAACTCCTCGGCGACCGTAAGGAAGGCGCGCAACAGTCGCAGGTCAACGTCCATGCGGTCATAGAACCACAGTGACCTGTGACGATAACCGGGGTTGATCGATCGCGGCGGGTTTGGTCTTGGCCTCGGTCCCATCGGTCGGCTTAGCGTGCGGCATGCGAATCGGCGTCGCCTGAGAGGGACGGTGAGCGCGATGTCCGCGACGATCGACGTGCTCGACCCGGAACACCCGAAGCGAGTGCTGATGGTGCTGGCCAATCCCGCGGTGAGCCCGGTCACCGGCTGGCCGGTCGGGTTCTGGTGGGCCGAGCTCACGCATGCCTACTGGGAGTTCACCGAACATGGCTACCAGGTCAGCTTCGCCAGTCCGGACGGCGGCCCGGTGCGGGGTGACTCGTGGAGCGACCCGCGTGACGACAGCGGCTACAGCGCCGAAGACCTGATCAGCCGCGGGTTCATCACCTCGCCGCGGCACGCCGCGCTGCTCGAGAGCACGGCCCGGATCGCCGATATCGCCGTGGCGGACCACGACGCGGTGTACTTCGTCGGCGGCCAGAGCCCGATGATCACGTTCGCCGACGACACGCGGGTGCACGACCTGGCCCGCGACGTCTACCTGGCCGGCAAGATCACCGCGGTGGTGTGCCACGCCACGTGCATCCTGCTCAAGACCCGGCTGCCGGGCGGTGAGCTGCTGGTCACGGACAAGACCTGGACCGGGTTCGCCAACAGCGAGGAGGACTACGCCGACGCCTTCGTGGGCACCAGAATCCAGCCGTTCCGCATCGAGGACGAGGCACGGGCGCTGCCCGACACCAACTTCATCGTGTCCTCGCGGTTCAAGCCGCACGCGGTGCGCGACGGCCTGCTCGTGACCGGGCAGCAGCAGTACTCCGGTGCCGCCGCGGCCAGGCTCGTGATCGGAGCCCTCGGTGTCTGAACCGGCGTCCACAGTGGACACGATCGTGGCGGGTGGTGGACCCGCCGGACTGTCCGCCGCGCTGTACCTGGCCGGTGAGGCGATGCAACCGCACAGCCTGACCGGCCGGATCAGCCTGTTGACCAACAGCGACACCGACGAGATCAGCCCCAAGTTCCGCGGGCGCCTGGACGCCGCGGGCATACCGGTGATCCACGACCGGATCGCCGAGGCGCACGGCAGCGACGGCATGCTGGAGGCGATCACCACCCGCCGCGGCGTCGAGCTCGCGGCCACCGGCTGGATCCGGGTGGACACCGAGCAGAAGACGTCGGTGCCCGGGGTGTACGCCGCCGGCGACGTCACCAGCCTGCACTCGCACCAGGTCACCGCCGCTGTGCACGAGGGAGCGCAGGCGGCGTCGGCCGCGAACTACTTCTTGTACCCGCCCGAGCTGAAAGCCGAATGAAGGCATGACATCCGGCGCTGGCCTCAGCGAGCAGCGGGTGACCTGGGCGGAGCTGTTCGTCGATCTGGTCTGGGTGTTCGCGGTGACCCAGATCGCCGCGACCCTCGCCGACGCGGCCGGCATCGGCGATGCCGCGAAGACGGTGCTGCTGTTCCTGCCGCTGTGGTGGGGATGGGTCGGCCTCACCATCGTGGGCAACGCCGCGGGCGCCGCCCTCGACACCACGCGTGGCCGCCTGATCCTGTTCGCCTTGGCCGGCTGCGGGTTGAGCATGGCGATCGCCATCCCGCACGCCTACTCCAGCCGAGCACCGCTGTACGCCGGCGGCTACTGCGCCCTGCGCCTGCTGCTGTGGATGGTGCGGCACGGCCAAGCCGGGTTCCGCGACATCCGGGTCGAGCCTTTCGCGGTGAGCCTGTTCATCGCCGGTCCGCTGTTCGTGCTCGGCGCGCTCACCCCAGCCGGAGTACGAGTGGCGGTGTGGACAGTCGCGGTCGCCGTCGAGGTGCTGGCCCCTGCGGTGCTGACCCGCCGGCCGGCCGAGGCTAGCTTCGAGACGGCGCACCTGCCAGAACGGCTCGGGCTGTTCCTCATCATCGCCATCGGCGAGACGGTCGTCGCCGTCGGCTCCAACGCCACGACCATCACGTTGGACCCCGCGACCGCCATCACCTTCGGGCTGTGCTTCGCGATCATGACCCTGCTCTGGTGGAGCTACTTCCACTACGGTGCACCGGCGGCCCGGCACAGCTTGCGAACCGACCCCGTGCAGGCACGCATCGCTCGCGATGTGTTCAGCTACGCCCACCTGGTCTACGTCGTCGCGATCATCTGTATCGCGGTCGGCATGAAGAAGGCACTGCTCCACCCGCTCGACGCGCCGCACACGCTGACCGAACTCCTGCTCGCGCCCGGCGCCGGACTCTTCCTGGCCGGGTTCTGCTACGCCCGGCAGCGGATGTTCGGTGCCATCGGACTGCCCCGGTTCCTCGGCGCCGCCGCCTGTGCCGCCTTAACCGCCGTGGCTTCCCTGCTCCCCCAGGTCGCGGTCGCGGCGCTGGTGACCGCCGTCCTGGTGACGGTGAACGGTGTGGAGGCCTGGCGGGTGGAGACCGGGCGGCCCTTACTACTGCTGACCGTGCCCTGGCGACGATGAGTGTTGCCCACCGCAAAGGAAGGACAACTACCGTGACCGATCTACTCAGGACAGTGCGTGATGGCCGGGCCGCGGGGCGGCTGCCGGTGGTGGCGGCCGTGATCGCCACGCTGGCACTGCTGGCTTCGCTGGCCGTCACGGCGGACGCCGCCGAGCCGACGCCGGACGGACAACCGTCGCTGCCCGTGGCCGGGGCGCCGGGACAGCCGAGTGACGAGGCCGCACATGCCGTGCTGGACAGCATCTACAAGGGGGACTTCCGGTCGGCGTTCGTCGACAAGCGACCAGAGCTGTTCCTGCGGCACGTCCCAGACGACTTCGTGTCGACCATGGTGGACGGATCGCACCTCGACGCGGCCGCCATCCGGCAGGCGTTTCCGCGGCAGTTCACCACCATGGTGCGGACGATCGAGCACAACGTCACCATCGAAGACGTTGATGTCGCGGGTAACCGGTCGATCTCGGGTGTGGTCACGCTGACGACGCTGATCGAGCATCAGAGATCAGCTGGCGGCGGCACGTACTTCGTCATCACCGTGGGCACCTTCCGTGACGACTTCGTGCTACGTGACGGCGTATGGCTGCTGAAGCGTGCCACCCAGCTGCGCGGTCAGACCATCACCTCGCCGCGCCCATAACCGGTGAGACCGAATGGGGATCGTCAGGTCAGGTTGTTGATCCACTTCTGCAGGTGGCGGATCTGGCCGGTGAACACGGCCGCGTCGCGGTAGCTGTTGGCCAGCAGCGCGGCGCCCTGAACGGTGGAGATGAGGGTGACGGCGAGTTGGTCGGCGTCCTTGCGGCCCATGAGCCGAAACTGCTCGCTGGCCCAGTCCGTGCGGATGCGCATCAGGACGGCGCCCGCCGCGGAGAGGTCGTCGCCGCGTCTGTCCAGTTCGGAGCACAGGGTGCCGAGCGGGCAGCCGTGGCTGGCCAGCTCCGGGCCGGTGCGGGCGATCTCGCGGGTGAACGCGATGAGCCGGGCGCGGGGGCTGCGGTGCCGGTCGAGGGTACGCAACAGTTCCCGGATCTGGTCGGCGTGCGCGTCGATCACGGCGCGGACGATGTCGTCCTTGGTCTTGAAGTAGTAGTAGACGTTGCCGAGCGGGACGTCCGACTCCTGGGCGATGTCGGCGAGGGTGGTCCGTTCGACGCTGTTGCGGTGGAACAGCGCGCGGGCCGCCTCCACGAGGCGGTCCCGCTTGCCGGCGCGCGCGACTGTTGCTGAGTCAGTCATCTCACTGAACATCTTATCCGCTCGGCGCGAACTCGTCTCGGTTGCGCTCGATCCAGGAGGCGAGGTCGCGTCCCGGCCGGCCGAGCACCCGTCGGATCACGGTGTCGTCGATGACGAACCAGCCCGAACGGGCAAGCTCGGCGGAGTTGACGAGGACGTCGCCCAGCCAGTCGGGCAGCCCGGAGGCGCGCAGCCCGGCGCGGAGGGTTGCCTCGTCGACACCGATGTGCTCGACGCGGTATCCGAGCACGCGAGTGAGCGTGCCCGCGATGTCGTCGTAGGTCACCGTTTCGGGACCACCGAAGTACCAGGTCTGACCGGCGTGGGTCGGATCGGTCAGCGCCGCGACGGCGAGGTCGGCGACGTCTTCCGGGTCGGTGATGTTGAACCGCGACTGCCCCATGACGGAGCGCAGCTTGCCGGTTTTCACCGTGGGCGCGTCCCAGCGCAGTAGCGAGTTGAACATGGTGGGCCGCAGCACGGTGGCGGGGATGCCGGACTTCTCGATCCAGGCGGTGATTGCCGCCTGCCAGCGGAAGGGTATGACGTCGGGTCCCGGGTCGGGGTACGCGGCGGACAGCTTGACCAGGCGGGGCAGGCCGACCGCGTCCGCCGCGTCGACGAAGTTGATCTCCTGCTCGGTCATCTGCGGGCCGGGTGCGGTGGCCAGGTACCCGATGTCGACGTCGGCCAGGGCCGAGGTGAGAGACGGCGGGTCCATCAGGTCACCCCGGACGATCTCCACGTCGGGGCCGAGCAGCGCGGTGGCCGCGTCGACATTGCGGGCAAGCACGCGGACCCGGGCGCCGCGGTCGACCAGCTTCGCCGCGACCCGCGAACCGACCTGCCCGGTCGCGCCGACGAGCAGGATCAATGGCTCGGTCATCACCCTGCCATCCCAAATCCGCCGCCGACGGTGGTATTGGCCCCGGTGATCAGCGCGACTGGGCGGTTTTCGTGCGTCATGTGAAGTGATCTCCCGGTGAGTCAGGCCAGTCGGCGCCAGGCAGCGGCCGCGCCCACGGCGAACTCGGCGAAGCTGACCGGCGGCCGGCCGGTCACCGTGAGGACGTCGTCGGTGAGCACATCCAACGCACCGGCTGCCATCGCGGCGGCGTAGAGCCCGCTGTTGTGATCGGCGGTCTCCGGTGACGCGCCCTCGGCGATGAGCGCGTCGCGAAGCCGTTTAACGACATCGTCTGTCTCGACGTACGGGATACGGCGCCCCACGGCCGCCGAAATGTGTTCGGCGATCTGCGTCATCGTCAGCGACTCGGGGCCGGTCGGGGTGTACGCCTTGCCCCCGTGCCCTTTCTCGGTGAGCGCGACGGCCGCGACCGCGGCGATGTCCTCGGTCGAAACCCAGTTCACCCGGCCGTCACCGGGCGGCATCGGCATTTCGTCTCGCTCACGGATACTCTCGGCCGGGCTGACGTAGTGGAACTCGGAGAAGTTCTGCATGAACGCGGTCGGTCGCAGGATGGTGTACGGCACGCCGGACGACTCCACAGCCATTTCGATCCGCCGCAGGTGGTTCTCCGGCGGTGCTTGGTCCGTGCCGTACACGGACAACAACACGACCCGCGCGACGCCGTCAGCGGCCGCGCCATCCAGCAGTGTGCGGATCCAGTCGGCATGGCGGGGCTGCGGGATGCCGCCGGTGACCAGGTAGATCCCGTCCACGCCCTTCCGCGCGGCCTCGTAGGTGCTCTCATCGGTCCAGTCGAAACGGACAGGTTCGACGCCCGGCCGTCCAATCATGGACGCCCGGCCGGCGGGGCGGGTGGTCACACCCCGGCGCGTCAGCAGCGGGATCAGACGCCGCCCGACCTTGCCGGTGGGGCCGGTTACCAGAACGGTTGGACTCACGTACGCCTCCATTGGTCGGTGCACTGGAGTCAGCCAAGTTAGTTGGCCAACTCACCCAGCACGCTACCGTGTGAACCGGTCCGCACGTCAAGAGTGAGCCAACTAACTTGGTTCGGGTCCGCACGGGCGGTTCCAAACTTGGTCGTTCAACGTGGCCTACCAGTCACATTCCATCTGCGGATAGCGACAAGTTCCGACGGAGGGTGAGTTCGACACACGAGAGGTCACTTGTTGGACATCAGGGTGCGTGGTCCGGTCGAGGTGACCGGGCCGGATGGCCGTGCTGACCTGCAGGGGGCGCGGCGGCGCGCGGTGCTCGGGGTGCTGGCGTTGCATGCCGGTACGGTGATTCCTCGCGAGCGGCTGGTCGACGTGCTTTGGGGCGACGATCCACCTCGCACGGCCATCAAGTCATTGCACAGCCACGTGGCGCGGGTGCGGCAGGCGCTGCGTGCGTGCGGGTTGCCGGGCGTGTTGCACACGAGCAACTCGGGATACCTGCTGGATGTCGACGCGGAGGTGGTCGACGCGCACCGGTTCGAGCGGTGCGTCCGGACGGTCGGTGAGGTGACCGAGGACGCGGACAGCGTGGTCGCGCGCTGTCGCGCGGCATTGGCGTTGTGGCGCGGCGATGTGTTCGACGACGCCATGCTCACGGGTTGGGGTATCGCGGAGATCAACCGGCTGCGCGAGCTGCGGTTGACCGCGTGGGAGCAGCTGTGGGACGCCGAACTCCGCCGTGGCCGGCACGGCGCCGCGGTCGTCGAACTGGAACGGTTGCTGGTGGCGCACCCGTACCGGGAACGGTTGGTGGGCCTGTACATGCTGGCGCTCTACCGATGCGGTCGCCAGGTGGACGCGCTGGACGCATACCACCGGCTGCGTCAGTTGCTGGCCGACGACCTTGGTGTCGATCCGGCGGCCGAGCTATCCGCTTTGTACACCGAAATCCTACGTCACGAAGAGAAGCTCGGGCTCCCGGTGCCCGCCCGACGTGAGCCGGTGCCAGCCCAACTTCCCGCGCGGCCAGGCCATTTTCACCGGCCGGTGGGCCGAACTGAACACTTTGGACGGAGTGCTGGACGGGCCCGAGCCGCCGATCGTGATGATCTTCGGCCCGGCCGGGATGGGAAAGACCGCGCTGGCCGTGCAATGGGCGCACCGAATCGCCGGCCGGTTCCCCGACGGGCAGCTCTTCCTCGACCTCCGCGGGCACGAGCCGGACACCGCCATGCCCGCCTCCGAGGCGCTCACCCACCTGCTGCTCGGCCTCGGCGTGCCGGCCGACCGTATTCCCACGGCACCGCTCGAGCAGGCCAACCTGTACCGATCCTTGTTGCACGGTAAGCAGGTCCTGATCGTGCTGGACAACTGCGGCGAGGCCGAGGACCTCCTCGGCCTCGTCCCGGGCAGCGCCACCAGCCTGCTCATGGTCACCAGCCGCAAGGTCCCCGGCGCGCTGGCGGTGAGCCATGCGGTGTGCGGCCTTGGCCTAGACGCGCTCGATGCCGGCGCGGCGCTCACCCTGCTCACCCGCGTCCTCGGCCAGGCCCGTGTCGACCGTGAGCCGGACGACGCCGCCCGGCTCGCGCGGTTGTGCGGCGGGATGCCGCTCGCCCTGCGAATCGCCGCCGCCAAGCTGCTGGTCCACCCCGACAGCGGCATCCACGACCTGGTCGTCGAGCTGGCCGGCACCGATCGCCTCGAGTCCCTGTCGGTGCCCGGCGACTCCCGCTCCGTCCGCGCCGTGTTCGCCAGCGCCTACCGAACGCTCACCCCACCCGCCGCCCGTATGTTCCGCCTGCTCGGTCAGTTCCCCGGGACGGCCATCACGCCCGAGCTCGCCGCCGCCGTCTGCGGCCTGCCGGTCATGGCCACCAAGTCCATTGTGGACGAACTGGCGATCACCCAGCTGATCACCTCACTCGCCGGTGGCCGCTACCGGTTCCACGACCTGATCAGGTTGTTCGCCCACCAATGTGGCATGAACGAGGAGCCAGAACCGGACCGCGTCGAGGCAACCGAGCGGATGCTCGACTGGTACCTCGGGCTCGCCGAGGCCGCCAACGAGCTACTCGATCCAACGCGCGACCGGATCCGGCCAACTCTGCGCTACCGGGCCGAGCTTCCAGCCGATCCCCTGGCCTTCCTCGATGCCGAGCCGACCGACCTGGTTTCCGTTGTCCGCAAAGCCAGCCAGCACGGTCTGCCGGCCGCATGGCAGCTCGTCGGTGGCCTGACGAGTTTCTTTTACGCCCGAGGTCACTGGGCCGAGCGGATCGAGATGTGCCGGGTCGGCGCGTTCGCGGCGCACAGCCTCGGCGATGCCGCCGCCGAGGCGGAAATGCTGCGCTCGCTCGGTGTGGCCTATCGGGTATCCCGGCGGATGGCCGAGGCGCTCGACGTCTACCCGCGAGCGCTCGAGCTGACGCGTGCCGCCGGCGACCAGCGGGGACAAGCGGCGGTGCACAACAGCATCGGGGCGGCCACCGTGGAGCTTCGCCGGTTCGACGAAGCGGTCGCCGCCTACGAGCGCGCGATCGCCTTGCACTCGGCCGCCGGTAACCGCTGGGGAGTCGTGAACGCGCAACGCAATCTCGGCTACACCTACGTTCGGATGGGCCGCCCCGACCTGAGCCACGCGCCACTGCGGAAAGCACCGAGCTCCGCCAGGGAGATCAACAATCCGCGGATGGAAGCGGCCACATTGGACACTCTGGGTGAGGCCCTGCTGCACCAGGGCGATGCCGACCTCGCGCTGGAACATTTCCAGCTCGCCTTGGCCATTGGCCGGCACATCGGTGACCGCAGGTTCGAGTCGGAACGTTGAACAACATCGGGCTCGCCCAACTCGACCGGGGCGATCCCACCGCCGCACTGGACAGCTTCCGCCAAGCGCTGACCGTTTGCCGCGGGCAGGCCGATCAGCACGGTGAATCCCTGGTCCTGAACAACCTCGGGAAGGCAAGGCTCGCGCTCGGCGATCTTGCCGGAGCCCGCGAGGAGCTCCGGCTCGCGCTCGCCATCCGGGAACGGATTCCCGACAACTACGAGGAGTCACAGCTGCGGCGAACCCTGGCCGAGCTCGACGCCCGATCATCTGCTGGCGGGAATGTGCACCTCGACCCGGCTGTTGCCGATCGTGCCGGTTGAGACTCCCGTCAACACCGCATAGAAGATCTTGCTGGGTGTGCCGGGCAGACTTCGAAACACCTGAACCGTGAAGCTACTCCTTGTGGAACCAGCCGGGATTGTTGTTCGGCCATCACGGATCCCGGCAAAGTCCACGCCGGATACGGCCGTGCCATCGATCGTCGCATAGCTCACCGTCATCGCCGCTGTGATCGGCTTGGACTGCACGATGAGAAGCGAGCACCATTCCCCTGCAGGGCAGATCTTGCAATCTGGCGTGGAACCCACCATCTGGACACATGGCGGGTCGGAGACCGACGGACTGGGCGAGCAAGAAGTGCCGGCGCTGGCATCCGGTGCTACCACGGCCGCCGGTCCCACTACCGCGGTCACGGCCGTCAACAGGCCCATGATCATGATTTTCCAGCGTCGCATTCGAACCCCTCCTCGTGTCTGGATCCCTCGACCCGTCACGCGCATGCCTACCGAGCCCCGGTTGTGGCGGGGTTGTCGCGCCGGGCCAACGGCGAGGGTGGGCGAACCGCCTTCCCGATGCGGGTGGCGTGAGAATGAACACAGATCAAATAGGTTTAGACCTTGGTCAGGCCGGTCGGGCCATCTCAGCCGGCACCCGGTCGATCACTGGTTGATCATGGTGAGGAGCGGGCTCGGGCTGCGCTCGTTCCGGTACATGGCGTCCTGGTGGGCGGCGGGGATACCTTGCTGCGGCTGGGGACCGTGCAGCTGGAGGTGCCGTGGCGATCAGGGACATTTTCGTTAGCGGTGACGGCGTGGACTCGGCGGACGGAACTACCTGGAACACCCGGGTCAGGACGTTCACCCGGGCGCGGGCGATCGCATCGGGGATCCTCGCGCCGGATCGGGTGCGGTTCGTCGTCGGGCAGTTCAACATGAAGGGCCAGGCGAACTTCGGGCAGCAGCTGGGCAAGGGGATCGGTACCGGGAGCGACGTTCCGGACGGCTGGTCGATGACCGCGCGCGACCCGAACCTGCCGTGGCACTTCACCGATCTGGACGTGCTCAACCAGACGAGCGACTTCGTCCAGGTCTTCCTGAGCGGAGCCAACGACTACAACGCGAACACCGCCGGCTGTCCGAACATCCGGGACAACAGCGGGACCAACGCGGGAGCGCCGACCGGAATCTGGGTGACCACCCGCAACGTCGCCGGCACCCGACCGGAGTACCGGGTGATCCGGGTGTGGCGGGGCGGGCGGCCGTTGACCATCGGGAGCCTGACCGCGGT
>WUUC01096242.1_pt1 | contig 11158 bp, 8 predicted proteins | sample 6278441 | NCBI WGS metagenome assembly WUUC01 (sample SAMN13675441, study PRJNA597444) | soil metagenome | isolation source: soil | place: USA: Washington | collected 2017-10 | reverse complement strand
TTAGTGTACCAAAATTATATGTCGACACGCCCACAGCAAAGGCAAACGTTACGCTGAAGATAAGACAGAACAGGACGCTCGGGTCGCTCAACGATCGAAGGAATCCCAACGGGTTTTTAACAAACAGCCACAACGTAATTAGCAGGAGGATCGTGGCTTCGATAGCAGACAGTACCATAAGAGGATTTTTTGCTTCCCATAGGTAAGGCCTGAAAAGCGAAACATTAACGGCCTGTGGCAAGAGCGCAAACATACTTCCGAAGGTCCCATCCTGTTCGCCGAGTGTATATCCGCTTCCTGCATTTCTTCCGGTATAAAAACCAATATCATATGCGGTTGTACGCGCGGTTTGCGCAATCTGACCGAGCGCATAACGTGGATCGTCCTCAGCTATCTTTTGAATGGCATAGTATCCGCTTGCCGCTGCGACCAAAATAACAACCGGCGTTACCAGTATCCGCGCAGCCACCGACGGTATCCTGCTCACCCTGTTGTAATAGATCCAGAAAAGAAGTGCAGGAACATAGCAGAGTAACACATACTTTTTGACTTCGAAAATAATCAGTGCTGCAACGACGAGCGCCACCACGCGAAGCAGTGATGGACTCCTGTCGATGAAGATCTTTTTTGCCACGTAGGTTAATACTCCCACGCAGGCAAGAACGATCGTATCTTTTAAGATGCCGGATCCCCAGAAAATAACAGATGGTACAAACAAGACAGCAATGGCGATACCATACTTTTGATTCGGAAAGATCTCGTAGAAAGCAAGGAACAAGCACCACAATCCAAGGAAGCTTAGAAAAGCAAAAACGACCGCGGTCCCCGTGTACGACGAGAATGTAAAAAAGTCGATCACCGTTGCAATTCGAACAACCGCCATCGAACTCGGATCCTGGTAAAATGAGATCTTCGAAGCATACCGGTAAAGCTGGGACTGATCGGCATCCGCGAACATGAGCCTGGCTGCACTCAATGGATCTTCCCATATCGTCTCCCAGATCACGCGACTACCATATGTATGATAGTTGAACGTATCGCCGCCGTCGTAATAAAATTGATAGATGAACCCGATGGCAAGTGCACCGATGATCTTAACCGTAAGGCCCGGAAGGAAATACCGGTAATTCTCCGTATCGCATAATCGTTTACGCAGGTAATACGCCAGTGCATATACACCCATGATCACAAACGGAGTTACGATGAAGTCGCGGAGATCCACCAGTCTTAATTACTCTTAAATTACAATTTAATTATTGTTTCAGTCTCCCTTCTCCAACGCCCTCAGCCTTCTCTTTGCATCCTGGTTAGCCTCGTCCTTCCTGCCGGTCCTCTTCCTCACTTCCATGTAGTACTTCTTTGCTTCGGCTTTATTCCCTTGCCGGTCGGCAATCTCACCCAATGCGATCATTGAATACAAGTAGTAGCCTGTTTCGGTGGAATTATTCTGCTCGGCATACTTCATTGCCAACTGGTAGTACTTCTTCGACTCGTCGAGTTGCCGTCGCGTTTGGTACATCTGCCCCAGGAAGAACGCCGCGTACCTTCCACTGGTAGCCTCATATCCCAACATCGCGCTATCGATACGGGAAATGATCGCCTTCGATTCACGTTCGAGATCAACGTACATACCACGACTGTACAACATGCGCGCATAGTACCGATGGAAATATGGGTTGTCCGGATAGGTCTTGTGAAGATAGTCGGCAATCTGGAACGCACGTGGCTGATCGTTCTCATAGCTATTCAATATCCGCATGAGCCACACCATGGCTTCCGTTCGCGTGTAGAACGCATTGTATGAAACTTCTTTCAACTGTTTTAATCCCAGAGCCTTGTCGCCTTTCCGGAAAAACCAGAGCAATGGCTTTACTGCGGGGTAGTTTTCAGGAACCCAGACGGAGAAATAATTATAGAGTGCATCTCCGAAGAGCAACTCGGGACTGAGATCATCCCTTTCCTTACATTCTTCGAGGTAGTCGAGTGCATCTTTGCCGGCACTTGCGGCCTTTCGCCAGCTGCCTCTCTCTTCGTCGGAATACAATCGTCCTTTGAAACCGTAGGCAGCGGCGAGGAAGAATGCGGCTTCGATCCGGTATTCCGGACGCTTTTTGTGAAGATTTTCAGCGAGCAGGATGGAGCTGTCCATGTAGGCCAGGAACCTGTCGTCGTGGGCCCTGTTTTTTGTATCGGGCATGATCTTCCACCACTCACCGAGCCCGATCAAAAAGTAAGGGAGTGGATGCCAGGCGTACTTCTGTTTCAACCACTGAAATTGCATTTCAGCCTTCTCGAACTTGAAGTTATACAAGTCGTCCAGCGCTTGCGTTGTTTCGATCTGGATCTGCAGATTGGATATGAGGATGATCGTTGTATCTTTTCGCTGCTGTACCTGCGCAGAGGCATCCATCGCGAAGAAAATGGAAACCATTAGGGCACATTTTGCGAATAATAACTTTGTCACCTTCATAATCCGTCCTAAATAAACAAAAAAGGCCTCGCCCGACGCATATCCCGGCCCCTATCCTTAATTTTTTCATGGAAACGTCCCTTTCGTCAAAATCGTTTTTTTCTGCCGACAAGAAGCTGACCTTTTTTCTCCTTTTGCTGACCACCTACCTGGTCCTTTATATAAAGATCGTCTTCATCGAAAACGAGACCGCGGCCTTCGAATTCCTCGCCGACCGGCCCGAGGGCGGCGTGTTGCAAGCCATCGCAGCCCTAAGGTTTATTTCCGTTCCAATAATTTACCTGTGGAAGTTTACTGTCATCGGGTTTGTGGTATGGGTAGGCTGCTTCATGTGGGGCTACCGGGTCACCTACAGTCAGTGCTGGGGCATCGTCATCGTCTCGGAATTCATCTTCCTGATCCCCGAGATCATCAAGATCTTCTGGTTTTTTGTTATTGAAACCGATCCTACATACGACCAGATCCGCGGCTTCTATCCCCTCTCGCTGATAAACCTCTTCGAATACACGGACATCGACACCCGGTACGCATATCCACTGAGGGCCCTCAGCGTCTTTGAGCTCATTTATTGGTACCTGCTCATCAGTGGGGTGCATTTCTTCGCCCGTAAGGAAAAGAACACAGCAGTACTCATCGTTCTGTCCTCGTACGTTGTTATGTTTTTCTTCTGGCTGTGGTTTTACACCGTAGTTTATAAGTGAAAAACTAAAAGATAAAAGATAAAAGTTTTGGCGTGCCGGATGATTTGACCAATTGTTACTGTTTAGGCTGACTGTTAACGTGTTAGGCGGCGGCGTTTTAACTCTTAACTATTAACTTTTCACTATTAACTTTTATGTATTTTCGGCCCTTGTTCTAAAAAAAGCTTGCAAATGACCTTTCAGAAAGCAAATAATATCACTGGCTGGGTAGTGTTCGCAATAGCCCTGGTGACATACTGGCTGACATTCGAAGAAACCGCCAGTTATTGGGACTGTGGGGAGTTCATTGCAGTGTCATATAAACTGGAGGTTTCTCACCCGCCCGGCGCCCCGTTGTTCATGCTTGTCGGACGCATATTCTCCTTCCTGGCCATGGGCGACACGACTATGGTGGCTTATTGGATCAATGCCCTGAGCGTCATTGGTGGCGCATTCACCATCCTCTTCCTGTTCTGGTCTATTACTCTTGTCGGCAGGAAAGTTTTCGGTTACAATAAACTCTCGGAAGTCAACGAGCAGAACACATTTGTGTTGATGGGCGCAGGTATCGTTGGTGCGCTGTCATATACATTCTCCGATTCATTCTGGTTCTCGGCTGTCGAAGCCGAAGTGTATTCGATGTCTGCATTCTTCACTGCGCTTGTTGTGTGGATGATATTGAAGTGGGATGTCATCGAAGACGAATCGAAAGCCAATCGCTGGCTGATATTGCTTGCATACATGATCGGTTTGTCGATCGGGTTCCACTTGCTCAACCTGCTTACGTTGCCTGCGCTGGCCTTAATTTATTACTTCAAAAAATACAAATCCAACACGTGGGGAATTATCGCAGCCCTGGCAATCAGCGGGGGGCTTATCATGCTCATCAACACCCTTATTATCCCCGGCTTACCCACACTGGCTGGCGGCTTTGAGGTGTTCTTTGTCAATAACCTCGGACTTCCTTTCGGTTCCGGCGCTCTCGTCTTCTGTTTGTTACTCGTCGCTGGACTTGTGTTTGGTATCCGCTCGAGCCACAGGAAAGATCGTCCCCTGCTGAATACATTCCTGCTGTCAGTGTCATTCATCCTGATCGGGTATTGCTCCTATGCAACCATCATCATCCGGGCGAACTTCGATCCGCCTATCAATGAAAATGCCCCGAAAGATGTAATGAGCTTTGTGCGTTACCTGAAACGCGAACAATACGGAAGCCGCCCGTTGTTGTATGGACCCTATTTCACAGCTAACGCGATCGACTTCAAACAGGGAGCACCGATTTATACAAAAGGAAAAGACAAGTACGAGATCACTGATCACAAAGTGGAATACATCTACGATCAGAACACCATTTTGCCACGTGCCTGGAATCCGGAGCACAAAGCCACTTACGAAAACATACTGGGTCTCGCCGACGGTCAGGAACCAACGTTCGGTCAGAACCTGTACTTCATGTTCCGCCACCAGATCGGAACCATGTACGGTCGATACTTCTTATGGAACTTTGTGGGTCGTGAAAGCGACGAACAGATGGCAGACTGGCTTGGACCACGCGATTGGTTCGACAAAGACGTTCCTGCGGCAATCAAGGAAAATCGCGGCCGGAATAATTACTACATGATCCCCTTTCTCCTTGGCCTGCTTGGTATGTTCCACCATATCGTCAAGGACACCAAGAACTTCGCAGTCGTCGGACTTCTCTTCCTGCTGCTCGGCGTAGCCATCGTGGTGTACTTGAATTCACCGCCGGTTGAACCCCGGGAACGAGACTACATTTATGCTGGTTCAACTTATGCATTCTGTTTCTGGATTGGATTGTCAGTCCTGCTTCTTGCAGAATGGCTTTCATTCGTCCTGAAAAAAGGAAAAGTCGCTGCAATTGTAGCAACAGCAATCGGCTTGCTCGCGCCCGGCATCATGCTCGCCGAAGGATGGGATGACCACGATCGTTCAAATCGCTATTTCTCTGTCGACTCTGCGAGGAACTACCTCGAGTCATGTGCGCCGAATGCGATCCTGTTCACAGGCGGAGACAACGATACCTTCCCGCTCTGGTATGCCCAGGAGGTTGAAGGAGTTCGTACGGACGTTCGCGTTGTGGTACTCAGCTATTACAACACCGACTGGTATATCGATCAGACCATGCGTAAGCAGTACGAGTCTGAGGCCTTCCCCTATACCCTGTCGCTCAAGCAGTACAGGCAGGGCGGCCCCAACGATTACCTGCGCTACACAGCAAACGACAAGATCAAGGTTCTTGACGCGAAACAGTACATCGATGCATTAAGCAAAGACTTCGAAGGACTTAGGGGTGCTGATGGCAACATCGTTCCAAGCAGGCAATTTGCTTTGCAAGTCGATACTGCGCGCGTGAAAGAACTCGGTTTCCTCACAGAAGAAATGAAGCCATACATGACTCCCCAGATGGTGTGGAGACTCTCGAAAAGCGTATTGGAAAAGAAGGATCTTGCCATCCTCGACGTGATGGTGACCAACAACTGGGAGCGTCCTATTTACTTCAATCCTACTTCCCTGTCGCAGATCAATATGGACCTCAGCCAGTTTGCTGTCCAGGAAGGCATGACGTCGCGACTGGTTCCCGCAAAGAATCCTAATCCACAGAAACAATTCGTGAACACTTCGGTTGCTTATGATAACATGATCAACAAATTCGGTTACCGTGGACTCGATGATCCGAACGTTTACTACAATGAAGACTATCGCGGCTTCGTGCAAAACCATCGCAGTGCGCTGAACGACCTCGCCGAAGCGCTCATCGACGAATACGAAGCGGAGAGTTCAGGTACCGGTGAAGTGATCTCAAAGGAGGGAATTGTTGAAGACAAGAAAGAGAAGGCGAAAAAAGTGGTGTATTTCGGTCTCGACAAAATGCCGGACAAAGCCGTGCCTTACGATCTCACAATGACAAACACGGTAGAACTGCTGTTCCGTCTTGGTGAAAAAGAAAAGGCTCTCGAAATAGCAACGACCATTGCGGCGCGTGCCGACGAAATGGTGACCTATATCATCCGCAAAGACATGGGGGTCACACTCGAGCTTCGCAAAAACATGTTCATCATCGGAGATCTTCAGCGCATCATGCTCGAGAACGGTGAGACTGAGTTAGCGCAGAAGTATGAGGATATGTACCAGAAGCATATTACGAATCTTGAACCTGGCGCGAATCGTTAACCTCGGTGATCGTTGTTTGTTGTTTGTTGTTCGCGGCAAAGCTGAGTGTCTCTCGTCGTAGCCGCGAACAACAAACAACGAACAACTATTTTCTACAAAACACCAACAAATCCAAAGCCCCTTCCGCACCCGGTGTCACGATATAGTCTGTATGACTAATACTCATTACGAGCTCATCGGCTCCATCTTTCAATTTGTTCCTGTTCCTTCTGTTCAGTATCTCATACGGTACACGAAGCAAAGCCGCGGGCAGCCACCATTGCATTCTTAAAATGTCCCACCGTGTTATTCGCTGTACAGACTTGCGGTTTCTGGCGTAGTACTCCATAACCGTTTCATTCCCTGAGATCCCTTTCACGTCGACGTGAGAGAATATTTTCTTACACAAATCCCCAAGTTCCTTGCCCGTGTATTCCCTGATGTGCCACGGATTTCTCGACAACGACATCGGCCGGCTGGGTGTGGTGATTATTACCAGTCCGCCGGGTTTGAGAACACGATGTATCTCTTTAAGGAACGATACGTCGTCCTGGATGTGTTCTATTACCTGGAAGGTGATTACTACGTCGAAAGAGTTGTCGGCGAATGGGCCCAGGGGTGGAATGTTCCCGCTGAAGAAAGTTCCAGTGGGGTATTTGGTTTTCAGTTGGTCGATGACGTCTGCAATCTTGTCGATGGCAGAGTAGGATTTCGCACGGGGAAGAACCAGGTCGATGCCGCGGCCTTCACCACAACCGACCTCCAGCACGTCCCCTTTTATGTATTCCTGGGCAACAACATACGCCTTCAGAAGCCGTTGATGAATAGGGTTGTCTGAAGGAATGTCTTCCGAGGTGATCTCCGTGGTAAAAACTTTGCTCATTCTTAAAATGCTTCGCAAAAATATAACGTTATCCGGGGAAAATTCTCCCGTCGCCCGATTGTTTTGTACAGGTGCGATGTGGGGGGCGCGAAGATGCCGTAACCCGGTCAACGCAGATCCCACATCGCACTTCGCACATTTGTTGTATTTTTGAAATCGTATTTATGAAGTTTGTTGTTTCGATTTTACTATGCCTGATGGCTCTCGCGGGAGAGGCTCAGTCCATCGCTGGCACCAATTTCCGGTACTGGTACGACCCGGATAATGTAGGGCAATTCAGTCTCAGGATCGTAAGGTCACCGGACTCCATCCATGCACATTTCCAGGTCGACACAACCCTCTTCAATCTCAGTTGGGAAAAACGTGATTCGTACGGCCAGAAGAGCGGCCAGCCCGTCGATGCCTCGGTCAGCGGGACAGTTGCGCGTGGGGCGCTCGGTTTTGCCCTCTCGGAAAAACCCTGGTTGCTGGTGGCGTTGTTGAAAGACAAGAGGACCCAGGAAATACGCATCGACTTCCGGTTGATCGAAGCCAACTATCCTCCCGACGGAATCGTCTGGCAACGCGGTAAGCCCGTGTTCACTTCGCATTTCGCGGTGAACTCGGAAGTCACCATCACCAACACATTCGCGCCCAATCTGAAGGTTTATCATTACAGTGAGAAATTTCCGGCGGGCTCACCACCTTTCGCCGAAAAAGAAAAACCGGTCGACCCGATCATGGAAGTCGATTCGACATTTTCTATCAGATCAGGCCAGGCAATGAAGTTCCCCAAAGAAGGCTTGTATGTTGTTCAGTCAGATACCAACGCACCACGTGGCATTTCATTCAGGGTATCACCCACTGCCTATCCCAAGATGACAAAGATCGAAGACCTCTCTGCATCGTTGGTGTTTATCTCCACGAAAGAAGAAGCTGACCGGTTGAAACAAGCCGGCGCCGACAAGGCGAAATTCGACCGCGTTGTTCTCGATATCACACGCGACAAAGACAGGGCAAAGGACCTGATCCGGAATTACTTCAGAAGAGTGGAGCTGGCGAACATGTTTTTCACCTCGTACAAAGAAGGATGGAAGACCGATCGTGGAATGATGTATCTCATCTTTGGTGTGCCCGACGAAGTCAGCAAGAACGGGCAGTTCGAAGTATGGAGTTACAAGAGCATGAACGCCAGGTTCACCTTCGTAAAAACCGGCAGCGTATTCGATCCGGATTACTACGTCCTGGAACGCAACAAGCGTTTTTCTGAAACATGGTATTACACGATCGACATGTGGAGGAAATCGCAGATTAGTTCTGTAGCAAGAAATTAGGAATTCAATTTCGCACGGATCACGCGGATTAAATGCATTTTTGCATAAAATCACCGAGATCCGTGCGATCCGTGAGAGAGTTAAAAATTATGAGCAAAACACAAATGATCTTTGGAACGAGGGCTGTCATGGAAGCCATTCGTTCGGGCAGGGAAATCGAAAAGATATTTGTGCAGTCCGGGCTCAGCAATGATCTTATCAAAGAACTGATCGCTGAAGCTAAGCAAAAGGGTGTCCCCTACTCCTTTACACCCCAGCAGAAACTCGTTCATCTCGGATCCAAAAATCACCAGGGCGTGGTTTGCATGCTCGCATCCATCCAGTATGCTAAAGTTGAGGATATAATCGACAAGGTGTACAGTGAAGGCAAGGAGCCGTTCCTCCTGATACTTGATCGCATTACCGACGTACGCAACTTTGGAGCTATCGCGAGAACAGCAGAGTGTGCAGGCGTCGACGCCATCGTCATTCCTGAAAAGGGCAACGCCCCCATTACTTCCGACGCGATCAAGACATCGTCAGGTGCGCTTAGCCACCTGCCGGTTTGTCGCGCCTCTGATCTGAAAAAACTCATTCATCAATTGAAAGAGAACGGTATCAGGATCATCGCCTGCACCGAAAAGACCACCAACGACATCTACAGCGCTGATTTCAAATCTCCCATCGCGATCATTGTTGGTTCCGAAGAAGACGGGATCTCTCCCGAGTTATTAAAAGCAGCAGACGCTTTAGTGAGAATACCCCTGAAGGGAAAGGTTGGTTCTTTGAATGTCTCTGTCGCTGCGGGAATAGCGATATATGAGGCGATTCGACAAAAAAGTTAAGAGTGAAGAGTGAAGAGTTTGACGCAGGCCAATTGGATTCTGAGTATTCCAAATTACCATCTGATTCTTAACTCTTAGTTCTTAACTCTTAGTTCTTAACTCTTAGTTCTAAACTCTTCACTCAGATGTATTTCTCCCCATTCTGTCTTCCCCTCACATCTGCCACAAATTTTCTGAACATTTCCTCTTTATCTTTTTCGCAAACGATCACCACGTTGTCGAAAGCTCCAACCAGGTAACCGTTTAATCCCTGCACGACGATCAGTTTGCCGTCGGGGCCGCGGATGATTGAGTTGCGTGTGTCGTAAACCAGGGCATCAGCTTTTACATCGTTGTTGCTTCCATCACGTTCGGATATCTCGTGAAGAGAAGCCCAGGAGCCGAGATCGGACCAGGGAAACTTGCTGAGAGCTACGTAAACGTTATCCGCTTTCTCCATGATACCGTAGTCGATGGAGATGTTCTTGCATTGTGAGTATGCGTGTTGAATAGCATCTTTCTCTCCGGCAGTGTAGAAGTTTGGTGCAGCTTCTTCGAAGACCTCCGTCATCTCCGGGAGATAATTAGCGAACGCATTGAGAATTGACTGCACACCCCAGATGAATATACCCGCGTTCCATACGAAGTCACCGCTTTCGATGAATTTCTTGGCGAGTGACAACTCTGGTTTCTCGGTGAAGGTCTTTACTTTCTTAAGCGGGCTATTGCCGTCGATGTACTGTATGTAACCATAGCCCGTTTCAGGACGGGTGGGTTCCATGCCGAGTGTGATAAGGTTGTTTTGTCCCTGTGCGTATGTGTAACACTTTTCGATCGTGTCCTGGAATTCCTTTTCATTCAGGATCAGGTGATCTGAAGGACTGACGACGATCACTGCGTTGCGGTTCTTCTGGAAGATCTTGTACGAAGCATATGCGATACACGGAGCCGTATTCTTTCGCATCGGCTCGGTAAGTATCTGGTCCGCCTTCATCTGCGGAAGCTGTTGAGCTGTAATCGCTGCATGTTCGTCGTTGGTAACGATCAGGATGTTCTCACTGGGACACAGTGGCGCAAACCTGTCGTAAGTCGACTGCAGGAGAGTTTTTCCGGTACCGAGGACGTCGAGAAATTGCTTGGGCTTCGAATTACGGCTATAGGGCCAGAAACGTGTTCCAACACCTCCTGCCATCAGGACTACAAAGAGATCTTTATTCATTTAAAGCACACTATGAGAGATAAGATAATACTGAAAATTGGTTTATGCGATACCTTCTTTGAGTAAATCATGCAGATGCACGAAGCCGGCGAATTTTTGACCGTCCATCACAAGAAGTTGCGTGATACTTTTTTCCTGCATGAGTTGCAGCGCCGAGGTGGCGTACTCGTTTATATCGATTTTCGTGGGAGAAACGGTCATGATGTCGAAAGCGCGGATGCCCTCAAGATTAGTTCTTTTTTCGAGCATACGCCGCAGGTCACCATCAGTTATGATGCCAACGAGGTTCCCGGTGTCGTTGAGTACGGCAGTTGCCCCTAAACGGCGGGAAGAAACCTCTATGATGACCTCTTTAAGTGAGGCATCTTTCGACACTTTGGGGACAGCCTTCGACATGAGGTCGGATACCTTCAGGTATAGTTGCTTTCCAAGAGAACCTCCCGGATGAAATTCGGCAAAGTCCGTCTTCGAAAATCCCCGCATATGTAAAAGACATACCGCCAGTGCATCACCCATCGCCATATGAGCGGTGGTACTTGTTGTTGGAGTAAGATTATGCGGACATGCTTCTTCTGCAATCGTTGCATTGAGCGTTAAATCGGCTTGCTCGGAAAGGTAT
>WUUC01057117.1_pt1 | contig 11158 bp, 9 predicted proteins | sample 6278441 | NCBI WGS metagenome assembly WUUC01 (sample SAMN13675441, study PRJNA597444) | soil metagenome | isolation source: soil | place: USA: Washington | collected 2017-10 | reverse complement strand
TACGTGTTCGAGTTCGAGGACGGCCTCGTCCGAACGATCCGCGCGTACCTGGACCGGCAGGAGGCGCTCGCCGCTGTGGGACTTCGGGAGTAGCGCCTACCGGGGCGCGTCCAGCCCCGCGCGCATCCGCGCCAGGGCGCCGCTGGGGTGCGTCCGTTGCTCGGCGTCGAGCCGCGCCAGAAAGGCATCCTCCTCCCGCGCGCGGCGAGCCAGCGACTGGGCATGGCGCAGGCCCTGTGCCGCGAGAGTGCCGCCCTCGAGCTCGCGCGGGTCGTCGCCGCAGGAGCGCAGCCGCCTGATCGCGGCCAGCGCGTCATTCACCGCCGGCTCCCAGTCTGTCTGGGACTTGCTGCGCAGGGCGAGGGTCAAGCAGTAGTAGGGGTCGAGGCGAATCGCCTCGTCGAGCTGGCGCAGCGCCTCGCGGCGCGCGGCGGCTGCGCCCGAACGGTCCGGCGCGAGGCGAGCCCGCTGCACCAGGGCCTGCGCGTGGCGGGCGCGCACGTAGACCGCCGTTGGCGCCAGCGCGGTCGCCTCGCGGTAGTGCGTTACCGAGCGGGCGAGGTGTGCGCGCCTGCGCGAGGCGGGGAGATCGAGGGCCGCCGCCTCCTCGTGCAGCCGTGCCAGCGCGAGAGTGCGGTCCGGGTCGAACGGGTTCAGATCACGTGCGCGCACGAGCGTGTCGCGCGCGCGCGCGAGGGCAGCTTCGCGTCCGGCGGCGGTTGAAGCCGAGCCCGCTGCGGTCAGACTCGCATCGGCCACGAAGCCGTGCGCCTGGTCGTGCCAGGGCTGCATCGCGACGGCATCCTCGAAGCGCCTGACCACTTCCGCGGCGCCGAGGATCCCGGGCGCCTGCGCATGAACGAGGTCGGCGTGGACGATCCGAACGTTCGCCCAGACAGACCCGCTGGCGAGCAGCGCCGACGCGACGATGGCGACGGCAGTGGGCGCTCGCCGGCGTCGGTGGATGGTCCGCACTGACTGCCCGCGAGCCAGGACCGCTCCGACCAATCCGAGCGCCACGACGAGGAACCCCACGTAGAGCGATGTCCCGGCCAAGAGGCCCGACAGGCTCGGCGCGTCGCTTCGGTCGACCGTTTGGACGTGGGGCGCCGCGAAGAGCAGGACGGCCGCCAGCGTCGCCGTGACGAAGAAATAGCCGCTTCGGCGGCCGGCGGCGCCCATCATGCCAAGAGCGAACAGCGTGGTCGCCAACGCGAGTCCCGCGACGATGCCGGTCGACCGCCAGCTTCCCGTCCCCACTCCCGCGAGGGACGTCGAGTTGACCAGGCCGGCGATCAGCGTGATCGAGACGAGCGCGCTGACCAGGGTGTACGTCAGCACCGGCGACGAGGTCCGTTCCCGCGCGGGCTGCGACGTCGGCCGGGCGACGACGCGCGCCGCGGCGACGGTGGCGCCCGCCAGGACCCAGAAGGAAACGCGGGTCGTCGTGGTCGCGATGGCGACCTGCGTGTCGACGATGTGCGCGACCAGTGCGCCGACGAGCGCGACCAGGAGCGGTTGCGGGCCGCCGAGAGGCGCTCGCGCGCGCCCCCGCGCGATGAGGAACACGGTCGCGCCGACGAGGGCGCCCGGCACGATCGCGGGGACCACGTAGGCACGCTCGAGCAGCAGCCCTCCGGCGAGCGCGAGAACCGTCGCCCCGGCCCCGCACGACACGACGAACGCGCGCCGCTGCCGACGCCCATTCACCAGACCCAGCGCCGCGAGCCCGACGTACAGGAGCGCAACGAGCAGGGCCACGTATGCGAGCGCGCCCGGCAGGCCGGCCTGCGCCAGCACGTCGAGCGTCTCGTTGTGGGCCCGGTCGGGCCACGCCGCCCGCGTGCCGAAGCGGAACATCTCGGGGGGCAGGAAGCGCGCGAACGCCGCGTACTGCGAATCTGGCCCGTAGCCGACCAGAGGGCGCACCACGGAGAGGCGGTCCTCGCCCTCACCGGGTGCGACGAGCGGGTCGTGCGGGAGTACGAGCCTGGTCGCGTCCTCCCAGATGTGGACGCGAACCTCGGCGGTCGGGTTGCCCCCCGCGCCGGGCGAGTTCGGCGCGTCGGTGGACGGGAAGTTCGTGATCGCGACCAGGCCGGCTGCCAGCGCCGCGACGCCGAAGGCGGCCGTCAGCACCCTGCGTCGCGCGCCCGCGCGCAATCCGCTCAACATCGCGACCGTTGCCAGTCCGGCGGCTGCCGCCACCGCCGGCCCCCACGTCCGCGTCAGCCCGAGCGCGGTCAGCTGGAGCCCGAGGAGAAGCGCGTACACGACGAGCGGACGAAACCCATCCGCCCCCCGCCGCCGCCTCGCCGACTCCAGGCGCACCAGCGCGAGCGGCGCCATCATCGCGAGGTATCCGCCGAGGAAGGCCGAGTTCCCCAGGGTCGCCGTCGCACGCCCGCCGCGCGGGTGCTGCCACGACAGCGGGTCCAACCCGACCTCCTGCAGCGCCGCGTAGGCCGCCACCGGGAAGGTCGCGAGCAGCGCGACGGTCACCGCCCGCTCGAGTTGCGGCCCGCGCATCTGCGTGGCGACGAGCAGGAAGATCGCGACGCACGAGCCGATGGTCCACAGCCCCTGGGCGCGGTCGTAGGCGCCGACGACGCTGGTCTCGGGCGACAGCGAGGCAGCAGTGGCAACCGCATACGCACCGAGGAGCGCCAGCGCCGGCAGGACGACCGAGTTGAGCCGGCGCCGCCGGCGGCCCGGTCGCGGACCGCCCGCCACGTGCGACACGAGCCAAGCCGCGCACATGACGCCGGCCAGGATGCGGACGAGCGCAGCCTTGGATGGGTCGAACGGCCGATCCGACAGCGGCACGAAGAACAGCGGGACCGTCGCGAGCGCGGCCAGCCACCCGGCCTCGACCACGCCGCGCGCCCCGGCGGCTACCCGGGTCATCGCATGGCGGTAGCTACGACGACCGCTACGAGGCCTGGGGCGTGCCCGGCCCCGGACGGCGTCGCGAGAGCAGGAACGCCGCCGCGCCCAGCACGAGCGCCAGGCCGCCGACGATCAACGCCGCCAGGCTCAGCGCGTCGTCGTCGTCCTCCTCGTCGTCGCCGCCCGCAACGCCGGCCTCGCTCACCAGTCTCACGTTCTGACACCAGCGCCGTTCCCGGCTCACGTCGCCGCCGGCGGCGGTGGCCGTCAGCTGCGCACACGCGCGCGCGGTGCCGGGATCGAAGTGGCCGGGGGCGTTACCGGACACCCTCGTCCTCCACTCCTGGACGGTCCCCGTGCACTTGCCGGCGCTGACCGCATCCTCGCGCGCACCACCCTGGGTGACGACGAGGCTCACGCGCCAGTCGTGGCCGGCCTGGCAGCTCAGCGGCCCGCTCACCGAGACGTCCCGCCCGCCCACCCTCAGGCCGGCGCTCGAGTCGATCTCGGGGGTGATCGTGCGGCGCGCGTCGGCCGTCGCCACCGCGAACAGCGAGGCGAAGGCGGCGATCACAAGTGCGAGGCAGGTGAGCCGGGGAAGAGAGAAGGACACCACGGACTCCTTCCACAGGTTGCGACTGCGGGTGCGCAGCGCATGACGGCTGCGCCGGAGGCGCAGGCATACCCTGGCGCGTGGGGAGCTGTCAAGCCCGCGGCGCTCCGATGTCGTCCAGGAAGTGGTTCCACCGACCGCAGAACTTCTCCAGGTTGTAGTTGCGCACGACCTCGCGGTGCGCCGCAGCAGTGGCTTCCACCGCCTCGCGCGAGGCGGTCCGGGCGAGCGCCATGGAAAATCGGAGCGGCTCGGGCCTGCTTACCAGGAGCTTGTACTCGGGAATCGCGCGGCTCAGCTCGCCCTTCCACCCCGCCGGGCTCGTCACGACGGGGATGCCGCAGGCGAGTGCCTCGAGCGTGACGAACGGGAAGCCCTCGTAGGACGTCGGGAAGATCACCGCATCGGCGGCGGAGTAGGCCCACGCGAGCTCCTCGCGCGACAGGGCGCCCAGGGGCCGCGCGCCTGGGGTGCCCCGCGTTCCTGCGGACAGCAACTCGAATCCGTTTCGCCAGCACGCCTCGTAAGCGACCGCCGGATGCTTGCCCGGTTCGGGTCGGCTGGGGAAGAGCCCGTACCGGCGGTTGGGGTCGAGGCCCAGCCGCGCACGCGCCGCGAGACGGTCGCGCGGGCGGAAGATCTCGGTGTCGACCCCCGAGGGGATCACCGCTGCGACCTGGACACCGTAGACCATGCGCACCTCGTCGGCGACCTGGCCGGAGCAGGTGACCACTTGCGCCCCTCGCGCCCCGAGCACGTCCGCCAGTCCTCCACCAACGGTCTTGCGAACGCGGTCGCGCCAGTTGCCCTGGGGCACCGCCCAACCCATCGCCGCGAGGGTCGCCGGATAGGTGTGCACACGCAGCGATCCCCAGCGGCCTGGCCATCCCAGGTGGCCAGTCGAGATGACGAGGTCGACGGGAGGCGCCTGCCGGCGCACCGCGCGTGCCTGCCACGCGTACTCGAAGCCGAAGCGGGCCACCTGGCGCGGCACCTCGGACGAAGGCCCGATCACCCGCGTCTCGTAGCCCCGCCGGGTGAGAAGCTCGGCCAGCAGGTTGGCCACGCGCTCGGTGCCTCCGGCGTCCGAGCCGGGGTTCGGAGACACGACGATCGCCGTCGGCGTCATGTCTCGCCGCGCACCGCGGCGTTGTATGCCTGCAGGTAGTCGCGGCCGACTGCGCCGAGCGTGGGCGCCGGAGTTGTCCGCGCCTCCGCGGCCCGCCGCGCACCATCCGCGAGCGCAGTCGGGTCGTCGGGCGGCACGATCACCGTGCCGAGCTCACCGAGCCCTACGACGGACGTTGCGACGGTCGGCCGTCCGAGCGCGTGTGCCAAGGCCAGGACGGCGCTCTGGCCGGGTGCCCGGTAGGGGCAGGCGACGACGTCGGCCGCGGCCACCGCTGCCACGAAGTCGGCGAATGGCACGTAGCCCACTGCCCAGCTCACCTCGACATCCAGCTCAGCCGCCAGCCGCCGCGCATGGTCGGCCGCCCCGACGTCCTCGCCGACGACGGCCATCGCGAGGTCGTCTCCCCATTGCGCCGCCGCGCGAACCAGCACGTCGAGCCCCTTGTCCTCGCGGATCTGGCCGGCGAACAAGACCGTCCGGCGTGTGCCGTTCCGGCGCCATCGCGCGCGCCACGACTCGACGAGCTCGGCGCTCGGCGTCGGAGCGAGCACCGGAAACCCCGCCGACTGCGGGCGGGCGCCCCACGCGACGACCGCCCGGCGACTCTCCTCGGTCGAGACGAACGTGACGTCGGCACGCCGCGCGAGCCAGCGCACCCGCCGCTCGCGCGTCGGCTGCCCGGGACGCGCGAACGTCGTGTGGGGCGTAAAGGCGACGACGCACCGGCGCAGCCGCGCGGCCACCACGAGCGGCGGGGCGAGCCCAGCGGCAAGTCTGCCCTGAAAGTGAACGACGTCGCCGCGGCGGATCGACGCGACGCATCGCGGGAGGCCGAGAAGCACGTAGCTCACCGCTGCCGCCGCCTGCCGCAGGCGGCGAGGGCGAAGCGCCGGAAAGAACCACACCAGCGGCCGTTCGGGCGCTGAGCCGCCGAGCTCTTCCGGATCTGCGGCGGTCCAGAACGTGACGTCGACGCCCGCTGTGACGAGGGCGTTGCTCAGCGCGACCGTGTGCTGATGGACCCCGCCACGGTCAGCCGGCTCGATGAGGTGGACGCGCGTCACCTCGCCCGCAGGACGCGCTTCAGCTCGACCACGAGCGGCCCGGTGGTCTGCTCCCAGGAAGGGACGATGCGCCGCTGGAATGCCCGTTCGCGCGCGCGCCGGTCGTCCAAGTCGCGCCACAGCGCCACCACGGCCTCGGCGAATCGATCCGCCCCCTGAGCGACGACGACCGTCTCTGCCGCGTTCGCGGGGGCGGACCGCCGGGAGAACGGCGTCGCGACGACCAGCCTGCCCGAGCCAAGCGCTTCCGCGACCTTGACCTGCGCTCCGCCACCCTCGCGGACCGGAGCGACCATGAAGGCCGCCTCTCGATAGAAGGGACGCAGGTCGGGCGCGTCAGACACCACTTCCACTCCGTCGCGCGCGCCATTGCGATCCAGCCTCTGCTCCGCTTCCCACCCCACGATGCGAAGCCGAATGTCCGTGTCCCGGGCGCGTACCCGCGGCCAGACGTGTTCGAGCAGGAACCGCGCGCCATCGAGGTTGGGGCCGTAACCCATGCTCCCGACGTACGTCACGGGGCCGGCGGGCGGGGAAGGCGAGGCCTCGACCGGGTCGGCACCGTGCGGCACGCAGACGGCATGCGCGCCCCAGGAGGCGAGGACGGCGGTGTCGTCCGGGGTCTGGCCGACGGCCACGACTGCCCGCCTGGCGACCGCCGGCTCCCACCGCCTGGCCTTGGCCCACTCCAGGCCCCAGGCAAGCCGCTTCCGAGGCGCACCCCGGCGGGCCAGCGACGCCATCCGCCGAACCTCCACGTCGGTGAAGTCGACCGCGAACGGAACCGCTGACGGCGGCACCACCGCCGCCAGGTAGCTGTGCGCGAAGACGACGACACGCGGGCGCCGTCGCGCGACCACCGCGGCAAGCGCCCCCCGCCGCCGCGGCCCGAGCAGCTGGCGCCCGACGGCTGGATACGCCGATGCGAAGGCGCGGAGCTTGGCAGGAGGCTCCTCGTCGGGCAGCTCCTCGTAGTCGAGACCGGCCGGCGGCTTCGCCGGGGCGGGCGCCGCGATGCGCACGCCGAAGTGGCGTGCCAGCTCCTCCGCGATCCGTGCGGCGCGGATGCGTCCGCCGTTGACGGGCGGCCACGGCGGCACCCCGGCGACGATCAGAAGGTCCGTCGCGGTCATCCGCCCGTCGCGGCCACTCGCAGCGCCGACTCCGTCGCCCGAACCATCGCGGCCTGGTCGAACCGCTCGACCGCTCGCGCCCGAGCCGCCCGGCCCATCTGCTCGCGGCGCCCGGAATCGTCCAAGAGCGTTTCGAGCGCCCGTGCCAGATCGTCCGGCGAGCCTCTCGGAACGAGGAAGCCGGTGACACCGTCGGCCACCGCCGCGTCGGTTCCGTCGACATGGCTTGCGACCACCGGAACGCCGCATGCCTGCGCCTCGACTGCGACGAGGGGAAGGCCCTCGGGCCGAAGGCTCGGAAGCATGCAGACGTCCGAGGCCGCCAGGAGGTCCGCGAGGTCGCCGTGGTCAAGCAAGCCGGTGAACGTGACCGCCCCGTCCAGCCCAAGGGCGCTCGCTCGTTGTCGCAGCGTGTGCTCGTGCCGCCCGCGCCCGGAGACGACCAAGTGCACGTCGCGGTGGCGCTCGCGCAGTCGAGCCGCCGCTCCGAGCGCGACGTGAATGCCCTTCTCGAACTCGAGTCGTGACGCCGTGACGAGCAGTGGCACTTCGGCGCGCAGCCCCAAGCGAGCCGTGATCCGCTCTCTCGCCTGCGGATCGGGGCGAAAGCGGTCAGTGTCGAGGCCGTTGGGCACGACGGCCATGCGGGCGGGATCGACGCGCGCCTCCCGCGCAAAGGACCTTTCGACCTCGGGGCTCACCGCGAGGAAGCGGGAGACCGCGCCCGCCGCTCGGCGCCAGCGTGCGGTCATCACGGGCACGCGCCAGAGGCCGCGACCGAGCCGGTAGACGCCGCGGGGGGTCCGGGCACCGCGCCAGGCGGTCACGAGCTCGGAGCGGGCGGAGCCCTGCAGTACCACGACCGTGGAGAGACCGAGCCGTCGGCGCGCGTCATCGACGTAGCCGAGCGCACCTGCGCTCTCGCTGAGGATCGCCGCATACGGCGCGCGCGCATGCGAGCGCTGGAGGACATCCCAGCTGTTCCGCCACCACCCGCGCTGATAGCGCCGCCACGTCGATCCGGGGAGGTAGAGCGTCTGGACTCCGTCCACCGACGCCTCGATCGTGCCGTCAGGGTGCGCCGTGGTGACGACGGTGACGTCGTGCCCGAGGCGCGCCAGGCCGCGCGCAACGGTGTCGAGGTGGCGCTCCATCCCACCACCGACTCCGTGGGCGAGCGTGACCCGACTGGCAACCCAGATGCGCACCCTCATCCCCCACGGTAGGGGTGGCGGTACCACCCCCACACGTAGCCGAGCCCCGCCGCGTAGCTCGCAAGCGCGCCCAGCGGCCTGAAGCCCGGCCGGACCGAGAGCTTGCCCGCGGACGCGGGGAAGAAGGCGTGCGGGAGAAGCGCGAGCGTGCGCACGAGCACGTAAGCCAGCGCGTGGGCCGGCGTGCGCAGGTAGCGCCGGCCCCCCAGTTCGGGGTGCTTCTGCACCGTCTGCGCGTATCCGATCCCGTAGGCGAAGTGCTTGGCGAGCAGCGCGCGCAGCGTTTCCGGGGCGGGGTGCCATGCCCACGCGTTGGGGGCCACGACCAGGCGGTAGCCAGAGCGCGCCATCCGGTGGAAGAGCTCGCTGTCGACGCCGCGCTCCAGCCGCTCGTCGAAACCGCCGCAGCGCTCGAGCACGTCGCGGCGCATCGCGCAGCAGGTCGTGGTGACGACCGTGTAGCCATGGCGATCGCCGGGCGGAGTGGAATCGCGCGCCTCGGATACCACCCCGTGCTCGACGCGCGGGACCTGCCGCGCCACCCGGCGCTGGAACCGCGAGGAGCCTGGCGGGATCAGCTTGCCGCAGCCGCTCGCCCCCATCGTCGGGTCCGACAGCGGCGCGACCAGCCGCTCGATCGTGTCGTGCGCTCCGAGAGTCGCGTCGTCGTCGAGGAAGACGATCATGGGCGACCGCGTGTGCTGGACGCCCACGTTCCGGGCGCGGCCGTTCGGACGCACCCCGCGGACGACCTCGACCTCGGACGGCTGCAGCGTCTGGCCCGCCAGCGACGCGCGCAGCCGACTCGTGTCACCCGCAACAGACGGAACGACGACGGCGACCGCGCTCAAAGAGCACCCGCTGCGCCCGTGTGCGCGTCAAGCACCTCGGCGGCCGGGCCATCCGCCACCAGGCGGCCGCGATCCAGCACCAGGCACCGCTCGCATGCGTCGTCGAGCAGTGCCCAATCGTGGCTGGCGACGATCGCGGTCACTCCTACTTCGCCGAGCGCACGCACCCGCTCGCCACACCGGCGCCGGAAGGTGTCATCGGCGCCGGCGAGGTACTCGTCGACGAGAAGGACATCGGGCGCAAGCTCGAGACCCAGGGCGAGCGCGAGCCGCATTCGCGTCCCCGAGGAGTACGTGCGCACCTCGTGATCGATGACTCCCTGGAGCTCGCCGAATGTCCGCGCCGTCTCGAGCGCCTCGAGGACCTCGTCACGATGAACTCCCATGAGCGAACCCGCCACGAGCGCGTTCTCGCGCCCCGTGAGCTCGGGATGGAACCCGAGGTGGAGCTCGAGGACGCTCACGACGCGCCCGCGCACCAGGACCTCGCCCCGCGTGGCGGGCAGGATCCCGGCGACGCATCGCAGCAGCGTCGTCTTGCCCGAGCCGTTGGCGCCGGCCAGGCCGACCACCTCGCCCGCGCCGACCTCGAACGACACCTCCTGGAGCCCCCACTTCCTCGCGCCCCGGGCGCCCAGCCGTGGACGCGACACCATCTCCTTGACGCCTCCGGCCCGGACGGCCTGCGCCGGGAAGTCCTCCCAGAGGTCGCGGACGAGAACGCGAGAGCCTTCGCGATCCACCTAGAGGTCCTTGACGAGCTCGCGGGACCGCCGGGCGAACGCCAGATAGCCGAGGCCGAGGATCAGGACGATCTCCCCCACCGCGAGCAGGAGCTCGCCCGCCGGCGGTCCCGGCCGTTCGAAGAGCGCGGTGCGGTACGTCTCCATGATCATCGTGAGCGGATTGGCCAGCACCAGCGGGCGGTAGCCGTCGGGCACCTGCGAGAGCTCGTAGACCACCGGGGTGGCGAAGAACAGGACGACGACGAAGATCGCCATCAGCTGCCCGATGTCACGGAGCCGGACGTTCCAGACGGACAGTGCGAAGGCGACCCCCAGGCACAAGGCGGTCTCCATCGCCACCGCGAGCACCAGCCAGTGCAGGTCGAGCCACGGCGCGCGTCCGGTGACGACCAGGACGACCATCAGGCACGCGAGCGCGACGACGAGGTGGACGAGGTTCGCGGCGACCGTGGATGCCGGCACCAGGATGCGCGGGAAGTGGATCCGGCGGATGAAGCCGCTCTCGGCGACGAGGCTCGTGGTGGCCGCCATCGTCGCGACGCTGAAGAAGTGCCATGGGACCAGGCCGCAGAGGAGGAAGAGCCCGTAGTCGGACTGGGGCGCGTCGAAGACGCGCCCGAAGACGAAGAGGTAGACGCACATGAGGGCGACCGGAGTCAGCAGCGACCACAGGAAGCCCAGCGCCGAGCGCTTGTACTTGAGCTTCAGCTCCTTGACGACGAGCGCGCGAAGGGCACCGGGCGCGCGAGCGGCCGGCCACGCCGCGGCGGGGCGCAGCCCGGAGACCGCTGGCGCCTTGGAAGCCAACCCGGCGGGCGTCAGATCCCCCCGCTGCGCGATCCCGCTGTCGCGAGCGGCGGCGGAGCCACCGCTCGCCGGGCCGGCGTGGGGGCAAGGGACAGGTAGAGCGAGCGCAGCGCGTCGAGCATCGCCGTCTTCGGGAACTGCTCGGCGACGCGGCGCGCGGCGGCCTCCCCCATCGCTCGCCGCGCGGGTTCGTCGTAGAGCAGCTCCGTGATCGCAGCGCGCAGGGCGTCTGAGTCACCCGAGCGCACCACCACCCCCGTCACGCCATGCGCGTTCAGCCACGACGTCCCCGTCCCCACCTCCGCGCAGATCGCCGGAGTGCCACAGGCCATGGCCTCGAGCATCGCCATGCTGAATGCCTCGGCACGGGTCGGCGAGGGCAGGGCGAAGAGGTCCGCGGCGTGGTAGTAGGCGGCGCGCTGGTCGTTGTTCACCGCGCCCGCGAAGACGACCCTCGCGCCGCCGGCCAGACGGTCCAAACTGCGGCGCTCCGGCCCGTCCCCGACCACCAGCAGCGTGGCGTCGAGCCCGTTCATCGCCTCCATCAGCAGGTCCACCCGCTTGTAGCGCACCAGCCGGCCGAGGAAGAGGACTATCGGCCCGCAATGCCGGGCGCGCAGCTCGTCGGCCGCGGGGGGCCGCGGCGCCCAGTCGCGAGGGTCCACGCCATAGGGGATGACCACCGCCCGGGCACGGTGTGGCCGGAGGG
>WUUC01044819.1_pt1 | contig 11158 bp, 7 predicted proteins | sample 6278441 | NCBI WGS metagenome assembly WUUC01 (sample SAMN13675441, study PRJNA597444) | soil metagenome | isolation source: soil | place: USA: Washington | collected 2017-10 | reverse complement strand
GCGCACGCCAGCGCCAGGCGCTGTATCCCGAGGCCTTTCCGAACTTTCCGTTCCTGCGCGTCAACGGGCTGGACTCGCAGAGCTGCTACGAATGCCACAACACCATCGGCAGCTACGTGCCGCCGGATTATTCGACCCAGGCGCTGCTGCGCAAACCGAGTCCGGTCGGCGGCTCGGCGGGCCTCGCGAGCAATGCCTTCATCAATCCGAATTTCCCGTGGCAGCTCACGTATCTGGTCCGCAATCCGCCGCATGTGTTCGGCACGGGCTATGCGCAGTCGGTAGGCGGAGAAATGTCGACGGAACTGGGACTGCGCCGCGAGATCATCACGCGCGCGGCGATCCGTCTCGCGAAACTCGAACGCCGAACGGTGGAACTGAGCATTCCGCTGCGCGCCAAGGGCCTGCCGTTCGGCACCTATACGACGCGCTGCGATGCCAACGGCCAATGCACGCCGGATACCAGCAAGGTCACCGGCGTCGCTTCAGACCTGATCGTGCGGCCATTCCAGTGGAAGGGCATCGCGTCGAGCGTGCGCCACTTCGTGCGTGACGCGCTGGATTTCCATTTGAGCATGCAGGCGGTCGAGAAGGTCGGCCACATCGACTGCGACCGCGACGGCATGATCGACGAGATGACGCTCGGCAACCTCACCGCGCTGACGTCCTTCGTCGCGATGACGCGTCCGCCCTATGTGGTGGTGCCGACGGACAAGCCGGACAAGGAGCGCTTCGAGCGCGGCAAGGCGATTTTCGAAGGCACGGCGAAGGACCTCGACGGCCGCCTCGCCGGCACCATGTGCGCGAGCTGTCATCTGCCGAGCTTCACGCTGGAACTGCCCGAACTCGTGGTCGAGGATCCCGGTGTGGCCAATGTCACCTCGATGGATGGCTGCCCCAGCGAAACGCTGCTGATCAATCCGGAGCCGCCGGAACACCACGCGACCACGCAGCAGGTGAAGCAGCGTGTCGAGGCGATCCTCGCGCACAGGAATGCCGTTGCGCTCAATGTCGAGACTACCGATGCCAGGACGCTCGACGCCGAGGCGATCGATGTGTCGGTGAAATCGCTGCTGGCCAGCGTGCCGGTGCCGGCGCTGAGCGCCGGCGACCTGCGCATCAATCTCACCAAACCCGGCGACGCGCCGGCCTATGTCTATCCGCGCCTGCCGGCAGCGTCGGACCGCGCGCCGGTCACCGTGCCGCTGCTCAGCGATCTGCGTACGCACAACATGGGCAGCGGCCTGCAGGACGTGGGCGTGCAGGGCGCCGACGTGACCGGGATCGAGATCGCGCCGCCGCTGTTCCTGACGCGCCCGCTGTGGGGCGTGGCCGATACCGGTCCGTGGCTGCACGACGGCCGCGCGCGCACGCTGAAGGAAGCGATCCTGTTCCATTCCAGCCCGGGCAGCGAAGCCAATCCGGTCATCGATGCGTTCAAGCAATTGAGCGATGCCGACCAGCAGGCCGTGGTTTCGTTCCTGCTCGCTCAACGCCTGCTGACGAAGGTGAACCTGTGTTTCAGAGCACCTTCTCTCGCAGAGGAGCTTGGCACGGAGGGCCACGCTGGCCCTGAAAAAGCACGTGGTGCGCGCCGGCAACCTCGTCGAGGGGCAGAATTCCTCATCGACGTGGGCCGTGGCCGAAACCATGCTACGCGCGCTGGGAACAAACCGGTGTCACGAACTATCACAGCGGAAGAACAGTATCCGTCTGCTCACGCTCTAACACCGCGAAGGACCGGCCGCTGCACTTGCATACAAACCCAGCTCACTGCGTAGCGAAAAGCGCCTGCCGTTGATGCATGGGCTGGTCCCAGCGGTGCGCGGCCGATGGCGGCAGGCATATAAGGAGCAGCGGCAGGCTCGGGGCTGAGTATCGTCAACCGCCCGGCCGCTGCGCCACAATCAGATAGTGATGTTCCGGGACGATAGGAATATCGACGCCAAGATCGCGCGTGGCGATCACCTCCAATCCGCCGCGCTCGATCGATTCGATCCAATACTGCGGACCGGCGAAATTGAACGGCACCGGGATGCCGGAATAGACGACACGGTTGTAGAACCAGTCCGTGAGCGTGGCGTAGTCCCTCGCGGACTGCCCCTTCAGTTCGGTGATCGGCGAATGCTGCTCCAGCAGTGCCGAATCGTCCCAGACGCAGGATTCGATTACGATCAGACGCCCCGCCGTGCAAGCGATTGCGTCGCGCAAGGTTTCCTGCGGCTGATCCGAGTGATGCAGCACCGTCAGCAGCAGCACGGAATCCCAGCGCCGCCCCAGATCAGCCAAGCGGTTCAGTGGCGCCCGCAGACGCTCACCTGAATCCGCAGCACGTTCGCCGATGCCGTCGAGATCGTAAAGCGAAACCTGGCTGGCATCCGTCCTGCACCGGGCCGCGATGCGCCCATCCCCGCAGCCGTAGTCCAGCAGCGAATCGCCGCTCAGCCAGGGCGCTATCTGCGCGGCAACTGTCTCCGCTCGACCCTGCAACTGCGATTCCATCTGCGCGAAGTCGACGGGAAGCAAGCACCTCGCGGCCTGTTCCAGCGCTTCGGCAGGCGACTCGCAGTGCTCATTCAGGCCGGCGATCAGCGTCGTCCGCACCGACTCGGACAGTTGCAGGGCGCGGCTCCAAGCGCGCGAGGCGACCAGCAGCGCCTCCGCATTGCGAATCGCAGACTGCAGCAGCAGCTGTTGGTCAGGTGTCATCTCACGATAGAGGCTCATGATAAATCCTATGAAATTTCCGGACTTCTTCGTCGTCGTGATCGAACAACGGATTCTTCCAGTCGCTGCTACCGACGACGGCGACGTTGCTGACGCCCATTCTGGACTCCAAACGCGATACCACTACCACTTGATTTGCGAACCGTGCCAGCGAGATGTCATGCGAAACAATCACTGCGGCGCGGCTCTGCTTTGTCCACGGCACTATGCAGTCGTTCACCAGATTGAGCTTGGTCAGAGGGTCCTGCTGCGACAGCGATTCGTCGACCAGCAGCAGCTTGGGAGAGCGGCCTACGGCTTTGGCGATGCAGACGCGGTGCGTTTCACCGCCGGAAAGCTCGTCCGGAAGCACATGATGGCGGTGTTCCTCCAGGCCGACGCGCTTGAGTTCCGTGATCGCGCTTCCCGTTTCATGGCCGCCGTATCGAACGTTGTCCACCACACTGAGAAACGGATAGAGATAGCCGTCCTGACCAGCCAGGCCGATGTTCTTCCCATCGGCGCGTTCGGCCTCGCTCCACGCAGCGCCGTCGAGCTTGAAGCTACCCTCGATGATCCACTTCGACTTGGAGCTCTGCTCGTAGTGCTGTACGCCGGCGATGGCCCTGAGCAAGGTAGACTTTCCCGCGCCCGAGCGGCCGAGCACGACTACAACCTCTCCCGCACCGATGCGCAATCCCGCCCGGGCGATCAGCGTCGTACGTTCGCCGTCCTTGTGCCGCACGGCGTGGACGTGCAGACCGTCGATAGTTATTTCGCTGAATGTCATGGGCCGGTCATCTTTGCTTGGCGCCGGATGAAGCAGACGGCGATAGCGCTAAACAGCGCGGGCACGAGCATTCCGATGCTCCCCAGACAACGCATCACTGCCGAATTCGATTCGCTAGGATGATTCACCGTAAGGTCGGACATGAGCCTGGCCATGGTGCCCTGCCGCGGTGCACCGACCCAGTCCGGCACAATCGACATGCCGTAGTCCCCCCATGCCACTAGGAACGCCAACGCGGCCGCTGCGAATGCGCAGCCGGACAGCATCGCGAAATGTGAATAGATCCAGCGCGATCCGGTCAGGCCGTCACGCCTCACGTTTTTTTGGAATTGTGCAGGTATCAATCCGGCCATCCATATCCCGACGACTACGGACAGGGGTAGCGCGACCATCAGCACGCCAAAAAGCCACAGATAGGACACTGTGACGGAAATGGTGTCGCCGACCAGACGACACCACCAGTAGAAGAGCAGAGTCGTTGGGCTGGCATACGCGCAAGTCCAAGCCATATAGACCAAGATGTTGACCTCCTCGCGGCAGCGCAGGGCAAGCATGCCGGCACCAAAGGCCACCAGGGCACAAAGCAGGGCGACGGCCGACGCACCGGAAAAGCTGGTCAGCGCGGCAAGGCCCGCCAGCGCGCCCTGCTCTTGCAGCTGTGTCCAGGTCGAAATCACGTGTTTGGTAAACGAATAGCCTTCCAGCGAGCGCAGCGTGAATGAGTCGATGAAAGCGCTGGGCAACGCCCACCAGATCAGTGCATAGACGGTCGGCAACAAGACGAAATAGCGTGCCGCCCCCGTCAGCACGCGGGTGAATCGGGCGCCGCCACGTGCAGGTTTACGGGTCAGCCAGGCCCTAACCCAGCGCGCTCGCGACAAACCCAGCAGGGCGGCAAAAATGCCCAGGCCTGCAAGCATTGCAATGAAGAACACGGCCACCAGCGCTGCCACCTCGCCGCCGAGACTGCGCCGGAACGCCATCGTGGTGAGCGACTCGAACGCGTGAAAGGTCAACAGCTCGGGCAGATCGTACTTGCCGAACATCAGCACGAAGCGAAACGCCAGCAGCGCCGCGACCAGACGCTTGTCCACGAGATAGGGAATATAGACCAGGCGTATACGCTGGAACTCGCCGAATCCATCGGACAGGGCGAGCTTGCGCATGCGACCGGCATTGCGGCTAAGGAATAGGTACACCAGCAGCGCCGCAAACGGCGTGAACTGCCAGGCCGAAGCCAGAACCAACTCCGCCAGCGTCGCCATCGTCCAATTCGGAATCAAAACGCCCAGGCTGCGCCATAGCTCGGCGGTGACCATGCTAGGCACTCCATACGGAATCAGAAGCAACACCCACCACAGGAACCACCATGGGCGCTTGATAACGGCACCCTCGTACATCCAGCAGCCGATCAGCACGCCGAAAAACGTCTGCAGCAGTGCTGCAGTAAAGGCGTAAGCGACGGTAAGCCACACGCCATTCTCGTCGGCGAAGCGAATCGGTGCATCCACGCCGGCGCTGAACAATCCCGACAGTACGGGCAGCAAAAGCACGGCGACCGGTGAAGCCAAGCCCAAGGCAACGAACCAGTCGCGCCGACGCATGCCGACAAGTCGCCGCACCATTGTCAGCGCGGCCGGTCGGCAATGGCCTTTGCGCGGTCCTGTGCAACCTTCATGATTTCTCTTACCTTGGCGTCTTCGTCCGTGGAGTTTTCGGTCAGCAACGACACCATGGCACGATGGAGCACGTTCTCACGGCTGAATTCCAGCAGGAACCGCGGCATGGCAGTCGCGCCGGCCGGAAGCAGGATGGGCCGCACCTGGTCATCGTTGAGCGCAGTGCGCGAGTAGGCGATCCAGTCACTCCAGTTGCTTCCCATGTCGGCCGGCACGGCTTTTTCTTGCAGTGCCTGGTCCTTGATGATGGGCGTGAGATGTCCCGGCACGGTGCGGCAGAATGCCAGGTACTGTTCCTGTGCGTAATAAGCCTTCAGGAATTCTTCTGCCAGCTTCCTGCGGTTGACGCGCTCCTCATCCTTCAGATAGCTGCGCCGGAAAATTACCCAGGGCTCGCCGTCGAGCGTCGCGATTCCCGCCCCCTGGGCCGAGGGTCCTCTCGAGGGCCTGACAATGCGATAGGAGTTTTGATCTGCATTTCCCTTCAGCACGTTGATAGCGCGCACGTAGGTCACCGGAACCACACCTACATCGCGATGGGCGAATTTCTCGAATTGGGCGAGGTATTTGGTCTGCTGCCAGTTTTCGTGCAGATACGGCCGCATCGCACGGATGTGCCGCGCGGCTTCGAGCACTTCCTTGCTGTCCAACAAAGGGCGTCCTTCGCTATCGAACAGACGTCCGCCATTGTTGGCGATCAGCTCGCCGAAATACTGATCCATGAAGAAAGGATCGGCACCCGGTAATATGGTGCGGCCGCTACTCTCCTTAGCCATTTCCTGCATGAAAGTGAGCGTTTCGGCCCAGGTTGTCGGCGGCTGCAGGTTTCGCGCCGCGGCCAGCTTGGCATCAAAGGCAAAGCCGGTCACGCCGATGGCATAGCTGATGCCATAGTGCCGACGGCTGTCGCCATCGTGATCGGCACCGATCTGCACCACGCTGTCGTAGATGCCTGACTTCTGCTCCCGGTCCGGGTATTCGCCGCGCACGAATTCGTACACCGAATCTACCGGCTCTAAATAATTCGCGTTGAGCAGGCTGCCCATCATGAACGGCTGCACTTGCCCGATATCGGGCAGCGACTTGGACTGCATTGCCGCGAGCAGGCGATCCGACGTGGCGCCCCAGGGTTGCGCGTCGATCTCAACACTGACTCCAGGGTGGTCATTGGAAAAACGTCCGGCAAGCTCGCGCAGATTGGCCTGCGCGTGCTTGTCAGTTTCCGTATGCCACACGCGCAGGACCAGTTTTTCAGGCGTTCCTGGTACAGGATCGCTCTGCTTGCGCAGGCTCACCACTGCAAGGATGAGTAGCAAAGCTATGACAATGACCGCCAGCGCACGATTCTTCATTGACGTACCCCCTCAGCATTGTTTTTAACAGGACTATCGAACCATCAGATTCGCGCCGGCCCAGACCCACCATCTTTGTGACTTCTTATCTTGTGTAGTCGCCAACCAAACAACAGCAGCGACAGCGTCATCAGGATCAGTTGAACCGTGATCATGGGCTGCAGCCCGTCGCCACTGGTGGGCCCGGCATCGCGGAAGTAGTAGGCACCCAGCAGCACTATGAACTGGCAGCCCAGCGCGAACACCGCATTTACCTGCGGCAATCGACGGTTGACCGGCGGCAAGAGACAGTCGAAAAGCTCTCGGTTCGCTCGCGTTTGCATATCGCGCGGCATATCCGGTTTTCGCATCAAGAGTTCGCGCGGCAACACCAATTGGGAGCAGGCAACCACGCGCTCCGCATTGATGTGCGCGAGAAACACGGCGATGAAGAAGATGAAGGGAAGCAGCCTCACCAGGTAATGCATACTGATCGGATTGCCTATGCCGGGGATCTCGACCATCGCCATGGCACGGTCGTGCTGCACGCCGGCGCGCCCGAGTATGTCGCTGCGCGCGCCGCTCATGTCCTGCACTCGCAGCATCGCAGTGATGAAGGGAATGCTCGACTGAATAGCCTCGACCTGCTTGCCGAGCTCACTGACTTCGCTGCCTGCAAAACCCGCGTCCTGCACCTGCTTCCAGGGCGGGTAAAGCTCGACGAACAATGCCTCGTCGCCCGTTCCTCCAGCGGCGCCCGAACGCAACTGCGCGGACAGGCGGCTCAGGGTCTGGCCGAAATGCAGCAGTTCGTCCACGTTCTCGTGGTAGCTGGGCAAATTCAGTTCGGATTTTTCCGCAGCCAGAACCGATGACTTCTGGAACACGGCGTCGAGTTCCTTCATGAGCTCGCGAATAGCCGGCCAGTTGCGACGGCACCAGCGCGTCACCTCGCTTTCCTCGCTGCCGGGCTGGTTGTCGCAGGCGCCTTGGATCTGCCGGGTAAAGTTTGGCGCATTGGCAAGTGAGGTGCGGCCCTTGCTGTCCGTCGCCACGTACTGCTCCGTCGCGATGGAACGGTAGACGCCGGAAAGCTTAATCAGGCGCCGCTGCAGATCGTCGATCTGCGCAGCCACGGTAGACAGCTTGCGCACATTGGCGAACGTTTCCGCCGGCTGAGCGTAAGCAATGACACCCCAGGCCAGGGCAACTGCACCATAAAAGCATAGCCAGTGCCAGAAACGAGAAGTGGCGTCCGAAGCGCAAGCGAGCAGCGCACTCATCTTGTCCATGTCGTCCAGCGTGCCCCCCCCGAGCCATTGCTTATTCGCATCTCCCCACCGCCGCGGCGATGCCTAGAGCGTGCCGACGATCGCCTGACGGGGACTCGGACCATTCTGCCCGCTTATCACGACAACTGGAATAAGTTTTTTTGATTTAAGTGCTTATTTGAATATTTCTAACAACAAACGACCGACATCAAGCTCATTATTTCGGAGAAATTGCGCAACGGAAAAGTGAAATCGCTCCACCGAGATAGTAAATATTGCATGAAGAAGGTCCCGCAACTCCGAGCCGATAAACAAAAAATTGCTCGCGATGGCGCGCCAGTCAATCGCAATCTGCAACTTTTTCCAGATCCTTATGTATTTCGACAACGCCTGGTGGCGCGACGGCAGCACGAATCGCGCGCCGATCGCCGACGGCCCCTCCTTCACCGACCTGCCGGCCGATTCGTTCTACGTGTTCGATCCGATCGCCGGCACGTCGGCTACCGGACCGGCCGCGCTGACCCTGTACTGCGATTTCGACAACGCGGATTTCTGGCAGGAACTGCAGGAAATCGGCCCGGCATTCACCTCGCCGCTGCAGCAGCACTACGACAGCGAAGTGCCGCAGGTGCTGTTCGCCGCGTCGCAGGCGGTGGTCGACGAAATGCGCCGTCAGCTGCAGGACGTGTTCGCGACCTTCACCGTGCCGCAGCCCGTGCTGACCAGCTACCGCCGCTGGGGCGACAGCGAATACTTCGGCTACGCCTATCACCAGTGGGCGCGCGGCGCCGACGACCGCGCGGTGATTCCACAGCTGGCGCGGCCTTATGAAAAACTCGCGGTGTATACCTGTGGCGAGGCGTATTCCGACCAGCAGGGCTGGGTCAACGGCGCGCTGCGTTCGGCGGATATCGTGCTCACGACGTATTTCGGGGTGAAGGCGTGGGTCGCGGATGCGGAGAGTTGGACGAATCCGATTGGGCGCTGAGCTCATAGCCGGATAAGATCACCGACCACCGAGACCTCGACGCGCCAAACGTTGCCGGGCCGGGCATTGATCGGTGACCGATCCCGGCGCCCTGGACGTTCTCGCTACCGCTGCGGACAGTTGCCTGAGACTCACGATGATCGCTTCCGTATTCGCTTTCAGTCTGGCTGCGGTTTCGTCGGCGTCACCGCCGCCGAGCGTGGAGTCCGACTTTCCGTGGTCGGAGTACTATCTGACCGATGACAAGGTTGCCGCGTACCGCGCCGCTGCACTGCGCGGCGAAGTGGAGCCTGCCGTCGCATTGTCGGACTACTACGATCTGTGGAAAGACGATCGCGAGACTGGCGAATTCTGGGGTCGCCTCGCGGCGGAATACGGTGGCTGCCAGGAGCTCCGGCGCTTTCACTACCGGTACCTGCGCCAGCTCACGCCCCCGAATACGCCGGAGCGGCAACGCGCATGGGTCGAGCGCAGGGATCAAGCCTGCGCCGACGAACAGAACGCAGATGCGCAGCGGTAGCGGTTCACCGCATTGCCACGTGACGTTCCGTCCGCGCCAAGGCACCCGCTTGCCATTGTCACTTTCATCGCTACTTCGCCCGTTTCGCTACCGCTCATGCTGATGAGAAAGCCTCCTCGTACATGGACAGAGCACACGGCCGACTGGCGAACTGAGCCTATGGCGTATTGGGTTCACGTCGAAAGCGGCGAAGAGCCGTGGTATCAAGCGAAGGAATACGATCCGCCTGCGCCTCAGCCGGATGGCAAGCTCGGCTATCGGGTGCTCTGTGTGGAACTCCGTGGCATGACCTTTCGGTTCTCGTCGCGGGAGCAATTGGATGCTTGCATAAAGGTCCTCTCATGCAAGCCACTGCCTTCTTCGAAGCGCCTGTCCGCGCTGCGTGGCAGCGGTGCGGGACCGAACCAGCATTGGCTCAGCCGCCTACCGGCTTCGATCAAGTCATTCAAAGGAAGGCAACAGGTCATCGAGGGTCTGCGCGATGTCGTTCGCGGGCTGGCGCCTGGCAACGTGTTTCGGTCAACCCCTGTTCGCGGCTCGCCGTAGACCGACGGCATGGTCCGGAAGAATGACCAGCAGCGTAGGCTGGGCTGAGCGCAGCGATGCCCAGCATCGCTGGTCTCTCACCCGGCCGCATCGTCCTGGCGAAACGCGCGCTTCCGTGGCGTCGCCGGGTGAATTCTTCGATGGCGCTTCGCAGCGTAACGGTCTGGATGTTGGGGTGCGCCTGCGGCTCACACCAACCTACGCGCTGTACTAGCCCTCCCCTTCAAGGGGAGGGCTTAAGCCTTGAGGCATCGCTCACCCAAACGCCAACCCCAGCGCACGCGCCACCTGCAGCACGTCCGCCACCGCGACATCCAGCACTTCGCTCCGGCGCGCGATGCGTGGTCGCGCATCCAGCGTGCAGGTCAGCGCGGCGTCGAGCAGCGTCGCGTGGGCGCGGGCGAGCAGTCCGGCCTGTTCCGCCGACAGCAGCGCATGCGCGGCGGCGATGCGGATCAGGTTCGCGCTGTTGCTGGATTCGAGCAGCGCGGGAATCCGCGCGGCGTGGGCCAGCACGAGGGCCTGCAGCAGGAATTCGATATCGAGCAGCGCGCCCGCCCCTTGCTTGATATCCAGTTCGTCGGGCGTTGAACGATCGCGCTCGGCGCGCCAGCGCGCGCGCATCGTAGCGACGTGTTCGAACACCGCGCCGGTTTCGCGCGGCAGGCCGAGCACGGCGGCGCGGGCGCTCGCGAAGCGGCGCGCGAGCGTGCTGTCGCCGGCGAGCAATCGTGATCGCACCAGTGCCTGATGTTCCCAGGCCCACGCGCGTTCGCGCTGGTAGTCGGCGAAGCCCTGCAGGCTCGTGACGAGGAGTCCCTTGCCGCCATCGGGACGCAGGCGTACGTCGACTTCGTAGAGGCGGCCGGCGCGCGTCATCGTGGTCAGCAGGTGGACGACGCGCTGGGCGATGCGCGCGTAGTAGCGCTGCCCGTCCAGCGGTTTCGCGCCGTCGCTGTCGACCTGGCCCAGCGCTTCGTCGTAGAGAAACACCAGATCGAGATCGGATGCGAAACCCAGCTCGGCAGCGCCGAGCGAACCGTAGCCGACGATGGCCAGTCCGCTGCCGCTGCCGAGATGGCCGGGCAGCTTGCCGTGCGATCGCATCGCGTCGCGTTCGGCCTGCGCGAGCACGGTCGCGACGAGGGTTTCGGCGAGCACGGCGAGCCGGCGCGAGGTGTCGACCGCGTCGGCCCGCTTGCCGAGGAACGCGAGGCCCAGGCGGAAGCCGAGGCTGTGCTTGATCTCCTGCAGCAGTTCGATTTCCGCTTCGGCGTCGCCCGCATCGAGCGTCGCGACGCGGCGCGCGATTTCCGATTCGATCGCG
>WUUC01063338.1_pt1 | contig 11159 bp, 12 predicted proteins | sample 6278441 | NCBI WGS metagenome assembly WUUC01 (sample SAMN13675441, study PRJNA597444) | soil metagenome | isolation source: soil | place: USA: Washington | collected 2017-10 | reverse complement strand
TGCGCCCGCTGCGCGGCGGTCAGGGCACCTTCGATCGCATCATCGAGAACATCAGGCGTGTCTCGGACCGGTGCGGCATCGCCATCGGCGGCAACTTCGACGAGTCGTCGGTGGCCAGCTATCCGGCGCTGCTCGAATTCCTCCGCGAACAGGCGTTCGCGGACAAGCTGGTGAAGGTGAATTTCAAGCCGATTGTCCGCGCCACCCCGGCGGCGGCCCCTTCGGCGAAAGGCATCCTGCCACTCACACCGGTCGGCAAGGACGGCGCGCCGCTCAAGGCGTTGAACGGCACCTGCATGACCTCGGCGGGCGCCGGCGGCGGCTCCACCTGCGACAGCTGCGATTTCCTCGACGACCAGATGACATTTCTCCGCGACGAGACACGTCGTCGCGGCTTCCCCACGCCGGACGGTGTGCACAACGGCCCGTGCCACGTGCACATGCAGCACGCCCACACCATCGGTCCCGACGGCTCGCTGTACGCCTGTCCGGGGTTCACGGGCGAGAAAGGGCTTTCGACCGGCCACATCGACGACCGCCGCGAAACGCTTCGCGACGCGGCGCGTCGCGAGTTCGACCGACTCAGTCCCTGGAGCGCCTGCGGGGACTGTGCCTTCATCCCCGTGTGCGCAGGGGGATGCGTTGCGGCATCGCTCTCAACCCTTGGCGACATGCATGCGCCGACATGTCACAAGCGCAGTTATGAATCGGCGGTTATTTCGCTGGCGCATCAGGCCGCCAGCATTTCCTGAGGAGTCTCCCCATGAAGATCACGGTTATCAAGAAGGCCAATGCCGCGAAGCCCCAGGGCTGGTGCCCTGTTTACGTCGACGACTTCCCGACCCCGAAGAAGTAAGCGGGCGCGCCGTACGCCTAACGTAAGCTATCGGTCGTGGGCAGGATCGACTGTGCGGCCATTGCGCTGATCGCGACCGTAGGAATGGCCGGGTGTCGCCCAACGGGCGGCCCGGCCAGTTCCGTTCCACCGGACACGACTCTGACGGTCGGTTACGGGCTAACCACGGGCGAGAACCCGCAGGCCGGAATTCGGCAGGCCGTCGGCAACATCGCCCTTGAAGGCCTCATCGCATTCGGCAGCGACAGCCGGCCGCAGCCGTGGCTGGCCGAACGGTGGGCCATTTCCGAAGACGGCCTGACGTGGCGTGTGGATCTTCGTCAAGGGGTGAAGTTTCATGACGGCAGCCCAGTCTCAGCGGAAGTCATACGTCAGATCCTGGAGAAGCGCCTCCCTCAGGAACTCGGAGGCGCGTACAAAAACATCCGCAGCATCCGAGTGTCTTCGGAGTACTCGTTGGAATTTATGCTGCAGAAGCGATCGGCTTTCCTGATGGAAGCGCTCGCGTTCCCGGTTCAGGGAAGTTCCACCGACATCGTCGGCACTGGGCCTTTCAGGCTGATGCGCGGACCGGAATCGGCGGTCGAGATGCGCGTGAACGAACACTATTACGACGGGATCCCCGAGATCGACCGAATCGTGTTCAAGCCTTATGCGTCAGTCCGTTCGGCATGGGCCGACATGCTTCGCGGCGAGGTCGATATGCTGTACGAAGTCGGCCCCGAGGCGCGTGATGTGTTCAAGTCCTCGAGTGTCGTACGGATGTTCACCTTCGAACGTCCGTACGCCTACGTCGTCATTCTGAATCTCAAGAAGCCGCCGTTGGCTGATTCAGCCTTTCGACGCGCGCTCAACACCGCTATCGATCGTCAGGCGGTCATTGCCACCGGACTGAACGGCTACGGTCGCCCCGCCGAGGGGCCGATTTGGCCGGAGCATTGGGCGTACAGCAGCGAACTCCCGACTTTTGAATCGGGGTCGCGGCCCACCAACCCGGCAGAGTTCGTCTGCCTCTTTGCGGATGCGTCACTCGAGCGGCTGGTGCTCACCATTCAGAAGCAATTGCGGACAATAGGCGTGAACGTCCGTTTCGAGCTGCTCCCAATCGACAAGGCGCTGGCCAGGGTCGAATCGGGGGATTTCGATGCGTTCCTCGCCGATGCGGGTCAAGGCCCGACCCTTCTGCGGCCTTATTTGTTCTGGTACGGCGGAAGTCCGTATAACTGGGGGAATTACAACAATCCGGCTGTGAATGACGCGTTCGACCGGATCAACGCGGCGGAGGACGATGAGGCATACCAGAAAGGGGTTGAGGCTCTGCAGCGCGCGCTCGTCAACGATCCACCTGGAATCTTTCTCGCCTGGGGTGAGCGCACTCGCGCCGTTAGTACGCGGTTCAACGTGCCGGTCGAGCCGGGACGGGACATTCTGAGCACGCTGCGGCTCTGGCGGCCAGCGGCCGAAAACTGATCATGCTGCCCACGTGGAAGGAACCGGCCGTCGTCTGACATGGCCTTCACAGTTCGGCACATCGCTACGCGATTCGCGCTGATCCTTGCCGGAGCGGCCCTCGTCCCCCTCTTCGCCTACGGCGTCGTTTCCATTCTCTGGCTCCAGACCACGACCCGCGAGTCGGTGGTGGCCGGCAATCTCAACGTCGCCACGCGCGCGGCCGAGGAAATCCGCCGGTACATCGCGGGGCATGCCGACATTCTCAAGGCGCTTGCCGCCGAAATGCAGGATACCGGCCTCACACGCGCGCAGCAGGAGCAGGTGCTCCGCAACTTCGTGCTGCAGTTCCGCGAGTTCCGCGAGCTCACGCTGATCGACCCTTCTGGAGCCACGGTGGTCTCGAGCCGCGTCGGCACCGCGCGCGCGGCGGTGACGGCCAATGCCGCCGTCAGCTTCGAGGGCGTGCAGATGTCGCCGATCCGCGTCGACGAAGACCTGCTGCCGACGACGGTGTTCGCGGTGCAGCTCACGAGGCTCAATCAACCGGCCGGCTGGCTTGCGGGAGAGTTCAGCCTCGAAGAGATGTGGCGCATGGTCGATCAGGTGCGCATCGGCGCGCGCGGCTTCGCGCTCGTCGTCGCCCCCGATGGCACGCTCATCGCCCACGGCGATCCGGACAGGAAGACGCTCGTCGCCCAGGCCGCCAATCTGTCCTCGCACCCGCTCGTCGGCGCCTCGAAGCGGCCGGGAGCAGCCGACTGGCAGGAGTACACCGACGATGCCGGGAACACTCAGCTGGCCGTCGCCGCGCGGATTGCCGCGCTCGGATGGACGGTCGTCGTCGAACAGCCGACCTCCGAAGCCTACGCGAACGCCATCGCGCTCCAGCGGCAGCTCACGGTCGCCATCCTGCTTGCCCTGCTGCTGATGGTGCTCGTCGGGCTGTTCCTCGGGCGCCGCTTCATTTCACCGATCTTCGCGCTGCAGCGCGGCACGCAGGCCGTCGCCGCCGGCGATCTCACCACGCGCGTGGACATCTCGACCGGCGACGAGTTTGGCGAGCTCGGCACCGCGTTCAACCAGATGGCCGACCGGCTCGCGGAGCTCCAGGAGAACGTGAAGCGTCAGGAGCGACAGGCGATGTTCGGACGCATCGCCGCGGGGCTCGTTCACGACCTCTCGCATCCGATCCAGAACATCGGCAACAGTACCCGCCTGCTGCTGCGGGACGACCTCGACCAGGAGTCGCGCGAGACGTTCCACCGCATGATCGAACGCGAGCTCGCGACGCTGAAGCGCTTCATGGAGGACCTGCGCAACATCGTGAAGCCGAAGCCGATCGAGCGCTTTGCGATGGACGTCAACCAGTCTGTGGCCGACATCGTCGAATCGATGCGGTCGGAAGGCGATCGCCACCGGGTCGCCATCGAGACGCACTACGCGGAAGTGCCGCTGGTGATCGAGGGCGACCGCTTCGCGCTCGGCCGCGTCTATCGCAACCTGATCACGAATGCAATCCAGGCGACCGAGGCTGGCGGGCGCGTGGAGATCACGACGTCGCGCGCCGGCGACCACGTGGAAGTCCGCGTGGCCGACACCGGATCGGGCATCGCCGCAGATCGGCTGGCTCGCATCTTCGACGACTTCGTGACGACCAAGCGGCGCGGCCTGGGCCTCGGGCTGGCGATCTCCAAGCGGATCGTCGAACAGCTCGACGGCACGATCGACGTCGAGAGCGAGGTGGGACGCGGCACGTCGTTTACGCTGCGGTTCCCGGCGAGGGACGACCGCACGGCGCAGGCGGCTGCCAGTTGATGGCTCGGAGGGGAACCATGATGCGGACACTCGTGAAGACCGAAGCGGTAGCGGTCGAAAATCAGAGCTACCCCGTTCGCTACTTCGAGCTCCGGACGCCCCGGGGCCTGCGGCGCTACAGCGCCGAGATTCTGCTCGCGCCCGGCGATCGGATCATCCTGGACGACGACTCGGTGGTGAACCTGGAGACGCGCGCCACCCGACTGGTGCCTGCGACGTTGTACAGCAGGATGCTCGCAAGGACGACCGCAGCCGCGTAGGGCAGGTCCGCCTGAAGGCGGACCCTACGGGCCGAACGCTTTGATCAGGTTTCGAGGGTGGGAGGCCACCTCGCCGGGGCGACCACTCTGTCCCGCCGCAGGCCCCGACGGCCTGCGTTATTTCCGAGGCAGCACGGCGTCTTTCAGCTGCTTGGCAATGCGCGCCTTCACGACGGTCTTGGCGGGAATCTTGATCGCCTCGCCCGTTGCCGGATTGCGGCCCATGCGCGCCTTTCGCTTCTGCACGACCAGCTTCACCATGCCGGGCAGGACGAACTCGCCCGAGCGCTTCAGCTCCTTTTCCGCGAGCTCCGTCAGATAATCGAAGTACTCGCGGGCCTGCGTCCGCTTCACCTCGAAGCGTTCGGCGAAGCTCGAAAAGAGCTCCGACTTGCCCATCCTGCGGGCGTCAGCCATCGGCGTTCCCCTCACTTATCGCGCGTGATGTTCCCGGCGATCCCTGGCGCGCGCAGCGACGATCGCGGTTTTCTTCGAAAAACGGGCCCAATCCTAGCGCCCCTTCTCGCCCAGTGTCAAACCGCGCGCGGGCAGAAACCCCGGTTTTTCCAAGTGGAATGCTAGAATTCCGCGGATATGTCAAGCTCGACGCTCGAAACGTTTCCCAACCCGCGGCCCGAGCGCGACTTCGAAATCGCCATCAGCTGCCCCGAATTCACGTCGGTGTGTCCAAAGACCGGACTTCCCGATTTCGGCGAGATCCGCATCACGTACGTGCCCGACGCGCGGTGCATCGAGCTCAAATCGCTGAAGTACTACATGATCGAGTTCAGGAACCGCGGCATCTTCTACGAGCACGTGACGAACCAGATTCTCGACGATCTGGTGGAAGCGATCCGGCCACGGCGAATGCGCGTGGTGGGAGATTTTTCGGTGCGCGGTGGCATCAAGACGACAGTGACGGCCGACTACCGTGCAGGATGAGCCCGTCAGGCTTCCGATAGAAGGCGAGCTCGATCTGCACGCCTTCGCGCCGCGAGACATTCCATCCGTCGTCGAAGAGTACGTGAGCGAAGCGGCGGCGGCGGGGTGGGAAGAGGTGCGGCTGGTGCATGGACGCGGACGCGGCGTGCAGCGAGGCATCGTGCAGGCCGCGCTCGACCGTCATCCGGCGGTCGTGGAGTTCTGGGACGATCCGGCCGCACACCTCGGCGCGACGATCGCCCGGCTGCGGCGCGTCTGATCACCACGTACAACGGCAGAGCGCGCCAGTCCGCAGAGGATGTCGATCGTTGTGTTGGCGAGCGGATCTACGGACGTATAAAGCGGTAGATTCTCTGCGAGCTCTGCGTTGATCGCCGTCCGTGTCTTACTCGCGGGGCGGCACCATCTGCACGCGATCGCCGACTCTCAGGCGGCCGTCGAGCTCGCCGGCTGCGAATTCGATCGTCGTCGACGCCAGCGGCGACAGCGCCATGCGCCACGGCCGCATGGCGCGCACGATCTTGCGCACGTGTCCGCGCCGATCCACGAACGCGACGTCGATGCGAAAGCGCATCCCGATCGTGTGAACCGCGTTGCACCGCGTGATCATCAGCGCCGACCCCGACGCGAGCCCGTCTCGCCCGAGCAGCCCGCGGCGGCGCTGCGCGCTGGTGCTGGCGACCTCGAGGTCGGTCGCGATCGTGGTGCCGGTGCGTTCGTTCAGCAGGGTCATGTCAGAATCTCGCCTTCGGCGATCTCACACAGGGCGCAAAGGAAACAAAGGGCACAAAGATTAGAACTCTCTGCGTGGTCTGCGTACTCTGCGGTTTACGTGATCAGAACACGCCCGGGACGAGGTGCCACCCGACCCGGCTGCAGTACTCACGGTATCGTTCGTCGCCGCCGAGCACGCGTTCTTCGTAGAGCGCGCGAATCACGAGTGCCGTGTCGGCCACCAGGAGCACCGCCACGTTCCACGCCGCGGGATGCGCCGCGAGGAAGCCGACATGCGAGATGAGGTACCCGGCGTAGATGGGATGCCGGACGAACAGGTAGGGACCGGTCGCGACGATGCCGCGATTGGCGGGCACGATCCCGAAGCTCCGCCCGAGCACGATCTTGCCCGAGATCACAATGCACACGCCGATGACGGAGATGACCGCCGTTGCTGCGTCGGGCAGCAGGCCTCCGGCTGGGCTGGTGCGCACGAGCGGTGGCCCGATCAGCGCAAGCGTCGTGACCACGCCGGCCGCCACCGAGCGGTCGACCGACGTAGCCTTCCTTCGGACGATCGTGAAGACGACGACGAGCGACTCGCTGACGAGCAGCAGCAGACCGGTGACCCGCTGCGTCTCGGCAAAGTCGCGCACGAGGTTGATCGAGAACAGCAGGAACAACACGCCCACGAACAGGCGGGCGCAGAGATCTCCGACGCGCTCCCTGGTGAAGCTCAATGAATGTCCAGTCGCGTCCGTGGACCGGCTGGCGCCGCGGGCGCCTGCTGCATGCTCGGCGGGCCTTCGGGCTCGGCGTCGATGAAGTACGCCCGGCACGCGTCGTCGAGCAGCTCGCGGGTGATGACCGGCTCCTGACCGCGGTACCGGCAGAGCGCGGTCACCTGGTCCAGCAGGTCGCGCGGATGGCACGAGCGCATCGGCCGGTTGGCCGGCGCGTAGTGGCGCCGCTGCAGGTAGGCGACCATCACCTGATGGAACCGAAGGTTGCGGCGGCGGCAGTTCAGCTCGAAGATGCGCGTGAACTGCTCCACCGTCGGGTCCGCAATCGGAATCTTGTACGGAATACGGCGGAGGAATGCTTCGTCGGCCAGCGATGCCGGATCGAGGTTCGTCGCGAAGACGATCAGGACTTCGAACGGCACCTGGAACTTGCGGCCGGTATGCAGCGTGAGGTAGTCCACGCGGCTCTCGAGAGGCACGATCCACCGGTTCAGCAGGTCCTGCGGGCGCATCCGCTGGCGCCCGAAGTCGTCCACCAGGAAGACGCCGCCGTTGGCCTTCATCTGGAGCGGCGCTTCATGGAACTTCGAGATCGGGTTGAAGCTCAGATCGAGCATGTCGAGCGTGAGCTCGCCGCCGACAATCACGACCGGCCGCTTGATCCGGACCCAGCGGCGATCGCGTGGTTTGGCCTTGATCACGCTGCTCTGATCGCCCTCGGCGCTCTCTTCGAGCGCCACGTGGTTGACCGGATCGAACACCGTGACGATCTGGCCGTCGACGTCGATCGCGTGCGGCACGTACATATCGCCGCCGAGCGCACGTCCCATCCCCTCGCCGATCACGGTCTTGCCGTTTCCGGGAGGCCCGTAGAGAAACACGCCCTTGCCGCCGTTCACCGCGGGGCCGACCTGCTCGAGTACCTCGTCGGACACGATCAGCTGCGAGAAGCCCGCACGGAGCCGATCGCGATCGACGTACCCGCGCGCGGCCGCCAGCGCTTTGATCTGCGCGACGTAGGACGCCAGCGGCACCGGCGTGGGGCCGACGTACTGGTTCGCGTCCAGATACTGCCGCGCGCGATCGCGCCCGAGATCGGTGAGCGCGTAGCGGTACGACGCGCCGCCGGAGCCGGTCGCGCCTCGCACTTCGATCAGCCGCTCCTGGCGCATGCCCTCGACGAGCGGTTCGAGAATCGCCCATGGCAGCCGCATGCGGTCGGCCACCATCACGCCCGTCGCCTCGCCCGTATAGAGCGTCTTGACGAACAGCTGGCTCAACTGATCCGCCGAAATCCCCGTCTCTTCAATCGTCGACGGCTCGGGCGGAGCCGGCGTCTTCGCGCCATATTCGAGCGTGGCAGCAGTCGCCTTGGCCATCATCTCATCTGCCCCATGACCTGGATGAACTTGATTGCCGCGGGACCGATCGTCACTACCCAGATCGCCGGAAAGATGCAGAACACGAGCGGAAACACCATCTTGACGCCGGTCTTCGCGGCGGCCTCTTCGGCCCGCTGCCGGCGCTTCGTTCGAAGGGTCTCCGAATGGACGCGCAGCGACTGCGCGACGCTCGTGCCGAACTTGTCAGTCTGGACGAGCATCGCCACCAGCGAGACGACGTCGTCCACGCCGGTCCGCTCGCCGAGGTTGTGAAGCGCCTCGCTGCGCGGCTTGCCGGCGCGCAGCTCGAGGTTGATCAGGCGCAGCTCCTCGCAGAGTGCGGGATGAGCAAAGGCGAGCTCGTTGCCGACCCGCATGATCGCCTGGTCGAGGCCAAGCCCCGCCTCGACGCTCACCACCAGCAGATCGAGCGCGTCAGGCAGGCCGAGCCGGATGACGTGCTGCCGCCGCTTCGCCATCCGGGCGAGCAGCATGCCCGGGAGGAGGTACCCGAGCAGGCAGGCGACAAGCGCAATCGACACGTTCGGGCGGAACAGGACGGGAGTTGAGAACAGCAGGAACAAGCCGAGGGCGGCGCCCACGCGGACGCCGAAGAAGACGAGCAGCGCCTCGTTGTTGCGGTACCCGGCCTGCACAAGCCGCTGCTGCAGCTTGCCCATCTCGGCGGGCGATCGCGGCACGAGGTTGCCCAGCCGCTTCAGCCCGTCCACGACCATCTTGTCGTAGCCGGCGTCCTCGGAGCGGCGCCTCGCGACCGGGGTGCCTGTCAGCTCGCCAAGCCGGCGCTCGATCGTGCCGGCCGCGCTCGGCGCCAGCGCCATCGCGGCGGCTGCGACGAGAAGCGACGCGAAAAGGAACGCGAGAATCGGAAGAAGAAGCGTCACACTACACCTCGATCTTGATGACGTTGCGGATCCACACGAACCCGATCGTCTGCATCACGATCGCGGCGACGATCATCGTCTGCCCCATCCTGTCCCTGAACAGCAGATCCATGTGCTCAGGGTTCAGCCACGACAGCACCGCGCCGAGAGCTGCCGGCAGCGAAATCAGCACGGCCGCGGTGAACCGCCCGTGCGCCGTGTGCACGCGCACCTGCCGCTGAATCTTGAAGCGCTCGCGCACGACATGCGCCAGGTTCTCGAGAATCTCCGAGAGATTGCCGCCGGTCTCGCGCTGGATCAGCACGGCCGTGACGAAGAACCGCACGTCGAGGAGCGGCACGCGGTCCGTCATCTGCTGCAGCGCGTCGCGGAGCGGCAGACCGAAGTTCTGCTGCTCGAACGTCTTCTTGAACTCGGGGCCGACCGGCTCTTTCAGCTCTTCGGCGACCATGCCGAGCGCCGTCTGGAATGCGTGGCCGGCCTTCAGCGCGCGCGACAGCAGGTCGAGCGCTTCCGGGAAGGTCTCCTCGAACTTGCGCATGCGGGCCGACCGCTTGACCATCAGGAACACGACCGGCACCACGGAACCGGCGATCCCGGCAACCATCGGCACGAACGGGAGGCGCAGGAATGTGTCCGCCGCCACCCCGGCGCCCAGTGCCGCGCCGACCGTCATCACCACCACCATGCTCGGAGTCGTGCCGGTGCCCGACTGCTCGATCAGCCGCGCGAGCCCCGAGCCGGCCTTCGTTCCCGCCACCATCCGATCGATGGCCGGCAGCGGGCCCTCGGACGCCTTCATCACCAGCGCATCGCCCGCCAGGATGTCTTCCTTCTTCGCGGAGACCTCCTGCAGACGCCGATCGAGCTTGCGCCGCGCGAGCTCGCCGGGCAGCTTCGTGACAGCGTAATATCCGCCGAGCACCAGGCCGACGGCGAGCAGAAATACCAGAATAGCCAGGACCATTACCGCACCTCTGTGACGCCTTCGAACATGTCGCCCGGCAGGTGAATGCCGCACGCCTTGAGCCGTTCGCAGGCCTTGGGGCGTACTCCGGTGGCGCGGAAGCGCCCGATCACCTTGCCGTCCTGCGTAAGTCCCATCTTTTCGAACAAGAAGATGTCCTGCATGGTGATCACGTCGCCTTCCATGCCGGTCACTTCCGAGATGGCAGTCACCTTGCGCGACCCGTCGCTGAGGCGCGTCTGCTGCACGACGATGTTGATGGCCGACGCGATCTGCTGGCGCATCGCCTTCTCCGGCAGGTTCGTGGCGCCCATGGCGATCATCGTCTCGATACGCGACAGCGCGTCGCGCGGCGTGTTCGCGTGGACGGTGGTGAGCGATCCGTCGTGGCCCGTGTTCATCGCCTGGAGCATGTCGAGCGCTTCCTCGCCGCGGACCTCGCCGAGGACGATGCGATCGGGCCGCATACGGAGCGCGTTGATCACGAGCTGGCGCTGGCGCACCGCGCCCTTGCCCTCGACGTTGGGCGGCCGCGTTTCGAGCCGCGCGACGTGCTCCTGGTGGAGCTGCAGTTCGGCCGCGTCCTCGATCGTCACGACGCGCTCGCGATCCCCGATGAAGCCGGAGAGCACGTTGAGGAGCGTCGTCTTTCCGGCGCCGGTGCCGCCGCTGATGAGCGCGTTCATCCGCGCGCGGACGCAGTGCGCGAGGAAATCGAGCATCGGACGGGTGAGCGCCCGGAACGTGACCAGGTCGTCCGCCTTCAGCCGTTCCGCCGGAAAACGACGGATCGAGAGCAGCGGGCCGTCGACGGCCAGCGGCGGAATGATCGCGTTCACACGCGAGCCGTCAGGCAGGCGCGCGTCCACCATCGGCGAGCTGTCGTCCACGCGGCGCCCGACGCCGCTCACGATGCGGTCGATGACCCGGAGCAGGTGCTTGTCGTCCTGGAACGTCGTCGAGACGCGCTCCAGCTGTCCCCCGCGCTCCACGAACACGTGCTTGTAGGTATTGACCAGGATGTCGCTGACCGCCGGGTCGCGGAGCAGCGGCTCGATCGGACCGAGGCCGAAGACCTCGTCGATCACTTCGCTGAAGAGGACGTCGCGCTCGCCCATGCTGA
>WUUC01121186.1_pt1 | contig 11160 bp, 16 predicted proteins | sample 6278441 | NCBI WGS metagenome assembly WUUC01 (sample SAMN13675441, study PRJNA597444) | soil metagenome | isolation source: soil | place: USA: Washington | collected 2017-10 | reverse complement strand
GGTCAGTGTCCAGTTTACCGTGTTATGTAGCGATCGAGTGACGAGAGCCTGCGATTCGCCTATTCGTGCACTTGACCCGAGACTGCCTCATAAAGGTGGGGTCCGAACGGTCGCTTGCGCGCCGCCCCGCTCGGACCCTCGCATCGTCATCCGCGACGCGCATCCGCGGCTTTCAGACTTGCCTCAAGACTACCTAAATCAGGCCTGCGCAGAACCGCTCCCAAGAGTGGTTCATATCTGTGCGATGTTCGCCCAACTCGGCGTGTCAGGGTTGACCAGGGCTATCTCGACCGCGGCGGGTGTCCTGGCCGGCTCGGAGCAACTGCTGATGCACGCAAACGAGCCCGGGATCACCCGACGGATGAGGGTGTTCCCGGGCTCGTTCGGCTGTCCGGCGCGACTGCGGCGGACGGGAGAGCGTCCGGGCGCGCTGGACAGGGGTGTGAGGTTGGCTGGCTTACCTCGAGAGTCCGTCACCTTGGCGCAGGTGTCAATGCCCGGGTCCGGTGATTAAACGGAAAACCCCCTCCATGCCAATTGGCATTGGATAGATTTCCATCTAACTCTTGGATGCCAGCTGGCATGGCAGAGTTTATGGATTTTCCGCACAAGGGCTGAGCAGCGAAAACTCTTGTCTCACGGACTTTTCGAAAAACCGCTGGATGCCAATTGGCATGGTGGTTTGTCCTAGTTAATCCCCTGGATAGCAACTGGCATCAGGGGGTTGTTCGGTATTACATCGTGGGACGGTCCGGCCCTCGTGTGCGCGAACGCGTCGTACGTGATGTTGTAGGCTGTCTCAAACTTGAAAAGGAGGCGCATCTATGGACCTGTTCGAGACCAGTTGGACCATGTATGCCTCGGTGCGCCCTGCGTACGCCGGCGGCGACCGAGAGATGGGTTTCTTCGGCCGGCTGGGATACGCCCAGCAGGACACCCTGGCCGACCGGGTGGTGCGGGTCGTCCTCGACGTCACCGACCGCCCCCGCCCCGGCGACCACTGGGCGTGGCTGGACTACGGCGCGCACGAGCCCTGCCACGTCGCCGCGACCGAAGAGGCGATGACCACCAAGTTCCGGGCCGGGCAGGACCCGACCAGCCCGCGCGAGTACGAGCAGCTCGGCCAGGGCCAGATCCTGCGGCTGCGGGTCACCGTGCTGGAAGAGGTCCAGCTGCGCTCCAGTACGCGCTCCAGCTGGCAAATCTCGAGCGCGATGTGAGGACGTCATGACCACCCACCAGTTGGACGTGGCCAAGCTGGCCCGCGACGTCGACCGACGCCGGGCCGCCGGCAAGCCCGGGGAGATCCCGTTCCGGGAGATCGCGCGCCAGATCGGTGTGGGCCCCAGCATGTTCACCCGGCTGAGCAAGGGCCAGCGTCCCGACGTCGACAGCCTGCTGTCGCTGCTGATGTGGCTCAGTCCCGAGGCGCGGATCTCTGACTACTCGTTGACCGGTAGTGCTCGTACACGGACGCCACGTCGTAGGCAGTTTGCTGGGATTTCCACCCCTACGTCCTAGCGCTCCGATAAGCTTGCCGTATGCCTATCATCCCTGCTCAGCGCCGTCGTGTCCTGATCAATCCGAACGATGTCTCCTTCGTCATCCACGACCTGGAGGCGTTCATCGGCCAGTTCCGGGCCGATGACGAGGAGCCCTTCTACGACGCCGGCGGCGGGATGGAGATCCCGCTCGCCGAGCTGCTGGATGACGAGGCCGGGGTCGAGCGCTGGGAGCGGGAGTTGCGCGGTGAGTGAGCCCCTCTCGCGCCTGCAGCTGGACATCCTGGAGCTTGAGGCCCGGACCTGGCCGCTGGACGGCGCGAAGATCAGCGAGTTCCGCCGCCGGCACCCGAACATCACCGAGACCGCCTACTACGTGGCGCTGCACCGAATGCTGACCAATCAGGCTGCGCTGGAACACGGCAACCATCGTTACGCGCCGATGCTCCGGCGGCTTCACCAGCAACAGTCGGCGCAGATCGATCGGCGTAACGAACGGCGACCGGTCACGTCCGAGTAGCGATAGCAGTTAGGCAGGCGGGGCACAATGCATTCAGGCCCAGCCAGACCTACGCAAAGAGGGGCACTGAAGTGCCGGACGCCGAAGATCTCGCCACCCAGCGCTGGTATGCCGTTGTCGACGACATGAACTCCAACGGCTGGTGCGTGATGAACGTGCCGAAGACCCCGGTGACCGCGGACCTGGCCACCGGGGAGTATCAGATCGCGCGCGGCCTGCTCGAGCCCGACGCGCACAGCATCGCCGACCAGCACAACGCGGGCCTGGCCGGCCAGCCCTGGACCCGGCCGGAACGCCACCGGGTCCGCGCTGAGGATGCGCTGATCTTCGACGAACTCGGCGAGACCATCGACCGAGCGCAAAGGCTGTTCTACGAGGCGGAGTCGGCGCCGGCGGACCAGCCGACCACTGAGCTTCGACATCACAGGCTGGTCCTCGCGGAGATCCTCGCGGCGCTGAACCTGCTGACCGAGACAACGATCCGGCTGCGGGCGCAGCCGCGGGAGGTGATCTAGGTGTCCGACAGGCGTTAGTCCGGCGGACGTTCCGCCGGCGGCCGAGGGGCAGGTCGTTAAATGTCCAGGACCGATGTTCACCGTCCGTGGCATATTCAGCTCGCGGATCCTCACAACCGTCATTTGTTCTACCGGTTTCAGGTCTGGCCGTGGCAGACCGAGTTGATCCCGTTCAAGAACCTGGGCTGTGGCTGCCGGATGTGCACGGACCAGCCGGCCCGCAAGCGGGCTCGCCGTCAAGAACGACATGACATCCGCCGTGCGCTGCACGACGCGACCGCCCAGTACGCCGCACAGGACCTCGACGAGGATCTACCGGCCCGCACCGCGCCACCACCTGGTGACCGCTTAGGAGTGAGATGAGCCAGAACGAGGATCCGATGGGTGATGAGTACTGGGCCCAGTTCGAGATTGACACCAGGCAGGTGGAGACGGGCCGCAACCAGCGCGCCGCCCAGTACGGTGGCATCGACCCGATCACCCAGGGCTGGCCGGACAGTTCGCCGGCCGTGACGGTGTCGGACGGCCGGCCACCGGCTCCACCGATCCCCGGCTGCGAAACGCCGAGCTGACCAGCGGAGATGACCCGGACCAGAGATTTTCATGATCTTCGGTTCGGGTCGCATCCCCTATGCTACGGTGTCTTACGTGTCAAACACTACGGTGATCCCGTGCACCAAGATCCGCAACAAGTACAACGTGAGCTTGCTGCACTTCTCGGTCGCCATGCGCCCCGCCGATGAGCTTCCCGGTCAGACCGGGATCGCCATGTGCGGGATGCGCGGCGTCGTCGACCAGGAACGAGTGAGCCTGGCCGAAGGCAAGCGGATGCACATCCACGAGTTGCGCCACTGCCGCAGCTGCCGGGAGGCCCTGGACGTCTTGGGCCTTCTGACCAGCGCCCGGATCGCGGTCGGCGCCCTGATCAAGGAAAGGTCGTCATGAGCAACCACCCCACCCCGCTCGTCAAGAGCTTCACGCCCGTCACCAACCAGGTCGACTTCTGTCTGGCCGCCCGCCACGAGACCGACCTCGTGCGCGCGCCCGGCCGGCCGTTCTCCGACGACGCCGTGCAGACCATCGGAGAAGAGACCCTGGTCTGCACCCGGATCCACGACCACGTCGGGCACTGCTGCGACGAGATCACCGGCGTCGCCTGGTCAGAGCACAAGATCCTCGATGCCTGCCCGCAGAAGTTCAACCACAGCAAGGAGAAGGGGCTCGCGGCATGAGTGTCGGACAGCTGCGCTACCTCTTCGAGGAGCTGGGCATGGGCCTGGCCGACATCGCCTGCGGGATCGGCTACCCGCACGCCGCGCTGCGCGCCTACCGGTCGGGCACCCTGCACGAGGCCGACCACACCAGCGCGATGCACATCGGCCGGCTGCTGGATGACATCCGGACGACGTGTGACCGGATGACCGAACTCGGCTCGGCCGACCCGGCCACGCTGTCCGCGTCGTCGACGGCTACACCTTGACCGGCTGGGACCTCTACCGGAAGGGTCGCTACGCCATGCTCTACTCGCTGGCCAGCGGTGAGCCGGCCGAGCAGGTCCTGGACCGCGACATGCCGACCTGGCGCGACGACTACTGGTCGGCCTACGAGGTCTTCGAGGCCGAGGACGGCAACCTGTCGATCTGGGCCAAGGGACGTGAGCAGCGATGAGCGTCTACGGTCATCAGGAGCCTCGGCGCTCCTACGGTTGCTCCGACAAGGTCGCCCACGGCGGCGCCTGGCGGGTGATGGTCCGCCGGGCCAACTACTCCGCGTTCAACGGCTATCACCGCACCCCTTCGCTCTACTCCCAGCTGACCTGCACCGAGTGCGGGGCCGTCTGGCGCACCAAGGCGGCGTACGTCTCGCACACGCCGAACCTGGAAGTGGGCGCGGCATGAGCGACTCCTTCGTCCACCTGCACGTCCACACCGAGTACTCGATGCTGGACGGCGCCGCCAACATCGGCGCCGCTTTCGCCGCGGCCGGCGAGGACGGCCAGCCGGCCATCGCCAAGACCGACCACGGCAACCAGTTCGGCGACTACGAGGCGTGGGTGGCATCCAAGGCCCAGACTGAGGCCGGGAAGCCGGTCAAGGCAATCCTCGGGGTCGAGGCGTACATGGCCCCGGCCAGCCGGTTCGACAAGAAGCCGATCTTCTGGGGCGGCGGCAACAAGGGTGGCAAGGACGCCAACGGCGAGTCCGGCGACGTTTCCGGCGGCGGCAAGTACACCCACATGACCCTGCTGGCGCAGAACGCCCAGGGTCTGCGCGCGCTGTACGAGCTGGGCGCGCGCTCCTCCAAGGAGGGCTCCTACGGCAAGCCTCGCGGCGACGCGGAGCTGCTGGCCGAGTGCATCGCCAACTGGCCCGGCGCCACAATCATCGGCACCACCGGCTGCCCAGGTGGCGAGGTGCAGACCCGGATCCGCCTGGGTCAGTACGAGAAGGCGCTGGAGGCGGCTGCGAAGTACCGCGACATCCTAGGCCCGGAGAACTTCTTCCTGGAGCTGATGGACCACGGGCTGCCGGTGGAGAAGCTGACCCGCGACGACCTGCTGCGCCTAGCCGCGGAGCTGAACATCCCGCTGCTGGCCACCAACGACTCGCACTACGTGGCTGCCGCCGACGCGCCGGTGCACGACGCGATGCTGTGCGTGCAGACCGGCGCCAAGCAGCATGAGACCGACCGGTTCAAGTTCGAGGGCGACCAGTACTACATCAAGAGCGCGGCCGAGATGCGCGCGCAGTTCTCCGCGCTCCCCGCGGCCTGCGACAACACCCTGGAGATCGCCGAGCGGATCGCCGCTGACGCCTACGACGAGGTGTTCGACTACCAGGCCGACCTGCTGCCGGAATTCCCCGTCCCCGAGGGCCACACCGAGGCCACCTGGCTGCGCGAGGAAGTCAAGCTCGGCCTGCAGAAGAAGTACCCGGACCCGGCCGGCCCGGAGAACATCCGAACGGACGCCCACGAGCGCGGGCTGGAGTACGAAGTCCCGGTTATCGTCAAGTCCGGCTACCCCGGCTACATGCTGGTGGTGGCCGACTTCGTGAACTGGGCTCGCGACAAGGGAATCAGGGTCGGCCCAGGCCGGGGCTCGGCCGCCGGCTCGATCGTCTCCTACGCGATGGGCATCACCACGGTGCCGACGCTGGAGCACGACCTGCTCTTCGAGCGGTTCATGAACCCGGAGCGGGTGTCGCCCCCGGACGTCGACATCGACTTCCCGGAGCGCCACCAGAAGGACGTCTTCCGCTACCTCGAAGAGCGCTGGGGTCAGGACCGGGTCTGCCGAATCCAGACAATCGGTCGGATCAAGGCCAAGGCCGCGATCAAGGACGCCTGCCGCGTGCTGGACATGCCGTTCGGTCTTGGCGCCAAGATGACCGCGACATACCCCAAGCCGATCTCCGGTTTCGACGCAAGCTTGTCCTGTGTCACCGACGCCAAGCACGAACGCTATGCCGACGCCGAAGAATTCCGGGCCCTGCTGGGCAAGGAGGACGGCGCGCAGCAGGTATACGAGCTGGCGCTGAAGCTGGAAGGCCTGATCCGGTCAGCCGGCGTGCACGCCTGTGGCATCGTCGTGTCTCGCAAGCCGCTGCTCGGGTTGATCCCGATGACCTGGTCGGAGAAGGAGCAGCAGTGGGTGTCCGGCTTCCCCAACGCTGAGGCGCTGGAGCCGATGGGCCTGCTCAAAGTCGACGTGCTGGCCATCAACAACCTCGACATCATCCAGAGCGCCGTCGAGGGTATCCAGGAGCGCTATGGCGTAGATGTTGAGCCGCGCCTGACCGAACTGGACGACCCGGCCGTATTCGCCCAGGTTGCCACGGGACGCACCGTCGGTATGTTCCAGGTGGCCAGCGGCGGCATGGCGAAGCTACTGGCGCAGATGCGCGCCGACTGCTTCGAAGACCTCTCTGCCGCCGGCGCGCTGTATCGCCCTGGTCCGATGGGAGCCGAGGCGCACACCGACTACGCGCTACGCAAGACCGGCCGCCAGGTGATCAAGCCGATTCACCCGGAGTTGGAAGAGGCGCTGCGCGACATCCTGGGGCCTACCTACGGTGTCATCGCCTACCAGGAGCAGGTCATGGCGGCGGCCCAGGCCGTCGCCGGATACAGCCTGGCCAAGGCCGACCTGTTGCGCAAGGCGATGGGCAAGAAGAAGCCCGAGGTGCTGGCCAAGGAGTACGTGCCGTTCCGGGAGGGGATGGCGGCGCAGGGTTTCTCCGAAGAAGCCACGAAGGCGCTCTGGGACGTCTTCCTGCCGTTCAGCGCTTATGCGTTCAACCGCTGCGTATCGGGCGATACGGAGATAACTCGACTAGGGCGGGGCTCCCACGACTGGCCGCAGACTGTCGAGAACGTGGCCAACCGCTTGCATGGCCGCCCAGACTTCGACGGTTCTGGGTGCCAGTACTGCTACAACGAGGCTGAGCGGTCGATGGCCAGCCGCGCGACTTGCACGGCGTGCAAGTCGTGGCGCGACAAGTGGAAAAAGAATGGCGGCATGAACGCCGCAGGCCGAGTCGACGACCGCATCCTCCCAGTGACGATCGTGGATGTGTTCCGTCAGGGCGTCAAGGCGACCTGGAAGCTGACCTTGGAGAACGGTGTTACGGCTACCGCCACCGGCAACCATCGGCACCTCACCCCCGCCGGCTGGCGCCAGGTCGATGAACTGGTCGTCGGCGACGATGTCTCCGTTATGGCCGATGCGGAGTGGGAATCCACTGCTCGCACCGATACCGGCGGTACCAATAACTGGGTCGCGGCTCATGGCTACTACGTTGCCGAGCGGGCTCACGGCAAGGCCGGTCCCTTCCTTCATGGTCGGCACGCTGACCTGAAACAAAAGACGGCTCTGCTTGAGCAGGTGTGCCTCGAGTGCGGTGAGACCGAGGGCCGCCTTGAGCGCGCCCATCTCGACGGCGACCCGATGAACAACGCCACCGAGAACCTCGCCTACCTGTGCAACTCATGCCACAAGAAGCACGACTACGCCAACGGTGGCCGGACCAAGATGTGGAGGAAGGGCCGGGAGGTTGTTTCCTCGCCGATCACCGCGATCGAGTACGTCGGTGAGCAGATGACCTACGACGTCACCGTTGACTCCGACGACCACTCCTGGGTGGCTAACGGTGGCATCGTCACCCACAACTCTCACACCGTGTCGTACGCCTTCATCGTCTACGCCACGGCCTGGCTGAAGACGCACTACCCGGCTGAGTACATGGCCGCGGTACTGACCCAAGAGGGCGATGACGCGGACAAGAAGGCGATGTATCTGGCCGAGTGCCGCCGGATGGGGATCACCGTGCTGGTGCCCGATGTCAACGAGTCCGGCCCGAGCTTCACCCCGATCGGTGACAAGACCATCCGCTTCGGCCTGAATGCGATCAGCGGCCTGGGATCCAAGGCGGTCCCCGGCATCATCACCGGCCGGGCCGCCGGTCCGTACACCTCGTTCAACGACTTCCTCGACCGCATCCCGCTGGCCACCTGCGGCACCCCCGCCGTCGGTGCGCTGATCCGCGGCGGCGCCTTCGACTCTCTGGGCCACACCCGCAGCTCGCTGACCGCGAGCTTCGAGAACGGCGTCAAGCAGCTGGCCGGGGTCAAGAAGAAGGAGGCGACCGGGCAGTTCGACTTGTTCAGCGCAACCGAGGAGGTCGCGCTGGACAGCGTCGGCTTGCGCGACATCGCCGAATGGGACCGCGAACTGCTACTGCAACTTGAGCGTGAGGCGCTCGGGCTGTACGTCTCCGGGCACCCGCTCGAGGACCTGGAGTCAACGCTCGCGGGCAACCGTACGATGACCATCGCCGACCTGGCCGCGGCGATCAGTGTCGACGACGAGGGCATGGTTGCCGACCCGTCGGTCACTGGCGCCATCTTGGCCGGCCAGCTCGTCAGCGTGGAGCACAAGATCGCTCGAAGCAGCCAGAAGCCGTACGCCAAGATGGTGCTGGCCGACCTGGATGGCCAGATCGAGATTATGGCGTTCGGCCGGTCGTACGGCTCCTATCGCCACACGCTCGTGCCCGATGCCAAGGTGCGGATCAAGGTCAGCCTCTGGGACCGTGACGAGGGCGAGGTCGCCACCGTCTGCACCGACACCGTCGAGGACCTGGACATGAAGCTGATCGGGGAGACCGACCACCCCGTCTCCACCGGCCCGCGGCCGGTCCGTGTGGCTGTGGACCCCAAGAGCTTCGGGCTGGAGCTGGTGACCATGCTGCGCAAGGTCGTGTTCGACAACCCGGGCGCCAGGCCGCTCCACTTCCAGGTCGGCGCCGAGCCGTTTGTGCCGGACGGCTGGCTGGTGGACCCCAACGTCGAGTTCCTGACCGGAGTGAAGGAGCTGTGCGGCCGTGACTCTGTCCAGTTGTGATCCGCGAACCGACCAGGGATGTCCCAGTCGACTGCTAGGCTGCTCTATATGACAGATGGCGAGCCCCACACCAGCATGTCTACTTCGAGGAAGGAAGGCACCATGAGACACACGAGAACCGGTCCGCGGCCGGAACTGACTCCTGAGATCGCCGAGCGGATCATCGAACGCGCTACCAAACCGTCTGCGAAACTGGAGGGCCACGTCGTCCCCGTCGACTACCGCCCTTCTGCTCGGGTAGTGGCACTGATCTCACGACTTTTCTCGCGCTCGTGACGTCGCTGTCGCCGGACTACGGCGAGACGCTGCTTCCTGAAGAAGAGCTGGCCTACTTGCATCCCGACGTGCAGAGCGCTCTTCTCGCACCAATCTCCAAGGCGGACGTGTACGCCTTGGAAGAGAAGGCCCAGGTGAAAGTGCTGAGGCGCCTTCTCCCCGAGGTGGTGGGCGGCGGGCTGACGCCCGACTCGATTCTCTGCGCTGGCTTCGTGCAAGATCTGCACCGTCAGCTCTACGGCAAGATCTGGAGCTGGGGAGGAGAGTTTCGTAAGCACAACACCAATATCGGTGTGGACTGGTACCAGATCGCCGTCGAGCTCCGTACGACCCTGGATGATGTCCTTTACCGCTGGAATGAGACCGATGACTGGACTCCGCGCGAGCTGGGGGTGGCCGCACACGCCGCGACGGTAAGGATTCATCCCTTCGTCGACGGCAATGGTCGCAGCACGCGCCTGCTGGCAGACCTGGTCTTCCTCGCCGCTCAGACAGGGTCTGGTCTGGAGCAATACGACTGGGACTTCGACAAACGTCGGTACATCGACCTGCTGAAGGCGTACGACGGTCATCGTAATCCGCAAGACCTGGCGAAGTTCATTCCCATTGTCCGTGCGGTGGCCGGCTGATGGACCCTCGCTACCCGCCCACCACCGTCTGCCTGGCCTGCGGTAAGCCCGGAAACTCTCCGTACGGCCTGGACCTCTGCGGCAGGGACAAACGCCTGATCGGCTCGTACTGCTGGCGCAAATGGCAGGGCGACAGCGCCGCGGAGGTCGCGCCGCGCCACGAGGACCCGACCCTGGGCCGGACGTACCTCTGCGAGCTGTGCGGCTTCTGGCACTGGACTCGCAACGAGGACGAGGTGGCGCCGGCCATGGCGGCCGCGATCGCCGCGCTGGCCCAGGCCATCAGGCAGACCGGGTTCGACATCAACAAGGCGCGAGGGTATGCCCGCAAGCGCACGCCCCTGCCCGCCGAGGAGGCGCTGTGACCGAGACCGAGACCGAGATCTGGCCGGATGTGATGGTGACGGCACACCGCAAGCTCCCCAAGGGCCTGGTGGACGAATGGCTGGCCGGCGTGCTCCGTGACCGGATCGCCAAGCTGCGCGACGAGTTCGGGATGGAGCGCGCGACCACCGGCCTGGCGATCGGCGGCGACACGGTCTGGGCCGACATCGCGCTGGAGATGGGGGTCCCGCTGCACGGCGCGATCCCGTTCCCCAGCCAGGACGCCAAGTGGACCAAGGCCCAGAAGGCGCACTACGCCGAGCTGAAGGAGCGCTGCGCCACCCTGGAGTACGTCAGCGAGACAGACCCACGCTCGACCGGCGAGGCCATCCGGATGCTGCACGCCCGCAACGACGCGATGCTCAGCGGCACCAACGCGGTGGTGGCGATCTGGGCGCCGGCGAATCACACCGGCGGCACCTTCAACTGCATCAGCAAGGCGGTCAGCGCCGGCCTGCCGGTCATCCTCGTCAACATCGCCGCCCGTACCGTGACCCGGCCCAGCGCCGCGCGCTGGGCGGAACTGCTCAAGGCCCCGGCGCTCGCCTCGGCCATCAATCGTCACCAGGAAGGGCTCGGTACCCGTGCATAGTCCCGAAGCAACCGCGGACGCGATGGTCGATCTGGGCCGTCTGGCTCTGGCCTTTGGCCGCGTCAACCGCAGTACCTGCCACCCGGATGGCGTGACCCCGGAGTCCGACACCGACCACACCGTCATGCTGGGGCTGATCGGCTGCGCGCTGGCCCAGCAGTACTTCCCCGATCTCGATCGTGGGCTGATCGCCCAGTACATCCTGGTGCACGACGTGACGGAGGTGTACGCCGACGACACCTGCACGCTGCGCTCCTTGTCGCCGGTCGCTCAGGCGCAGAAAGAGCGCCGGGAGCAAGAGGCCGCCCAGCGCATCAGTTCTGAGTTCTCCGAGCGGCT
>WUUC01021324.1_pt1 | contig 11161 bp, 9 predicted proteins | sample 6278441 | NCBI WGS metagenome assembly WUUC01 (sample SAMN13675441, study PRJNA597444) | soil metagenome | isolation source: soil | place: USA: Washington | collected 2017-10 | reverse complement strand
CGCCGAGAAGATCGAAGCCGCCGCCGAGGCTCCCTACCGCGCCCTGGTCACGATCGACGAGATCTACCCCGACCGCCCGGACCGGAACTAGGGAGCGACGGGAGCATGGAGCCCGACGCCGTCGAGATCCGCGTCGTCGCCTGCTTGATCGAGAAGCAGCGGGCAACCCCCGACGCCTACCCGCTCTCGCTCAACTCGCTCCGCCTCGCCTGCAACCAGTCGACCAACCGCGACCCGGTCGTCGACTACGACGAGGCGACCGTCAGCGACGCCCTCCGTCGCACCGCCCTGCGCGGCTGGACCCGCCTCACCAGCGGCGCCAGCAGTCGCGCCCGCAAGTACCGCCAGCTCCTGGGCGAGGCCCTCGACCTCGACGACGCCGAGATCTCCATCCTCGCCGCGCTGATGCTGCGCGGCCCCCAGACTCCGGGAGAGCTAAAACAGCGCACCGAGCGCCTCCACCCCTTCGACTCCCTCGCCGCCGTCGACGAGACCCTCGACCGCCTCGTCTCCCGCGAACTCGTCGCCCGCCACGAGCGCCGGCCGGGACAGAAGGAGCAGCGCTACGAGCAGCTCCTTGGTGGAGGTGGCGCCGAGGCCGAAGGAGAGCCCGCCGCCGCCGCGGCTGCGGGCGGATCCGGCGGGGTCGCCGATCCCACCGCGCCGAAGCCAGCGGTCGGTACGGGAGCCACCGGTAAGGAGGAGCGGCTGACGCGCCTCGAGCGCGAGCTGGCAGAGCTTCGCGACGAGGTTCGCGCCCTGCGCGAGGCCCTCGGCGAGTAGTGCCCCGAGCTGGATTCGAACCAGCGGCCTATCCCTTAGGAGGGGATCGCTCTATCCAGCTGAGCTACCGGGGCCGACCCGGGCATTATCGCCTGACCCAATCCGGCGGTGCTGAGACTACGTTTCCGATTGGGATGCCCGGGAACAACGGGAGGATGCGGCAGCGAGGCCGGAAGCCGTGAGCGACTCGCTCCGCCTGGAGATCGTTACCTCCTTGACCCTGAAGCCCGCGACCGCCGCCGAGCTCGCCGAGGAGCTTGGCGAGCCACCAAACCGGGTCCGCTACCAGCTGGGCCTGCTGCGGAAGGCGGGGATCGCCGAGCTGAAGGAAGTCAGGCCGCGCCGGGGGGTAGCCGAGAGGGTCTACTTCGTTCGTCGCAGCTTCATCTCGGTCGAGGAGGGCGTGGACCTCCCCCCCGAGAAGCTGGAGAAGGGAATCATGGAACTTCTGCAAGCGGTGCTGCGAGACGCCCTGAAGGCCCTGCGAGCCGGGCTATTTCACCGTCGAGACGACTTCGTCGCGACTCGCGTGCCTCTCAGGCTGGACGCGAGAGGTTGGAAGGAAGCGGTTCGGCTTCACCAGGAGACGCTGGAGCGCACCCTCCGGTTGCAGGAGGAAGCGGCCGGGCGGCTCGAAGCGGGAAACGAGACCCCGATTACCGCCTTCTCCGCGCTCCTGCTCTACGAGGCGTCCGAGAGGGAGAAAGACTAACTCAGGTTTTTCTGAGTTTGTGAACCGCGACAGTGATTGCTGTCGCATTGCCTCCCGGTGGCCTCGCCCCTTTGCTTAAAAACTATCTAGTTTGTAATTAAGCGGAGGTCGCTTGACAGCTCGCTCCCCGCTTCCTACCTTTCCCTTACGCAAAGGTTGCAGCGTATGGTGTAGTCGTTTTTTTGTTGCTCCCGACTCCGGAAGAGCGGGAGCAACGGCTACGAAAGACCAGGGAGAGCACAGATGGGGTTTGCGGAAGGGAACGAGACCCGTTCCCCGATTAGTCACTGTCAGATCAGCGACGCGCGAGGAGAGAAGCGCATGCCATTTTCGAGTCAAGTCGTCCGTAGCGACGTTGTCGGCGGTCGGCCGACGAAGGGCCTCCTCGCGCTCCTCGGAGCGCTGGCGATCTTCGCCACCGTCCTCCTGGTCGGTGCCGGCGGCGAGCGCACCTCTGTGGCCTCCGCCGCCGAGGGCTGCCCGAACTCGTCCTTCCGTGACGGCCCCTCCTCCACCCTGCCGGACTGCCGCGCCTACGAGATGGTCTCCCCCCTCGACAAAAACGGCGGGGACATCGTCACGCGCTGCGACATCCGCTGCAACCGCACCTCCCTGATGCAGGCCAACCGGGACGGCAGCAAGCTCAGCTACTCCGCCTTCGTCTCTTTCGGAGACGCCCCGAGCTCGCTGTACTCGAATCAGTACATCGCGAGCCGTGGCGGGGGAGGGTGGTCGACCCACTCCATCAATCCGCCGCGCCACGAAACGCTGTTCTCCGGTTTCCCCAGCTTGGTCCAGTCCTTCTATGACCTCGACATCCAGGCGCGCGGCCTCAGCGGCGACCTCTCGACGATGGCCTGGACCGACGGCTCCCGCCCCGCCCTGACGCCGGACGCCGTGGAAGAAGTGCCGAACCTCTACAGCCGCGACAACCTCAACGACACCTACGACTGGATCGCCGAGCTGGGCGAAGTCAGCGAAGGGTCCGATCCCGGCGGCCCCTGGTTCCCTGAAATTCTCAACCTCAGCGAAACCGGGGATCACATCGTCTTCATGACGCCCCGCGAACTGACCGCGGACCCCGTGCCCGCGGGCGGCGGCGAGCTCCTCTACGACTACACCGGTGGCGACGTCCACCTCGTCAGCATCCTGCCCGACGGGACCCCGGTTCGGGACGCGACCGCCGGCAGCTACATCAAAGGCGGCAACGAGACTCAGGGCGGGCAGTTCGTGCGCAATGCCCTGTCCGCGGACGGGGCGAGGATCACCTGGTCGACCGCGACCTCGATCTACCAGCGGATCGGCAACTCCGAAACGAAACACGTCTCCGAGGTCACCTCGAAAAACGAGATCGCGGAAGTGGTGATTACCGCCACCGGCGGCGCCTTCAAACTGAACCTGAGCGGCGCCGGCGAAACCGCGGCGATTCCGTTCAACGCCACCGCCGCCGAAGTGCAGGCGGCGCTCGACGCGCTTGCGGGTGTGGAACCCGGCGACCTCGCCGTGACCGGTTCCGCGGGCGGTCCCTACACGATCGCCTTCGCCGGGCAGTACGAGAAAACGAACGTGTCGCTCGCGGCCAACGGAAGCGGACTGACCGGCCCCGACCCCAAAGCCGAAGTCATCACGGTTCAGGAAGGGCCGGCGCCCGCCAGGTACGAAGGGGCCAGCACCGATGGCACGGAAGTCCTCTACCGGCAGGCCGGGGGCACCGGCTTCGAGAACCTGTACCGGGTCGACGTCGACGACCAAACGGCGACCCTGGTCGGACAGCTGGCGATCGGAAGCGGGTTCAACGGCGTCCTCGGCGCAAGCGACGACCTGTCGCGGATCTACTTCTCTTCCGGGAAAGCTCTCGCCGCCGGGGCAACCGCCGGCAGCCCGAATCTCTACCTAGACGACAACGGAACGACCGAGTTCATCGCCACCCTCTCGCGTATCGACTTCGGCGAATCGGTCGGGTTGAACGAACAGGGGAAACCCGAGGTTTCGGGCTACAACATGCTCCAGCTCGCTCCGGAACGGCAGGCCGTGCGGGTAACGCCGGACGGGTCGGGCCTCGCGTTCCAGTCGGTCGCGAGCCTCACCGGCTACGACAACCGGGACGTCAAGAACAACGAACTCGACGTCGAGGTGTTCGTCTACGACGCGACCAGCGACCAGCTCACCTGCGCCTCGTGCAACCCGAGCGGCGCCCGGCCGAACGGGAAGCCGGCAGTTAGGTACAACAGCGGCGAGGAAACCCTGATCGGCGCCAACGACCAGCAGCGTCGTTGGACGGCAGCCTTCCTGCAAACCGCCGAAAACCAGACCTACTACCCGCGGGATTTCAGCGACGACGGCAACAGGCTCTTCTTCAACGCCTATGACGCCCTGTCGATCGAAGACAACAACAACAAGCAGGACGTGTACCAGTGGGAGGCCCAGGGGACCGGTACCTGCACCGAGCCCGGCGGCTGCGTCAGCCTGATCAGCACCGGCGAAAGCTCGGCCAAGTCCGAGTTCGTCGACGCGAGCGCCAACGGAGACGTCGTCTTCTTCACCACCAGCGCCAGCCTGGCACCCCAGGATCCGGGCCTGATCGACATCTACGCGGCGGCCGTCGGCGGAGGGTTCGACTTCGTGGTCAGAGAAGCGCCTTGCGAGGGCGACGCCTGCCAGCCCCTCCCGGTCGCCCCCAACGACCCGACGCCGGGGTCCGCCAGCTACAACGGGCCCGGGAACGTGCAAGCGCAATCAGCGAAGAAGAAGCACAAGAAGAAACACCACAAGCACGGCAAGAAGAAGCGAGGGAAGAAGAACCAGAAAGGCAAAGCGCAATCGAATCCGCCGCGCACCGCGAGCCACCGGAGCGATCGCTGATGGCGCCGGAACGCGTCACCAAGCCGAACGTCATTGCGACCGAACAGGGAGAGATGAGCGGGATGAGGGATCACGCAAGCCGCAGTCACCGCAGGGGCAGCAAGCTGTTTGTCTTGGCGCTCGCCATTTGCGCCTTCGGCGTGGCACTGGTCGCGCCGAGCTCGGCGATGGCGGCCTTCGGCTTCGAAAAACTCGACTCCACGTTTACGAACGCTGACGGCTCACCCGCGACCCAGGCGGGATCGCATCCGTTCGCGGTGACCACCACGGTGGTGATCAACAGCCACGAAATTCCCTCGACGACCCCGTTCCCCGCTTACGCTGCCGACGAGTCGATGCGGGACCTCTTCGCGCAACAGACCCCCGGTCTCATAGGCGACGCGACGTCGATTCCCAGGTGCTCCTTCGCCGACTTCGCGCGGGACGTGCCCGGCACGGCGCTGCCGGACTGTCCGGCTAAAACCGCGGTCGGTGTCGCCGCCGTCAACCTGATCGGGCCCTACGCCTACTTCAACGTGCCGGTCTACAACCTGGAGCCGCCTCCCGGTGTGCCGGCGATGATCGGGTTCGCTCCGCTCCGGGTGCGAGCCACGGTCGAGCTGGGCGTCAAGCCGGACGGCGACTACAACATCCTGGCGAAGTCGATCAATTTCCCGCAGTCGCTGCGGATCTTCGGTGCCGTCCTGCAGCTCTGGGGCGAACCGAGCGATCCTCGGCACGACCCGGTCCGGGGGCACTGCGTCGGCTCGGACTTCGCGGCGTTCAGCCTCAACGAAGTCAACTTCGCTGCCGGTTCCACCGGCAGCTGCCCGGTCGAGCCCCTCGACCCGTTCATCACCCTGCCGCGCAGCTGCACCGGCCCCGTCGAGACTCACTTCGAAATGGATTCCTGGCCGAACCCGGGGGTCTTCGTCGCCGGGAAAGTCGCGGGGCCGACCATGACCGGCTGCGAGCGTCTGGCCTTCCGACCCAACGTCGAGTCGACTCCGACGACGGTGAAGGCGGAGAGCCCGAGCGGCCTCGACTTCACGCTGTCGATGAACGACGAAGGCCTGGTGGCGCGCGAAGCTCTGTCGCAGACGGACTTCAAGAAGGCGACCGTGCGGCTGCCCGAGGGGATGACCGTGAACCCGTCGATCGGCGAAGGACTCGGCGTCTGCACCCCCGCCGACCTCGAGCGCGAAACGCTGGACGCCGCGCCGGGCGAGGGCTGTCCCAACAGCTCGAAAATCGGCACGGTCGAACTGGAATCGAAGCTGGTTGATGAAACCCTCGAGGGCTCGCTGTTCGTCGCCCGACAGGACGACCCGACTACCGCCCAGCCAGGGGCCGAGAATCCGTTCGACTCGCTTCTGGCGATGTACATCGTCGTCAAGAACGAGAACCTCGGGATCATCGTCAAACAGGCGGCGAAGGTCGAACCCGACGAGAAGACGGGACGGCTGACCACCGTGGTCGACAACATCCCCCAGCTCCCGTTCAGCCGATTCCACCTCCACTTCCGCGAGGGCGCGCGGAGCCCGCTGGTGACGCCGCCACGCTGCGGCACCTTCGCGGTCGAAGCGGACCTGGTTCCCTGGTCGAACCCGGGCAAGGTGGTGCAGCTGAACAGCCTGTTCAAGGTCACCACGGGGACCGGCGGCGGCGCCTGCCCGACCGGCGGCAAGCCTTCGTTCAAACCGGGCCTGGAGGCGGGCACCATCAACAACGCCGCTGGCAGGTACAGCCCGTTCAACCTCCGCCTCACCCGCAATGACGGGGAACAGGAGTTCACCAGCTACTCGATCAAGCTGCCCCCCGGCGTGGTCGGGAAACTCGCCGGCATCCCGTTCTGCTCCGACGCCGCGATCGAGGGCGCCAGGAGCAAGACGGGCACGGCGGAGCTCAACGACCCGAGCTGCCCCGCGGCCAGCGAGGTGGGTCGCACTCTGGTCGGCGCCGGCGTCGGCTCCTCGCTCACCTACGTGCCCGGCAGGGTCTATCTGGCGGGCCCGTACAACGGCAGCCCCCTCTCGATTGCCGCGATCACCTCGGCCAAGGTCGGCCCGTTCGACGTCGGCACCGTGGTGGTCCGCGAGGCGCTGAGGATCGATCCGAGCACGGCGGAAGTCTTCGTCGACCCGACCGGGTCCGATCCGATCCCCCACATCATCGACGGCATTCCGGTCCACGCCAGGGACATCAGGGTCTACGTGGACAAGCCCGACTTCGTCCTCAACCCGACCGATTGCTCGCGAACCTCGACCGCCTCGACCGTGCTCGGTTCGGGACTCGATTTCGGCAGCACGGCCGACGACGAGCCGGTGACGGTCTCGACGCCCTTCCAGGCAGCCAGCTGCGCCAGCCTCGGCTTCCGACCGAGGCTGACCCTGAAGCTGAAAGGCGGGACGAGGCGCAACCAGAATCCGGCGCTGATCGCGACCGTGAGGCCGCGGCCGGGCGATGCCAACATCGACGGGGCCGTGGTGGGGTTGCCGCACTCGGAGTTCCTGGACAACGAGCACATCCAGACCGTCTGCACGCGGGTCCAGTTCAACGCCGGCGGAGGCAATGGGGAAAAATGCCCCAAGGGCTCGATCTACGGCTTCGCCCGGGCGACGACCCCGCTGTTGGACGAACCGCTCAGCGGGCCCGTGTTCCTGCGGTCCTCGAGCAACAAACTCCCCGACCTGGTCCCGGCTCTGCACAGCGGCAAGATCAACATCAACCTGGTCGGGCGCATCGATTCGACGAAACAGGGCGGCATCCGGACCACCTTCGAAAACGCGCCCGACGCGCCCGTGACGAAGTTCACGATGTCGATGTTCGGCGGCAAGAAGGGCTTGCTGGTCAACTCGACCAACATCTGCCGCGGCAGGCACGTCGCCTCGGTGCTGTTCAGCGGCCAAAATGGCAGGCGCTCCGCCTCCCGCCCGGCCCTGAAGGCCGAATGTGGCGGCAAGAAAAAGGTCGGGAAGCGGGGCGGTAAGCGCCGTGGCTAGGCCGTTTCGAGGCCGCCGGTCCTGGTTCCTGCTCCTCGGCCTGGCGACGGCCCTGTCTCTGGCGGGACCGTTCGCCGCCGGGGCCGAGGAAGTGACGCGAACGGCATACCGGGAAGTGGCCGAGCCGATCTGCAAGGAGAACACGGAAGCCAACGAACGGATCCTCGACGGCGTCCGCGGGGACGTCAGGGAGGGGAAGCTCGGGACCGCGTCGACCAAGCTGGCCAAGGCCGGCCGGGCGCTCAAGCTGGCGCTGAACGAACTGCGCGGCTTGCCCCAGCCGGCACCGGATCGGGTCCGGCTGACGAAGTGGTTCGGCTACGTGGGGCAGGAGGTCGAATATTTCCAGCTCGCTTCGCGCCAGCTGAAGAACGGCGACAAGCGGGCGGCCTCGCAGACCGTGGTACGACTGACCGGGACCGCCGGCCGAGCCAACGCGCAGGTGGTCCCGTTCGGGTTCGTCTACTGCAGGCTGCAGCCCTCCCGGTTCACGTAGATGAGATGCGGATGGCGCAGCCTGGCGGTGCTGCTCGCCGCCCTCGTCTTGACCTACGGGGTTGGCGCGTCGGCGGAAGTCGTTCAGACCGACGGCCTACGCGTAACCGTTCTCAGCCAGATTGAGCCGTCGAAGCTTCCGCGGGTCGGTACGGCGCCGATCGCGGTGTTCGTATCCGGGCACGTCTCCACCCCGAGCGGGGCGCTTCCACCTCAGCTGCGGGAGATGACGGTCTACGTCAACCGGCACGGGAAGCTGCAGTCGGAGGGCTTGCCGGCCTGTTCGCTCGCCCGGATCGAAACCAGCTCGAGCGAGGACGCGGTGGCCGCCTGCGGGAAGGCGCTCGTTGGATCCGGCCGCTTCTGGGCATCGGTCGTCTTCCCCGACCAGCGGCCGTATCCGACCCGCGGCCGCCTGCTCGTCTTCAACGGGCGGGAGCGCGGCAGGCCGATGCTGTTTGCCCACATCTACACCCAGGTGCCGTTCACCACGTCGTTCGTGATCCCCTTCCGGCTGGAGAAGATCGACAAAGGTCCCTACGGAACGAAACTCACCGCGAGATTCCCTGTTGCCTTGGGTGAATGGGGCTTCGTCGACCGCATCAAGCTGACGCTGCGCAAGAAATACGCCTACCGCGGCGAGCACCTCAGCTATTTCAACGCCGGCTGTCCGGCGCCCAAGGGCGCCGCCGCGGCAACCTTCGCCCTGGCGCGCGCGACCTTCAACTTCGACGGAAACCGGAGCATCGGGATCAACGTGCCGAAGACCTGCAGGGTGGCGCGATGACGGTGGCCGGACCGCGACTCCAGCACCGCCTGCCGCTGGCAGCGCTGGCGGCAGTTGCGCTGGCGATGCTTTTCGCCGCCGCCGGGGCTCGCGCCGAGTACGACCCCGTCGGCGGTGGAACGACCAAACTGAAACTGGACCGCGGCTTCCTCGCGGCGATGGAGAAGGAAAAGGTGGAGCTGCGCGCGGTTGCCCCCGCGAAACTGAGCGGCAGGACCGTCACCTTTCCCGCCGGCAGCGGCAAATTCGACGCCGTGGGTGCGCGCGGCACGGTGGAGCACGGCGGCGCCTTGCTGCTGATCGCGGGCCCGAAGCGGATCCCGATCAAGGCTCTGAAGCTCCGCACCAGCCAGAAGCGCGCGCCCTTCCTCGCGAAAGTCGGCGGCAGCCAGCTGAAGATCGGGACCACCAGGTCGGTGAGGGTGTCGCGACAGGGCTTCAACGACCGGGTGCGGGTCTCCACCATGACGTTGACCGAGAAGGTGGCGACCCGCCTGGGCAAGAAGCTGAAGCGCCAGAACCTGTTCGAGACGGGGCGAAGATTTGCCTCGTCAGTGAGCGAAACCTCGCCGGCGACCGTGTCCCTGCAAGCCCGCGGCTCGATCTCCCTCGCGCTTGCCGCCGGGTTCTCGGGGAAGCTTTCGGCGCTCTTCGTCGCTGTCAACCCGGTCTTCCCGGGCGAACACACGGGAGCTCCCTTCACCTTTCCGATTGCCACCGGCGACATGGCGCTCGATGCGTCCAGCGGCAGGATCGCGACTCAGGGCTCGATCGAATTCATCCAGCTCGCACAGCGCCAGGTCTTCTGGAACGAACCGGTCCTCGACCTCGGCCCGAGCTCGTTGAGCTCCGCCCTGGAGGTGAAGCCGTCGCCGCCGTTCCGCGGCCAGGTGGAATCGGCGCTGATCGGTCCGGCGGCGCTGACCGCGCCGGCCGCCGCCAACTCCTCCGCCAGGACGATCGCCGTCAACCAGACCCTGACGATGGACGCCGCCACCGCCGCCACCTTCAACGAGACGTTCGCCGCGCCCCTGGGCAAGGCTGACGCCTTCAAGGCCGGCGAAACGATCGGCGCCCTCGGGTTCGTCGCGAGCGGCCAGTAGTAGCTCAGGCGGCGGCGTAGAGGCTCTCGGCGGCGAGCAGCTGGGCGCGGCGGCTCCAGAGCTTGACCTCCATGAAGATCTCGTCGCCGTAGCCCTCGAGCGCGTCGAGGGCGATCAGGGTGAAGCGGTCCTGGGAGACGACCTCTTGGTCGACCGTCTCCGCCTCCAGCTCGGCGGTGGCGGCGACGGCGCCACGGACCAGCGGCCTTCCCCAGACCAGGGTGACGGCGCCCGCCCGCCCGTTCTCTCCGCGCCAGCGGCCGATCACGTCGTCGTTGAGGTCGATTCGCCAGTCGGGGTTGTCGGCGGCGAGGACGTCGGTGAAGTCGGCCTTGGCCTCGAAGTCGGACGGCTCGCCCTCGGGCTCCTGCACGTAGGAGACGTGGCCGAACAGCTCCAGCGCCCCCTCCTCGCTCTCCGAGCGGCCCGAGCAGGGGACCCAGACGCGGCCGCCCCAGGTGCGCTCGGGGAACCAGTCAAGATCGACGTCCCCCGCCGCCCCCGCCGGCAGCTCCTCCAGTTCGCCGCAGGCCTGCCGGAACGCCTCCGCCAGCCGGCCGGCGAAACGCCCGTGCGGGATGCCCTCTTGAGCGGTGTCGGCGATGAAGCGCGGGATCGGCCGCGGATTCGGAGTCACAGAGTGGGAACCCTACCTCGCTGTGTGTCCCTTGTCTGGTGGAGAACCAGCGATTAGAAACGATTTAGTTTCTCAACCCGTTTTTAACCGAACGAAGGAGAGCACATGAACAAAGCAAGAACGGTTGGCCTGTTTGCGCTGTCGATAATGACGGCGTTGGCGCTGCCAGCCTTTGCCTCCGCGGCCGAATGGACGCGCGAAGGGGAACCGCTTGAAGAACCCCAGGTGATCGGCCTCGAAGGAACCTATGGGCATTTCACTGCCTTCGGAAGCTTCAAATGCCCCGTTCAGGGCGAAGCGACGTTGCTGCCAGGCGACCAGGGGGAAATCACCGAACTCCAGGTAACGGGACCTTGTCAGGGCTCAGTTTTCAATTGCAAAGTCGAACCCGTGCTGGAAACCCCCTGGCAGATGGAAGCCCAGCCCAGCGGCAACATCTTCATCAGCGAAGCGAAAGAGAACTGGGTCTTTCCGGAATGCATCTTCGCGCCTCCGGTCGAAGGCAGCATTGAATTGACGCCAAACAATTCCGGAGCGATGTCTTCCTTGATCATCTCCGGAACGATGGAAGAGACCGTGACGGGATTCCCCGTTCCCCCAAACGGTGAACTGAAAGTCACCCCGGCTGGGATCTACGGGGTCTCTTAGAAGGGGTTTGGACCGGGGCGCGGGCTGCGCGCCCCGGTTAGCCTCCGAGGCATTCCTTTAGGTCGGCCGCGGCCCGCTCGGGGGGGTAGACGTTGATGTCGACGCCGGTGCCGAGCTCGAAGCCGGCCTTGATCGTCAGGCGGGGGGCGATGT
>WUUC01185569.1_pt1 | contig 11162 bp, 8 predicted proteins | sample 6278441 | NCBI WGS metagenome assembly WUUC01 (sample SAMN13675441, study PRJNA597444) | soil metagenome | isolation source: soil | place: USA: Washington | collected 2017-10 | reverse complement strand
TAATTACAGCGTTTGACATCATTGAACATATTCATCCAAAAGATAGCATAAAAGCAATAGCTGAAATCTACAGAGTGCTGAAACCTCTTGGCATTGCAATAATGACAACTCCTAATCCTAGTTATTTCAATGATTGGGCCTTTGATCTCACGCACATAAATGTTAGACCACCAAAATTTTGGAGGCTCATGTTAGAAGAGAGCAATTTCGATGTGAAGATGTCTTATGTGCCTTCTTTTATCAAATACTATGTGAACCATCATATACCTATTCCTGATTCTATCGAATTTCTTGTGGAAGAGCCCTTAAGATATATGCTGGGATATTATTATTCAAAAAAAGGGAGACTATATCTTGTTGCGAAAAAGTCATTGTAGAGTTATATACACTTACAAAACTGTGCTGAGGAGTCGGGATAATAATTGACCGCATGTGATGCGACATGTACCAGATTTCAATTTGAATTCGTTGTGATTGAACAGCTTCGAGGTGAAGGGCATTAACATTCACATAATCACACCTTCTGTAAGTCCAGGAGGTCTGTATAGAGTAGCCATCGAGGAAGCAAGGTTCCTTCAGAGGATTGGACACAATGTCAAGTTGATTTCATTAATTAGACCTGTTAACCCTTGGAACGACCTATTGCAGGGAATTTCAGTTGAGTACCTTGCGGACTATAAAGGTCCCACTCCTTTTATCTCTGAAATGATAAATAGGAATCTATTCCTAGTTAAGAAAATAACAAGTGACGCAGACATTTTCATCTGCCACAACCTACCATCTTGCTATGCAGTAATGAGAAGCATCAAAGTTCCAAATGGCAGGATAATCGCGTATATACATGATCCGATTCAATTTACACTCCCAGGAAATATTTTTCAGATACTTTTTAGCTCTGCCTCACTAAAGAAAACATTTGCCATGCGCTGGTTACAAGATGTAGATGTTATTCTGGTAAACTCAAGGCGTTCGCAGCAAATTCTAGCAAAAGAGCTAGGGTTGGATAGTAGGGTGCTCTACCCGACGCTTGCATCCTTTGCCGATGAAGTACCAACAACGTCACAAAGAGGAAAGTTTTTTCTAACCGTTGGAAGGATTGGAGTTCATCCTACCTACAAGATACTGTTACATATTCTAAAAAAGACTCCAGAAATGGAGTTGGTTATAGCTGGATCATGGTCGCATACTGCAAAGAGCATAGTGGAAATGTTTTCTTCTGATTCGGAGATAAAGCATAGGGTACATCTAATAATTAACCCAACAGATGAAGAGCTGACAAGACTCTATAGGAGTGCAAGAGCATTTCTCTATCCCGGAGTCGAGAACTTTAATATGAGTGCCCTTGAAGCTGTATCACATGGATGCCCTATAGTCGTGTCTCGCGAGAGTGGAATTTGTGAAATACTTGGTGAATCAGTTGTCATGCCAGCGCAGGATGATGTCGAATCATTTCTCAAATTGGTTCTTGACTTCTTAAAGGATGGACAACAGGCTATTAACAAGGGGCTAAGGCTTCGGGAGATTCTAAAAAGTTATGAATTCTCGTATCATATGGAGAATCTCAGAGAAGTAGTCGAGCAATTTCTGCCCCAAGCTTCCCCACATAAATAATTTAAGAATTGTAGCCCTTATTATTACTCTACTTCGGCAATATCTTTTCTTTCATAAGACGATTCAGATTAAATGCAAAACCTTTGAATCCATTAGTTAATTTCACATTGGTTGATAGCGTGAGTAGAACATACGATGCCAAAGAAACGAAGCTGCTGATTACAAACAACCATCCTATCGGCACTCTGGCATCATATATGACGACTTTTGCATCTGTGGCGAGAGAATCTATATAGATACCACTTTTTAGAGAATAAAATAAGGGAATTAGATTTTCGATCTTGGAAAGCACACCGTCTTTCATGTATATTGCCGCCTTTAGATCTGGATTGAATGGCTCTGCAAGAGAAATCATCAATGGTTTCGTAGTAGTAGTAGTAATGTTACTTAATTTGATTTCATATTTTTGTGACGACCACAAGTTGTTTGAAGTAGTAGTCGTTGTTGTTACTTGCGTTTGATTCAATGAATCATTATTATCTTCATCAAGCAACTGGTAAAGTCGATTATCGTTGCTGTCTGAAACTAGCCAGATTGAATCGATGACATTTGTATTATCATTAACTTTAGTGTTGCTGGCACTGCCAGCTAGATTATTTCTCTGATAGTCAGGTATCTTCAATTTCTCTAGCGCTTCTGATGGGGTAACCTCCAACCTAGACTCTCCCTCCTTCAATCTGAAAGAGTCGGAAAGTGTGGGTCTGTTCATGGCAGCATTCACTATCTCCTTCTGATCGTCTATTGTCACAGTGAATGTCCCGGAGCCTTCAATCCAGATCCTATAATCACCCTCTTTTTTTACATCGAACTGCCTCCATGCCGTACTATTTACCAACACGATATTGTCGTCAATACCTGATGGAATATCATCGACAAGGGTCGTGTCATTCATATTCATGTCAGATTCAGCCTCAAAAGTGCGGAGGATTGTAGTACTATTTTGGTTTACCCAATCTTCAATTCGCCCTTTGATCGCTTCAAATTGATCTTTCTGAATTAACAAGATTGCATTTATTGCATTAAACCCTCTTCCATTGGTAAATGTCATAGTATGGCTTCCTGGATTGAGAGTATATTCACCAAGATCCTCCCATGCGAATTTCGAATAGGGGGACAGACTGCTAATTTGCATCAAGGTACTGCCTTCCAACGTTGCGTTAATCAGGCCGCCTTGCGGACTCTCCAAGTATCGAATAAAGACTTTGTAATGGTCGTTGTTGTTGCCGCCCACTTTGAATGGAACATTAATGCTATTTTCTACTAGCTGATCTGAAACATCATATATTCTTGCGCTATCAATCAACAAAACATTGGGCAGAGGCTGCTTTGTAAGATGTCCATGCCATATACTTAGCTTGATACTTGTGACTTCCTTACTTGATGGCCTATAACTAAAGGTAATATCCTTCCAATCTGACGTGCGACCCCCAATATTCTGTACAATGACATCCTTTAATGGAATATCATTCTTGTCGTACTCTGTTACCTTTAAGTGCACGCCTTCAGCATTGTAATATCGCATACGAAGGTCGATTACATACGCCCCATCAGTAGATACATCAAAAGCTGGAGATGTAATAGTCTTCCAGCCAAAATCAGAACTATTCAAAACAACTATCATGGCGTTGTTTTGAATGCCAAAAAGCTGATTTTTCGGATCATTATTCTGCCATTGCGATGCCTCATCTACTGAATTAAAATGGAATGTTGCCAGTGTTTTGGCATTTTCAAGATTGTAGTTAGATGGTATGTATTTTTCACCCCAAGTAAAAATGAAGCCCTTATTGTAGTCAAATTGCCATGTGTTGATTCCGAAATTATTAAGATGTGGCCTTATTGTGTTCAGCCAGCCACCGTTGATTGATCCTGCTGACCAGTAGTTTCTTGGCAAATAGTGCTGACTTGTAGGGTCTACGATGGTTATTGCTCCTCCGGGCGGTTCCGGGGGTAGCCCGTCTGAGATTATCAAGGAATCTTCGAGAAAAGGTCCAAGTTCTATATTATTCAGATGCTCGCTTTCTTCTATAACTCTACCTATAGTGGATAAGTCATCGGTACCTGCCGATATCGCATGGCTTACAGAAGCCAGAGAAGTAGCATTCAATTTGTATACTCCAAACCTGCCTGACTCAAAAACTATATTTTTGTGCAGGAGGGCCTTTAGATTCTGCAATCTCATCTGAATCTCTTGAAGAGATTCTGATTCGGTGCTGTCATCGTTGTCTGATTCGGTGCTGTCATCGTTGTCTATAAAGTCTTCTCTAATCACCACATACTGTACGCCTAGGTATTCCAATAATGGAATGAAAGATGTGTTATTTTTCTTTATCAAATCATTGATGTAATTGAGCTGAAAAGGTGAAAGTTTCAGATGAGGCAGAGATTCTGTTGATAGTTCTGGCAAAGAGGAGTGCTGGAGCTGACTGCGCTCTCCTCCAGCAGGATACCAGAAGATCTTGTTCTTTGCATCGTTGCTAATTCCATATTCCATACGCAGGTATTCTGTCACATCCGATAAATCATGAGGGTAAGGGGGTGCTGACTCAGTCAGATGGCCATTTAGATCTCCAGTTAAGCCAATCCATCCCCACGAGAAGATCAAACCTATCATCAATAAAATTATGACTATATTTTTTTTTAGACTTCGCTTGTCTATTCTGTAAATAGACGCACTTGCAAAGAAGCTGATAGCCACAAAATATAATCCTGAAAACTTGTAGGGATCACGTATTGACTCTCCTAATGGGAAATCAAGAAAGAACTTCGTGTATATGTCGTTATAGTAAGATCCAGTAGCTAGTATAACCGAGAGTATGGCCAATGCACTGAAGAATATTACGATATAGATAATGTCCTTCCTAATCGGGGCTCGTATAATGAAAAAAAGCAAAATAAAAATTAAAGGCAAGAAAGCCAATCCTTGCCACAGATCTATATTGTTAATTTTAATAGACGCATCTTGACTGCCATCTCCTCCCCATAGCCAAGAGCCAGTGCCCTCAAGCACGTTATGTATCGTAGCACGACGTGATAACTGCTCGACATTTTCCTGGACTATGCCATAAGTGACAAACCCTTCTGATGTTTCAAAATTAAGTGACCCCACCCCTTGCGACATGTTATCTGCAGTTAACAATTGGATAACAGGGACCAACCAAAAGAGGTTGCAAGCAGTAATGATGATCACAAGGGTAGCAATCTTCTTAGCTGCATACTTGGAAAGTACAGTAGATCTATGAAAAATTAGATTCACTGCCAAATGAATTATCAACATTGGTAAGAGATAGATAATTGCACTCTGGAGCTGAGTCGCCACTAGTGAAGTTGAAAATGCCATCAAGATGAACCGATTTACGTTGTTTCGTTGCTTTGAATGCAAGTAACTATCTATAACTGCAATTAAGAGGAACGATGCTGCAAGCGATAAAACCAGCCAGTAATGATGATGTATCTTGTTTATAGTCCACGGATTATACATAAAAACTAATGAGCCAACAAAGCAAGAAGCTGACAAAAAGTAGCCTCTTTTGCCTTCAAATCTGCGGACAAACTGTTTGTTTGCAAGATATACAAGGGTAGCAGCCAAAAAAAGAGTCAATATAGTGAATACCTTTTCTGCAAGCAAATCCCCTAAGGCAATTTGCAATGGATAAAGAATTGACAATAACGGTAATTTGGCAGCATGGACTGGAATATTCTCTAAATGGTAATTGAAATGCTCATGGACAGTTAGAGCATATCTCAGATCACCATGTCCCACTTGACCAAATAGCAAGAGCGTATCATCTTCGAGAATGTGCCTAAAGTAAAAAATAGAAAGAATTAGCAACAGCGATATAAAGAAAAAGTCTATTCGATATGAATACAAAGCCTTCAACTTGTATGACAGTAGGTAGGGTCTCCTTTTCTCAGCATAGTGAATATCGCTGAACTTTCCCATCTAAATTAAGCCTCGCTATCAGCCTTTACCTTGTCTTTATATGGTGCTCCAAGCAACCTTACTTGAAATGGTAGCTTCCCCTTTATCTTATATCTAAACTTCCAGAATGCAACCATTGATAAATCTCTAACCAATAAATGTAATTTCCGAATACCTCCATTTGTACGAAGTAATTTCAGATAGCATCTTGCAAAGGTAGACAAAGAAAAGAATACGGGATACTCATCCGGCTGATTTTTTAATATAGATTCAAGCTTTCCAAAGAACTCATCAAGAGGTTGTGAGAGGTGTGGAAATTTCATATAAAGAGAATGTTTATCAAAATTCTTCTGAATGAACTTGTACTCATCTAACGTCAGATATCCTTTTTCGAATCCATGCGTTGCAATGACAAAACTGTTAATTTGGCTATTAAGTACTTTACAATTTATGCCGAAGAGCTTTCCGTTTTCGATAAACTGAAACAGTTCCTTAAAATCAAAAAATACTATATTCCCCCAACCGATATACGAATGAATATCTAATTTTAACCCTCTTTCTGGAAAGACATCCATTTTCCCGACATCTTTAGCTTTGTCATACTTTATTTCTCTAATGTCATAGCTCTCAAAATTTCGCTTGAGTTCAGATAAGACTTTTTCAAAGTCAGAAGGTGATACAAGTACATCAATATCATTGCCTATGAAGTGAAAATCATCTATTGTCTTAATCAGAACATAATTATCAACACCACCTCCTTCAATAATTCTGCGCATATAATGTATGCTTCGTCTGAAAGATTCAAGTCTGTTCTCATAATCCTCCCATATTGCCGGCTCTATTCTATCATCTTTGTTTATCAATCCGTATTCATTGAACCTTTGAAAAATCACTCTGTTCTGATTTGCCTTTTTGAGTATTTCATTCGAAACCCGTGAGCTATGCAAAAGTGTGGTAATAACTTTGTGGACTGTACGCCTTATATCATCATTTGTATTAATAACTGGAATTTCAAGGATCCGAGCTAAATTCAGATACTCCTCGGTTTGCTTCTCATAAAAATGAACAGAGTAACTATGGGTGGCCTTTTTTCTCTCATAGGCAACCTCGGGGCTAACAGTCAATATCAAATTCATGTCTGCTTTTGGAAAATGAAGATACAACCATTCAGTAAACTTTGTAAGAGTGCCTAGGTATTTGAAGCTAAGATACTGATCGTATGGATATCTATCGAGAAGAATAATGGTTCTCCTTTTGAAAATGCGGTAGTAGAGATATTGAAGCAATAGATCAAACCATACCAGGATAGGCCAAAGAGTGTAACTCGCTGATCTCTTCTTTTGATCCAGCATTTCTTTTCGAGATTTTTCTATTTTCTTCTCTCCCACAAGCCTAAAGAGAGATCTAAGGATGGCATATTCATATTCATGTTTATATACAGTTTTAAAGCCTACATCTGTGAAAAACTCGTAAATCTGCCTTGAGATTGTTGTCTTCCCGCTTCCATCGTTACCCATAAAGGCTATTATCATCAATTTTGCACCTGCTACGAGAGTGAGATAGAGAAGCTAATGTTGGATATAAGAATTTTCAGCTGTCTAACGATCAGATTATACAATTGTCATATATACACATACATGAGGGCCATGGCTTTGCTAGCAATCATTATCCCTTGCAGTCAAGATGTTTGTATTAATATGATATAGGACTTGTCTAGATCTTAGTAACACATCGCATGTTCCAGATCATGCTACTTTTAAATATAGTGCCAGATCTATGCTACTCCTTAAATACAATAGGGGTAGTTTATATTAACGAAAGGAGTTCGAATTGCACAGCCTAATTAATGCACGTTCTTGTCCTACAAAAGCTATAATTGCAGGCAATGACTCTACTGAGGTCCGGGCTAACCTATCAACCAAAACTTGCAGGAAGGAAGATCCTATAATGTATATAAACAAATTGATTGTGGGGAGGTCTATGATATGACTGCAGTGCGCAATCCATATAAATTGCCATTAAATTATCAGTTAACTGCCGTGTTTATTGAGAAGCAGAACGGGTCTGTAGATTACGAGTATAACATTGAGGAAAAGAGGTGACTCACAATACTTACAAAGTCAGAAGAAATATGGCCTAATTTTTTTATAGTTGGAGCACAAAAGGCTGGGACTACCTCTTTATACTTTTATCTTAAGACAATTCCGCAAATCTACATGTCCCCACTCAAGGAACCCTTCTATTTTGCTCCTAATGCCGTTCAGACTAGTGATGCATCTGATGTGATTAAAGACAAGAAAGAATACCTTAAACTTTTTGAGAACGCAAGGGGACATACTGCTATTGGAGAAGCGACTCCCATTTACCTTTGGGACCCAGACGCACCTAGGTTAATTCACCAGACAGTACCTCATGCTCGTATTATTATGATTTTGCGTGATCCAATTGAGAGAGCATATTCTAACTACTTGATGAAAATGAAGTATCGTGACACGAAGTCATCTTTTTATGATGAATTAATGCGAGATTACAATAGTCAAGAAAAGCTGTTTGGCAAATCACAGTTGTATGTTGAATTTGGAATGTATTATCAACAGGTCAAGAGATATTTTGATATCTTCGGAAAGGAACAGGTAAAAGTCATAATATTTGAAGAATTAGTTCAACATCCAGAACAAACGGTCAACGAAGTTTTGGCTTTTCTAGGGGTAAACTATACGGTGACAGCGATTAGGGAACAATATAATCCATATTCAGTTCCACGGGGTCCTCTTGCGGTGTGGATTTTTACTTTCTTTCGTTGGCTTCGCAGTAAGAATATCAAATTCTACAAAATACTAACTCTGCTTCCTGATTCGATGGTAGAATCGCTCCCAGAGAAGATTCTCTTCAAAAGAAAACAAAAACCAAAAATCCAGCCCAAAGCCGTCAAGTTTTTGCAGGAGATTTATCATGATGAGGTCATCAGATTAGAGTCACTTCTAGGTCGGTCTTTACCTTGGCACACTGCCTTAGGCTATGATAATAACAAAAGAATGATGTAGCCTCATAATTATGGTGAGATTATCTTGAAGCCTCTGGTGTCAATTGTAGTTCCAACAAGAAATTCTTCTAATACTCTCGAAGAATGTTTATCGGCGATACAACAACAATTATATCAAAACATTGAAGTGATAATAGTAGATAGCAATAGTAAAGATAATACTGCGGAAATAGCTGCTGGCAAAGGATGCAAAGTTATATTCACAGACTGGAAACTATTGGGAGCTAGATACTTGGGATGCAAGGCTGCTTCAGGAGAATTTGTGCTAATGCTAGATTCCGACCAAGTTTTGCTCGAAGAAGCTGTCGAAAAATCAGTACCACTTTTTAAGGACTATGATATGCTCTGCTTAGGAGAAACGAGCTACGCTTACAACACATTGATCCAGAAAATGTTTGAGGCTGACAGGAGGATGATCCACAATGAAGCCCATATACAATTGCATCCAGTCTATGGAACATTGCTTGCAAGATTCTATAAAAGGAATTTGCTAGAGCATGCCTTTGAGGCCATCCCAAAACCACTTCTTCCTTCAGTAGTTGCTCATGATCATGCAATTATCTACTATGAAGCATGGAAGATTTCCGACAGGGTTAAAATTTTACCTAATGCAGTATATCATAATGAACCTGCAACCGTCTTAGAGCTTTGGAAAAAGAACTTCCGGTATGGTAGATCCACAAGAGCTCTTATGTCAAATGGCTATTACAATAATTTCATAAGAAGCAAGACACGTCCAAGAAAAACAGATACAAGAAAACTAACAAAGGATAAGCTTTTATCATCATTACTTTTATCACTAAAAGCACCTGCCTATCTCCTTGGATTATACGTTTAATGCGTTGCATAAAACTTCTCTATTCTCTTCGCGGATATAGCTCAGATTGTCCATTAAGAACGATAAGCAAAACATATTTTGACAGATCGTCGGTCATTATGCCAGCCACGGATTTTTCTAATAATTAGGCCAAATAACCAAACAATTTAATAACAAAATTGCCTGATTATAATATAATGCGTTTATTATGGTTTAATTGGAGAGATATTCTAAACCCCGAAGCTGGGGGAGCGGAGGTTTTTACTCATGAGGTAATGAAAAGACTTGCAATGAGAGGGCATGAGACGGTGCTCTTCACTTCAAGGTTTAAGGGTTGTCAATTGAATGAAAATATTCAGGGAGTTGACATTATTAGAGAAGGTAATAAATACACTGTATACGAACAGGCTAAAAATTACTTGAAAACTTACAGACATCATTATGACCTCATAATTGATGAGATCAATACTAAACCGTTTTCCGTTCCGAAATTTGTCGAGGAAAAAAAAGTAATAGCTTTAATCCATCAGCTAGCGCGTGAGTTCTGGTTCTACGAAACAAAATTTCCTCTAAATTATATCGGCTATTACTATCTTGAAAAAAGGTGGTTAGCAAGCTACAAGAATATAACGACACTCACTGTGTCAAATTCCAGCAAAATTGACTTGGAGGAGATGGGCCTCAAAAAAGTATTCGTTGTGCCACAAGGCCTCAATATTAGACCACTTTCAAATGTGAAAGAGAAAGAAGCTAACCCGACTGTAATTTTTATGGGGAGATTAAAAAAGGCAAAACTCCCTCATCATGCCTTACAGGCTTTTTCAATTATCAAGCGTGAAATACACGATGCAAAAATGGGGATAATTGGAAATGGATATTTGCGAGAAAAACTTGAATCATTCAAGATGAAAGATGTTACGTTCTATGGGTATGTTTCGAACGAAGAAAAATATGAATTATTGAGCCGAGCTCATATTATTCTTGTACCTGCAGTACGTGAAGGATGGGGACTAGTTGTAACTGAAGCTAATGCGATGGGCACGCCTGCAATAGGATATGATGTTCCGGGGCTCCGAGACTCCATAAGGCATGGCGAAACTGGAATTACAGTCATGGAGAAAACCCCTGCAGCGATGGCACAGCAGGCAATTTCCTTGCTTAGAGATTCTGACCGACTTTCCAATTATAGTAGACATGCACTTGAATTTTCAAGACAGTTCAACTGGGATAATACTGCGAATTTATTTGAAAAGGTTCTTAACAATCAAATTGAGACTAACACAGATGCAATCACTAGTTAACGTGTCAATTGCATATTATTTTGATTAGGAGGCAGGATGTGTTTACATCTCGCTAACCTGGTAATGTGTCATCTTTTTTCTTACCCCTTCACCGTGGGCTCAACTATAAAAAATGATGGAGGATATCCACATGGCCATCCTTGTAAAAACCGTGCTAAAAAACCTTAGAAAAATTAATAAGACTGCACATATATTTTCCTTGGTTCGTGAACACTAACCGAATCAAGGAAAAATCTCTTCTGAATCACCATATCCCGCACAACATATCAATACTGTTTCTAATTGTCATAACCCTAATTTCCTCATCATTATATATTTTACCGTTAGCATACTCTCAGCAGCTTTCTTATGTTCCAAGTTGGACGGAATCTGGTCCAAAAGAGGAAGGGCAATTATCATGGCCTACAGGTATCGCTGTAGATCAACAAGGGAATATCTATGTGGCTGATACGGATAACAACAGAATACAAG
>WUUC01163812.1_pt1 | contig 11163 bp, 11 predicted proteins | sample 6278441 | NCBI WGS metagenome assembly WUUC01 (sample SAMN13675441, study PRJNA597444) | soil metagenome | isolation source: soil | place: USA: Washington | collected 2017-10 | reverse complement strand
CGACGATCACATACACATTACTCGATTTGTGTATTCGCTTTTCGGTACACCTGGGCCGTAATGTGGGTCATTTCAATAAATGGTTATCTGAGAACACTTGATATAGCTGCTCTGAGAGGTTGTCTAAAAACTCGTGGTTCATTGTGGAGGGAATCTACCGTTTCATCGGTGAACTGATAAATAAATTTCTTTTGCTCTCGGGTTGCTGGAGAGTAAAGGGTGGGTCATACCCTCACTAGGTATTTTTACGACGACGACCTAAAAGAAAAGCAACCATCAAAGCTAATATGCCAACAATTATCCAAGGTGTCCAAGAGCTTGGTTCTGAAGTGGAAACGCTAGGACTACTTGGAGATGAATCAGGTAATGTCTGAGTTCTAGCCGGTGTAGGCGTAGGAGTTGGCGTTGGAGTCGGTGAACTAGATGGGGTGCTATTGTTGTTTTGTAGCTGTGGTGCTCCAGGTGCAGTGAAGGCGCCAGACGGCTTTAACGATGGTTCATTTTGAAGAGGCACGACTTGCGGGACTATCGAAAAACCCAGTACGAGAAAAGTCGTGAGAATAAGATAATGTTTCATAGCGGTTCTCCAGTGAGGATTAGTTGTGAAGCAGTCTGTTCCTTCCCGATAAGGAAGTCAATGTATTGAACGTCTTATCGCATTAAGAAGGGTTGTTTCTGGATGTCATGCTCGTACTCCGTTATCGAAGGAAAGAATCTGGAGGCCTGGTCTAACATATTTCTTAAAGTTCTCATGGTCCCCGTACTTGGCCTCTGCCAACCGGTAATCAATCTCTGCGCCAAATTAAGAAGGGTTGTTCTGGATGTCATGCTCGTAGATGTCGCCAATGAAGAGTTCGTCTATCGGAACTATCGAATCCTGAAAGCCTGAAAGAAGCTCATCCAAGACTTCCTTTTCTGTCCACTTATCCTTTGAAGTTATCTCCTTGATTTTGCGGTAAACCTCGGCGTACTCGGTATGGATGATTACGGCCGGGTTAACTAAAGCGGCAATCACCGCATACAGAGTCGTCCTCTCGTATCTGATTGCCAGGGGCTCCACTCAACCAGGTCTTTCATCACCGTCGCACCGTCTTTGTCCTCTTCCTGGTTCTCGTTCTGGGCAAAAATGTGGGGGAACATCAAGGCGCCGGTGACGTGCGCCGCGATTGAGATAGTCCTGTTACGAGTGATGGGCCTAATCGCATTGGACTTCCACGCTTCATCCGGGTCTGTGCCCTTGGGGTCTTGGAAAGAATTGAAAGCCTTCTGGTCTGCTGATTGGCGTTCGATGACAGTCTTATCATTAGACTCTCGGTAGGGCTTGTTCATTATCTGATAGCCCAAAGAGAAGTCGCTTAAAACAAGCTTGGTTACTTCTTTTACTTCCGGTGAGGGGTTGTATCGAGAAACGGTAGGTTCTTTTTCTTTTTCGAGGTTGATAATCATTTGGGCTTAAAAGTGAGGTTAGACAATTAATGAAAAATTTTTGGTGACTTGGTGACTTAGTGGCGAGCGAACCCGAAATGGTCTAACATTAATGATAGGTTGGGGGAATTCTAACCATTTGGTCAGATTCCTCTCTATATGGCTGTAATTGGAGGCAGTTATGTATTGGGAGAGATTGCGACAACACTTGGATGAGCTTAAACAATCACTTGTGACCTTTAGGGAAACCTTGAAAGAAGTGAAGGTGGCGGTGATTGATGTCGCTGGAATACTGTCTCTGCTCCTCTTCCTTCACAGGCTTTACTTTGGCAATTAATTATTACGCTGCTTTCTTGGCCCAAGGATTAAATTGCGATGCCACAGCTGTTTCAACGCAATGCGGGGCAGCAGTGATTCTGGAAGCAACGAGCGGGCATCGTGGTTCAGGTAACGGAACCGATGAAGAACTGATGGAAGCGATGACACCCAAAATCTCAGTGCTTTCCACTGGGATACACACACAACATGGGTTTCACGTTGCTCGCGTGCGAGAGATTCAACTTGGAGGGATGGAAACGGCCGTCGGCCGAGTTAGCCGTTCTTTAGGAACCGCAGGAACGATAAGGACGGGAACGATTTGGTCAAGGTCCTTGCTCGCATATCTCATAGCCGCAGCTTTAGTATTAAAAATCGACAAAGCGTCATTGCCTCCCCAGTGGTTAAAGGCATTCATCGTTTCAGCTACTTTCCCGTCAGGCCCAAGCACCATATAGGCTTTTATTGGTTTGAGTTTCTTCATATCTTCTGCATCGCCTAAAGCGATGCTAACCTAATTAGTTTCTATTCTAAGGCTCGGCGTTTCTTGCTTAAGAGTGCTGGCCTTTAGACCTTTCTAACGCGCGTCAGGGTCACAGGCTGGGAGGTGCCATATTCTATGAATTGATAGCGTAGTGGTTTAGCCTTGCTATATCCCCACTCAATCATCACCTCAACCTTACGGTTACACAGCACACCTAAACAAAAACCCGCCAATCCTTGCGAGACACGAAGCGGGTTATGTTGCAAGGATTTTTTGTGTATTTGTCCGGTTGACTTACACACTCGGTCGAGGCGTAAGCGACTTTCAGATATGCAAAAGTGCGGAGGCTGCCCCGCTGGTCCTAAAGACCAGCTAACCTAACAGTTCCTAGGGCTGCTAAAAGTATGACGGATGGACCAACAACTTACAAGAGGCTTACTGGGAATTTTACTTGGCTTATCTAAGCGGAAGGGGAAGTTAAAAGGAAAAGTTATCCACAGTTTAGAAAAGATTCTTTACGGCAAAGATAACCAGTAGAATAATTCCAAAGACAAAGGTTCTCCAGGCAAATTCCCTTGCTTGCCAGATAACTTCCCACTCAAATCTTATATATCGTTTATAGCCTCCCTCGCTTAAATGACTTGATGACATCTGACTATAAGCCCGCATGGAAAGTAGCGTTGATACGACAAAGCTAATAGGCTAACGCTGCCAGCAACCGCCAGCGAGCATGAGTAAAAATTCTTTCAAGCATCGCAATTAGGATTAGCAAGGAGCCTGTGCTTACGGTTGTGAGGTATTTAGAAAACTCACTGACTTCCTTTATTTCTTCGATTGTCTTTGGCCGGCGGGTGTGCCCCGCTTTCTTACCGCCTTTTAAAATAGCGCGACCTACAACTACGCGTCTCTTAAGTCGATAAAAACCTTTCATTAGTCTCCAATAGGGTGTGGATTCATTTACCCGCACCTTTGGCTTTGATATTCAGCTTGCCGTTCAAATCCCTGGCTAAGCGTTTGGCTTCCGGGTAGGCAATGCGGTCCCGCTCGGTTCGAACGAAACGCTCACCCTCGTATATGACGACTTTGTACAAGCCGGTATAAGGCACTCGGTCTGGAGGATTCTCAGGCATCGGTTCTATGTCGGCGCGAAACATTTCACCGATGATACAACGTGCTAATGATTACAACAAGGTTTACGGTGCGGGTACTATTTTGAAATCAGTTACAGGGTGAACTTCCCAGGCTGTTGCTCTCCAGATGTTTCCCTTCTTCTGGATGTTCCTCGCGTTGTGCCGGTGCTTATAGTCATAGGTTAACCAACCGGTGAACTTCACCCACTTACCGGTTAGCGCCTTGTCAATTGTTTTTAGGTCACCGAGTTTGGCTTTGAATCGAGGGGTCATTTCCACGATGCGCAAGATCGTTCGTAAGTACAGTCTATTCCATAACTATTCCATGACCAGTCCGTAAAGATCATTAGGAAAACGATCAAACTCTCCATCCCAAGGGATCTGACCATTCCGTAGTAAGTCCCTAACAATTCCGTAACCAAAGCTTTCGTTTCTCAGAAGGGGCGGGATAGTAGCAAGCGTTTATCGTCGGAGACACGTTGGTTGATATCGGGGAGAGATCAGCGACGTTTCGCTCAACGGAACACAAAGATATTTAGATGCCGATCATTAAGACATGTTCCTAACGAATCATAAAATTTGCGAGGCTTGGTTTTCGCTCCAAGATTTGGTTAAAAAATGGATTTACACAGCGGACATCATCACTTACATCCCCAAGCCGATTACCTCCATCAACAAAAGGCTGGCTGGTTACCAAACAAGACTTCAGTTACGACGAAGCCAAAGACTGTTATCACGGTCCCCAGGGAGAGGAGTTGACGTTTCGATTTGAAAGCTTTGATTGAACCAGCAGTTTCGCTGTGATCTCCAAGAACGCTTGCGGGTTTGTCGAAAAGCACTTACGTTAAGCATCGGGAGTTAAGATCGGATCTCACAAGCCTAGACCACGGAGTCGATTGCATGCCTCCGCAGAGTGACAATCCCGCCTACGACATGTTTATCTCGCATACCACTGCGAACCGCGATTGGGTTAACGGTTACCTCCGGCCTGCGCTTGGGCTTTCACCCTCGCGTGTCATCACAGCTGACGATTTCAGACCCGGCACGTCGGTCGTCAGTGAGTTTGAACGCGCGGTCACTAATAGCCGTTATTCATTGCTCGTGCTCAGTCCGGCCTACTTAAACGATGAGTGGTCGACTTTCGGCGAGCAGTTGGCCTCCTACTTGAGCGTTCATGAACAACGAGACCGGGTCGTGCCGCTTTTGTTGCAGCAGTGCGAGCTGCCGTTGCGCGTAACGTTTCGAGTAAGACTCGATTGTACTGACCCAGCCAATTGGGAAAGCGAGATTTCGAGGGTGCGTAACTTGCTCGCGCAGCCTGAGCCCGCCCAGGAGTATTTACCTTGCCCTTACCCAGGAATGGTTCCGTTCTCCGCTGATGATGCACGTTTCTTCTACGGACGCGATGCCGAAATTAGAAATATGTTGCTCCAGTTGCGGGGGCAGCGCCTGCTTTTTGTGATTGGCCCATCCGGAAGCGGAAAGTCATCCCTAATTTTCGCGGGCGTTTTGCCAAGGCTAGCCGAAAGAAGCCACTTCCCGCCTGACTACTGGCTAGTGCTTTCGATGCGCCCCGGTCCCGAACCTACAGAGAGACTGATTAACTTAATCAAACGCCCGCCGGGCCAATTTGAGCAAGGGGTGCAGGAATTGCTTTCGAAGCGGCCGCCAGCGCGGCGTCTACTCCTGGTCATTGACCAGTTTGAAGAAACGTTCACGCTGCCGACCCAAAGCAGCCGGACATCATTCATGGCAGCGTTAAAGAAGTTGAAGTTCGTAGACGTTTGCACTCTGCTCATAACCATGCGCGCCGACTTCTACGCCGACCTGATGCGCAGCGATCTGTGGCCGCTTGGTGCCGCCGAGCGAATGGAGATTGCACCATTGCGCGGCGTCGCTCTGCGCCAGGCAATCGAACAGCCGGCGAACGACTTCGGAATTTACCTCGAGGCTGGTCTGCTGGAACGACTGGTAGCGGATGCCGCTGATGAGCCAGGCGCGTTGCCGCTGGTGCAGGAAACGATGGTGCTCCTTTGGAGTCAAATGCAGCGCCGGCTGTTGCCGCTGAGTGCCTACGACCAACTTGGCAGTGAAGGCAGGAGCGGCCTGGCGGTGGCGATTGCCACGAAGGCGGACGCGACTACCGCTATTTCGAAAAACTTCTCACCTGCTCAACATGCAGTCGCCCGTCGAATTTTTTTGCGTCTGGTGCAATTTGGTGAGGGTCGCCTAGACACTCGGCGACAACAGCGAATCTCGGCGCTGCGTTCAGAAGGGGAAGATCCAGAGTTATTCAATTCAACCTTGACGCACCTCACGGAGAATCGCCTGCTGACACTTAGCGGTGAGGAGACGCGCGGTGAAAAGGTAGTAGATATCGCCCATGAAGCCCTGATCTCGGGGTGGCCATCTTTGAGGAAGTGGCTGTCGGAACGTCGCTCGGCGGAGCAAACTCGACGCCGGCTAGAGAACAAAGCTGCCGAGTGGGGCGAGCGAGTCCGAGACAATCGCGGTGGCGGTTTGTTGGACATGGTTGAGTTGACCGAAGCGGAGCATTGGATACAAAGCAGTGACGGCACGGAACTCGGCAGCAGCGCAGAACTGGTAGCGCTAATTCGCGCCAGCCGTGAACAACTGGAAGAAGAGGAACGGGCTAAAGAGGCGGTGCGCAGACAGGAGTTGGAAAGCGCGCAAGCCCTGGCCTATGAACAAGAACGACGCGCCGAAATAGAAAGGAGCGCAGCCACAAGCTTGAGGAAGCGGGCGTTTTACCTGGCCGGAGCAATGTTGTTGGCGCTGGTGCTCGCGGGTTTCTCGTACTATCAATACCGCGAAGCGCGGAAACAAATTCCCATCGCCAAGTCACGCCAGTTGGCGGCTCAAGCCGACGCTCATTTAAATGACCGGCTCGATATCGCCTTGCTGCTCGGCGTCGAAGCTTACAAAAGGTACCCGACATTCGAGGCCCGCAAAGCTATGTTGACCGGCCTCAGACAAAGTCCCAGGGCGATCGCCTTCCTCCATATTCAGCACGGAAGTGTCCAAGACGTCCGTTTCGGCAACGACAACAAGACTCTCCTAGCGATAAGCGAAGACGGGACCGTCTTTCGTTGGGATGTCCAGACGCTTATGCCGATCGGAGTACACACCAAAGGACCACCTGATAACGTCCAAAGAGCCGTTCTGAGTCCAGATGGCACGGTTGCGGCTCTGGTTGTCGAAAATCAGAATATCCTACTGTGGAATACATCAACCGGGGAGCGTCGGGGCGAGACTATCAAGACCGACATCGGAAGTATCTCGGGCTTAGCTTTCAGTGCGGACGGTACGAAGCTGGCAGTCGTTTCGTACGCCTCGAACTTAAGCCTTTTTGACCTACAGACCCATCGGATCGTCGGGCAACCAATCTTCACCAACACGAGACAGCGAGTCGCTCTATCCGTTGCGTTTAGTCAGGACGGTAACACTGTGGCAGTCTCGGGTTCGGGGAGTGCCGTTGATCGCATGGACGTGAAGCGGATGGAGTGGATTGGCCAACCCCTGAAAGGCAACAACTGGTGGGCCAATGCCGTGGCATATAGCCCGGACGGGGAGACCATAGCGACCGGCAACCGTGACGGTACAATCAGCAAGTGGCGGAAACAGAATATCACTCCCGATTGGTTTCTCGGTGTCACTGCCGGCCACTCTGATGCCGTGTCGAAATTGGCGTTCAGTCCTGATGGACAGAATCTGGCTTCAGGTTCTGCCGACGGCACAGTCAGTATTCTGGAGGAATCAGGAACCAAAATCTTGCTCGGCGGCCACGGGAATAGCGTCACGGCTCTTGCTTTCAGCTCGGACGGCAAGACTCTCGCTTCAAGTAGCCAGGACGGTCGAGTCATGCTGTGGGCCATCTCCGGCCCTCATGTACTCGGCCAATCGTACAAAGGTCACCAAATGGCCGGGAGCATAGCTCTAAGCCCGGACGGCAAAACTTTGGCTACCAGCGACGGTATAAGCGTCAGTCTCTGGGACTTTAATGAACGCAAAGCACGGGAGAAGCCGCTCGAGGGGAAGGGGGGCACTAGTCTGACCTTCAGCGGGGACGGCAAAACGCTGATTTCAGGCGGCGCTGTCGACACTGATTTTGATCCTCTCGATTCTACTGAATCTGTGTCCCTGAGCAAAAGTTATGGTTTCAGCAGATGGGACACGGTCACGCACAAGCTTTTAGAAAGACATATTGTCCAGGGTAAAGGGAAGACACTCACCACGGCCATCAGCCGTGACGGTAAGTTGGCATTCGGTAACGAAGACAACACCGTTACGATCTGGGATTCGACGACAGGAGAGCCGCCCGAACAGCTTCTCGGCGGCCACTCCGGTTCTGTGAGGTGCTTAGCTTTCAGCCTTGATGGGAAGATTTTAGCGTCAGGAAGTGACGACCAAAGCATACGCCTTTGGAGCGTGGGGAAAGGCACACCATTGGGGGATCCTCTGAAGGGGCATAATGGCCCGGTGCTTGCGCTAGCTTTCAGCCCGGACGGGAAAACTCTTACCACAGGAGCCAAGAATGACGAGACCGTCATCCTCTGGGATGTTGAAACACGCGTGCGGCGCGGTGAGTTTCTTAAGGGCCATAAAGGTGAAGTGAAAAATCTTGCTTTCAGTCCCGACGGTGGCACTCTGGCTTCCAGCGGCAATGATGGTCCGGTCGATCCGAGCAACACGATCCTCTGGGATGTGAGTACTCGAATGAAGTTGGGTTATCTCGCCGACTCGACTGAGACGCCACTAGTTTTCAGCGCCGACGGTAAAATTCTCCTGTCAGGCGGGAGTGACGGGATTACTCTTTGGGATCTTAGCTTCGAGTCATGGCATTCTCGCGCCTGCAGGATTGCTAATCGGAACTTATCGCGGCTCGAGTGGGAGCAGTTTATCGGCAACGACATCCCTTACGCATCCACCTGCCCGAATTTGCCGACGGGCTAGTGTGTCCCCGTCGGCAGAACGTGTGAAAAGGCGAGGGCATGTACGACGTTTTCATAAGCTACCGCCAGCGCGAACCGGATAAGAATTGGGTTCAAAAAACACTCTACCCGCAGCTCAAGGATGCCGGTCTTAAGGTGTTTATTGACTTCAAGGATTTCCGGCTCGCCGCTCCCGTGTTAACCGAAATGGAGCGAGGAGTTGAAGAGAGTTGTTACACACTGGCCGTTGTCACTCCGTTGTATTTTGAGAGTACGTTTACGGAATTTGAAAACCTCTTGAGCCAACACTTGGGCTTGGAGAAATCGGAACACCGCCTGATCATACTCATGCGTGAGTCTTGTGATTTGAGTCTTCGCTTACGATATAAGCTTTGGGTGGAGATGAAAAATGATGAAGAGATCGCAAACAACATGCCCCGCTTAATTGAGGCCCTCAAACGGCCCCCGAAGGCATGAAGAAGTTTTTCGCTTTAGCTTCAGAGAGAATAAGGAGTGAAGTTTGAGCGATGCCAAGCGAAGGGGCTTGATTGCCTCCGCAATATCGTGTTTGAGGTCCACAATTTGCAACTTCAGATATCGCTAGTCGGTGCACGCTCACGCAGCGTTTGTGCAAAATGCTACCAAGCCGTTGAATATACGACTGTTGCTTTATCCATCTCTCGCCAACTCTGAAAGAAAGGTGCTGACGGATCATCGGCACTCGTATAATCCGCCCGCCGGGTAATCTGAAGTGCCTCGTAGAATCTCTTTGCATCAAAAAGGTGGACCGCTAATCCGCACCTATTATGTGCGGTATAAACGGCTCGGATTGCTCCTTCCTGATAAGATGATGAGGTAACGTAGACGCCAGTAGTCATCCCCTTCAGTAATAATGCCCCAACGAAAGAACGGATTTGTTCTGCTGTAACGTTCCCGCGTTGTCTCTTCACTTGAATGCCAATAGTGGCATTGTCCGCTCCGTCCAAGATAATCACATCAATACCTTCGTCCCCGCTAAACGAGGTAACCCTTACTCGGTATCCGAAGTCGGCGAATACCGCACCGACGATTTCTTCATACTTTCTTGGATGTATTAGAAACCTATCGCCGTATCTTGCAAGCAAATATGACCGAAGTTCTTCTGTAGGAGTTTCTATGTTCGCCAAATCAAGATGTTTTAGAGTGCCGCATCCTCGACGCAGAACCAAATACCCACCATCATGTGATGTATAGTTGCTATCAAACTGCGTTATGACCCACCAGCCACAATCCTGGCAGACCTTTAACTGCTGATTACCTCCTGTTTCAAATAAAAGACCCTTGTACTGGTAGACAGGCCCCTGTGGTAATTGCACTCCGACGAGATGCATCAACTGCGATCTGCAAAAAGGACATAACTCGACTTGGCACCACTGTCCCAATGAACTCGCTAATTCAGCTGACCTGCTCTCCTGATAAGTCCAAATAGCCATTGCCGTCCTATTTTAACTTTTGAAGCTGGCGCTTTTGTTTGTGACACAAAGGTGACTAGGAATAACCCATCAGCACTAACATGATTATTGACAGCAATTAAGTATGTTCATTCTTGTCCTTGAGCCGCGTGAGCAGCGAGCGTCCACCGGCTTTCAAAGCCCCAGTCTTCTCCCGGCCCAAGTGGATTTCATACACGCTTTCACAGGAATACCAAACCTCACTCACGCCTGGAACCAGTTTGGTCTAAGAGCCGAGGTGGTTGAGAAGGTTTCTCGATTGTGAGCGGTTTCTTCCACTCAGCTTGAACCCTTCTTATCGACCGAATACAAGCAACGCTCAGAGACTCTAATTGTTTGATTAAGGGCTTTCCTACAAGACAGAGAAGGCTCACAACAGACGTCAGAGCCAATAGGAATAGAGTAAGTGGATTGAATATGTCAGACACGTACACACCTTTCTGGGCCTGCTTACATCTGACGCCGGTGTATACGCTGTTTCAACTCGAGGTCGCGTTATGGAACCCTGTTGCAGACCCAGAGCGTCAGAAGTCTTAACAAAGGAGGCGAAGACGGCCTCCGGAGATTGAGTAAAAAGAGGAACAGAGCTAACTCGACTTTCTCCGCTGGAGAAAAGTCAACAACTCCCACTGGGAGCTAGGTAGATACACTATAGATAAAGGCTAAATCCGATTATTTCAAAAGTCAATTGCTCTCAGAGCAGAGCGCCCTAGAGGCGCGATTTATGTTGCCTGACACTCGTTGTGAGATAGCAGCCCTTTGCGACTGATGACCGAATGTGTAGGGCGAAGTCGGGATGACGCTGGCAATTCGCAGGTTTTGAGGTTGAGCAGGAACGCCGGAACGAGGATTATTCTGCTAAACCTTCGTTCAGCAGTGTCCCTGAGACAACTTATTGTTTTTGATCACTTCAGACCGTCTCGTTGAAAAAGCCAGTTATGTAGTTGGCAGTTGCAGTCACGCTTCCTTTATTGAGGAAGAGATCGAAGTCGGCTTCGATGTTGATCTTTACACATCTCACCACAGCGGCTGTAATTAACACATGAAGTGTCCGATCTGAGCGGTAGGGTCAGAGCTGCATGACAGGATGCTGTTATGAAGCAAATGACACCGGCCGCAGTGGAGCGGGCTGCGGCGCAAAGAGCTGGACCTGGTTTTCTCACTGCAACACGAACGCGTGGTAGTCCGGGATAACACGGTCAGTTTTGGCAATCGCGTTTGGCAGAGTGCTGCAAACCAAAGGAATCACGCCGGAGCAAGTTCAAAAGTTGATGGCCAGTGATGCTGAAGTGCGCACATAACTGATATATGAAAGGGCGCCCCTCAGGTGGTAGCTTGGAGTTGTTCACGACTCTAAGTTTTCCACT
>WUUC01210103.1_pt1 | contig 11164 bp, 12 predicted proteins | sample 6278441 | NCBI WGS metagenome assembly WUUC01 (sample SAMN13675441, study PRJNA597444) | soil metagenome | isolation source: soil | place: USA: Washington | collected 2017-10 | reverse complement strand
CGGCAGCAGCTTGCCGCGTGCAGTGTGCTTCTTGCGCGCCTCTTCGCCGCCGCCCAGCGCGACTTTTTCCACCTTTGCCTTCAGGTCATCCACGATCTTCCGCATCGCGGATGCATTGGCCTTGAAGTCCTCCGACCGGGCATTCAGTTTGGATTCGAGAATTGTCATTATTGTCTTTCCGGAAAACTGCCATCAACGTAGTACCAGCGCCCCTCTTCGCGCACAAAGCGGCTGACTTCATGCAGGCGGTGTGCACGGCCGCCGATCTTGCAACGCGCGACGAATTCCACCGTCGCCTCTTCGCCGGCGGGAACATGCTTGCGCACCTCCAGCCCGAGCCACTTCGTATCGTCATTCTCCACGACCGGCTCCGCCGGCCTCTTGCTCGCGTGCCATGTCGCTTTCAGATACGGCTCATTGCGCATCGTGTAGGCGGTGTAACGCGAGCGCATCAATTCCTCGGCGGTTTGCGGCACGGCGTTGCCTTCGATAAAGCGGCCGCAGCATTGCACGTATTCTGCGCCGCCGCATGGACAGGTGGTTTTCTCCGTGTTGCTGCCCTTGCGCGTCATTTGGATTTGCTTTCCTTGACGCCCACCGGCGCGCCGGCAGCCTTCCATGCAGTGAAGCCGCCTTCGATATGGGCGACATTCTCCAGGCCCATGTCCTGCACGGTCTTGGTGGTCAAAGCACTGCGCCAGCCGGCGGCACAGAAGAAAATGAATTCCTTGTTCCCGCCGAACACCGGCTTGAAGTAAGGCGAATCGGGATCGATCCAGAATTCGATCATGCCGCGTGGCGCAGGAAATGCGCCGGGGATGATGCCTTCACGCTCCAGCTCGCGCACATCGCGCACGTCCACGAATTGCACGTTCGGGTCGCCGAGTTTGGCGCGCGCTTCTTCCACCGAATATGTTTTCACCTGCGCCATCGCTTCATCGACCAGCGCCTTGTAGCCTTTTTTCATCGGCATCGCATATCTCCTCAGATATCTCCTAGGACATCGCTTCAGATTTTTCCATTTTTCAGAGTCGCTTCGATCTGGTCGAAGCGATCGAAACCCCAGAACGGCTCATCGTCGATCATGATGAGCGGCGAACCGAATACGCCGCGCGCCATCGCGGTTTCGACCTCCTGTTTCAGACGCTCCTTCACCGGCGCACTGTTTGCCGCTTCCAGCAGTGCAAGCGCATCGAGGCCCAGTCCGGTGGCGATGGATGCGATCTGCTCCGGCTCGCTGATGTTGACGCCATTTGCAAAGTAGGCGTGAAACACCGCCTGCGCGAACTCTGTTGCCTTCTCTTCGCCGGCTGCCTGCTGCAGCCACAGCATCGAGCGCGCAGCCAGTTGGGTCGGCAATGGGAACATTGCCGGATGCTTGTAGGGTATGTCATGAAAGCGCGCGGTGCGCCCGAAGTCGTGCAGCGAATACGTGCCTTTCAACGGCGCCTGCGTCAGCGGCATGCCGCCGGTCGCCTTGAACACCGCGCCCAACAGGATCGGATGCCATTTCACCGTGCGGCCGTATTTCGCCGCAAGCGGGCCGATGCGGGTGGAGGCGAAATAGCCGTAAGGGGATGAGAAATCGAAGTAAAAGGCGATGGGCTGTGTCATCTGTGTCATGGGTCCCCTTTTCTGTTCTATTGAAGGTAGCGGCCAGCATGCTCCGCCATCGTGAATACCCTGTCTATGCAACCATGCTGCATCAGGCCAGCGCCCGCCCGATCAATATCTTCTGAATATCGCTCGTGCCCTCATAAATCTGGCATACCCGCACATCGCGATAAATCCGTTCCACCGGAAAGTCGCTGACATAACCATACCCGCCATGAATCTGGATCGCATCCGAACAAACACGCTCCGCCATTTCGCTGGCAAACAGCTTCGCCATCGCCGCTTCTTTCAGACACGGCTTGCCGGCATCCTTCATGCTCGCGGCGTGCAGGATCAATTGCCGCGCCGCCTCGATCTGCGTTGCCATTTCCGACAGCTTGAACTGCACCGCCTGATGCTCGAATAGCGGCTTGCCGAAGCTGGTGCGCTCTTTCGAATAAGCCAGTGCCGCTTCAAACGCGGCACGCGCCATGCCGACCGATTGGGATCCGATGCCGATGCGCCCTCCTTCCAGGCCGGACAGGGCGATCTTGTACCCCTGCCCCTCCTCGCCGATCAGGTTCTGTGCCGGAATACGGCAATTCTCGAACAGGATCTGCGCGGTATCGGACGAGTGCTGGCCGAGCTTCTCCTCCAGGCGCGCAACGATATAACCGGGCGTATCGGTCGGTACCCAGAATGCGCTGATGCCCTTCTTGCCCGCCGCCTTGTCGGTCACCGCCATGACGATCGCGACATCGGCATGCTTGCCGCTCGTGATGAATTGCTTGACGCCGTTCAGCACATAAAAGTCGCCATCCCGCGTCGCGCTGGTGCGCAATGCCGACGCATCGCTGCCCACATGGGGCTCGGTCAGGCAGAATGCGCCGAGCATGTCGCCTTTTGCCAGCGGCATGAGCCATTGCTCCTTTTGCGCAGCATTGGCATACATCATTGCGATACTGCACACTGGGCAATTGTTCACCGAGATCACGGTCGAGGTGCCGCCGTCGCCTGCGGCGATTTCTTCCAGCACCAGGGCCAGCGACACATAGTCCAGTCCCGCGCCGCCGAATTCCTCCGGCACTGCGACGCCGAATGCACCGAGCGCAGCCAATCCCTTCAACTCTTCCTTGGGAAAGTGATGCTCCTTGTCCCAGCGGGCGGCATTCGGCGCAAGACGCTCCTGGGAAAAAGCGCGCAACGCATCGCGGATCATTTCATGTTGTTCTGACAGGACCATTGTTTTTCAATTTACGCTTGAAAAGGTTTTATATCGTCTAAAGTGCGTGCAAGTTTCCCCGCCGCTCGCAGGCATGCTTTCCGGCTTCGCCCCCCTCGTCCGTTCTTGGATGAAAGAAGCCTTACCATGCCAGCTCACGCCCGGCATGATTGCGGAATGTGCCGGAGTCGTCATTCGTGAGCGTGTCGATGACACTGCGCATCCTGCTCACGCTTTCATCAACGGAAATCGTGGCATTCGGCCCGCCCATATCGGTGCGCACCCAGCCGGGCGACATTGCGATGAACGTCGCCTTCGGATAATCGAACGATGCGGTTCTGACCGCCATGTTGAGTGCCGCCTTCGATACGCGATAAACCCAGCCGTTGCTGGCTTCCGCCTCGCCGATACTGCCCATGCCGCTGGTAATGAACACGAATTTGCCGCCCGCAGCCTCGACCATGGGCGCGACCATCGGGATCATCTGCATCGCACCCAGCACATTGGCATGCATCACCGCATCGAATTCGTCCGCGGTCGGCGTGACCGTGGCGCCGTCCGGCGGGCCGTATACGCCTGCGACATAGACTGCCAGATCCACCTTCGCACCGTCGAGCCGCCATCCGAGCGCCGCCAGCGATTCGGGCCGGGCGACGTCGAGCTTGATGGCTTCGGCACCTTCCGCATTCAATGATGCGATGGATGCGTCGTCGCGCGCGGTGGCAGTGACTTTCCATCCATCGCCAAGCAACTGGCGCACAAACTCGCGGCCGATGCCACGAGATGCGCCGATGATTAACGCAGTAGGCATGATGTTGCCTCTCTTACCTTCGCAAATCGCTCTTTCCATCTCGCAGCCTGCATGCTGCCCGGATGCACGCGGCGCGAAGCAGACTTTGCGCCGCTCCGCGTTCATCCCTGCAAGAGGAAAGAAACATTGGTATTTATACCAGTTCGATCGCCATCGCCGTACCTTCGCCGCCGCCGATGCACAGCGCCGCGACACCAACCTTGCCGCCGGTTTTCTTCAGTGCGCCGATCAGCGTGACGATGATGCGCGCGCCGGATGCGCCAATCGGATGGCCGAGCGCACACGCGCCGCCGTGGACGTTGATCTTCTCGTGCGGGATGTTGTGCTCTTTCATCGCAGCCATCGGCACCGCGGCGAACGCTTCATTGATTTCGAACAGGTCCACGTCCTTGGTGGTCAGGCCGGCTTTCTTGTACAGCTTCTCGATCGCACCCACCGGCGCGGTCGTGAACCAGTTCGGCTCCTGTGAATGCGTCGCGTGGCCGAGGATGCGGGCGATCGGCTTGGCGCCTAGCTTCTTCGCGGTCGATTCGCGCATCAATACCAGCGCCGCTGCGCCATCGTTGATCGACGACGACGATGCGGCTGTGATGGTGCCATCCTTCTTGAATGCCGGTTTAAGCGACGGGATCTTTTCGAGCTTCGCCTTCAACGGGCCTTCATCCTTGTCGATCACCACGTCGCCGCTCTTGCCGGAGACGGTCACCGGCGCGATTTCCCATTTGAAGGAGCCGTCGTTGGTCGCCGCCTGCGCGCGCTTGACCGATTCGATGGCATATGCATCCTGCTCTTCGCGGGTGAACTGGTATTTGGCGACGCACTCCTCGGCGAAAGTGCCCATCGCGCGGCCCTTGTCATAAGCGTCTTCCAGGCCGTCGAGCATCATGTGGTCATACATCATGCCGTGGCCGATGCGGTAGCCGCTGCGTGCTTTCGGGATGAGATAGGGTGCATTGGTCATCGACTCCATGCCGCCTGCCACCACCACCTCGTTGGTGCCGGCGACGATCGAGTCATAGGCGAACATCGCGGCCTTCATCGCGGAACCGCACATTTTCGACAGGGTAACGGCGCCGGCAGAGACCGGGATGCCGGCCTTGATCGCCGCCTGGCGCGCCGGCGCCTGGCCCTGCCCTGCCATCAGGCAGTTACCGAACAGGACTTCCTGCACCTGATTGGGCTCGATATTGGCGCGCTCGACCGCCGCACGGATGGCAGCCGCGCCGAGATCGCTCGCCGACAGAGAGGAAAAATCGCCTTGAAAAGCGCCCATCGGGGTGCGGGCTGCGCCGACAATAACAATAGGATCGTTCATCATTTTTCTCCAATTTAAGCGGCTTGCGCCGCCGGGGTTAGGGGTTTGTAGCTGAAACGCAGTTCTTGCGGATAAGGGAATATGTCTGCAATCTGGCCATCGAGAATACGCTGTTTCGCTTTTTGCCAATATTGCGGCGTCAGCAGATCGGCATGATGCTTCAGAAAGTATTTTCTCACTTCAGGATTGCCCAGCAGGAAGGTGCCGAACTGCTCGGGAAAAACATCGTTTTTCGAAACCGGATACCAGGGCTCGCTGGATAATTCGTCCTCTTCATTGCGCGGCTGCGGGATCGCGCGGAAATTGCAATCGGTGATGTATTCGATTTCATCGTAGTCGTAAAACACCACGCGGCCATGGCGCGTGACCCCGAAGTTCTTGTACAGCATATCTCCGGGAAAGATATTGACGCTGACCAGATCCTTGATGGCGTTGCCGTATTCGACGATGCCGTATTCCACCGCAGCATGGTCGCCGCGTCTTTCGGCTTCGACCAGCCAGATATTGAGCGGCACCATGCGCCTTTCGATATACAAGTGCTTGATGATGATCTCATCGCCCTCTTCCTCGACGACGGAAGGTGCGACTTTCTTCAGTTCCGCCAGCAAACCGTCGGAGAAACGCGCACGCGGGAATGCTACATTGGAATACTCCAGCGTGTCTGCCATGCGGCCGACCCGGTCGTGGTTTTTCACCAGCAGGTATTTTTCCTTGACCAATGCCCGGGTGGTGTCCTTCGGCGGCGGAAAGTAATCCTTGATCACTTTAAACACATATGGAAACGACGGCAGTGCAAACACGACCATCACCAGGCCTCGTATGCCAGGCGCGGCTTCGAAACAATCGGACGAATACTTGAGATGATGCAGGAAGTCCCGGTAGAACGCAGCCTTGCCAAGCTTTTGCAAGCCGAGGATGGTATAGACCTCGCTGGGCGGCTTGTTCGGCAGCAAGCTGCGCAGGAAGTGCACATACGCCGACGGCACTTCCATGTCGACCATGAAATAGGCGCGAGTGAACGAAAACAGCACATAAATCAGGGTGGGGTCGAACAGCACGGTATCAAGCACCAGTTCGCCCTTGCGGTTGTACACAATGGGCACCACGAACGGATAGATGCGATTGCCGTTGATGCCCTTGCCGACGACATACGCACCCTTATTGCGATAGAACAGGTTGGCCAGTACCTGTATCTGGTGATTCGGCTCCAGCAGATCGGTGCCGAACATCGCTTTTAAGCGCGCTTCGACAAAGCCGATGTCGCGATCCAGATCAGCGAACTGACCCTGCAGCTGAAAATTGGTGATGATGCGCTTCAGGGTATAGCGCAATCCATCCTTGGCCGGATAGTAGACGCGATAAGTCGGCTCGATCTCTTCGGCCTCGATATATTCGGTCGATACCGCCGGTCGCACGAAGATATATTCATTATGAAAATAAGTGCGGTGCAGGATATTGCAACAAACCGAATTGAAGAAGGTCTCGGCCAGCTCGGGCTGCTTGTGATCGATCAGCAAGCCGATGTAATGCAGCTTGACTTCGCGCCACACATCGTCATCCAGATCCTCGCGCTCGTATTCGTCTTCCAGTACGTGCACACATTCCTGCACGCGCTTGTCGTAGAACCCGATGCGCTCGCGGGCCTTGATCTGCGCGGTTTTCCAGTCGCGCGTTTCGAAATGGCGCCGCGCATCCTGGCTGGCGGCGCGGAACAAGCGATAATGCTTGTCGAAGCCGTCCAGGATCGTGCGCGCGATATCGAACGCGATCTGCGAAGAAAGAAGTTTGGGAAAAGCGGGGCGCATGGTCATGCCGGTTATAGCTGGAATTGGATTTTCCAGGCTTCCAGTTTGGCCAGATCCACGCCGATCCCGCCGCATACCACGATCAGCGGTCGCTGGAACGGCGCCAGTACCGGCAGGTTCTGGTATGCCGCCGCCAATGCCGCGCCGCAGGCCGGTTCAACCAGTATGCGCATGTCGTCGGCAAAACGCAGGCAGGCATCGACTGCTTGTGCATCCGACACGGTAACGCTGCGCACATCATGGCGGCGGGTCCAGTCGAATGCGGCCTGGGCTACGCGCTTGGCGCCCAGGGTCGGGGCGATTGACGTTATTTCCGGCAACGTGACCAGCCTGCCCGCCTGGATGGCGGCATGCAGCGACGCAGCACCGTCGGTTTCGACCGCAATTACCGGCACTTGCTCCATGCCGTTGCGATGCAATCCTTCCAGCACGCCGGACATCAATCCACCGCCGCCGACGGAGAGAATCACGACATCGAAGTCGCGGTTTTGCGCGACGGCTTCATCAATCAGCGTGGCATTGCCGTCCCAGATGTCGGGATGGTCGAACGGCGGCACATATACGGCGCCCGGTTCCGCGCACAGGCGCAGCGCTTCCTCGTTGGCGTCGTCCCAGACATTGCCGTGCACGATTACGTCGGCGCCGATGTCGCGTATGGCCTGGCGCACCGATTCGGGCGTGGTATGCGGCACCAGGATCGTGGTGCGCACTTTCAAGGCGGCACCCGCCACTGCCGCCGCGAACCCGGCATTGCCGCCGGAAGGACATACCAGGTGCGATGCGCCCCTTGCCACCGCACGCTGGCACATCAGACCGATTCCGCGCAGCTTGAAGGACCCGGACGGTTGCAGGCTTTCCATCTTGAGCAATACCTGTTTGCCGAGCGCGGCCGACAACGAACGGTGGGAAAGCAGCGGAGTGACGATGTGCAAAGAGGACATGGGTATAAAACGCAATGGTCGATTTCTTGCGAAGAAGTGGAGCAGACGTGTACTTTAATGAATATTCGATTCCGCTGCTAATCTGCTGTTGTAACAACGCCTGTCAGCCATGATGCGTGTCGCGATCGCCGACTGCGACAGCTCCGTGGTTTTGCGGCTGCCCTGGTCGGGACCGGCGCCGGTCAGTTCCCTTGTTGCAACTTCTTCGCCGGTTTCACTGTTGTACATGTGATGCATGAAACGGATCGTCTTTCTCCTGATTTCGGACAGCCCGGTTTGGATATGCAGCAGCGATCCGGCGAGCACTCCCGTCTTGTGCTGCGTTCGCTGCTCGGGTGCGACCATGCCGCGATGATTGCTCTTCAGAAAGCCCGGAGTGAATCCGGGCCGCGCGGAAAAACGCCATGCCGCTTCATCGAAGCGCGCAATATGGAACTGCACGTTCATGTGCCCGATACGATCCATCTGCCATGGATAGGCAAAACCGCGATATGACTCGATCAGCATGACCATGTTCATTCCTCGTCACTTCCCTTGCAAAACAGCCATCGTGCCGGTCAGCTTGCTGACCAGGACACTCTTCTCGCCGTTGATTGCATACACTTCCGATTCGACGACATGGAATTGCTTGCCGGGCTTGAGCACTTGCGCGCGGCAGCGCAGGAACTCGCCTTGCCCGGGACGCAGCAGATGGACCTTGAACTCCACCGTCAGGATCATTTCATCGGGAGACGTCAGCGAAATGGCCGCGGCGCCGGCAGTATGGTCGGCCATCGTGCTCTGGACGCCGGCATGGATGACGCCGGTATGCTGCAAGTGGCGCGGCTCGATGCGTAGCGTCGATTCGCACCAGCCGGGACCGCAATCGGCCAGGTCGATGCCGACGTTCGCAACGAATGCGGCATCGCGAAAACCCTTTTCCACTGCCAGGCGATAGTTCGGATTCGGCGATTCGAATTGCATCTTGCTGCCCCCTCGCATGTTGTGCCTCGCATGTCCCCCCTACAAAAATACGTTGGGTGAGAGTGGCTAGTCGTTATTTATAACCTCGCCCTGTCCCTCCTCTTGAAACGGAGGGAACGCGACCGTCATTTCGCGACTGTCATTTCGTCTCTGCAAACAGTTCACGTCCAATCAGCATCCGGCGAATCTCGCTTGTGCCCGCGCCGATTTCGTACAGCTTTGCATCCCGCCACAGGCGTCCGGCCGGATACTCGTTGATGTAACCATTTCCGCCCAGGACCTGGATCGCTTCGCCCGCCATCCAGGTCGCCTTCTCCGCCGAGTACAGAATCGCGCCGGCCGCATCCTTGCGCAGCGCGCGCACCGCATCCGGCGTCTTCGCGCGGTCGCAGGCCTGACCCACCGCGTAGACATATGCCTTGCATGCCATCATGGTCGAATACATGTCGGCGATCTTGCCCTGCATGAGCTGGAATTCGCCGATCGGCTGGCCGAACTGCTTGCGCTCATGAATGTACGGCACCACCACATCCATGCATGCCTGCATGATGCCGATCGGTCCGCCGGACAATACCGCGCGCTCATAGTCGAGGCCGGACATCAGGACGTTGACGCCCTTGCCGAGGCCGCCGAGGACATTTTCAGCCGGCACTTCGCAGTTCTCGAATACCAGCTCGCCGGTATGCGAGCCGCGCATGCCGAGCTTGTCGAGCTTTTGCGCCACCGAGAAACCCTTGAAACCCTTCTCGACCAGGAATGCGGTCATGCCGCGCGGACCGGCTTCGATATCGTTCTTTGCATAAACCACCAGCACATCGGCGTCCGGCCCGTTGGTAATCCACATCTTGGTGCCGTTCAGCACCCAGCGGTCGCCCTTCCAGTCGGCGCGCAGCTTCATGCTGACCACATCCGAACCGGCGTTCGGCTCGGACATCGCAAGCGCGCCAACATGTTCGCCGGAGATCAGCTTTGGCAGGTATTTCGCTTTCTGTTCCGGCAAACCGTTGCGGCGGATCTGGTTCACGCACAAATTGGAATGCGCGCCATACGACAGGCCGACCGAAGCGGAGGCACGGGAAATTTCTTCCATCGCAACAATGTGTGCGAGATAACCCATTGCGGTGCCGCCATATTCTTCGTCGGCAGTGATCCCCAAAAGACCGAGCTCCCCCATCTTTGCCCATAGATCCATCGGGAACTGGTCGCTGCGGTCGATTTCCGCCGCACGCGGCGCGATCTCGGATTGCGCGAATTGCTGCACGGTCGCGCGCAGCGCGGCGATGTCTTCGCCATGGTCAAAGGTCAAGCCGGGCAAATGAATCATGTCTTCCTCGCGTATTGTTGGTGCCTGTCGGCGTCGGAAACGAGCCGTGTGCGTTCAAATCATACCTTCTGTTGACGTTTACGTAAACGTCAAGTAAATTCAACCGAAGCGACCAGATACCCTCATGCCACTTTCTTCAGGCGGCGCGGTGCGGCCTTCTTCGGCGCGTCATCGGATTTGCCGCTCTCGAGCAAACGGCGGCATTCCGCTTCGTGCGTGGCGATTTCCCCCAGGGTGAGTTCGAGATCTTCGCGCTGGCGCTCGAGCAGTTCGCGATGCTGCGCAAGAATGAGCAGAAAACGCTTGAGCTGGGCGGTCGTATCCTTGGGCGATTCATACATGTCCACCAGGCTTTTGATCTCGGACAAGCTCAGACCGAGCCGCTTGCCGCGCAAAGTAAGTTTCAGCCTTGTGCGTTCGCGCGCGCTGTATACGCGGATGCGTCCGCCCGCGCCCTCGCGCTTCGGGCTGAGCAAGCCTTGATCTTCATAAAAGCGGATCGCACGCGGCGTGATGTCGAATTCGCGCGCCAGTTCGGTGATGGTGTAAGTCGGCATGGTTTGTCGCGTCTATAGAGTAGAGCGTCAGCAATAAATGAAGATTGTGTTTAGAATGGCAGTTTACGTTAACGTCAACCATATTGTAGGCGCGTGCGCCTGGAATGTGAACACTCTTTCCGCCGATGAATCCGCTTGAATCCCAACTCGAATACGCTTTCGGTGACATGCTGCCCGCCCCGGGCGTCATGCATGAAGTTGTACCCGGCCTGTTCTGGCTGCGCATGGGCTTGCCGTTCGCGCTTGACCACATCAACCTGTGGCTGATCAGAGATGAAGCCGATGGCGCATCCGGACCGCAGCAAGGCTGGACGGTAGTGGATTGCGGCATTGCCAACGATGCGACGCGCGCATTGTGGGAAAACATTTTCTCCACCGGATTGCAAGGCTTGCCGATCCTGCGCGTGATCGCCACGCATTGCCATCCTGATCATGTGGGGCTGGCGGATTGGCTGTGCGCGCGCTGGCAGGCACCGTTATGGATGACCGCGGGCGAGTATTCCTTTGCGCGGATGATGGCGGCCGCACTGCCGGGTGCGGACGGCACGGCGAGCCTGCCGCATTTCCGCAAGCATGGACTGAGCGATCCGGCCGTGATCGAACAGTTGCAGGGGCGCAGAAATTATTATCCGA
>WUUC01222462.1_pt1 | contig 11166 bp, 7 predicted proteins | sample 6278441 | NCBI WGS metagenome assembly WUUC01 (sample SAMN13675441, study PRJNA597444) | soil metagenome | isolation source: soil | place: USA: Washington | collected 2017-10 | reverse complement strand
ACGAAGTTGTGCGTATCTGCGTCGCTAGTTTTTGTGTGCCTAAGAAGTTGTTCACTACTGGCTCCGAAAGCAGCATCACTTTCAGCGTGCCTCAGAATACGCCACTTGGCGACCAACGGGTGATGCTTGTTTATCCAGGTTCCGACCGGGCTTTCAAAACTATTTCGGTAGTGGCGTTGCCTTCGATCATTGCAGTGGTTCCGACGCGCCCGGCTGTTGGCGAAATCGTAACTGCCGTTGGACAGAACTTCGATATCGTAACTGCCGTCAGCGTAGGCACTGTTAGCGCGGCGATCATTAGCAAAACGTCGAACGCAGTATCTTTCGCACTTCCCGAAGGCGCCTCCGGCAAAGTAACGCTAACGAGCCCTGCGACCACTGCGGTAAGCGCAGTTGACGTAGTGCCATGTGCCAGTCCAACATCAGACGAATGCGCGCCGGGGTTGAATCCAAACGCCGGTTTTGAAATTGGTACAGGCGACAACTTCGACTCATGGAACAAGTTCAATGGCGGAACCAAAATCGTTGCAACTACAGCGATTGGTTCGAACGAAGTGTTCAGAGGCACACGTGCTATGAAAGTGATCCGCGACGGAACCCTCATACCAGCTACTGACCAATGGAGAATTCAATTGGCGTCGAACCCTGTACCGGTGGATAATGGCGCGAGTTACACCGTCTCTGCATGGGTACGCGCTTCGGCAGCTGGCGGCGCAATGCGTTTTTCTAACCAGGATGCACCACAGTATGGACCCGACACACAAATAACAACGACCTGGTCCAAGATCACCTGGACATTCACAGCCAATGCAACACAAAAGCGCATTGTGCTCGACATGAATGGCGGCCCCGTAACAACGTTCTTTATCGATGATGTAAAAATGATAAAGAATTAGTAGCATAGTAATTCAGTAAATTGAAATCAACCGGGCTTCCTGCAGCCCGGTTGATTTCTCTTTTTAGCAGACCGGAATAAAAGTTCATTATGTTGTATTCGAAAGGAAAGGAAGTACGCCGATGTTTTTCGTTGTTTGCGTTGATCATCATCTCACTTCCGGGCTCATCGCAAATTGCAGATGGCAAGTGCAGGTTTCTAGGCAACATTATTTCCGCTTCAACGCCAGGCGATTTCACTACATATTGGAATCAGGTGACACCGGAGAACGGAGGCAAGTGGGGATCTGTAGAACCTTCACGGGACGTGATGAATTGGACCCAGCTCGACAATGCCTATGAAACGGCGAGGACCAATGGTTTTCCCTTTAAGCAACACACTTTTGTGTGGGGACAGCAGCAACCTAACTGGATCGGTGCGCTTCCACTTGCTGAACAAAAAGAGGAAGTAGAGGAATGGATACGACTGTTTTGCGAACGTTATCCGGACACAGATTACATAGATGTAGTGAATGAACCTCTGCACGCTGTTCCTGTTTACGACCAGGCGCTGGGCACCGGATGGAACTGGGTAATCTGGGCATTTGAAAAAGCGCGACAATATTGTCCAAAGGCAAAACTCATTCTTAACGATTACAATATTATCAGCAGTCAAACTGCAACGGAAAGTTATGTCGCACTAATCAACATGTTGAAGGAAAAAAATCTTATCGACGTTATTGGCGAACAAGGTCATTTTCTCGAGACCACTCCTATTGCAACTATAACTGCGAACCTCAACCGCCTTCATGCAACAGGTTTACCCATCCACATTTCTGAATTTGATGTGAATATTGCCAACGACACCGAGCAATCGAACAAGTATAAGGAACTCTTCCCCGCATTGTGGACACATGCCGGCGTACAAGGAATTACTTTGTGGGGATACCGCGAGGGAGAGATCTGGAGAGAGAATGCATTTCTTATTCGAAGCAGTGGCGCAGAGCGCCCCGCTTTCGCCTGGCTAAAGAGCTATGTGACCGCTGCAGCCGGCGGCACGTTTTGCCTGGTAACAGGAACCGACAATGACATGACAACCACTGGAGTAAGTTTTTACCCAAATCCTTCCACGGATGGTATATTTAATGTCATGTCGAAAAGTGATGCTGACATTGTGATCATGACCATGCATGGAGTGAAGCTTCATCAGGAAAAAGCAATTGCAGATCGGGAAGTAAATATTAAACTGAACGCTGGCCCGGGGCCATATATCATAAAAGTGGTCACTATGACGCACACTAGTTTCCATAAGGTCATCGTTCATTAAAAAAGTTTAGCCTTCATGATGATCTCCACCAATCATCGATTTCTGACGCGGGCCCTAGCACTCATCATGTTGCATTTTGGTGCAACCGCATTCGCTCAAAGCAATCAACAACTACAACCCCCAGTTGAGTTAACCGCAAAAGAAGACCATCAACGCATGATGAATCTGCTTGGTATTACTTCGATCCGCCCCGGTGCTAATGGCCGCGATCCGGATGCATCCAACGCTGCCAACTATGATGAGTCGAAAGCAAATCCCTTTCCGGATCTTCCCGATCCATTGGTATTGAAGAATGGTCAAAAAGTAACCGACGCGCAAACCTGGTGGACTAAGAGAAGGCCGGAAATCGTAGAAGACTTTGACCGCGAGATATATGGAAGGGTGCCGGCTGAGCTTCCAACCGTTAAATGGGAAGTCATAGAAACAAACGAAGAGAAAAACGATGGTCATGATGTTGTTGTGAAGAAACTCGTCGGAAAAGTTGACAACACAGCATACCCGTTGGTTAATGTCGAGATCCAACTAACGGTAGCTACCCCAAAGCATGCGAAGAACGTTCCCGTTATAATGGAGTTTACCTGGGTTCGACCTGCGAGTGCGCAACCCGGTAATCCCCCGCCACCCGGCCAAAAAACGTGGCAGCAACAGGCACTCGCTAAAGGTTGGGGATACGCTCAGTTTGTTCCGGTAAGTGTTCAGGCCGACAATGGCGAAGGACTAACGAAAGGTATTATTGGTTTAGTCAACAGAGGTCAGCCAAGAAAGGTCGATGACTGGGGCGCGTTGAGAGCCTGGGCGTGGGGAGCAAGCCGCGCGCTCGATTACCTGGAAACTGATCCTGCAGTTGATGCAAAACGAGTAGGACTTGAGGGGCATTCGCGTTATGGCAAAGCTGTTGCCATTGCGATGGCGTTCGACAGCCGGTTCGCTGTCGCATTTGTTAGTTCATCCGGTGAAGGCGGACTGAAGATGCATCGCCGTAACTATGGCGAACTAGTGGAGAACGTGGCGGGCTCTGGCGAGTATCATTGGATGGCAGGTAACTTCATCAAGTATGCAGGTCCGTTACAATGGAGCGACTTACCTGTCGATGCCCATGAATTGGTAGCGTTATGCGCACCGCGCCCTGTGTTTATCAGCAGTGGGGACAAAGGTGATGGTTGGGTTGATGCGCGCGGCATGTTCCTTGCAGGAGTACATGCTGGCCCCGTATATAAATTATTGGGCAAGAAAGATTTGGGTTCAACGGAATTCCCCCCTATTGAAACCGGATATATGAACGGTGAAATTGCTTTCCGCCAGCACAGCGCCGGACACACTCCCGGTCCCAATTGGCCAACTTTCATTGCTTTTGCCGAAAGGTATTTCAACGTCACCACAACAAAATGAAATCAGGATCAACACCTTTGATAGTCATCTTTTTCCTTATGGCGGTAATTTCAGCATCGGCGCAGGAAAGCCTTGCGAGATTAAAGTTGAAAGTGCGTGGGAATGGACAGGACCAAGTGCCAGTAAGTATAGATCTCGACGCAATTACAAAACTAAGGAGAAATCAAATCGAACTCTATAAGTTAAATGGTGACAAAGCAACGCCCCTGGAATTTCAGATCGAAGAAACCTCCCCGCGGCGATTGTGGTGGATTGTGGTCGCAGATGGAGAGGAACAAGTGTTCTCGCTTGTAAAGGGAGAATCGAAGACTTCTGAAAAAGTTTCAACAAAAGACAAAGACGGATCAATTGTTATTTCATCTGGTGGCAAGAATCTTCTCGCCTATCGGTTTGAAATGATGCCCGTGCCCGAAGGCGTGAAGCCAACTTACCAACGTAGCGGTTTCATCCACCCACTCTGGTCCCCAAAGGGACAGGTGCTCACCCGGATCCAACCTAAAGATCATTACCACCATTACGGCATATGGAATCCCTGGACGCACACACTATATAAAGGGGACACTGTCGATTTCTGGAACATCGGCAACGGAAAGGCAACAGTGCGTTTTGGAAAGTCTCTATCACAAATGAGTGGACCGGTATTTGGCGGATACAGTGTGCTGCATGAGCACGTGGTATTGAAAAACCCGGAAGACATTGCGATGACGGAAGCACAATCCGTAAGGATCTTTCACCCATCGGAAGACGCGTATGTACTTGACATCACGTCAAAATTGAAATGTGCCAGCAATGTTCCTATTGTCCTTCTTGAATACCGATATGGTGGTTTAGGTTGGCGAACAACAGAACAATGGGACAATAAGAACAGCGAGGTGATTACATCCGAAGGCAAATCACGAAAGGAAGCTGACGGCTCGAAAGCAAGGTGGTGTATCATCCAGGGAACGGTTGATAATGTGGTGGCCGGCGCGATCATGATGTCGCACCCGGCGAACTACAATCACCCTGAACCTTTGCGGATATGGCCGGAGAACCAATACAACAGAGGAGATATGTTCGCCAACTTCTCTCCTACTAAAGACAAAGACTGGCCGCTCGAACCCGGAAAGGAATATGTCCTCAACTATCGCCTGCTGGTATTTAACAACACGATGACGAAAGAGCGGGCCGAGCAGGCGTGGCAGCATTACGCCAATCCACCTGTCGTCCACGTAACTTTGCATTCCAAATAGCCACTGAATTGTATAAATTGTGAGAATGACCGGAAATATAAAAATAGTGGCAAGGTTAGCATTCACGGTAATTGCATTCATTACGCTTTCCGTCAATTGTTCTGCTCAGAGAATTGATTGGAAAAAAATGAAAGTCTTGATCTACACAAAGAATGGAAAAGGCTACGTTCACGACAACATTCCGTCCGCCGTGGCATCGTTAGAAAAGATCGCCACCGGGTATGGATTTTCTGCGGACGTAAGCGACGATCCTTCGAAATTCAATGAAGAGAATCTGAAACAGTATTCTTTCCTCATTTTCCCAAGCACTAACCAGGATGTATTCGATACAGATGAACAACGTGTCGCCTTTCGGCGATACATAGAAGCGGGCGGTGGGTTTGTGGGTTTGCATTCCGTTATCGGCACAGAACGGAGCTGGGATTGGTTCAAGAAAATGCTGGGAGGAAGTTTTGCCTGGCACCCGCCGTTTCAAAAGTATACGATCAAAGTGTTGGATGCATCGCATCCGTCTGTTGCCGGAATGCCTGATACGTGGGTGAAAGATGATGAATGTTATTTTATAAAAGAGATGTATCCGGGTGTGCGCGCTGTACTTGCACATGATCTGTCGACATTAGATCCTAAGGACAAAGATAGAATTACTACATCGGCAGGACCTTATGGTCAATATTATCCAGCTGCATGGTATCAGCAATACGACGGCGGCAATATTTGGATCACGGCACTGGGACACGATAAAAAAGATTACGAAGATCCAACATACGTCCGTCATATCGTCAGTGGTATTACGTGGGTAGCTACCCAATCGAAAGTGAAGCCCGACTACAAGAAAGCGTATGCAACACAAAGAGATCAACCATTACAAGTAACAACAGCAAACCAACCATAAACCGAGCGTTATGTCACAACAAAAAAAATCGAACGTTTCGCGACGTGCTTTCATAAGTAAGGCAGCAAAAACAACGGCTCTCACCTCGCTTGCCGTTAGCGGATTTCCGTCTATCGTTCCGGCGTCGGTATTTGGCAAACTCGCCCCCTCCAACAGGATCAACATTGGCGCAATAGGACTCGGTCGTATTTCCCGTTCGCACGACCTTCCCGGTGTGTGGCGTCACGAAGTTGCACAGGTCGTAGCAGTTTGCGATCTCGACACAAAACGAGCAGAAGAGGGAAAAAAATTGGTAAATGATTTTTACACCAAAAAGAATGGTAAGGCATATGATGGCATCAAGGCCTACTATGATTACCAGGAAATGCTTATCAATAAGGATATCGATGCGGTGATCATTAGTACGCCCGATCATCAACACGCGCGAATTTGCGTTCATGCTGTCCAGGCAGGAAAACATGTTTACATGCAAAAGCCAACTTCATTGACGATCAGTGAAGGCCGGGTCGTAGCGGATGCAGTAAAAAAATCAGGTAAAATATTCCAGATCGGAAGTCAGCAGCGTTCATCCACACAGTTCCGTTATGCTGCGGAACTCGTTCGTAATGGACGCGTCGGTCAATTGAAAACAGTTTACGTAGGATTGCCTGGCGATCCATCAGGTGAAGAGGAACCGGAAATGCCTGTACCAAAAAACCTCAACTACGATGCATGGCTTGGGTCTACACCATCTGTATATTATACAGAGAAGCGCGTTCATCCACAGGAAGGTTACGACCGCCCAGGTTGGCTGCGTTGTGAGCAATTCGGAGCTGGTATGATCACTGGTTGGGGTTCGCATCATATCGACTCTGCACACTGGGGCATGGATACGGAGTTAACAGGTCCGGTGGAAATATGGGGCGAAGCGAAATTTCCCGAAAGCGGGCTCTGGGATGTTCACGGTATTTTCAAAACGGAAGCGACGTATGCCAACGGTGTGCGCATGGTCGTTAGCAACGAAATCCCGAATGGTATTAAGTTCGAGGGCACGGAAGGATGGATCTTTGTAACCCGCGGCAATTACCAGGCAACGGCAAGCGATCCTGTTCCGAATGGGGAAGGCGTGAAACCGCTTGATGCCAGCAACCCTGCGATCATCAAATCAACGATCGGACCGAACGAAATTCACCTGTATGAAAGTAAGAACCATCATCACAACTGGCTCGACTCCATTCGGGATAACAAACAACCGATCACCACGGCAGAGATAGCTCATCGCTCATGCAGTGCCTGCTTGCTTCATCATATTGCAATGAAGCTGAAGCGCAAAATATACTGGGATCCGGCTGCGGAGAAATTCAAAAACGACGAAGAAGCGAATGCCATGCTTTCGAGGCCACAGCGTGAAGCATACGCTGTAACAGACTGGAAAAAAAGATCATAATACATAAATGCGAAACTTTTCTTTGCTGGCGATCGCGGCTCTTACGGCCGCGGCATGTCAGACACCTGTTAAAGAGGAAGTGAGAAAACCCGTCCAACTCATCACCGTTGATCCAGGGCATTTTCATGCTGCGCTCATCCAGAAATCGATGTATGAACAGATCGATTCTGTGGTGCATGTGTACGCCCCTGAAGGTGCCGACCTCAAATTTCATCTCGATAGAGTAAACAGCTACAACACAAGACCGGCCGATCCCACCAACTGGAAAGAGGAAGTCTTTAGCGGAGAGCATTTCTTCGAGAGAATGATTCAGGAAAAACCTGGAAACGTTGTTGTGCTTTCAGGCAATAACCAGCGAAAAACCGAATACATATTAAAGTCCCTCGAAGCCGGATTGAATGTCCTGGCTGATAAACCTATGGTTATTGACAAGGACGGATTCAATATGCTGCAGCAAGCTTTCGACGAAGCTAAAAAGAAGAACCTGGTTCTGTATGATATCATGACAGAGCGTTATGAGATCACGACCATTCTTCAACGTGAATTATCGATGCTGCCGGATGTGTTTGGCGAATTGGAGAATGGAACGCCGGAGAATCCTGCTATCACGAAAGAAAGCATTCATCATTTCTACAAATATGTTTCCGGAAGCGTTCTCACACGCCCAGCCTGGTTCCTGGATAGTTCGCAACAAGGCGAAGGCATTGTCGATGTGATGACACACCTTGTTGATCTTGTGCAATGGGAATGTTTCCCCGGGCAGGCGATAGACTACAAACAGGACATTACCATTTCCACGGCAAAAAGATGGACGACAGACATGACCCTGAGTCAATTTAAAGCGATCACGAAACTGGATGCATTCCCTGAATACTTGAAAAAAAATGTAGTCAACGACAGCATTCTTAAAATCTCCTCCAACGGGGAGATCAACTACCAATTGAAAGGCGTGAATGCCAAAACTTCTGTGATCTGGAACTACCAGGCACCGGAAGGAACGGGAGACACCCACTACTCGATCATGCGCGGCACCAAAGCCAACCTGGTGATCCGTCAGGGTGCCGAAGAACAATACCAGCCAGCACTTTACATCGAACCGGTCAGCAAGTCACCGGGCTATGATGCTGTGCTCGCGCAACAACTGACGTCTATCCAGGCAAAGTACCCGGGCATAGACGTCGCAAAATCTAAAAACGGATGGCAGGTAACCATTCCGGCTTCTTATAAGGAAGGCCACGAAGCGCATTTTGCGCGTGTTACCGAAAAGTTCATCGAATACCTGATGAATGGCAACATGCCTGCGTGGGAAATACCGAATATGATCTCGAAGTATTACACAACAACTGAAGGCCTCGCGAAAAGCAAGTAACGTTATGTCAACCTGCAATCCCTATGGGTGGTCTTATGATCAACCAGTTTATTTCGGAAAACATTCCGTGAAAACACACGACCGTAGAGCGCGCGGGTCATTTTTGACATTCCTGTTAATCACCACAGGCTTCACCCTCGTTGCGCTGTGTTCCAATGCACAAACCAGTTCAGACAAAGGACTGAAAAACTATTACAAAGACTTCTTTCCCGTTGGTGTTGCAGTATCTCCGGAAGTACTAACAGGTGCTGAGCGCGAACTCATCATTAAGAACTTCAATAGTGTTACCGCCGAAAACGTGATGAAGATCGGTCGCATCCACCCCGAAGAAAATCGTTACAACTGGGAACCCGCGGATCAGATCGTCGCATTCGGTGAAGCCAATGGTATGAAAGTTCGCGGTCACACGCTTTGCTGGCACAACCAAACTCCAGATTGGCTTTTCAAAGACAAGGATGGTAAACAGGTATCAAAGGATATCTTGCTTCAACGTTTAAAGGAACACATCACCGCAGTTGTTACTCGTTATAAAGGAAAGATATATGCGTGGGATGTCGTCAATGAAGTGATCGACGACAGTGCGTCGAAATACTTTCGTGAATCCCTTTGGTACCAGATCTGCGGCGAGGACTTTATTGCAAAAGCTTTTCAGTATGCCCACGAAGCCGATCCAAACGCATTGCTGTTCTACAATGATTACAACACTGAGAATCCAACCAAACGCAAGAAGATCATCGAGCTGGTTAACAAGCTGAAAGCCAATGGCGTTCCAATTCACGGCATAGGTCTGCAGGGACATTGGTCGATCTTTGAACCGTCGGAAACATCATTGCGGGAGTCTCTAAAACAGTTTTCTGCACTTGGCATGCCTATCCAGATCACCGAACTCGATGTGTCGGTATACCGTTCCGAATCAGGGCGCCGCGAAAAAATGGCGGAAGAACCCGATGAGTTCACTGCCGAGATGGAGCAGCTCCAGCTGGAACAATACAAAATGTTTTTCAAAGTGCTCCGTGAGTTTAAGTCTTCTATCTCCGGTATTACGTTCTGGAACGTTACCGACAAGCGCAGTTGGCTGGATAATTTTCCCGTGAGAGGAAGAAAGAACTACCCGCTTTTGTTCGACCAGGAATTGAAACCGAAAAAGGCGTATTGGGAAGTGGTGAAATTTTAACTTTTTGAAATTTTACAATTTGAAATTTACTGCCTTCGCGATGAACGACACGCCCGGAACAGGTTGACCACCTCCTACTGAAATCTCAAATTCCCCTGGTTCAAAGATCTTTTTTCCTGTATCATCAAACAATGAAAATGCATCTGGTGATAAATTGAATTCAAGCTGCTTCGATTCCCCCGCCACAAGTTTTATTCTTTGAAAGGCCTTTAAAGAACGGATCGGCACCCGCATATCCTTACGCTTTGCGCTGACGTATAGTTGCACGACTTCTTCACCATCTACTTTGCCGATATTCGCCACATTTACATTTACACGAACGCGGTCGCCGACTTTAGCTTCGCCCTGCATCTCCAGATTGCTGTAACCAAACCTTGTATAACTTAATCCAAAACCAAACGGATATAATGGCTTGCCATTGAAGTATCGATAGGTTTGCGTAGTAATGCGATAGTCAGAAAAATCAGGAAGATCATTTACGGACTTATAGAACGTTACTGGCAACCGTCCTGAAGGATTGTGATCGCCGAACAACACGTCGGCAATTGCAGTCCCGGCCGCCTGGCCCGGATACCACGCTTCAACAATAGCGGGAATATGCTCACTCTCCCAATTGATGGCCAACGCACTGCCGTTCAACAACACCAGTACAATTGGCTTTCCCAACGCATGAATTGACCTGATCAGGTCTTGCTGTACAGCGGGTAACTCTAATGTTGTCCGGTCACCGCCACGAAACCCGTCGATCGCAACATCCATTTCCTCACCTTCTAACCTTGCCGAAAGTCCCATACACATCACTACCACCTCGGCTTGTTCCGCCACTTCCAGTGCCTCTTTTTTCATATCAATTGCAACAGACTCATCTAATCGCGCCCACACCATTTGCACCTGCGCATCGGCAAACGTCTCTCCCGCTTCCAGTTTAAGTTGATAAGATTTTCCGGCTTCGAGTTTGATCGGCACAGATTTCCTTAACCGTGGATCACCGTATTCATCACGAAAGTGGTATACCGTTTTAGCTACCACACTGTCATTCATGAACAACTGCACTTTGCAGGTAGAGATGACGCCGAGCTGATACGTACCTGATCGATCCGGTCTTAGTTCCCCGGTCCAACGTACACTAAAATTATCATCATCAAGATCTGCCCTGGGAGATCCGTTGCTCCAGTTAACGTCAACATTCGGGCTAACTTCTGTGTACATAACATTTCCTTTTAGTTCATTGTTGCCAAAGTACTCTGCTTTCAATCCTGGTTCATTGCCGTTAAAAAGCATAGAAGCCGGAACGGGATCGTATAGCGGCATTCCTTTCGCCAAAGCACTTCCACGTGCATACAAAACTTTCGTCGAGGAACTTACCTTCTCCCTGATCCCTCTCAGCGGTGTAACCGGGTCTGAAGGAACGCCATTGTAGTTACCAAGAAGCATCAGCCATTGATCAGCATTGGGACCGATCACGGCAATCGACTTAAGATCTT
>WUUC01176290.1_pt1 | contig 11169 bp, 9 predicted proteins | sample 6278441 | NCBI WGS metagenome assembly WUUC01 (sample SAMN13675441, study PRJNA597444) | soil metagenome | isolation source: soil | place: USA: Washington | collected 2017-10 | reverse complement strand
GTTGCTCGGATTGCCCGAGCGCGACGGCGAGCAGCGCGTCCGCGGGCTCGATGTGGAACTCGACGAGGTTTTGCTCGACGTACCCCGGGTCGCTGCCACCGACGCCGGCATCGCCGATCGGAAAATAGTTCCCGCTGCCTCCGGTCAGGGTCGAGCTACCGCCCACGCCCGGGGGCGCGCCTCCGGCGCCAGCGCCGGCCCCGCCCTCGCCGCCTTCACCCACCAGACTTCCGTCAGGGCCCGGGTCGCTGCCGCACCCGAACGCCAAAGCCAGACACCAAGCTACGCCAATTCGCGAACGAATCATCGGTTAAGCATGTGGTGCGATCCATTTACACGCAAACATTCCGTTAACGCTGCTCCGGAGCGGAGCACTCCAGGCGGGCGCCATTTCCAATTGAAACGCGGCGCGGCTGCGGCGCCATCTCGGCTCGGCACGCGTGTGCCACCGTGAAGTAGCCAGAGGCGACAGCCGGCTGCTACTTTCCCTCACACGTGGACACGGCGGCCCGGCGCGGGCTCGAAATTCGTCGAGTGCTGCTCGTGACACTCGCGTTGAACCTGCTCGTCGCGGTGCTGAAGCTGGTCTACGGAACCCTCACGCACACGCAATCGCTGCGAGCGGATGGTTTCCACTCGCTCACGGATGGCAGCAACAACGTGCTCGGTCTGGTCAGCGTCTGGTGGGCGATGCGCCCCCCCGACGCAGGGCACCCGTATGGTCATCAACGCACCGAGGTGATCGCCGGCAGCCTGGTCGGCGCATCGCTGATCCTGGTTGCCTGGGAGGTAGGCCGCGGCGCCATCGCACGCTGGGGTGGAGAAACAGAACCGCCGCAGCCCGACGCCGGCAGCGTCGCCGTGATCGTGGCGACGCTCCTCATCAACGTGGGTGTGGCACGTTACGAGGCGCGGCGAGCCAAACAACTCCGCAGCGCTTTTCTGGAGAGTGACGCCACACACACGGCGTCCGACGTGCTGGTGACGTTGGGGGTGTTGCTCACGCTCACCGGCGTCTGGCTCGGCCTCGACTGGCTCGACGCCGTTGCCGCCTGTGTCATCGCCGGCTTCATTCTGGTCACCGGTGTTCGCGTGTTGCTACGCAACGTGGACTATCTGATGGATGCGGCGCAGCTGGACGAGAGCCGCGTGCGTGCCATCGCCAGCCAGGTGCCGGGAGTCGCGAGCGCGCACAAGGTTCGGACGCGCGGCACCCCGGGTGCGATCCACGTGGACCTGCACATTCAGATCGCGCGCCACCTCGACGTGGTGCAGGCGCACGAGGTCACGCACTGGGTGATCGACGCCGTCAAACGCGAGCTCGAGGGCATCAGCGACGTGGTGGTGCACACCGAACCGGCGCCGCTCGGCGCCACCTATGCGAAGCTGCCCGAGCGGATGGCGAACCCCGAGCGAGAGAGCGGCTCATGAAGAACAACGAGCCGCCGGGCGCCCCCGAGTTGCCCTTTCCGACCAGCCTCTGCCACCGCTGCGCGGCGCCGCCGCGCTACATCAAGACGCAGACCTCGACGTTCATCCTGTGCCCCGTGTTGCCGAACAAGTACCCGCCCCAGCCAGTGCTGCGTTGCCCGGCGTTCAAACCCCGCCCGGAACCCCGCTGAGAAGCCGCGGGGCAGACACCCGCGCGGCGTAGCGTAGCGCTGGGTGTGGCGATCGGGTGAGGCGCTTGACGCGCGCCGCAGGCTTCCTGACAAAACCCGACAAAAGTCGGGTGATTGTGCCGCCGGGCGGACGGTTTCGGCTGAAATATGCCCTCTTTCGAGGTTCAGCGAGACTGATTCGAGGGGCCTCGTGCGTAGGACCATCGAGACCCGGGGCGACCGGATCTCGGATTAGGAGATCATCATCATGACGATAAAACTTCCCGTGCTCGGCTTTGCGCTCGTCACGGCGTTGAGCGGCACGGCGCTCGCGCACGAGCCCCATCACTCGAACGGTGCGCCGACGGGTTACCACCCCGCCGCGCATGGCCACGGTAACGCGAATGGCTACGGCAATGGTTACGGCCGTGGCAATGGCGGGTACGGACGTGGCGGCCCCGCGGTGTCGCGCGGCGGCTACGCGCAAACCCCGGCGGTCGATCTGCGTTATGCAGATCTCAATCGCGACGGCCTCGTCAGCCTGAACGAGGCGCTCGACAGCGGACGGCAGGTGTTCCACCGATACGATCGGGACAACAACCGCGTGCTGACCGGACGTGAGGTGGCCCGCCCCGAGATCGCGCAGGATGACCGGGACCGCGACGGCCGTCTGTCGATGCGCGAGCATCAGCGGGCGGTGCGGGCCCAGTTCGCGAGTATTGACCGTAACCGTGACGGGTACCTGGCTCGATACGAGCTCGGCGGAGAAGGTCCGCGTGGGCGGCGTTCGGCGGGCTGGTGGCGCTGAGCGCCGCTGACCCCGCCGCCGCCAGCGGGGGCGACAACCCCTGAGCATCACCGTCGAAGGGCGCCCGCGCCGGCCAGAAGCCAGCGGGCGCCCTCACCTCGGCAGCTTCACGCTGCCTTCACGCCGAGAAACGCTCCGGTATTACTGCGGCCCAGCGCCGCTCGTCACCGCGTCGGGAATGCCCGCCGCAGCATCCAGAATGTACTCGTAGGGCGGGTCAGTGAACACGGGCCCACCCCCACCCGTCGCCTGGTCGCTCGTGGTGTTCTGGTAGGTGTTGCTCGCGCCGGCGCTGATGTTGGCGGTCAGCTCGTCGTCGGCGTTGTTGAACTCGTGCGGGTCATCGACACCATCGAAGAAGTTGCCTTCGAGCAGGATCGACGCCTCGATGCCCGCGCGCACGCAATAGTTGGTGGTGAGCGAGTTGTAGTAGTTGTTGAAGAGGTGGTTCTGCCCGAAGCGGATGCGGGGCTGCCGCTCCACGACGTTGTCCGCCCACCAGTTGTGATGCCAGGTGACGTTCAGCGCGTTGGCATCATCGAAGTCGTCCGGCGAGTCCGTGCCTCCGACCAGGTTGCTGAAGCGGTGGCCAGCGGCTCCGGTCGAGTCATTGCCGACGTCGTCCGTGCGCGGCGTGTACGAGAACTTGGTCCAGGAGACCGTGACGAAGTTCGCGCCGTTGGTGACGTCGAGGTTGCCGTCCGAGCCATCTCGCACCGAGTCGTGATCGAACCAGATGTGGTGTGAGTTGCGCTGCACCGAGATGGCGTCGGCGCCGGAGGAGCAACCCTCGCCCTCGTCGAAGTCGGGGTCGAGTGTACAATCTCCCTCCGAGAAGCCGACGATCTCGAGGTTCCGGATGATGACGTTCACCGACTCGCTGAGCTCGATGTGGCCGTGAATCTCGGCGCCGCAGGTGCCAACGATGGTTTTGTTCGAGCCGATCTCGATGTCGCCGGGCTCGAGCACTCCACGCACCAGGATCACACGCGCCTCGTCGCCTTCCACTGCATCCTGCAGCTCGCTGAGGCTCGTCACGAGCGTGGGGCTCGCGTCACCGCCGCCCGTGGTGGTGTCGACACCCTGACCCGCCACGGCAGCCCAGCCCATCAGCGGGCTCGCCGCCGGGATGACGTCGCAGTCCTGGGGTACGTTCGGACCACCCCCGACGCCGCCAGCACCCGCCGACGACGCCTGCCCACCCGTACCAGCGCTGCTGCTCGGATTGGAGCCCGACGTGCCGCCCAGGCCCGTACCCCCCGCGATGCCCACCGGATCGGGATTACCCTCGTTCGAGCCGGGCCCACCGCCTGCGCCGACAGGCGCACCGCCCAGGCCGTTCGAGGCGCCGCCCACGGGGCCCAGCCCGCTCGGCGCGTTGCCCGCGCCCTGGCCGCCCGCATTGCCGGCGCCGCCCGCCGCTGCCGGGTCGAAAAACCCGTCGTCGTCTGACGACGAACACGCGAGGCTGAGGCTAAACAGGGCGCCCCACGAGGCGGCGGCGGTCAAGGCGATTCGATTCTTGTGTTTCATGGTGCAATTGTCCTGTCGCGGCATATGCCGCTCGTTCGCCGCGAGCCACCGATCTGCTCATGCGTATGTCGCGCGCAGCGGCTCGAGCAGCCTCGGGCTCTCGAGGCTATAGATTCATCTGTGCAGGGGCTCGAACGTCAGTAGATAACGGGGGGTGGCGGTGGCGGAGCGCTCTCCGACGGCTGCACGCAGTTCGCGAGGTCGAAGATCAGGAAGGCCAACGCCAGCTGTTGCGGCGATAACTCACCCGAGCAGCTCGGGAAGACCTCCTTGCCCGAATCTGCGGTGCCGGACGCAACGTGCACGTCCGTGAAGACCATGCGGCCACAGGCGGCCCCGTCGACGGGCGTCGGGAAGCCGTAATACAGCGCCGCCTGGCCCTCCTCGACGTCGGCGCCGATCCAGGACACCGCGTTCGGGTGCCGCGTCTCGACCACCGTGCGTTCGCTGTCGTTGATCTCGATCTGGCCGCGCGTCGTCGAGCCGCCGACGTTGACGAGCCAGTCTGCCAGGGCGCCGCCCTTGTCAAAAGCCGTGTTGACGTCGGCCGTGAACAGCTGCGGCTCGATGTTCTCGCGGTCATCGGAGAACTCGACCACATCGGGAAACTCCGGGTAGTCGTCGGGCAGGTCGCGGTTGTCGATGATGGCGTTGTGGAAGTGCCCGCCGAACAGGCGCCCGCCCTCGTTGGCGTAACGTTGCAGGTTCTCGCGGTGCGTGAGATTGGGCGGGTCGTAGCGGTCATCGCCGCCCTCGCACGACATCAGGATCATGTCGTAACTCTGCATCGCGGAGTAGTCGTCCAGCAGCGTGTCCACGTTCGGCAGGTCGACCACGTCGCCCTGGAAGCTCATGCGGCCGGTATCATCGGTCGCGTTGGCCAGGTCGCTGTAATACAGCTCGACGCTGCCGAGCTCGCCGCCCGGCGTGAACTCATTGATGTCCACACCGATCTTGGTGAACAGGCACTCGAGGGCGTCGGACCCGGCGCGCATCACGCCGATGCGCGGTAGATCGCCCTCGGCACGGTTGCGCGGCAAACGCGAGAGCTCTGCGCCCACGGCGGTGTCGGAGCAGTCCGCCGCCGCGGCCAACGTGACCTGGCGGCGCCATTTGCCCGCCTGGATCACCAGCGGGATATTGGTCCGTTCAGGCACGTTGCTGATGTCGAGCTGGAAAGCGCCCGTTGCGTCCGACACCGCCGCCGCGATCGGCCTGCCGGAGAAGTTGCCGCTGCAGGTCTCGCAGCTGGCGCCCCGAGCGAGCGGCGCGAGCGGCTCGCTGGGGACGTACACGACCACGTTGTAGAGCGGCAGCTGGCCCGCCGGGTCGTGGGTGATGCCGCTCAGGGTGGTGACGCAACCTGAGGTGTTCCCGACCGGCCGCGTGCCGCCACCGGCGCCGAAGTCGTCGAAGGCCGGATCGTTCGAGGTGGGGCTGGACGCGGGTGGGTCAGCGTCCAGGATCGGGCCACTGCCATTCGGCCCCCGGAGCGGCGGTGGCGCGCCACTTTCGCCGCCATCAATCCCCGTCGAGCAGCCAAGCACTGCCGGGATCGCACATAGTGCCGCGAACCAAGCTCGCGGCTGACGCTGAAGGCTGACAAACATAATGCTCGCCGGCTCTATGCATGGCGAGACCGAATCCATCACGGCCGATCGCAGCGAGAGCACGATTTCCCAACTGGAGCGGTCGGTTTTCCAGTCCGGCACATTCTGCCCCGATTTCGCGGACATGCGGGCGCCCCTGCAAATGCTCGTGCGCCCTGCGCCCAGCGGCCATCGCAGGATGGAACATCAGAAACGTCATGGCGAGCTCGCGGTCTGCCGAGCTCGGGTGGCGCGAGCTCGGCGGAGGCGGCGCGTAACTGCCGGAACGATCTCTGAACAATTGGCGCACATGCGCCAGGCAGTCTGCTTCGAAGGCACTGACACGCTGGGCTACGGGCGCCACGGATCATCTCCACGGCCGTTGCAGCGAGTCGGAACGAGCAGGCACTTTTGCAAACGGCACAATCACGGCTGCGCGATATAGCGCGGCAGAGCGAAGCTTGCCGTGTCTTGCCTGCTGCCGAGGGGCATCGGGAACCAAGCAAGGCCAATGTCTAACGATCCCGAGCTAGGCCGTGCCGCAGGTGCGCAAGACGATGCGCAGGAAGTTGTTTCATGACGACAGCCGCGGTGCTGAAGGAAACTCGAGCGGGTGAGCAGCGCGTCGCGCAGGTGCCCGACTCGGTACAGAGGTTGGTGAAGCTGGGTCTCAGCGTGCGTGTCGAGGCGGGCGCGGGTGAGGCGGCGAGCATCGCGGACTCCGATTACGAGCGGGCCGGCGCAATGATTGCTCCGAACGCGGAAGCAGCGCTCGCTGGCGCAGACGTGGTGCTGAAGGTGCAGCGGCCGAACGACGCCGAGATACTGCGACTGCCCGTGGGTTCGCTGTTGATAGCGCTGCTCCAGCCCAATACCAGCGGCGAAATGCTGGAGCGTCTGGCGGCGCGGGGCGTGAACGCCATGGCGCTGGAGCGTGTGCCGCGCACCACCCGCGGGCAGGCCGTCGATGTTCTGTCCTCCCAGGCGACGGTCGCCGGTTACAAGGCAGTGTTGCTCGGCGCGTCGATGTGCCCGCGGCTCTTGCCGATGCTCACCACGGCGGCGGGAACGTTGACACCGAGCAAGGTGCTCGTGCTCGGGGCAGGTGTGGCGGGGCTACAAGCCATCGCCACCGCCAAACGCCTCGGCGCGGTCGTGTCGGCCTTCGACGTGCGCCCCGCGGTGCGCGAGCAGGTGCAGAGCCTGGGCGCGCGTTTCGTGGAGGTAGATGGCGTGGGCAAAGAGGCGGAGGGCGCGGGGGGTTACGCAGCGCAGCTCGGCGAGGAGCAGCAGCGGCGTGTGTTCGAGGCGATCGCTGGCCAGCTCGGCGACACCGACCTCGTGATCTGCACGGCGCAGATCCCGGGCAAACCCGCCCCGCTGCTCATCACCCGGAAGATGCTGGCACGGATGAAACGCGGCGCGGTGCTGGTGGACCTGGCCGCCGAAAGCGGCGGCAACTGTGAGCTCACCACGGCCGGCGAGGCCGTACGCGAGGCGGGGGTCACGATCCTGGGGCCCGAAAACCTCGCCGCCAGCGTGCCGCTGCACGCCAGCATGATGTATGCGCGCAACCTGGTCGCCTTGCTCACGCTGGTCGTCCGGGAGCGCACGCTGAAGCTCGACCTGGCCGATGACATCGTGGCAGCGATGCTCGTCACTCTGAACGGAGCCGTCCGCACATGAGCCACACGGCGATCGCCGAAATCTACATCTTCATCCTGGCAGCGTTCGTCGGTTATCAGGTCATCACACGGGTGCCGCCGCTGTTGCACACCCCGCTGATGTCCGCCACCAACGCCATCTCGGGCATCTCGCTGGTCGGCTCCCTGGTGGTCGCTGGCGGCAGCCGCAATGACGTGGCCACCGTCCTCGGCGTCATCGCCGTCACCTGCGCCACCATCAACATCGTCGGCGGCTTCATCATCACGGACCGCATGCTGAAGATGTTCGGCGGCAAACGCGCCTCGGGCGCCGCGAAAGACAAACAGTGACCCCTCGAGAGCTCATCACCGACGTGACCTACCTGGCCGCGTCGGTGTTTTTCATTCTGGGTCTGCGCAGCCTGACGAAACCGGAGACGGCGCGGCGTGGCATGCAGCTGGCTGCCCTCGGCATGCTGGCCGCCATCTGCGGCACACTCGTGCACCACGAGATCGTCAGTTATGGCTGGGTGTGCCTCGGGCTCGGCCTCGGCACCATCATCGGCTGGCCGCTGGGCACGCGGGTCGCGATGACGGCGATGCCTCAGCGCATCGCCATCTCGCACATGTTCGGGGCCCTGGCGGCCACCCTGGTGGGTGTGGCCGAGTATCATTCGCATCGGCTGGAGGGGCACGCCCCGGACCGAGGCATGCTGGGCGCGCTCGGCTTCGAGGTGCTGTTCGGCGCGCTCACGGTGAGCGGCAGCTTCATCGCGTTCGCCAAGCTGCAGGAGCTTTTACCGGGCAGGCCGCTCACCTTCCGCGGCCAGAACCTGTTCAACCTGGCGCTGTTTGCTGGCGCGCTCGCCCTCTTCGCCTACGTCATCGTCGACCCTGACGCGGCTTGGGCGTTTTACTCGCTGGTCGGGCTCTCCTTCGTGATCGGCTTCTCCATGGTGCTGCCGATCGGCGGAGCCGACATGCCCGTCGTGGTGTCCCTGCTCAACAGTTACGCGGGGCTCGCTGCCTCCGCGACGGGATTCGCGATCGACAACAACGTGCTCATCATCTGCGGCGCGCTCGACGGCGCTTCGGGGCTCTTGCTCTCGGTGCTGATGAGCAAGGCCATGAACCGCTCCTTTGCCAACGTGCTGTTCGGAGCCTTCGGGGCAGCCCCGGTGGCCACCGGCGCGCCGGGCATCGCCCGGGAGATGCGCTCCATCTCGGCGGAGGATGCCGCGGCGACGCTCGCGTTCGCACGCCGGGTGGTGGTGGTGCCGGGTTATGGTCTGGCCGTGGCCCAGGCGCAGCAGCTGGCGCGGGAGATGGCCGATCAGATCGAGAAACGCGGCGGGGACGTCAAATACGCCATCCACCCGGTGGCAGGGCGTATGCCCGGGCACATGAACGTGCTGCTCGCCGAGGCCAACGTCGACTACGAGAAGATGGTCGAGATGGAGGAGATCAACGAGCAGTTTTCCTCCGTGGACGTCGCGATCGTGATCGGCGCCAACGACGTCGTGAACCCGGCCGCGAAGCGTGACCCGAAGAGCCCAATCTTCGGCATGCCCATCCTGGATGTGGACCTGGCGCGCCAGGTGTTCGTGCTCAAGCGCGGCAAGGGCACGGGTTTCGCTGGCATCGACAACGACCTCTTCTTCGACGAGAAGACCTCGCTCATCTTTGGAGACGCCAAGGTCAGCTTGCAGCGGCTCGTCAGCGAGATGAAGGCGCTCTGAGGCTAATTTTCCGGCATCCACGCGCTGATACACGGCGCACACTTCTGCACGGTTCTGCACGAATCATTCGGAGTTCTTCACGCCAAACGCTGACTTCTCCGCAGCGTGATCGTTTACCGAGCACGAACGATCGAAGCAGCACAAAGGCGTTACCCGCTACGCGCGAGAACTCTGCTCACACGAAACGTGGACATGTTTTTGAAACTCATCACCTTGACCAAGCTTCACACCACCATCTAGACCTGATGTTGCAACGAGGGGGAAACTGGAGTTATCGCGTGAAGTATCCCGTTGATCTGGGTCTGTTCGCCGACACGAAACACTCGCCATCCATCTTTGAGCTCACCGCGAGCATGCATGGGAAAGGCGCCGGTAAGCTGCGCGACTACTGCATCCCGGTGAACCCGTATTTTCCGACGCCGGAGCTCTTCGCCAGCCTGCGGGGCCGTCTGGAGACGATCCTCAAGTTTTACCCGAGCTCGAACCAGGACATCGCCCGGAAGCTCTCGGAGTTCGTGGGGCTCGACCCACAGACGTTGATCATCGGCAACGGCTCGACGGAGCTCATCAGCTTCATCAATCGGTTGCTGGTGACGGAGTCGATCGCGATCCCGGTGCCGACGTTCAGCCGCTGGACGGAAGACCCCACGCTCACCGGCAAGCAGGTGCACACGTTCCTGCGTTACGCGCAGAACGACTTCCGGCTCACCCCGGGCGAGTTCGTGGGCAACGTGCTGAAGAGCGGCGCCCGGGCCGCGGTGCTGTGTAACCCCAATAACCCGACCGGCGCGCTGATGCCGCGCGGCGACGTGCTGCGTGTGCTCGAGGCCCTGCGCAGCCTCGACGTGGTCGTGATCGACGAGTCGTTCATCGACTTCGCCGACGAGCAGGTGGTACCCAGCGTGGACCGTGACGTGATGCGCTACACCAACGCCGTCGTGCTCAAGAGCCTCGGCAAGAACCTCGGGCTGCACGGCGTGCGTATGGGTTACGCGGTGACCAACCCGACGCTGGCGGAGAAGCTCACGCGCGCCTTGCCCTTCTGGAACATGAACTCGCTCGGCCAGGCGCTGATCGAGGAGCTGCCCCTGTACCGCAAGGAGTATGAGGCGGGGCGGCGCCAGGTGGTGCGCGACCGCATCTACCTGGAGGAGCGGCTGCGCAGCATCCCGGCGCTGAACGTGTACCCCGCCCAGGCGAACTTCGTGTACCTGCAGATGCCTGCGGAGTTCGACGGGGTAACGCTGCGCAACCGCCTTCTGTGCGAGCACGGCTGCTTGATCCGCGAGTGCGGCAACAAGCTCGGCAGCGACAGCCGCCACTACCGCATCGCGGCGCGTCCCCGCGAGGAGGTCGACTACCTCATCGAGTGTCTGGCGGAGTGTTTCAACACGCTCGGCCGCCACGCCACCTCCGAGGTGCGCCGGCGCGCGCCGGACGTGGCGCTCTGGGCCGGGAAATAACCGTCGAGCGAGCGCGGCGCCGCGTCGAAAAGAAGACGCGGCGCGCTGCCGGACGGCAGGGCATTCCCCGCTGCACGCGTCGCCGGCAGCGGGGGGGTTGAGATTCGGCCGCTGATTCCGGGCTGGCGCGAAATCGTCGCGCAAAACCGCACGAGCGGGGGTGACCCGCCCGCCAACTCCAGGTCCGAGCGTGCTAAGCCGCTCGCCATGAGCCACCCCCCGACGTCCCAACCCCCTGCCCTGCGCAGGCGTCGCACGCCGCCGTTCATTTATCGCTCGTTTGGCGCGGCCAGCTCAATCGTCGCGCTCTGGGCCTGTGCTCCCGTGGCGCCGCAGACCTCGGCGCGCGCCGAAGCCCCCGCGGCAAACCCCGCGCAGGCCGAAGCGGCGCCCGACGCCGGCGCTGCGGCGGGCTCCGGCAGCGGCGCAGCGGCGGCACTCGACGAGCCAAAATTCAATCTCGAGGCCATGCTGGTCCGAGAGCGGGACGCCGTGCCGCTCGTGCCCGTCCTCGATCCGAAGGGGCGCTGGCGCGCGAGCATCGAGTCGCGCCGCGCGCCGCTGGTGGCCACTCGCGACGGTATCGTCTCCATCCGCATCAGCCTGGGTAAAAAGGACGAGCTGCGCTGTGAGGTGCACGACGGTCAGGTCAACCCGGGCGCCGCCGTCGCCAACCTGCTCGGCGCTGCCGGCGGCAGCATCACGCTCGAGGAGGTCGTCACCTATCGGGTGGGTCACGCCAGCCGCGCCCCCGTTCTGTTCGTGCGTGCGGGTTACTCCACACGCCAGACGC
>WUUC01084612.1_pt1 | contig 11169 bp, 9 predicted proteins | sample 6278441 | NCBI WGS metagenome assembly WUUC01 (sample SAMN13675441, study PRJNA597444) | soil metagenome | isolation source: soil | place: USA: Washington | collected 2017-10 | reverse complement strand
ATCGCCGGAGCGCTCATCGACAACCGGCAGGGCGAGCAGAAGGCCGACCGGAAGATAGAGACGAAGGTGATGGGCATCCGTCCCGGCGAGAAGGTGCACGAAATTCTCGTGTCAGAGGAAGAGGCCTACCGCACCGTCGAGCGCGGCGACTACTACGTCATCATGCCGATGCTCCCCGAGCTGCGCGCTGAAGGCGAAGAGACGGGCACGCTCGGCAAGGAGTACAGCTCAGCCGACAGCCTGATGAGCAGGACGGAAGTCACCGACCTGCTCAAGCGGCACAACCTGATGGTCGGCGACCGCTTCGTCTACGAGGAAGACATGCTCGCATGAAGATTATGACCATTCTGGGCACGCGCCCGGAGATTATCCGCCTCAGCCGCATCATCGAAAATCTCGACCGCCTGTGCGAGCACGTGCTCGTCCACACCGGCCAGAACTTCGACCCGCGCCTGAGCGAGCTTTTCTTCCAAGAGCTTGGCGTCCGCCAGCCCGACCACTTCCTCGGCGCGCGCGGCGAGACGGTCGGCCAGCAGATAGGCAGAATCATCGAGGGTTGCGAGCGCGCGATGATTGACGAGCGGCCAGACCGCCTGCTCCTGCTCGGCGACACCAACAGCGCTCTTTCGGCCATCGTCGCCAAGCGCCTCGGCATCCCCGTCTATCACATGGAGGCGGGCAACCGCTGCTACGACGACCGCGTGCCCGAAGAGGTCAACCGCCGCATCGTCGATCACAGCAGCGACGTTTTGATGCCCTACACCGAGCGCAGCCGCTCGAACCTCCTGCGCGAAGGCATCGAGGGCCGACGCGTCTTCGTCACCGGCAACCCGATACGCGAAGTCATCGAGCACTACGGCCCGCAAATCAGCGCGTCGAAAGTCCTCGAAGAACTCGGAGTCACGGCGGGTAACTACTTTCTGGTGACGATGCACCGCGCCGAGAACGTGGATGTCGAAGAGCGCCTGCGCGCGCTCATCCAAGCGCTCGAAGCTTTGCAGCGAGAGTATTCTCTGCCGATTATTTGCAGCACGCACCCGCGCACGCGCGCCGTCATGGAACGCTTCCGCGTCGATGCCGCGGCGCACGCGCAGATTCGCTTCTGCGAGCCTTTCGGCCTCTTCGATTTCGTCGCGCTCGAACGGCAAGCCTTCTGCGTCTTGAGCGACAGCGGAACCGTTCAGGAGGAGTGCTGCATCTTCCGCGTCGCAAACGTCACCATCCGCGACGTGACCGAGCGCCCCGAAACCATCGAGTGCGGCAGCAACATGCTGAGCGGCGCGGAGCCCGAAACCGTCCTGCGCTGCGTTCGGACGGTGCTCGAACAGAAGGCCGACTGGGCAGTGCCGCCCGAATACCTCGCGGAGGGCGTGAGCCGGACGGTGGTCAAGATTCTGCTCGGCTACTCCGCGCCATCCGCGCCACGGTAGAGCCTGAGCGGCGCGGAGGTGTCTTCGGAAGCCAGCATGAAATTCGCCCTCGTCTCTTTTCACCTGCCGCCTTCGCCCTCCGGTCAGTCGATGGTGCTCTACCGGCTGCTGCGGGATACGGACGGCGACGCTTATTGCCTGATATCTTCCGACAGCTACGGGACAGAAGAGGAGCGGGAAGATTCGCCCCGCAAGCTTGCGGGCAAGCTGTTCCGCCTGCGGCCCGAGTTTCAGGTCACGCGCGGATACCGCTACGGGCTGGCGAAGATTCGAGAGGGCTTGAACATCCCGCTCGCCATCGTGCAGCGCGCGCGGCGAATCGCACGCGTCGTCCGCGAGGAGAGTTGCGAGGCTATCGTAGCCTGCACGGGCGGGCACGACTTGCTGGATTTGCCCGCGTCGTACCTCGCGAGCCGGTTGGCCGGCGTCCCGTTCTATCCATACTATTTCGACGACTATTATTACCAGTGGGCGGCCATCGCACACTGGAAGGCGCTCAGCGGTCGCGGCTTCGCGCGCCGCCTCGAATCCGTTCTCATCAAGGGCGCGAAGCGAGTCATAGTGCCGAACGAGTTCATGGGGAGCGAGCTGCTCCGCCGCTACGGGATAGAGACGACGGTGATTCACAACCCTTGCGACGTGCCGGAGCGTGAGGATGCGTCCGGCGTCGCGGCTTCCTCTTCCGACGGCGAGGTGAGAATCGTCTACACGGGCGCGGTCTACGACGCGCACTACGACGCGTTCCTGAATCTGGTCGAAGCCGTGCGGCTGCTCGGACGCCCCGAAGTGAAGCTGCACATCTACACGGCTCATTCGCATTCCGAGCTGGCGGAGAAGGGGATTCGAGGGCCGGTGGTCTATCACGACCATCAACCTCTATCCGTCATCACGGACATCCAGCGAGAGGCCGACTTGCTCTTTCTCCCTCTGGCCTTCAAGTCGCCTTACCCGGAACTCGTCAAAACGTCGGCTCCGGGCAAGCTCGGCGAATACTTGGCCGCCGGTCGCCCGGTGCTGGCGCACGCGCCCGCGGATTCGTTCGTCGTCTGGTACTTCCGCCGACACGAATGCGGGCTCGTCGTGGACGAGAGCGACCCGCGCAAACTGGCTTCGGCCATCGAGCGCGTCCTCGACGACGCGCCCCTGCGACGGACGCTCGGCGAGCACGCGGCGCGGCAGGCTCGGGCGGACTTCAGCGTCTCGACGGCGCGGGCCAAATTTTTCGGTCTGATTAAATGATGCGCATTCTCGTCGTCTCCAACCTGTACCCCCCGCACCACCTCGGAGGCTACGAGATGGCCTGCAAAGAGATGGTCAGAGGGATAACGGCGCGGGGGCATGAGGTGCGCGTTTTGACGAGCAGCTACGGGCTTGAGAAGGCCGCGACCGAAGGCGAGGTTTATCGCTGGCTGTCCACAGACCTCGGGCGCGAGCCGAAGCCTCTCGCGCGGCGCGCGCTGGAACTGCTCGGGAAGGAGCTGCGCAATCAGAGGGCGTTCAAGCGAGCCGTCAAGGAGTTCGGGCCAGACCTCGTCTACTTCTGGAACATGGCGAACGTCTCCGTCTCGCTCGGGCTGTCGGCGCAGAGGATGCGGCTTCCGACCTGCTACTACGGCTTCGACCTTTGGCTGACGAACTGGCGAGGCGACGGCTGGCTCGCGCTCTGGCCCCCCGCGCCGCGCCGCCGCTCCGTGCGTCTCGCAAGCCGCGCGGCGCGCTCTTCGCTGGACGCTCTCGGCATCCCCTCAGAGGGCGCGCTAGACCTTCGGCACGTCCACTTCGCCACGGATTACCTTAAGCGCTCGACGCTGGCGGCGGGCGAGCCCGTGGCCGGGGCGGAAGTGATTCAGTGGGGCATCGAGGTCGAGAAGTTTCCGTACAAGGCCGAAAGCGGCGAGCCCTCGCGCCTTCTATTCGTCGGGCAGGTGGTTCCGCACAAAGGAGTCCACACGGCGCTTGAGGCTTTGAGGATTTTAGTCTTAGAGCGTGGGCGCACGCGCTTGAGGCTCACGATTGCGGGCGGCAGCGTCTTGCCGGATTACGTCTCGGAGCTGCGCCGGTTCGTGCAGACGCACGGGCTCGAAGAGCACGTCGAATTTGCCGGGCATGTCGCGCACGCGCAACTGCCGGAAGTCTACCGCGCGCACGACATCCTTCTTTTCCCTTCGGTCATAGACGAGGGGCTCGGGCTCGGCATACTCGAAGCGATGGCTTCCGGGCTGGTGGTTCTGGGGACGGCGAGCGGCGGGAGCGCGGAGATTTTAGAGCACGAACGGACGGGGCTCGTCTTCCCGAAAGAAGACGCGGCGACTTGCGCCGCACACATCCAAAGGCTCATAGACGACCGGAGCCTGTTTGAGCAGTTGCGCCTGAGCGGCAGGCGCACGGTCGAAGAGCGATTCAGAATCGAGAGGGCGGTTGACGAAATCGAGCGCTCTTTGCAAACGCAGCTCGCCGGGCGGCGCTGAACCGCATGGAAGGGAAGCACGGCACGCAAGCACGCGACGGCGCGCGACGACACGGAAGCGACGAAGGGTCGCGCGAGAGAACGGCATGGCCTCACAAATCGGTACGAAGCTTAAGGCGCTGGCGAATCGTGCGGCGGTGGCCTCGAAGCTCAGGCGGCTCTCGATTGCCAGACGGAGTTTTCGCCTGCGACGGCAGGCGGGGCGAGGGCTCAGGCTCTCGGCGCGGCCTTACGGCGTCAACCTCGTCGCTTACATCCGCGCGGAGATGGGGCTCGGTCAGGCGGCGCGCGGGATGGCTGCGGCGATGGAGGCCGCGGGCGTCCCTTTCGGCATCGTCAACTTCGAGCGCGGCAACGTCTCCGCTCAGACCAACCTCTCTTGGAGGCACAGGGAGGTAGAGCGGCCCGGCTACGACGTGACGCTGCTCTGCGTGAACCCGGACAACGGCGACAACCTCAGAGCCACCGTGCCGAACAGCCTGCTCGGCAGCCGCTACGTCATCGGCAACTGGTTCTGGGAACTCTCCGAGCTGCCGGACGAATGGGTGAAGGAGTTCTCTCTGGTTGACGAGGTCTGGGCGGGCTCAAGATTCATACAGGACGCGGTCGCGCTCAAATCGCCCGTACCCGTCGTTCGCGTCCCGCCGGTGGTCGAGGTGACTCTGGGAAAAAGCATCCCGCGCAGCTTCTTCCAACTGCCCGAGCGACGCTTCCTGTTTCTCTGCGTGTGTGACACGATGAGCGTGCTTGAGAGGAAGAATCCGCTCGGGGCCGTGCGCGCCTTCAAGCGTGCCTTCAGCGCCGATGACACGCGCGCGGCGCTCGTCTTGAAGTTCAATAATACGGGCTTCACGTCGCCCGAGCTTGAGCGGGTGCGCGAAGAGATAGAGGGCCGCGAAAACATCTACACGATTGAGCGCGTGCTTAGCCGCGAAGAGATGACAGGGCTTCTGGCCGCCTCGGACTGCGTCGTCTCCCTGCACCGCTCGGAGGGCTTCGGCCTCGTCCCCGCAGAGGCGATGCGGCTCGGCAAGCCAGTGGTGCTCACCAATTGGTCGGGCAACACGGACTACATGACGCCGGATAACTCAATCGCAGTGGATTACGAGCTGGTCAGCTTGGGCCGCGACTACGGGCCTTACAAGTCGCACCAGCTCTGGGCCGAGCCCGATCTTGAGCAGGCGGCTCACTGGATGAAGAAGCTTGTGGACGAACCCGGCCTCGCCGAAGGAATCGGGCGGCGCGCGAGCGCGACCATTGAGGCGCGTTTCTCGCCGCAGGCGGTCGGCGGCCTAATCAAGCAGCGCCTCGAATACATCCGTCGCAACGCCTGACGAAGAGATAAGAAGGCCCGCACGCGCAAGGCGCATAAAGCGCAACGCAGTAAAAAAACGCTTTTGAGACTACTGAAGAGGCGGTCTAGGACTCGCATGATTTTTACTGAAACCAAGCTTCGCGGCGTGTACATCATCGAACCGCGCAGGTTCGAGGACGAGCGAGGATTCTTCGCGCCCTCCTTCTCGGCCAAGGAGTTCGCCGGGCGGGAGATGGCGAGCGAGTTCGTCGAGAACAACATCTCTTATAGCAAGAGTCGCGGGACGATTCGCGGTATGCACTATCAGGCCGCGCCCTTCGGTCAGGCCAAGCTGGTGCGCTGCACGCGCGGCGCGGTCTACGACGTGGCGGTCGATTTGCGGCGCGGCTCGCCGACCTACAGGGAGTGGGTGGGCGTCGAGTTGACGGCGGAGAATCGTTCTATGCTATACCTGCCCGGCGACTGCGGGCACGGGTTCCAGACGCTCGTAGACGACACGGAGGTTTTTTACATGGTGTCGGAAGTCTACGTGCCGGAAAGCGGGAGGGGCTTCCGCTGGGACGACCCGGCATTCGGCATCGAGTGGAGAGAGGTGGGCAGTCGCGTCCTCCTCAAGAGAGACGAAGAGTACCCTGATTACACATTATGAAAAAAGCACTTATCACCGGCATCACCGGGCAGGACGGCAGTTACCTTGCGGAGCATCTGCTCTCTTTAGGCTACGAGGTGCACGGGCTCGTCCGTCGCGTCGCGCTCGAAGACCCGACGCGCCGCTTCACGCGCATCGACCAACTGCTGGAAAGCATCACTCTCCACGCGGCGAGCCTTGAGAGCTATCCTTCAATCTTCAGCATCTTCAGCCAGCATCAGTTCGACGAGTGCTATCACCTCGCCGCGCAGAGCTTCGTCGCCGAGAGCTTCGCCGACGGGTTCTCGACGCTGAACACAAACATCAACGGCACGCATTACGTGCTCGCGGCCATCCGCCAGTTGCAGCCCTCCTGCCGCTTCTACTTCGCCGGCTCCTCCGAGATGTTCGGCAAGGTGCGCGAGACGCCGCAGACCGAGGAGACGGCCTTTCACCCGCGCTCGCCCTACGGCATCAGCAAGGTCGCGGGCTTCGACCTGACGCGCAACTACCGCGAAGCCTACGGCATGTACTGCGCCAGCGGCATCCTCTTCAACCACGAAAGCCCAAGGCGCGGCTACGAGTTCGTGACGCGCAAGATTACCTCGACCGTGGCGCGCATCAAGGCGGGGCTCGCCTCCGAACTACGGCTCGGCAACCTCGAAGCCAAGCGCGACTGGGGCCACGCGGCGGACTACGTGCGCGCGATGCACCTCATGCTGCAACAGGCCGAGCCCGACGACTACGTGGTGGCGACGGGCGAGACGCACACCGTCCGCGCGTTCTGCGAGCGGGCCTTCTCGAAGGCCGGGCTCGACTATGAGAAGTACGTCCGCATAGACGAGAAATTCTACCGACCGGCGGAAGTCGATCTCCTCATCGGCGACGCCGCGAAGGCGCGCAAGCAGCTCGGTTGGGAGCCGCGCTACACGTTCGAGCAGTTGGTGGACGAGATGGTCGAAGCCGACCTCGAAGCGTTGAACGCGCGCTCCTCCGCCGACCAGTTGCCCACGCTCGCCGGGGGGGCCGCCGGGGTCTCTTAAAAAAGAGGGGGCGCGGCGGCGCGTTGCGGAGGCGTTTGTAAGGCGATGAAGATTTCGGTGGCGATGTGCACCTACAACGGGGCGCGCTACCTTCGGGAGCAGCTCGAAAGCGTCGCCGCGCAAGAGCGCACGCCCGACGAGCTTTTGGTCTGCGACGACCGCTCCACCGACTCGACGCCCGAGATAGTCAGGCAGTTCGCCGCCTCCGCGCCCTTCGCCGTGCGCCTCCAAGTCAACGAGCGGAACCTCGGCTCGACGAAAAACTTCGAGCACGCAATCCGGCTCTGCGCCGGAGACATCATCGTGCTCTCGGATCAAGACGACGTTTGGTCGCATCGGAAGCTTCGTCTAATCGAGGAACGCTTCGCGGCTGAGCCGGGCGCGGGGCTCGTCTTTACGGACGCCGAAGTCGTGGACGAAACTCTGAGCCCCCTCGGCTACAGTCTCTGGCAGAGCGTCGGGTTCGACCAAGCTCAGCGCCGTCTGGTGCAGAGAGGCCGCGCGCTCGACGTACTGCTGCCGGGCTGGACGGTGACGGGAGCCACGATGGCCTTCCGCGCGAGTTTCCGCGACCTCGTGCTTGACATCCCCGAAGACCTCGCGCTGATTCACGACGGCTGGATTGCGTTGATGATAGCGTCGGTCGCCGGTGTCTCCTTCATCGAGGAGCCGCTCATCAAATACCGCCAGCACTCGCAACAGCAGATAGGCGCGCGCGAGCGGAGGCGGGACGCCGGCGGCCCGGCGGCGAAGGGGCTCGAAGAGGTGCGCGAGGCTCTGCGGCGCGCCAACTCCTACGACGACATGATAGAGATAGGCGAGCGCGCGCGCCGACGCCTCTCGGAGCGACGCGAAGCTTACGACGGCCACGGTGCGCTCGCGCGGCTCGATGCCAGACTGACGCATCTGCGCGCCCGCGCCAGACTCCCCGAAGGAAAATTGAGCCGCGCGCGCTGCGTCCTCAGAGAGCTTCTGTCGCGCCGCTATCACCTGTACTCGAACGGCGTCTACAGCGCCGTCAAAGACCTTCTGGCATGAGCCGCGTGCGCTTGAGTCGGCGCTCCTTATAGTGTGTTTGCATTGAGAGTCGAGCTGTCCATCATCATCGTCAACTGGAACGGCGGCGAGCTGCTGCGCCGTTGCGTCGAGAGCGTCGTCGTCGCGCCGCCTTCGGTCGAGTACGAGATTGTCGTCGTCGATAACGCTTCCGGCGACGACAGCATCGAGGTGTTGCGCGCGGGGCGTCGCGCCTCGTCGCTCGAAGCGTCGGGGCGGCTGCGTATCGTCGAGAATGAAGAGAACAAGGGTTTCGGTCGGGCGAACAATCAGGCTTTCGCGCTGACGGATGCGCCGCTCCTTTTCCTGCTCAATCCCGACACGGAGGTGACTGAAGGGAGCATTGACCGTCTCATCGAGACGCTGCGCGCGGGAGCGCGGACGGGCGCGACCGGCCCACGCCTCGTCAACACAGACGGCTCGCTTCAGGTGAGCGTCTGGCGCAACCCTCCGGCGGCATGGGACATGCTTTTGTCCGGCCTGCGCCTGCACAAGCTTCTGCCGCGCCGCGTGCGCGGCGAGCTGCTCCTCGCGGAGCATTGGAGCCACGACCGTCGTCGAGCCGTTGGGATGCTGAGCGGGGCGGCCATCCTCGTCCGCCGCGAAGTTATAGAAGAGGTCGGCGGCTTCGACGAGCGCTTCCACATGTACGGCGAGGACAACGAGTGGTGTCTGCGCATCGTGCGCGCGGGGTGGTCGCTCGTCTTCGAGCCCGAAGCTGTCATCATGCATCACGGTGCGCAAAGCTCTCTCAAGCGTTGGGACGCGCACGAGAAGCTGCGCGTGCAGGCCGTCGCCTTCCTGCACTTCCAGCGTTACTGCCTGCCGCGCCGGAAGGTAATCGCCAACCTGCTCACGAGCTGCTTCCTGCTCTCGCTGCAAAAGCTTTCGCGGCGAGCGCGCGGGCGCGCGAGCGACGACGTGGAGATGACCCTCCGCCTCTACGCCGCAGACCTCAAGCGCGCGCTGCGCGAAGGCTAGAGCGAGCGCGCCGCCTACGGCATCCGAACCCTTTGCCACAAAGTCACTCAAACTCTTCCGAACACGCGACTGCCGCGCCGCACACTTCGACGGAGGGCGAGAGGGCGAAGCCTATTCCTTTGACGACGGCCCTCAAGATAAGCGTCGCCGTGCCGGTCAGGAACGAGGAGCGCTCAATCGTCCGCCTGCTTGAAGGGCTCGCCGGGCAGAGCGTGCCGCCCGACGAAATCGTCGTCGCCGACGGCGGCTCGACCGACGGCACGCGCGAGCTTGTGCGCGAGTTCGCGCGGCGCTCGAACGTCCCCGTAGTGCTCGTCGAAGACGCGCACGCTCTGCCCGGTCGCGGGCGAAACCTAGCGATTGCGCGCGCCGCGCACGAGTGGGTGGCGTGCATCGACGCGGGGATAGAGCCGCGCCGGGAGTGGCTGGGAGAGCTTGCCGCCGCAGCCGCAAAAGACCCGGAAGCGCTCGTCGTCTGGGGGCGCTTCGAGGCCGTGGTGGAGGGCTATTTTACGGAGTGCGCGGCCATCACTTACGTGCCGCCGCCGCACCAGACGGGGCGCTCAATCGCGTCGTGCTTGCTGCACCGCTCGGCGTGGGAGCGCGCGGGCGGCTTCCGAGAGGACTTGCGCTCGGGCGAAGACCTTCTCTTCTTCCGACAGCTAGACGCGGCGGGAGTGCGAGCGACTTACGCGCCCGCAGCCGTCGTCGCTTGGGAGCTGCGTCCCACGACCGCAAGCACCTTCCGAAAGTTCACCATCTACTCGCGCCACAACATCCGCGCAGGGCTCGCGCGCGAATGGCAGTACAGCGTGACGCGCTTCTATCTGCTCCTGCTCATGTTGATGCTGGCGGGCGTCCTGCTCTTCCGACCGCTCCTGCTTCTGCCGCTGCTGCTCCTTCTGCTGCGCTCCGCGCGCCGCCTTTGGAAGTGGCACGCGTCGAGCCCCCTTCCGCGCCGTCTCCTCGCGCTGCTCAATGTGCCGAGACTGCTGGTGGTAACATGGATTAACCTCGTCATCGACGCTGCGATGTTTCGCGGCATGTGGCAATGGCTCAGGCACGACCGGGGAGGAAAGACGTAAATGGTTAATGGTAAATGGTGAATAGAAGACCCTATTCTTCTTATTACCATTTACCATTCTCCATTTACCCCCTTTTTTATGACGACTGCGAGCACGCTTTACATCTGTTATTTCGGGCTGCGCGAGCCGTTGGTGCAGACGCAGGTTCTTCCGTACCTGCGGCAGCTAGCGGGGGCGGGAGTGGAAGTTCATCTGCTGACGTTCGAGCCGGGGCTGAAGGAGAAGTGGACGGCGGAAGCGACCCTTGAGATGCGCGGGGAGTTGGCGGCGCAGGGCATCGAATGGCACGCGCTCGCTTATCACAAGAGCCCTTCGCTGCCCGCGACGCTCTATGACATCGCGGCGGGTGCGCGCTTCGCGGCGCGGCTCGTCAGGCGTCGGGGGATTCGTCTGATTCATGGGCGCAGCCACGTCGCGGCGGCGATGGGCTCGGCTGCCAAGCGCCTGACGGGGCGGCCATTCATCTTCGACATTCGAGGCTTCCTGCCTGAAGAGTACGTGGACGCGGGCGTGTGGGAGGCGGGTGGCCGCCTGTTCCGCATAGCCAAGCGCGGCGAGCGTCGCTTGCTCAAAGCGGCGGACGGCTTCGTCGTGCTCACGGAGAAGGCGCGCGAGATTCTTTTCCCCGGCGGCGAGGACGGGCGAGACGCCGGAGGCCGACCCGTCGAGGTCATTCCCTGCTGCGTGGACATGGGGCGCTTCCGCGCGGCTGAGGCGTTGACGAGGGAAGATGCGAGGCGCGAGTTAGGGTTGACGGGCGAGCGCCGCGTCTTAGTCTACGTGGGCGCGCTAGGCGGCTGGTATCTGACCGAGGAGATGGCGGACTTCCTAGCCCGCGCGCACGAAGAGGACGCCGGAACCTTCTCGCTGATTCTCACGCAGAGCCCGCCCGAGATGATTGCAGACCTTCTGCGCGCGCGCGGCGTCGCCGACTTGGACTTCCTTGTCCGAAAGGTCGCGCCCGGCGAAATCCCTCGCTACCTGAAGGCGGCGGACGCCGCAGTCTCCTTCATCAAGCCTTGCTTCTCGAAGCTTTCTTCCTCGCCGACAAAACTGGCCGAGTATCTCGCAAGCGGGTTGCCCGTCGTCTGTAACGCAGGCATCGGCGACGTGGACGCCGTAGTCGAAGGCGACCGCGTCGGCGTCATCATCCGCGACCTCGGA
>WUUC01016859.1_pt1 | contig 11171 bp, 5 predicted proteins | sample 6278441 | NCBI WGS metagenome assembly WUUC01 (sample SAMN13675441, study PRJNA597444) | soil metagenome | isolation source: soil | place: USA: Washington | collected 2017-10 | reverse complement strand
CGATGCGCGTCATGAACTCGCGCATCTTCGGGTCGCGCTCGTCGCCGTATTCGACGCGCCGCAGGTCGCGGCGGTAACTCTCCGTGCGTTCGAGGAACGAGACGAGGTTCGAGATGCCGACGACGGGCAAAGTCGCGCTGATGCGGTCGCTGTAGAGCGTGGCGATGGCGAAGGCCATGTGCCCGCCGTAGCTGCCGCCCGTGATGAACACGCGCCCCTTGTCGATGCGCGGCTGCGTGCCTATCCAATCGAGTAGCGCGCCGATGTCCTTGTACGTGTCCTCGCGCTTGAAGCCGTTGTCGAGTTGCAGGAAGGTCTTCCCGTAGCCGGAGGAGCCGCGCACGTTGGGGAAGATGATGGCGATGCCCATCTCGTTTAAGTAATAGTTCGTGCGCCCGAGGAAGCCGGGCGTCGCTTGGCCCTCGGGGCCGCCGTGGATGTTAATCATGACGGGGCGCGGGCCCGTGAACCTCGCGGGCGGCATGTAGAGGAAGCCGCTAATCTCGCGCCCGTCGAAGCTCTTCCAGCGCACCAGCTCGGGCTCGGGGAAAGACTCCGTGTTGAGGCCGCCCGTCTCGCTGTACGTCCAGCGCTCGACCTTCCCGGTCTGCACGTCGAGCGAGTGGACATCCGTCGTCGAGCGCGACGAAGACATCGTGAAGCCGAGGTCGCGGCTGTTCTCGTGCCACTCAAGGCTGCCGACCAGACCCACCGGAAGCTTCGGTGCGGCCTTCTCCTTGCCGGACTTCGTGTCGAGCAGGTGGAGGCGACCGATGCCGTCTTCGTTCGTGACGAAGGCGATGGTCTTGCCGTCTGGCGAGATTTCAAACTCATCCACGTCCCACTTGATGTGGTCGGTCAGGTACGTGTGCTGCTTGGACGCTAGGTCAACGTAGGCGAGACGCTGAAACTCCGAGTCCTTGTCAGTCGTCACGTACAAGCCTTTGCCGTCTTTGCTGAAGGCGGCTGAGCCGTAGAGCACCTTCTCTGCCCCGCCCTTCGGGGTGAACAGAGTCTTCGCGCCCGTCGCCACGTCAACCAGCCAGATGTAGCTTTCGTTGGCTGAGATGAACTCTTCGACCAGAATCTGCCGGTCGTCCGGCGACCAGTCGGCTGCGCCCCATCCGCCGCCCGTCACCTCCAACAGCAGGCGGTTGCTCTGCGGTTCGGAAGGGTTGATGACGTAGAGGTCGTTATCCGCGCCGCTGCGCCGCGTCGAGCTGTAGACGATGCGGTCGCCGGTGTTCGACCAGACGCTGCCTGTGTTACGCGACTTCCCGTCGGTCAGCATCGTGACGTTGCCGGTCGCCACGTCCTGCCGAAAAATCTGAAAGAACTCGCTGCCGCCGATGTCCTTGTTGAAGATGAAATATTCGCCGGTCTTCGGTCGAAACGACGCGCCCGCCACCCTCTCAGGAAAGAAGGTGAGCTGCGTGCGCGCGCCGCCGGGCATCTTCACTTGATGAACTTGAGCGGTATCTCCGAAGCGCGTGCTGATAAGCATTTCGCGCCGCGTCGGATGCCAGCCCGCCAGTCCCGCCGAGCGAAACTCGGTGTAGCGTCGCACCTCTTCGGCCAGAGTGGAAGGGATTTTCGGGACGCCTTCGACCACCAGATTATCACCCGGCACGATCACGCCGCCCTGTCCGAACGCCGTCGCGCACAGCAGCAGTGCGGCGGCAAACATCCTCAAGACTTTACTCATCGGGGCTCACTCCTTTTCGCTTTTGATGAACGCGGTAAGAATTTCTTTGAGCGCCATTTTGCAGCAAAGCGGTGACGGGTGACAAGGAAGCGAGGAAGAGCTGAAAAGCGGTGAATGGTAAATGGTAAATGGTGAATAGAAAAACCGGCCTCTTTCTATTCACCATTTACCATTTACCATTCACCGCTTTTCGGCTCTGCGCTTCATTCGCCGAAGCTGCGGCGGAAGAGGTAGGACATCTTAACGAAGAAGAGACGACCGTTGCGGCGGAAGCCCGGCTCCAAGTCTCCTGAGAAGGGGTTCCGGCCATTGCGGTTGAGGTCGTCGTTGTAGCCGACGTAGAAGGACGTGCCGGGGTTCGGAGCCCAGCCCAAGAGAAACTGCCCGCGCACGTTCGCGCCGAGCGTCGTGTAATCAGCGCGGGCGCGCGCGAACCAGAATCGCGTGAACTGGTACGTGCCGCGAAGGCTCAAGATGTTGTCGTCGAAGGCCGTCAGCCCCGTGTCGTTGCGCGTCAGCCTATCCTTTATGTAGTGGAGCGAGAGGCGCATCGCGTCGGTCGGCTGGTAAGCCCCGCTCAAGTCGAAGAACAGCTCGTTGCCCGCGCCGGGGTCGCGCGGAGCGTTCTGCCCGAGCGCGAGCGCCGCCGGGCTGACGCGCGGGTAGCTCGGGTTGCCGGTTCCGAAGTCGAAGTCGAGCACGCCGCGATTGATAGAGCTGAACATGTTGAAGGAATACTTCTTCGAGGGCGCTGTCTCGAAGTAATAGTAGATGGTGTTACGGGTCGCCGAGCGCTCGTCGTCATTGCCGTAGAAGGTGCAGCGCGGGAAAGCGACCGTCTCGTTCTCGGGCGTCGAAGGGTCGTTGGCGACCAGCGGTGCGAGCGTGCCGAAGCTATCACAGGCGGGCAGTTGCGCGGCCACCTCAGGCCCGACTATTTGAACGGCGCGATTCCTCCGCGCGTCGCGCGTGGGGCCGAACTCGTCCTCGAAGACGCGCTCGTAGCCCCGCTCGTAACCGATGCCGACCCACGTCTGCTTTTGCAGGCGGAGCTGTAGCTGCGACTCGTTGACGAAGCGCTGGTGGCGTCCAGTCCAGTCGAAGTTCGAGCCCGTGAAGTTGTAGACGCGCCAGTAGATTATCTTCTGCTTCGGCTTGTCGTCAGACTGGTAGCGGAAAAAGGCGGTCGGGTTGTTGGTGTTGAAGCGGCGGTTGAAGCCCACGTCGGCGCGGAAGAAGTTCGAGCGGCCCACGGAGCCCAGCTCGTATCCCCAGTTGCGCCCGCTCATGTTCAGGTACGCCGCGTAAGCCAGCCCCTTCTCCTGCCGGTCGGCCTCCACGCCCTCCTCTGGGTAGAAGAAGGGTTGGTGAGAGATGCTGCCTAGCACCTGCGCCTGAAAGGTCGTCGTCTTGTTCAGGCGATAGCGCGTGTCTATCCCTGCGACGTGGTTGTACTTGTCCACGAAGTTATAGGTCGTGCCGAGAAAGCCGATGCTGTTCTCTTTGCCGAAGTCTCGCTTGAGACGAAGCACGCCGATGGTCGCGTTCTTGTCGAGAAACTTGAAGAGGTTCTCGCGCTCGGCGGGGTCGTTGCGCTCGTCGCGGATGAAGTCGCGCTGCTGGTCGTTTAAGTTGCCGGGCGCGTTGTCCGAGGCGAGCATGATGCCGTAGGTGTTGCGCCCCTGCTTGCCCGTGAGCTTGAAGGCGTAGTCGGGATCGACGATGGTGCGCGTGTGGACGGCGCTAATCTGCGTCTCGAAAATCTCTTTGCCTTCGAGGAAGAACGAGCGCTTCTCCTCGAAGAAGATGGGGAAGCGCTGGTTGGCCGTGACGACGGTGGCGTCGGCCTCGACCTGCGCGAAGTCCGGGTTGAAGGCGAAGTCGAGCGTCATGTTCGGCGTTACGCCGAACTTCGCCGTGAGGCCGATGTCAGCCGCGAGCGGTCGGTTGAGGAAGCGGCCCGGGTCGGTCGGGATGGCTTGCCTCTGCGCTTGCAGCCCGGCTATCTGCCCCGGCGTGAGCGTCGGCACGCGCTCGCCCGACTGCGAGACGGTCAGGCTCGGGATGAGTTCGAGCGTGCGCTCGTTCGAGATGCCTTCGAGCCCAGTGATGTGCCCCTCCTGCCCGAGCAGACTCGAATTGTCTTTCGAGATGGGCATCCAAGAACTCTGCTCGTTGTTGAAGCGCTTGATGGTGCGCAGGAAGTGCAGTCCCCACTGCTTGCCCTTGCCCGCGTCGTACCTCAGCGACTTGAAAGGAATCGCGATTTCGACGATGTAGCCGTCCGTCGTCAGAGAGCCCTTCGACTCGTGGACGATGTCCACGCTGAAGTCTTCGTTGATGCCCTCTGTGAAGATGGCGTCGGCCTGCACGCCAAGCGGGTTGAAGATTAGCTCGTACGCGCGACGCCCGTCGTTGAAGGTGTCGAGCCAGACGCCGACCCAGTCGTCGTCGAAGACCGCGTCGCGTTTGGCGATGGTCGAGCGCACTTTGTCGGGCTCGTCGAAGGCGTGAAAGGCGACGTAGATGAACTTCGAGTCGTAACCGATGTAAGCCTCGGTCGGCTTCGAGGGCGCGACGAGATCGACGGGGCGGTACTGAACGAAGTCTTTGAAGACGGCGGCGGACTTCCACGCCTCATCGTCCAGCTTGCCGTCGATGACGGGCGGCTTTTCGAGGCGCGGGATGCGAACGGGGCTGGCCTTCTCGGGCGTGAGCAGCGCGGCCAGTCTCGCCGCCTTGGTTCCCGGCGCGCTCAAGTTCGCTTTGGCCGCCTCGCTCGTGGGTGCGGTCGGGGCTGAAGAGGAGGGGCCGGAACCGTTGGGCGTCGCGGGGCCGTTCGCCGCCGGAAGCGGATCGGGCGAAGGCGTGGGGGCGGCTGAGGCCGTCGTCAAGGCGTTGTCGGGCTGCTTCGGCGCGGCGATGCTGCCTCCAGCCTGCGGCTCCTGCGCCGTGAAGACGATTTCAAGACGGTTGAAGCTCGCGCGCACGCGCGGCACGAAGCCCGCACGCGTGTCGAAGATGATGAGCGCGTCCGTGCCTCTCTGCTCGGCGCTGACGCCCGCGAAGCCGCGACCGCTCAAGCCCTCTGTGGCGAGCGTCCGCACGTCCGTCTGCGGCAGGACGACGAAGAACTTCCCGCCCTCCGCGTATGCCTCGTAGCCCTCGACCGCCGCGTCCGAAGAGATGCGCACGCGCGAGCCTTCCGGGCCTTCGTCGGCGCGCAGGGCCACGCGCTTCATGAGAAGAGAGCCCGAAAATTTCGCCGCGCTCCCCGCGCGCGAGGGCGTGTTGTTCGAGGCGAGCTGCTGCGCTAGAGCCGCGACCGGGAGGAGGTTTGAGATGGTGAGTGCGAGCGCAAAAAGGGCGGCTGTACGCAGTGCTTTTTTCTTCATGACTATTCGAGCGACTGACTCCCTGCAAGGGAGCGTCCACTTCCTTGGATTGGTTCTAATTTGCTGGACGCGCGAGGGCACAAACTGATGCCGGGAAGCTATCTTTCGTCTACTTGAAGCGCCTAGTTAGACGAAGCACGCGGGCGGAAGGTTTCAATTGAATCAGCCTCGCCGCCCGAATTTTTACAAGCACATTACAACTACCTTATAGACGCGCGCAGGGGCGCTTGCGTTAACGGCGTCGGAGGATGACCTGACCCTCGCCCGTGTGCAGCGTGAAGAGCTGGCCGCCGCCGCCTATGCGCCAGCGACGCACGGGCTTCTCCGGCCCGTCCTCGGCCACCGCCACGCCGTCGTTAGAGACCGACTCGGCATGAGTTTCCAGCGTCGCGCTCGCGTCCGCCGGAAGGCTCAGAGAGATGCTGCCATCGCCCGTGCGCGCGGCGAGTTTGCTGAAGCGACCGTCGAGCGTGATGCGACCGTCGCCCGTGCGCGCGTTGGCCTCGCCGTCGAAGTTGTCCAAGCGGATGCGACCGTCGCCCGTCTGCGCGTCGAGCCGACCGCGCGACCCGGCCACGTCAATCGCGCCGTCGCCCGTGCGAAGCTCCATCTCGCCGCTCACTCCCTCGACTCGCAAGCGACCGTCGCCGGACGAGACGAAGAGCATCGAGCTGCGCGGCACGTAGACATCCAGCTCGACCGACGCGCCCGAGTTGAAGGAGACGACGTGGCCGCCGCGCTCTACGTAGTCATGCGCGAACGACTTGTCGAACTCCGCGCGCACGACGACTTCCGCGCCGGTCGTCGCCTGCAACTTGATGCCCTTCATCTCGCGGTCGTCCGCCGCGCGCTTGATGGCCGTGTACATCACCTCCGGCTTGTCCCAAGCGTGGACGTTGACGGGGCCGTCGAAAGTCTCTATGCGGACGCGCGGCGTGCCCTGTACGGCGAAGGTCTTCGACTCGCGCTCGATGCGCCGCTGCGCGTCGCCGGACACGCCCGCACGCTCAACCTCCGCAAGGGCTTCTCTCGTCGCCTCGCGCGTGGCCCTCGCGGCCTCCCGCGCTATCTCCCGCGCCGCGTGTGCCGCGTCGCGCTCCGCTTCGCGCGCGGACTGTTCGCCTTCTTGCCGTGCCTCGCGTAACTCTTTTGCGCGCTCGCGCGTCGCCCCGCTCCGCTCGCGTTCGGCTTCCGCCTGTGCCTCGCGAATCTCTCGCTCCGCACCCTTCAAGGCTTCCCGCGCTTCCTTCGCGGCCTCGGCCTGAATCTCGTCCACGTCCACGTCGGCGTCTTCGCCCGCATCCACGTCCGCATCTTCTTCCGCGTCGTGTCGCGGCGTCTCGGAGAGGAGGTTGGTCGAAGGGCTCAGCGGTCGGTTGTCGGCGGCGCGGCGGATGGTTATCTCGCCATTGACGTTCTGTAGACGGACGCGCGCCGCGCCCGCGCCGAGACGGCCTTCAAGGTCGCGCCCGACGTACTCACCCCGCCGGACGGGCAGGTTGAAGTCGTTGCTGATTGAGCCGTGCACGGTGTCGGCCTTGAGCGTCGCGTTCGAGTCGGACGGGATGGTGAGCGCGAGCGGGCCGTTGACCGAGCTGAGCGAGATGGAAGAGGCTTCGCCGAGGCGGTCGAAGCTCGCTTCGAGGCGACCGTTGACGACCGAGAGCTTGACCGTTCCGCCGAGGCCGCGAGCCGTCAGGCGACCGTTGACCGAAGAGGCGTTGACCGGGCCGCTTATCCCCTCGATGTCGAGCCCGCCGTTGACCAGCTCGACCTCTTCGAGCCGTGCGCCGCGCGGGACGGTCAGCGTGTACTCGACGCTCGCGGGGTTGTCGTCGCGCTCTCGCCTATCACCAGACCAGTTGTTGTTGTGCTTCGGGTACTCGGTCTCGATGTTTAGGTAGTCGGCGCGCGCGTCAATCTTAATCTCCGCCTCGCGCAGTCGCTCCGGCTTGTACGCGCGCTTGACGGCGTCCACGCGCACCTCGTTGCGATCCCATGCGGCGATGCGCACCTTGCCATTGATGTTAGAGAGACTCACGCGCCCGTTCGGCGTGAGCGGGTAGTTCTGATGAAATTCTTCGGTCAACTCCGTGCGCGCCTGCGCGAACCCGTCGCCCGCCGCCAGCGCAGCGACCGCCAACACAAAGATGACCAGCGTCCAACGTTTCTTCGACATGCTCTATACCCTGCTTCCGGTTGGTGAAGGAAATGGCCTTCAGGTTTCACTTTGCTGAAAAAAAATTTACGAACGCGTACGCGCCCGTGCCGCGCGCCTGCGCGCTCTACGCGTTTATGAGGCGCGACGAATCAGCACGCTCCCGTTGACGGTCTTTAGATTCAACTCGCGACCGCCGCCGCCGATGGTTCCCGACAAGTGCCGCTTGCTGAAGCGCCCGGTCACAGTCATCGGGAAATCGCTCTGGATGTCTCCGTTGAGCGTCTCGGCTTCGACCACCGCGCTCAGGCTCGCGGGGAAGCTCAGCTCGATGCCGCCGTTGACCGTGTGAAATTCCAGCTCGTCCGACCACTCGGCGCTGCCCATCGCGGCGTTGATAGAGCCGTTTACTGTCCGCGCGCGCGCAAGCCCCGTGGTGGAGACTTTAACGCTGCCGTTGACCGTCATGGCCTCGACATCCGCGCCGAGCCGTTCGGCCTGCACGTCGCCGTTGACGGTGTGGGCCGTGAAGCGCACGCCCGCAGGGACGCGAACCTTGAAAGAGACCTGCGTGTCGTTGTCGCGCACGTTCATGCGGCCCCCGCCGCCCGGCGCGCAAGTGTTGGGCTTGGCCGGGTCGCTGCTCGGGTAGACGGCACAGATGGTCACGCCTTCTGCGTGCTCGACGACTTCGACGCGCACCGAACTGGCGTCGCTGCGGCGCGCGCTCTTCTCGGCTACGACTTCAATCTCTCCGCCCGACGAAGGCTCCGCCTCGATGCCGCCGTTGACGCCCTTAACCTCCAAAGTCCGCCCGGCTGCGAGACGGCCACTCCAACGAAAATCTTTCTGCGGCTCGACCGCCGCCTGAGCGCCAGCGCCGGATGCAAACGCGGTCTGACTGCGCCCGCGAGTTCCGCCCGACGAGGCCGCGTGAGAACTGCAAGCTCCGGCCAACTGCACGACGACGACAAGCGCCAGCGCGTTGACGAAGCCCTTGATAACGATTTGACGATTCATGCTTGCTCCTTTAAAGAGACGGGGAAAATTTGTTAGACCTGCGACGAAAGAAAGTGGGCTGCCAACCGAAACCCTCTTGCTCGATGCGAACGAGAACGTACGCCTCGCGGGCGCTTTCGTCTAAGAGCTTTGACCAGCGCTCCTTCGTGGCCGTTCTAACGTGGAAACACCGTCCGTCAAACCTTTGTGGCAAAAATTTTCTGGCTCCCGCCTCTGCCGGCGAATGTGCAGACAAAAATTGCCCGCCGTGATAAGCGGCGGGCAATCTTTGTTTCACCGTTTTGTAGAGCCCTGCGGTCTTACTGCTTCTTCAAATGCACCGTGCCGCTGAAAGAGCTGAGGCTGACCTGTGCGTCGCCCGTCCCCACAGTGCCGACGAGCCGCGTCTGCCCCGGCTCTCTAACTTCGACGTGCGCGCCCGCCCTCGGCGCGCGGGGTGCGCGTGGGGGTCTCATACCCGCATGCGCGCCCGGCGCATCCGGCACTCCCGGCGGTGCGGTGACTCCCGGCGCGGGCGGCGAACTGATTGCGCCCGGCGGGCTCGGCGGGCTCGGCAAACTGGCCGGAGGGCCTCCGGCGGTCTTGACCGGAAAGTCCGTGATGATTTCGCCGCTCGCGACGACGCGCGCGTTGACTCTGAAGGAAGCGTCGGCGGGCAGTTCCAGCGTCACGTCGCCCGAGGTGGTCTTCAGCTCGTAGACGCCCGCACGCGCGAGCGCTCCCGTGTAGAGGACGTTGCCGCTGATGGTCGAGCCCTGCACGCGCGCGTGCGTGATGCGTTCGAGCGTGAGGTCGCCGCTCGTCGAGCCGACCCACAAATCGTCGTTCGCCTCGACGGCGCGCACGTTGGAAGCCTCTACGTGACCGCTCACGGCCCGCAGGTGAATGCGCCCGCTCGCGTCCGTCAGCGAGATGTCTCCGCTCATGCAGGAGACTTCCACCAGCCTCGACACGCGCTCGATGTCCACGTCGCCCGACAGGCACTCGACGCGCGCCTCGGCCACGCCCGAAACCTCGACCTGCCCTTCCTGCACGCGCAGGTTGATTACAGCGTCTCGCGGCACGTTCAACTCGATGCTGCCCGTCATGCCGCAGTCGCCCGGCACGGGCTCGCCCTCTTTCTCTTCGGAGACGAACACTTCGACGCGCTTCGCGGATGCCCCCCCGTCGGTCTGCAAACGGAGCGTCCCGGCCCCCGAGGCGCGCGCGCGCACTTCGCGCCGATCCCAGCCGCGCACCACCACGTCGCCCGAACCGAGGCAGAGCGTCAGGGCCACGTTCGGCTCGGCGCTCGTCTGCCGTTCGAGGTCGAAGCCCTCGTCGGCGGCGGCATCGGCGGCCTCCGGCGCGCGCTGCGCCGAGACGTTCGTCGCAAGCGACGCGCAGAGGATGAAGAGGATGAAGAGCGTTGAAAGTTTCATGTTCTATAAATCCGAGTAACTATCTCCCGAGCGTGGCGACCTGCGCCTGATCGGCGACGGTCGTCAGCAAATCGACCTTGCTCTGGTAAGCGGACATCAGAAAATCCACCGCGTCCTTATCCTTCGGGTTGCGACGCGCCACGCGCCGCGTCTCCTCGATGGCCTTGTCGAGCACCGCGAGGTTGCGCTCGTACTGCGCGCGTACCTGCGGCTTGAGCACAGCGTCGCCGCCCACCTTAATCACCGTCGATAGCGAAGCGATGGCCTGCTCGTAATCCTTCTCGCCCGGCAGCGACGCATCCTTCGGCGCGGTCGGCGTGGCCTTCAAGGCTTCCCTCACCCTCCGCTTAGACATGCGTGCATGATTGAATCTCGCGACCTCGACAGTCCCTCCGTCCTTGACGATTGACGGCGACGAAGCGGGCGGCGAGTTTTCCCCCTCGATGTTTACCGCGCCGCCTTCTGCCCGCGTCGGCTGAGGGTTGACGACGGCCAAACGGCTCTCGCCCTCGGAACCGCCCGGCGTGGGCGAAGGCTTCTGCATCGAGAAGAAGACCGCCGCGAAGACGACGACCGCCAGCAGCCCCGCGAACCCTGCGGCACGCTGCGGCGCGAACGTCAGAAGCGAGCTGAGCGAAGCCAGCAGCGCGCTGAAGCTCCAACCAGACGCCGTTCGGGCCTGCGTCTCGGGCCGTGCGTCGAACCGCGCGACGGCAGCGCTGATGCGCGCGCGCAACTGCTCGGTCGGCACGTTCAAGGAATCGTCGGGCGCGAAGGCGGCGGCGAAGAGAGCGCCCGCGCCCTCTGCGGCCTTGAGCGACGCGGCGCACTCGCCGCACGCCGCGAGGTGCGAGCCCGCTTCGAGCGCGGCCTCCGGAGATAGCTCGCCGTCCAGATAAGCCTGCAAGATTCCTTCGTCAAGACATCGTTTCATTACCGGCGTCCTCCGATTTTCCCGTACACCCTCATGAACTCCTTGCGCCCGCGCGCAATCAGGCTCCCCACGTTCACTTCGTTAACCGAGAGCGCCTGCGCTATCTCCCTGTAAGACAATCCCTGCTGCTTGAGCAGGAGACAACTGCGCATCGGCTCTTTAATCTGCGCCAGTGCGCGGCGGGCCTCTTCAATCTCCGTGCGCCGCTCGTAATCGGCGTCGAGCCCCGTGTTGGTCACGCCCGCGCCGCCGCCGACCGAAGCCTCCTTGAAGAACTCCTCTTCGCGCGTGTTCGAGCGGTTGCGGCTGCGCAGCGTGTTGAGCGCCGTATTCGACGCGACGCGCAGAAGCCAAGCGCGCACGTGCTCTTCGCTCTGCAAAGTGTCTAGGTGCTGGTAGAGCTTGAGGAAGACCTCCTGCGTGACATCCTCCGCAAGCCCTCCGTCGCGCACGAGGGCATATGCCGCACGGTACACGGCGCGGTGGTGCAGCGTGAACGCTTCGTCGAACTGAAGCGCGGGGGCCGCCGCCGCTGTGG
>WUUC01216583.1_pt1 | contig 11172 bp, 12 predicted proteins | sample 6278441 | NCBI WGS metagenome assembly WUUC01 (sample SAMN13675441, study PRJNA597444) | soil metagenome | isolation source: soil | place: USA: Washington | collected 2017-10 | reverse complement strand
GTGGTGTTGATAATGTTGCGGTTGGCGGTGGAGAAGAACGTGCCGTTCGGGCCCGCCGAGCCGGAGAACAGCGCGGCGGCGAACCGCTCCTCCGTGCGGCGGGCGGCGTTACCCAGCCGGGTCGGCAGGTCCGTCAACGCGTCCAGGTCGTCGTTGACCAGCGTCTCCCACGACACGGCGATCATCGAGCCGTACTTCTCGACCGCGTACTCGTAGCCGCCGTCGGTGACTTCACGCACCTCGTACGGGGCGAGTTCCTTCACCTTCGACAGCACCGTTTCGCCGCCGTCGAGGGTGAACCGCTTCACGGTGCGGAAGTCCCGCACCCGGCCCCTCTTGGCGTACGACGGCCACTGCACCGGCCGGGTCTGGTACGCGCCGAGCATCTGCCGGTCGATGATGTCGCCGAACAGGAAGTTGAAATCGCTGCGGGACATCGCCTCCTTGAAGGCGAGCTGCGCCCGGTCGGAGCCCTCGATCATGCCCTTGTAGCAGCGAACGAGGTTACGCAGCCGGTTGCGGTATTCGCGGGACTCCTGTCGGCGGGTGCGCCGCGACAGGGAGGTGCCCTCCATGCCGAGGATGGCGGAGGTGGCTGCACCGTCTGTGCCGGCCGTGTACGTATTGAGCGACGGCAGCGAGGTGAGACCGTCGAGTAGGGCTGTGGTCATCGTCAGTATCCGATCTCGACGGGGATGGTGCCGGTGGCGGCGGACGCGACGGTGCCGAGGGCGTAGCCGAACCGCACTCCGTTGGTGACGTCCTTGTTGACCTTCACGGTGGCGGCCGAGTCGTAGTAGAGGATGTCGCCCTTCGCCACCGCCGAGTTGCCGCCGTCGATGACGCCCTCCACCGCAAGGTCGAACACGCCGTCGAGGGCGACCGTGGTCAGCCCGGCAGCGTCCTCGTCCGCGAGGGCAACCCCCGGGATCTGCCCGCAGATCACCGGGTCACCCGACGCGGGCGTGGCCGGCGCGGTGCACGTAAGCTCCCGCGACCTGGTCCACATGTGGTGCGTGTTGGCGGCCATCAGTTACCCCTTCCCCGGGTCGCGATCTTGGCCTGCTCCGCGTCCAGCCCGAGCGTGCCCGTGAAGAAGTCGCCCATCTCGGCGTCGAACCCGTCGTCCGCCTCCGCAGTCGAGGCCGACCCGAGACCGCGGGGCAGACCCACACCGGCCTCTTCGAGCGCCTCCGCGCGGCTGTTACGCAGATACGCTGCCTCGTCGCCGGCCGCAGCGGCGATCACCTCGGTCAGCTTCGCCTCGTCCACGACGCCCTCAGCGGTCGTCGGCACAGACGCCAGGACGCGGGCGGACACCCGGGCACCGATCTGCGCCGCCACGTCCGCGAACTCGGGCGCACGCAGCGCCGCCGCGACCGCCTCCGACGCCCGGCTGGTGTTGCGCAGCGCCCGGTTCTCGGCGTCGCGCTGGTCCGCGCGGGCGTTGAGCGCGACGAGAGCCTTCTGCGTCTCGGCGAGCCGCGCAGTGACCGACTCCAGAGCGGCGACGGTCTGCGCGTCAGGCTGGGCCACCTCCTGAACGGCAGGGGCGGGCGTCGGCGGGGTGATGGTTGCCTCGGGCGGGGTGTCGACGACCGTCGCCGTCCCCGCCTGAACCGGCGGTGCGCCGGTCTGGGTACCCGACACGGGTTCCTCCTCGATGGGTGGGTTGGGTGCGGTCGGCGGGGCGCCGTCCGTCACGTTCTCGGTGACCGCCACGGCGGTCGGTGTGGCCTGCGGGGCCGGGTCGGCGGGCGCCTCGTCGGCGGCCCCGTCCGGCTCGTCGCCGGCAGGGACGGGCTCGTACACGGTGCGCGCGGACACCTGCGTGCGCTCTCCGGTCAACGCCAGGGCGTTGGAGTCGCCGGCCGGCGCGTAGCCCTGCTGCCACGTCGCGGACTCGCCGTCGCCGGAGATGTCGAACCACACCAGCCCGGCGTCAGGGTCGAAGTCGCGCACCCACACGTACGTGTCATCGGCGGCGTATGCGGCCCGCAGCGCCCGGTCCAGGGCGGCGCGGGTCTGCTCGGTCGCCGCCTCGGCCGTCCGGCGCTGCTCCTCCGCCGCTGTGGGTGCCGGCTCCGGGTAGGTGTACAGGTCGCGTTGGAACAGTTGCGGCGCGTCCGCCTCCACCCGGGACGTCCACGCCGCCAGACCCTCCCCGACCGCCGAGGACAGGACGATTCGCTCCTCGCGGGTCAGCCGCCCGTCGCCGTACATGTCGTCGGCCAACTGGGTGAGCGCCAGGTGCAGCCTAGATTCCAGCCACGCCCCCACGTTGCGGGCCTCCGTGGCGGCGCGGGTCTGCACCGACTCCAGCACCGACAGCAGCGCCCCGCCAGCGGCGGGGACGGTCACGTAGTCGCAGGAACGTCCCTGCGGGATGCCGGACACGATGAAGCCACGCTGCCCTTCGGCTTCGCCTTCCTCGCCGTACAGCCACGCCCGGATGGACATGCCAACCGCGCCGGAGCGGGCCCAGTCGAGGACGGCCTCACGCCACGGCGCGAACGGGCGCACGGTGGCGACGAGGGCTTGGCGCTGCTCGTCCCAGCGGGCATCTGAGGTCTGGTAGGAGGCAAGCCGTTGTAGGCTCCCCGCCGGGCGGGCCTCTTCCTCCGTGTCGGTGTCATGATCGACATAGTTGAGCGTGCCAGACGCCCACGCTGACGGGCCGTCGCGTTCCAACACCGACGCGGGGTAGAAATTGCCGTTGAGACTCCAGCCGGCCTTGATCAACTGGACCAGGACCTCGCCGGGCCGGCCAGCCGCCTCACCGATCAGCGTCGGCGCCTCGGTGGCCGCACGGCGGACTGGCGCATTCGCGCGCTCGCGGACCACAGTGGCGACCGACTCACGCACGTTGGCGAGCACCTGCGCGGTCCGGCCCACATACTTGGGCCGCATCAGGTCGATCGGCGCCGCCCACCTCGACGGGTGGGCACGCTTACGCTTAGGCACCTGACGACCTCCTACAGCCTGTCCAGAACGGGGACGGAGAGGGCGGCAGCCACGCAAGCCAGGCCCAGCCATTCCGGGGCGAACCGTGGGCCGCGGACGTTCAGACCGGCGAGCACCAACAGGACCACTCCGGCGACGAACAGCAGCGCACGCAGCACTGGCCACCTCCGCCCGGGTCGGGCGTGTCAGGCCGCGCGGGAGGCGATGCGGCGCAGGTCAGCGATCGGTGTCGGCTCGTACGACTGGCGCCAGCCGGGGTTGTCACGCAGACGGGCCAGGTCAGCCCAGCCGATGTCACCGTTGCGCAGCATCGCCAGCCGGGCCGGGCCCATGATGCGGAGTTGGTCGGCGGGCGCCAGGGCGGCGAACGCGGTCCGGGCGTCTGGGATCAGGTCGGCGGGCTCGTCGAGGTCGATGCCGAGGTCCCGCCACGGCTTCACCTTGGGAGCCCGGCTGCACCTGCAGTTCGGATGCCCGAGCGGGCCCGGCTGGTCTACTGGATGGCTGGTGCCGTGCATGGCAATGCAGGCCGAGCATGATCTCCGACTAACGGACGCCAGCCACACCCAGCCCGACATGACGTCGGCGTTGGCACCGTGGACGGCAGAGGCCGCCGACCGGTGCGCGTCGAGGATCTCCGTTCGGGAGATCGTGACCGCACGGGCGAGTCCGCCGTTGAAGGCGCCCTGCACCCGGGCCACCATCTGCGCGGCGACCGTGCGCGGGTTGTCGCCGATCGCCACGCCGCGGATGAGGGCCCGCTGCATCACGTCCCGGCTGTCGGCGGACAGCGGCCGGGTCAGGGCGGTGACCCGGCCGGTAACCCGCTGCACGATGGCGTCAAGGACGGTCGGTGCCACCCGGCCGGCGAAGCGGTCGGCGGCCGGCCCGGCGTGCACCTTCGGCAGTTGCGACGCCAGGATGTGCGGGGTGTCCCGCCCGGTTGCTGTTACCGCCGACAGGACAGCCGGGGCGATGGTCAGGCGGGCCTCGACGGCCAGCACCGACAACGCCCGCGTAGAAGCGTTCATCGCATCGGCGAGCCGCTCCACCCGGGCCACCTGCCACGGCGACGGCCACCGACCATCCCGGGCAGCCTGCGCCGCCAGATCGGCGGCGGCTTCCCGCCACGCCCCGGACAGTTCATCCCAGGCCAGCGCCCACGCCTTCGCCAGGGTGCGGACCGTGTCGTCGGCTTCCCGACCCACCGCGGCGCGGAGCCGGCGCAGCAGCCGCAGGGTCTCCGACCGGATCGCCATCCCCGGCCCGACCTATTGCCCGGACTCGACCCGCTCGGGCCAGTGCCAGGTGCCGCCGCGGTGGTTGTCCTCGCTGTGTTCGCACTCGTTGAAGAACTCACCGGCGGGGTTAAGCACGGCGAGCGAGCAGGCGTCCTCAACGAACCACTGCCGGAGGTCGCGCGCCCGGTGCTGGTCGGTTGCATCGTGCGCGGCGACGTACTGCGTCGACTTTGTGACCCAGCAGCCGACCTCGGCGATGACGGCCGCCCGGCACTTTGAGGCGTACTCGCCGCCCGGCGTGCCGAATGATCGATAATGGACTATTCGACCCACGCTAGGCTGCTGGTCGGTCACTCCGACGCCCCCCTTCGCTTCCTCTGTCGCGCGCGGCGGCGGCGCTGGCCCTCGCGAGTACGGACGCGATTGCAGTGGCGACAGTAGCGTCGGCCCTGGTACCACTGGGTGTTCTCGCTGTTGTACTCATGGCCCTGGGGGCAATGGGTGATGCGCGAGTTGGTCCGGCCATGTTCAATCAGGTCTTGGCTGTTGTCCGCCGACGTTCCCCAGACGAGATTGCGCAGCGTGTTGTCGGACGGGTCGCCATTCAGGTGGCGACACTCGTGGCCCTCTGGGCGTGGCCCACGGAATGCCGTCGCGACGAGGCTGTGGACGGTGAGATGGGTCTTGCGCCCATTCTTGGAGAGCCGGACCGACGGGTACCCCGCTGGATGGACGTCACCGCGGAGGACGCCACCCTTCGTGCCCGCACGAGGAAGACTGCGTACGCGGCCAGCATCTGACACCTCGTAGAGCCCCTCGTATCCGACCACTGGTAGCCACCGCTCGTCCATGGGTCCAGTGTACCGAAGCCGAGTAGTGAACTACCGCGTGACGTAGTGGGCGACACGGCCGACAGACGGGCGCACGGTCAGCCCGCCGTCGTGCTGCCGAGCCGGTTCGCGGCGCCGCGCAGCACCGCCAGGGCGCGCTGCACCCCGGCGACCGCGCCGGGAATCTGACTGGCGGCCGTCAGGGCCGGCGCTGCGTCCAGGTTCACGCTGGCCTTCTGAAGCCCGTCGAGCGGCCCGAGCACCTCGACGTCGAGCCGAGCAGACACGTCATCGGCGAAGGCGCGCACCGACGTGGCGAAGTCCCGCACGCCGCCGGTGTCAACCTTCCCACCGCGCTTGACCAGCGAGACGTCGCCGAGGGTCGGGGCTCCGGCTGGCTCCTCGCTGGGACCCTCAGTCGGTTCCGCGACCTCCGCCGCCGGTTCGTCGGCCTTGTCCGCCTCAACCGTCCGTGCGCGTCGGGCCTGCCGCTCCGCCACCGCCGTCACCCCTGATCCTCGTCGTCATCGTCATTGCTTTCAGGGCCGGCGTCGTCAGGCCCCATCGGGCCAGCACCCGAATCCGCCGGATCGCCACCCGTCCGGGCCAACGCCGCAGCGTCGCCACCCGAGCCACCCAGCGACGGACCGTCCGGCCACAGGAACCGACCGTCGTCGTCCGTCATCGCCGCGATCAGATCGTCGACCTGCCGGATCCCCAACGCCGTCATCAGCAGCCGCGCCACCTGATCCGGCGGCAGCGTCCCCGTCGAAGCGGCCTCAACCACCGACTTGACCACCGCAGCCGGGTCCGCATCCAGGTCCGGCCACGTCACATCAACCGTCTGGTCGGTGTTGCCGTTCAGCTTCACCCGCTCCCGGCCCCACCCGTCCGCGGTGACCGTGCCCTTCAACACGCCTTCCGGGGCGCGGACCGCCTCCGTGATCACATGGTCAAGGATGCGGCGGTACACACCCGCCCACACCTCGCGCCGCTGCCCGGCCGCCAGCTCGGTCGGCTGGTCCAGCGTCTCCGCGACCGCCCGCGCACCCGTCTGGCCAGGGTCGGCCAGCAGCATCGTCAGCGGCACATCCAGGGATGCGGCTACCATCGCCGCCAGCGGCTTCCCCGACTCCGAATCGACAGTCGCCCCGGTCTTCGGGATCGGCTCAAACGTCGAATCCGGCGAGGTGATCGCCGTCCCACCCACCGCCTGCGCCACACCCGTGCCCGGGTCACGGGCCGGGGCCGCCGCCAGTCGGGTCTTCGCCTGAGCCCGCTGCGACCCCTTCACCGTCAGGCGCCACGCAAACCGCGACAAGCTCTTGACCAGGCGCGCCCAGTCCTCCAAGAATTCCTTGTACGCCCGCGCCCACGCGATCGCCGCATAGGCGTCGGGGAGTCCGCGCTGCTGGCCCTCCAGGTCACCGACCTTCACATGCAGCATCGGCGCATCCCACGCCACCGGCACCCGGCCGAACGAACCCGGACGCGACTTCGGGCGGTAGTCCAGCGCCGGGTGGAACTGCACCATCTGCTTCGGCACCGTCAACCCGTCACCGCTGATGATCTGCTGGTCCCACTCTCGCCGGTAGTACCAGGGTTCCGAGCGATCCTCCGGGTTGCAGATGACCTCGGTGATCTCGTCGGCGACGACCACCCGCACCTGCACGTCGCCCGTCGAAGGGCGGGTGAACAGGATCGGGAAGAACTCCCCATCCGTGCCCAGGCATCGTTCCAGCCGCTCCCGCGCCGCCGCCCCGGTGAACGCCCGCAGGTTCGACCGGTCCTCCAGGAACGCCGACACGACCGCCTGCACGTCCTGCTCGCGGCGCCGCTTCCCGTTCGCCCGCGCCGCGATCTCCACACCCTGCGCCCACACGTACGCGCAGCGCAGGCCCAGCCCGCGCTTGATCAGCGGATTTACGGCCGCCAGGAGGCGGCACAAGGCGCGGATCTGCCGCAAGCCCTCCGGGCTGAACTCCTGCTGCGACTGCGCCGTCAGCATCAACCAACCGGGCTCGCTGAGCTGAGCTACCAACTCGGAGTAGCTCTCAGCCAGAAGTTCCGCGTTCGACAGTTCGACGTCGAGACGTTGGCGCAGTTCCGCCCGCTCGTCCCGCGCCACCAGCGTCGCCGAGGCGGCCGGCGACGCCGGGCGGCGACGGGAGCGGCTGCGAGACATCGCCACCCCCACGCTCAGTACAGGCTGATGGAGCCCTCCGTGTCGGACTCTTCTTCTTCGAAGAGCTGGTCCTCAACCCATACCGGGTTCAGCAGCAGCCGGTTCAGGGCTTGGCTGAGCGCGTCCACCCGGTCGTCGTGGGCGGCCCTAGGGAAGGACTGGCATTCCTCGATCAGCCCGTCCACCCACGGGGCGATCTCCGGGGCCGGCAGCTTCACGTTGCCGGCCTCCACGAACGGCGACACGGCCGCCGCTCGGGCCTCCTTCGACCCGTCCGGCTGGACCGGCACCATGCCCGGCACCTTGCGCCGCAGGGCGTTGATCACCGCTGGGCCGTTGGCCCTGTCCTCGACCAGCTTCAACGTCGCCTGCGGCCACCGCGCCGACAGGGTCCGCACCGCGAGGCACGTCTCGACGAACGACAGCCGGTCGTGGACCTGATCGAGCAGGAACGCTTCGGCGCCGCGGCGACCCCACACCTGCCCACACACGTAGTCGGTGCCGTCCGTGTCCTTGAACGTCATGTCCCAGGAGGCGACCAGCTCGTCGAACGAGAGCGCAGTCCGGGAGCCGTCCGGCTGTTCCACCCACTGCGGCTGGTCGTAGAACTGCCACCACTCACGCTGGAAGATGTTCCCCTCGGCCGGCGCCGGGCGGCCCTGGTAGAGAGCGTTCCAGGTGCGGGTGCCGACCTCGCGCTTCTTCTCTTCCCACTCCTGGACGGTGCGGCCCCGAGCGGACACCATGTACTCGCCCGGCGCACGACCGAGCAGGTCGGTTTCGCCCTTGACCGGATCGTGGTCAGCCTGGGCGGGAATGTTCACCACACGCCAGTGGTCGCCGTCGTCCTGCGCCCGCAACCAGCCGGACAGGTCATCGTGCCGCCAGCGGGTCTGGATGATCACCACGGCTGCGCCGGGTCCGAGTCGCGGGATGGCGACCTCGGTCCAAAAGTCCTGCACCGTCTCACACCAGGCGTCCGAGTCGGCTTGCTCGCCGTTCTTGTACGGGTCATCGATGATCAGCAGGTCAACGGCGCGCGACGTCAGCGAGCCGGTGATCCCGACGGTGTAGACCCCGCCCTGGTGGCCGAGCACTTCCCACTCGTGCGCCGCCGCCGAGTTGGGGTTGACCTGCAAGCCAAGCATCTCGCCGTGGGCGGCGATGTCGTCGCGGATGGCCCTGCCCCACCGCCGCGCAACGTTGTGGGCGTACGACACGACGGCGATGCGTAGGTCCGGGTTGCGGCAGAGCATCCACGTCGGAAATCGCCGCGACGTTCGAACACTCTTGCCTTCCTGAGGGCTCATCGCCAGCATCAGCCGGCGAGATCGCCCCTCAGCGACGTCCACGAGCGCCGAGTCGATGAGTCGAAGGGCCGGCGTCTGAACGGTCTTCGGGTCCAGCGCCACCGCTAGATCACCGGGGGTTGCCCAGGGTTGCTTACGCGGCCTCGGTGGCTCGAACAGCCGCGCCGCAGCCTCCCACGGCGACAGCGCTACCGAGGTCACCGCCGCCACCCGCCTTGACGTACACGCTTGCAGCCGTCAGCCAGTCAAGTCTCTCAACGTAGTGGAGTGCCCCGTTGCAAGGTCGGCATAGCCAGCCCCGCACCCTCCCGGTCGCATGATCGTGGTCAACGCAGGTGCCCGGCTTTACCCGACAGATCCAGCACATCCCGTCGTACCGGCTCTTAAGCGCCAACAATTCCGGACCGGAGATCCCGTACCGGCTCGCCCGATGGCGGAGCCCACGATTGCCCCCACAGGCAGGGCAGTACTTTTGCTGGGGATGAGACGGGGCGAACGCGTCCTCGCACAAGGTGCATGTCCTGACCTTGCTGAGCGGCCGTCGGTTCTTGTTACCGCAAGTCGATGTACAGAAGCGACGTGCCGACTTCATTAGGACGATGAAACCTGCGCCACACCCTTCGCAGGATCGCTCGGCGCGAGCGCCGCGTTCACGGTGGCGGTGGCATGCGCCGTTTTCGTCAAGAAAGTTGGACAAGAGCCCACACCTTGAGCACTTCGGCCGGCGGCCGGCGGACGCCAGGTCGGCGACCAGGTCGCGATCACATCGAGTCCGCCCCTTGCCGCCGGTGAACCGGTAGGTGAACTGGTCGCCGCAAACCTCACACGTTGAGGTCTTGCGACCATCAGCAAGATCTTTCCTGTATTGGTCAAGGTCCGCCCCGTGGTTGACCATGCGCCAGCGACTCGCGCCGTCCCAAACACAGCCGGAGCACCACCGTTGCAAGCTTCCGGTGGGAAGATAGGAGGCGCCGCAGCCCTCGCAGGTCCGCTTCTCCCGTAGAAGCCCACCCCGACGCGACCTGCGTCGGCGGATGTCGCGGCATGCCTCGCAGCGCTGGGCGACCTTGTTTCTGTGGCTAATGTCGGCGGCGCAGTCGGCACACCGACGGATAGCATCTCTCATGTCGATCCTGCGCAATCAGGTCGGCCACAGCCGGGGGGTGTTGACGCACCCGCCCGGCCCTATACCGTTCGATTCTACCGCGCTCAGCCCACTAGGCGGAGGTGGCGCGGAACGACGGTCGGGACCATCCGCTGCTGCTCGGCGGTCAGGTTCAGGTCGCCGAGGATGGCCTGAATCACGCCGGCCAACAGGGCGCCCTGCTGCTCGGCCAGCTTGACCTTCCGCTCATCGAGCCCGGCCTGCAGCGCCACCCGGCAGACCTCGGTGAGGTGCCGGCGCTCCTTCGCCCACAGGTCGTACCAGATGTTCGGAACAGCCTTGTGCTTCTCACCCTCGTCGGACCGTTCCGTCAGACCCCAGACGACGGCCTCGGGTTCCAGCTCGCGGACCCTTGTCCACAGCCAGTCCACCGCACCGGCCGTCCGGTACACCTCTTCGAGGAGCGCGTCGCGGGGGTCGATCTCCCGGGGGAGGCCGAACGTGCCCACCGCCGCTTGGGCGAGGGCGCGCTCGCCAGCCTGCTTGTGGGAGGGGGTGTTGCCGCCGTGCAGCTTGCATCTGCCCGCACCGACGTGTGCGGTCCCCCAGCCTGCGGGGCGGGTGCAGGTGCCGCCGGAGCCGTCGCGTTTCCGCCCGCCGCAGTGGTTCTTGCCACGATCGGCGGGGGTTGGGGGCGCTGTCATGACCGCACGGACTGCCGACGCAGTGGCGTGCCCTCGTCCGGGATGAGGATCGTCAGGCCGAAGATGTTGACCTCGGTGGCGTCAGTGGAGAAGCTGCGCCGGACACCGATCCACCACTCGCCACGGCGGACGCCTACGATCCAGCGCCGCTCGAATCGCCAGCCCGTGACGGGCACAACCCACCGCAGTCGCCTGCTCATCTAGCCGTCCCGCTCCCCAGGGTTATCGCCAGCCCCGCCAGTCGGCGGGCCATCAGCGGCACGGCCGAACAGATCTGGGTCGCAGACGGTGCAACCATCGAATGTCCCCACCAGGTCCGGTGGGCTGTCGCCCGCCAGGGCGTACACACCGACTTCGAGGGCGGCGAACGACACACACCGGCCGCACCACCGCCACCGGACCTGGTGGGGCACCACGTAGATGCCCATCGCGGCGGGGCACAATCCGCCACCGCCTGACGGGGGGCGCGGGTCAGATGTTGGGGTTGTCGGGGTCTTCGGCCGGCGGGGTGTCCGAGCCGTCCGCGTCGCCCACCTTGGCGTCGGCGTCCGCGACGGCCTGCTTCAGCGCGTCGAACTCGGCCTGCGCCTCCGCGTTCAGGGTGCCCTGCGCGGCGAGAAGTTGGTCGAGGCGCGCGTCGACATCGGCTGCGAAGTCGGTGAAGGTTCCGCGCAGCTCGGCAATTTGATCCTTGGCGGTGGCCATGTTCTTCTCCAGTCGGTCGATACGGCGGGCAAGGGCGGTAATGCCGAGCAGGTCACGCAGCGGGCTGCCCACGGCGACCCCCTCGGGCGGGCTCAGTCGCGGAGCAGGGCCTCGATGCGGTCCAGCCG
>WUUC01132161.1_pt1 | contig 11173 bp, 8 predicted proteins | sample 6278441 | NCBI WGS metagenome assembly WUUC01 (sample SAMN13675441, study PRJNA597444) | soil metagenome | isolation source: soil | place: USA: Washington | collected 2017-10 | reverse complement strand
GCACGGTGCTCGCGGTGCTGCCGCTGGTGGTCATGCCATCAGCGGCGGCGCCCGCCGCGGTCGCCGCGCAGACGTTGACCTGGACGGCCAACGACAGCATCACCGGGTACGCCTCCGCGCCGACCACGGCGGTGGCGGGGGACACGACGATCATCTGGGAGAACAGCGCGGCGACCGGCAACACCACCGGTATGCCGCACACCCTGACCTTCGACACCACGACCGAGGGCTACAACCACGACGTCAACCTGAACATCCTGGCCAATCCCTTTGACGCCAACGGAGGGCGGCACGAAGCCCAGGTGACGTTGACGCCGGGCCGGTACCGGTACTTCTGCTCGATCCCCGGCCACAGCCAGATGGTCGGCGAGTTCACGGTGACCGCTGGCGGCGAGGACACCACGCCGCCAACGGTTTCGGCGGTTGTCTCCGGCGATCGGGACACTGGCGGCAACTACCTCGGCTCGGCGACGGTGACCCTGTCGGCGTCCGATGCGGAGTCCGGTGTGGACAGAGTCGAGTACTCCTTGGACGGCGCGGCCTTCGTGACGTACACCGCGCCCGTGGTGGTGAACACCGTTGGGGCGCACATGGTCCACTACCGGGCCACCGACCGCGCGGGGAACACCTCACCGGAGCTCATGGAGTCCTTCACCGTGGTGGCGCCGCCGATCGACACCACGCCGCCGACCGTCAATGCCGAGGTGTCGGGTAATCGGGAGCCCGACGGCGACTACCTCGGCTCCGCGACGGTGACGTTGTCGGCTTCCGATGCGGAGTCCGGTGTGGACTTCGTCGAGTACGAGGTCGACGACACAGGATTCCAGCGGTACTCCACGCCGGTCGTGGTGTCCGCGCTCGGCGACCACGCGGTGCAGTACCGGGCAACCGACAAGGCTGGCAACCTGTCGCCGGTCGGCTCGGTGTCCTTCCGCGTGGTGGAACCACCGGTCGAGGACACGACGCCGCCGACGGTCTCGGCCGTGGTGACCGGCGAGCGCGACACCAACGGCAACTACGTCGGGTCCGCGCTGGTGACCCTGTCGGCTGAGGACGCCCAGTCCGGTGTGGACCGGGTCGAATATTCCTTGGACGGCGCGGCCTTCGCGCGCTACACCGAGCCCGTGACGGTGAACTCCGTTGGGGCGCACATGGTCCACTACCGGGCCACGGACGTCGCCGGCAACACCTCGCCAGAGCGGATGGAATCGTTCACCGTGGTGGCGCCGCCGGTCGAGGACACCACGCCGCCGACCGTCTCGGCCACCGTCTCGGGAAACCGGGACGCCGACGGCAACTACCTCGGCTCGGCGACGGTGACGTTGTCGGCCTCCGATGCGGAGTCCGGTGTGGACAGAGTCGAGTACTCGTTCGACGGTGGGGCCTTCGTGCGCTACACGACTCCGGTCATGGTGGACGTTCTCGGCGCGCACATGGTGCACTACCGGGCCACCGACGTCGCCGGGAACACCTCGCCGGAGCGGATGGAGTCGTTCACCGTGGTGGCGCCACCTGCCGATGACACCACCGCGCCAACGGCCTCGGCTTCCGTCTCCGGGAACCGGGACGGCGACGGCAACTACCTCGGGTCGGCGACCGTGACGGTCTCGGCGTCCGATGCTGAGTCCGGAGTGGACAGTATGGAGTACTCGCTGGACGACGGAAGCTGGACGGCCTATACGGAGCCGGTCACCATCGACGCCACGGGTGACCACACGGTGCGCTACCGGGCCACCGACCACGCCGGCAACACCTCCGAGGTCGGCTCGGTGTCCTTCCGGGTCGTCGAGTCCGGGCCGGACGCCTGCCCCGACTCCGACACCCGCGGCACCGTGATCATCGGGGTGGAGGACTCCGGTGTGACCAATGTGGACACCGGAAACGGCTGCACCATCAACGATCTGATCGACGAACACGCCCAGTACGCCAACCACGCCTACTTCGTCAGGCACGTCGAAGGGGTCACCGACGCGCTGGTGGCCAGCGGACTGCTAACCCACCGGGACAAGGGCAGCATCGTGCGCGCGGCCGCCCGATCCGACATCGGTAAGTGACAAGGAGAATCACCATGAGACGACAGACCGCCGCCGCGCTCGTCGCGAGCGCCGTGACCATCGTGTCCCTTGTGTCGGCCGCCCCTGGCGCGAGCGCCGACCTCGTCACCCATTGCGTCGGCACCGGCGGAGCCGTCACCGTTCCGGGCGATCTCCTTGTGCCAGCGGGAGAATCGTGCTCGCTCGACGGCACCACGGTCACCGGCAACGTGCGGGTCGCGGCCGGCGCCGATCTCATCGTCAGCGGCGGCCACTTCAATGGTGAGGTCCGCGTCATGGCCGACGGCTACTTCGACGCCACCGACACCGAGGTGGCCGGTCAGGTCGTGCTCGCGGCGGGTGGCTTCGGGATCTTCGCCAGCGGCAGCCAGAGCGGCCGGATTGTGGTGCAGCCCAAGGGAACCGCCACCCAGGAGGGCTTCCTCTTCCTGGAGAACACGGCGGTCACCGGGTCGCTCACCTCCTCGGTCGGCGAGGTGAGCGTGACCGGCGGCTCGGTCACCGGCAACGTCAGCACGGACGGCGCCTTCTACACCGACCTCAACGACACCTTCGTGGACGGCACGCTGACCGTGCTCAACAACACCACCGGTAGCGTGGTCTGCGGCAGCGCCATCCAAGGCAAGGCCACGTTCACCGGCAACCTCGGCGGCATCCAGTTGGGCCCCAACGGTTCCCTCGACGGCTGCGCCTCCGGCAGCTTCTTCGGCCGCGACGTCGCCATCTCCAGCACCACCGGCGCGGTCCGCGTCGACGACAACATCATCAACGGCCAACTCCAGTTCACCGCCAACACCCCCATCGCCACCGTCGCCCCCACCAACCGCATCCGCAACGGCATCACCGGCGACCACCAACCCCCAGCCGACTCGGCGCGCGCCGCCGCGAGCGAGCGCACTGCCAGCGAAGCCCGCGCCGAAGAACGCCGAGCCACCGCAACCCAGTCCGCCACCGCAGCCGGCCGAGCCCTGTAGGCAGAGGTTCGGGTGTGGTTGCCCACGCTCCGCGCGGGCAACCACACCCGAACCACGCTCAGACCAGTGAGCTGGTCGGCGCCGGCCAGCGATCCGGTGACGGTGCAATTGGGCTGCAATGACCGGTCGTAGGGTCGGGCGATGCCGCTCGTCAAGACCATCGCGTTGGCACTGACCGTGCTTGCGGCGACGGGCGTCGCGGGTTGTTCGGAGGCGGCCGAGCAAGCCGAGCGAACCGAGCGAGTTGAGCCAGGGCTGCTCGGCGCGCTCTGGCGGGTGCGGGCCACGGACAACACGCGCAAGTACGTCGAGTACGGCAATGTCGCGCAGATTCGGGCGCTGGTCGATGCGGACCGGCAACGATTCCTGAGCCTGACCGGGTCGGGCATGAGCCGCCTCGGGCAGTACTACCAGACGGTCTCCGAGGATCTGGCGTTCGACCCGCTGTCGTTCCGGGAGGCCGTCACGGTCGGATACCCGCCGGACTGGTCGGGGATCCTGTGGGGCGACTACGACGTGGATGCCGTCAACCAGCGTTTCGCCGATCTCGGCGTGGAACGCTCCGAGCGGGACGGCGCCACCTTCTGGACCGCGGACCCGAACGGCGGGTTCCAAGTCGACGCACCGTTCACCGGGATCGCGGGACCCGCCACACTCAACAACGTGCGTACCCGGCCCGGCTCGTTCGCGTTCTCGCCAAGGCAGGACACCCTGACCTGGGTCACCGAGCCCGGCGACGACACCCTCGCCGGCGATCCGACAATCACGGCACTCGCCGGGTGCCTCGGCGAGGTAATCTCGGCGACCTTCCACACCGAGGCCGGCACGCGGCCCGAGCCGGTGGCGGTCGGGGTCCGTGCACCATCGGCCGCGGACGCCACGGACATCATCTGTGTAGCCCCGAACTCCCGAGACCGGGCGGCGGAAATCCTGCGACACACGTCCGAACTACTGGCGACCGGCCGGACGTCGGGGCCGGGCTTGGGGTCCGGCCAGCCGTGGTCGACGATACTGCCCAACGCCACGGCCGAGCTGACCGGCGAAAGCACCTCCGTCGTCCGCATCGTCTCAAGCCCGGGTGCGGACCACGCACCCGGGCAGACCCAGCGACTCATGTCCCGCGGCGAACTGACCGAGCTTCTCGGCCTCCACAGCGGGACGTAGCGCGCCGCTCACACCGAAGATCGGAGCAGGCGCACATCGCGGAGCCTCCCCATGATCGCGGTGACCGGAAGCATCGCAGCCAGCTCGGGCTCTGCGCGGTTAGGCAGGGCCTGCCGACTGGGCGGCCGGAAACCAATAATCCATCGGATGATGTGTTCCACTTTGGAACTGGGTAGCGCATTATAGTGGCGGGAGCGGCACACTTCGTTTGTGCCGCTCCCGCCTGATCCCCGGTGATCCCTGTAGTCACCGGGCTCCGGTGAGCCCTGCCTCTCACCGGAAGCTCGTCCCGACCGGCACGCGGCAACCCCGTGCTTGGTATCGGCAACGGGAGCTATTAAGCCACGTTTGCGCCCGGTCGCCAATCCGCCATTTCGGTGATTCTCGTGTGACGACGTTGACTGTTCAAACAATCATCCACTGACGTAAAAGTGCGCGTGAATTTTCGGAAATGTTTTAGCGTTTCGGCTCGCGATGGATGACCACCGCGCGTTCACCTAGTGGTGCGGCCAGCTCGACCGCCGCGTGCGGCCCGTTGCCATAGGTCATCCACCCGCAGCTGTAGCTGCCGTGCGAGTCGACGCTGACGCTGGCCGGTACGGGTTTGGCGACCGTGCGAATCTCCACCTCGACCCGATCGGCGTGCTCGCCGAGCAACCGCACCTCCTCGCGCATGCAGTCCGCGTCCACCACCGGGACCAGCAACTGCCGGCCGTTTTGCCCGGTGCGCATCGACGGGATGACGTCGTCCTCGGCGCGAACCTGTGCCGACGGTACGGTCGGGTACGGCTCCGGCCGGTGCGACGCCGACGGCAGCCCAGAGGATTCGGGCGGCCAGTGCAGCTCGGTCAGCGGCGCGGCCGGCTCCGAGCCGGCTCCGACCGCGTTCGGCTGCTGGTTGCCGAACAGCAGCCAGCCCCCGATCAGCAGCACGGCGACCACGGCGGCAACACCGGCAATGACAACCGAACTCCGCATCCCACCCCCTGAGGCTCGGGCAGGGGAAACCTAGCGCACTGCGTCGTTGATGCGCTGGCAGCTGGGGTACCGCGTCTAGGATCGGCACATGCGGCTGGTCGGTCAGGAATCTTGGCAGGTGAGTCGGGGCACGGCGCTGCCGGTGGACGTGGCGTTGTACCTGCGGGACACGCTGGCGTTGTCGGTGGACACGCGGCCGTTCGTGCCGAGTCTGGATCCGGCGGTGCCGGTGTTCGTGCCGGACGGGGTGGATCGCGCGGCCGTCACCGAGGAGTGGCCGGGGTGGTGGGACGACATCCTGGTGTGGTGTCGGACCGACGTGCGGTTCGACGATCCTCAGGAGCGGCTGCGGTCGGTGCCGGTGGCGGCGACCTCGCCCGCGCTGGCCGGGCGGCCGGCGTTGCGGGTGGCGGTCGCGGCGTTGCTGGAACCGTCTGCCCGGTACCAGACCGCGATCGGGCAACCCGCCGTGCCGCCGAGTATGGCGGTGAACGAAGTGGTCCGCGATCTCGAGCGGGAGCTAGGCAGGCCGCCGAAACCGTTCAAGCTGGTGATCACCGAGATCCGGGTGCGTGAGCCCATGTGGGAGCCACTCACCGCGACGCATGTCCTTGCCTCGCAACGGTTTGTCGAGTCCGATGCGGTCCGGCCTGCGCTGCGGAAGGTGCTGCTGCCGATCGCGTAGAGCCGCTTGATCAGAACGCGGCGATGCTCTCCGGCGCGCGTTCGGCCCGGCTGAGCGCACGCAGCACGGCGGTCGGCCCGTGGCGGCGCACGGCCAGCCGGGACAGCAGGTCGACCACCGTGTCGATGGCGCTCCCCGGCAGCTCCGGTGTCGCGGTGCCGACGCTGACCGCGAGGTCGTCGGAGTGCACCGCGAGCTCCATCAGCCGGGTGGTCAGCATGTCGTCCAGGGTCAACGACCACGGCCCCCAGAACGAGATCCGCACCGGCCGGTTGTCCGCCGCCGCCAGGCTCCCGGTCAGCTCCGCGATGGCCGCGTCGACCCCGGCCACCAACGCCTCCACGCCCTCGGCCGCCTCCGCCTCGCCGCCCTCCCTGACCCGAACGTTGATCTCCTCGTCGAGGCCGGCACCGACCCACCGCACCCGGCCGTAGTGCTCCAGCAGCGGGATGATCGGCTCCGCCGGCACCGGCTCGGCCAGAATCCGTGGCATGACAAGGACTTGGAAGGCCAGGTGGCCGGCCAGCCCGCGCACGCTGAACTCCGGCAACGCGCTCGGGGTCTGCCACGCGGCGGTGACCGCGGGCGCACGCAACAGGTCCGCGGCCGATCGGGCGGCGGCGAGGTAGTCATCACGAATACCGGTCATGCCCGCACTCTCCCACGGTCCTGCCTGGACCCATGGTCCAGACCAAATTTGTGTTGGCCTAGCCTGTGTGTCCGTGGACAGGCGAATCGCGATGACCAACGCCGAGCGTGCGCACCTGGCCGCCGAGCTGCGCTGGCAGTTCCGGCCAAACGCGCCTGACCTGTTGGAACGCTGGACCGTGGTGCCGTTCAACCAGCGCGGCGACAAGCGGATCGCCTTCGGCGTGATCACCGGCGGCTTCCGGGGCCTGCCCTTCACCATGTTCGACTTTCACCGCCGCCCCAAGGTGACCGCCGTGCACCGGGGCACAAAGGTCAGCGAAACCGACACGATCACCGTCGACTCGGTCTGGGTGATCGCCCTCCCGGCGCCCATGCCGTACTTCTCCATCGTCAGCGACGTCTTCGACACCGCCGCCTACCCGGAGCCCACTACCCGCGACCGCAAGTTCAACCGTGGGCACAAACTGATTGCCACCGACCCGGATCTCGCCGTCCAGGTGCTCACCCCGAAGATCATGAGCACCATGCGCCGGCTCAAGCTGCACACCTGGGCCCTGGTCGGCAACGAACTGATCTACGCCCACCACCCCACCTTCACCCGCACCAAACCCGACGGCATCATCACCACCCTCGGCAACCTCGCCACCCTCGTGTCCCACCTCCCCCTGCATCTCGGCCACCCCGCACCACCCCCGCCGCATCAGCACCAATGGCCTCGGTACGAGCCTCAGCCCACGCCGCCGCGTTATTGAATTCACCCGAAAAGTCCAAACCCTCCCTCAGCCGCCGCAAAAGGCGACCAGCATCAAGGTCGGCTCCCCTTTGCCGATGTTGCCCGCCGCGTCCGTGGCGGTGACCTGCCACTCGGAGTTTCCCTCCCAGCCGAACGGCCCCATACTGGCGGCCCAGACGTTGTCGCGGAACGTCATCGGCTCCGAGCGCTTACCCCCACCCGGGTCGGTATAGGTCAGGGTCGCCGACACGACGCCGACGTCGTCGGTAGCGGACGCGGTGATCACGGTGGTGCTCGGCGGGCAGGGCCGCTTGAAGATCAATCGGTCTTTCGGGGACTGGCGGACGATCCGCGGGGGAGTGGTGTCCCCCCGCGGCGGTGCCGTCGTGGTCGTCGTTGTCGTGGTGGTGGTTGTCGTCGTTGTCGTGGTGGGCAGCGGCCGCTCCTCAGCAACCGGGCTGCCGGGCACCTCGCAGGCCGTGGCAAGGGCGGTCCCGAGGAACAGCGTGAGCGCGGCGGCCACCCCGTGCAGGCGAGACGGCCTGGACCGGGGCCTGTCGTCGGTACTCATCGGCACTCCATGGCCCACGGCTTACCAGTCGAGGCCCTTGCAGCGGGCCGTTTCCGGCAAATCCAACGTCGGGCTAGCCGTAGAGCAGGCGGTTGAGGGTGCGGATGGTGGCTCGGTAGGGGTAGTGGGTGCTCGCGAGGGCGGCGCGGGCGGCGTTGGCGCCGGGGGAGCCGTGGACGCCGCCGCCGGGGTGGGCGGATCCACTGGCGAGGAAGAGGCGCTCGATGGGGGTGTCGGCGCGGGCCAGGCCGGGGACGGGGCGGAAGATCAGCTGCTGGTGGATGGCGGCGGTGCCGGCGTAGATCGCGCCTTCCACCAGGCTCGCGTTGTGCGCCTCCAACTCGGCGGGACCGCTCACCGCCCTGGCCTGGATGCGGTCCCGGAAACCGCAGGCGTGCTTGTCGATGGTGTGCTCGATCAGGTCGGCGTGGCGGCGCAGGCGGTCGGCGTCCCACCGCTCGCCTCTCGGCACATGGGTGTACGCCCACACCGTCGGGGCGCGGGTCGGGTCGGCCACCGACATCTGGCCGAGCAGCAGGAACGGCGTGCCAGGGACCCGTCCGCAGGCGAGGTCGGTGCTGATACCGGCAAGGCCGTCGAGGTCCGCTCCTAAGTGGACGGTGCCGGCGGAGCCCACTTCAGAGGCGTGCCACGGGATCGGGCCGGAGAGCGCCCAATCCACCTTGATCGTCGCGTCGTCCCACTCGAAGTGCTCGAGGTCGCTCACGAAGCGGGCTGGAAGTGCTTCAGCACCAACGAGATCGCGGTAGAGCACCGGTGCCGGCAGGTCGGCGAGCACCCCGAGCCGCGCCCTGACCAGCTCCCCGCCGGCATCCCGGACGCCGAGCGCCCGCCGGCCGGCGACCAGCACCTTGGTGACCCGCCGGCCACACTCGACCCGCCCGCCACGGGCCACCAGCCGGGCGACCAGCGCGTCGGTGATCCGGCCGGCGCCGCCTTCCGGCACGGGAAACCCGACCTCCTGACCGAGCATGGTCAGCAGCCAGCCGAACACCCCGCTACCGGCCTGATCCGGACCGAGGTCGCTGTGCATCGCGTTGCCCGTCAACAGAATCCGCGCACCCTCGCCATGGAACAGCTCCGCCCCGAGCCGCCGCGCCGGCAAGGTCAGCATCCTGATCAACCGCAACAGCTCCGCGCTGCCGAGCGTGCGCAGCAGCCGCCCGGCCGCGCGCACGGGCGGGAACGGGCGCAGGATCGCGTCCAGCACGTCGTCTCGAACCTGTTGCCACCGCGCGAACTCCGCACGCCAGGCGTCCGCGTCCCGAGCGTCGAACGTCGCCAGCGAGCCAGCCGTAGCGTCGAGATCGCGAGACAGCAGCACATGCCGGTCGTCGGGGAACACATGGGCCAGCACGGATGGCGCGTGCCGCCACCGCACATCCAACTCCAGCTCACCCAGCACCGGCGAGGCCGCGGCCAGCGGGTAGAACGCGCTGCACAGGTCGTGGTCGAAGCCGGGCAGGGTAAGCGAAGCCGTGCGCACCGCGCCGCCCGGCTCGTCGGCCGCCTCGAGCACGGCAACGGACCACCCGGCGTCGGCGAGCACGTTGGCCGCTACCAACCCGTTGGGTCCGGCGCCGATCACCACCGCGTCGGCGGTCTCAGCACCTGGGCCGACGGCATCGCTTCGAATCAGGACACCTCCAACCGCTCGGGTGCCCGGTTGACCAGGTGGGAAACCTGCACCGCCATGATCGCGATGTCGTCCTGGTGGGGTTCGGGGGAGAAGGTGTGGACCGTGCGCCGCAGGACGTCGACCAGCTCATCGGCCGAGCCGCCGGAGGCCGCCGCGAGGGTGTGGGCGACCCGCTCCTCGCCGAACTGTTCCCCGCCACGGCGGCGTTCGGTGACCCCGTCGGTATAGAAGACCAGCGTGTCACCGGCGTTGAGCACATGCGACGTCGGATGCACGGCGAAGCTCCGCATCAGCCCGACGGCGGTGCCGTGCTCACCGATGCGCACCACGCTTCCGTTGCCGCGCAATAGAATTGGTTGCTCGTGGCCGGCCAGCACCAGCTCGACGTCAAGCCCGCCGGGGGATGGGCTGATCAGGGCGACCGCGACCGTGGCGAACTGCTCGGGGTCGTCGGCCTCCAGCATCGTCTCGTGCAGCAGCCGGACCGCACGGGTCAGCGGCTCGCCGTGGCGCACCAGCAACCGGAGCACGTCGCGCACCAGGGCGGTCCGCGCGGCCGCCCTGGGTCCCTTGCCGCACACGTCGCCGATCGCGGCGAGCCAGCGGCCGTCGTCGAGGGTCAGCACGTCGTAGAAGTCACCGCCGACGTCCGCGCCGAGGCTGGCCGGCAGGTACGCGGCGGCGAACCGCACCCCCGGCGCGGTGGGCAACGCCCGGGGGAGCAGAGCCTGTTGCAGCGCTTGGGAAGTCGCCACGTGCGCGGTGTCGCGCTTGGCATTGTCGATGGCCTGGGCCGCCCGGCGAGCCAGCTCGGAGATCATCATGAACTCCGCCGGCCCGTGGGCGCGGTCGCCTCGCCGCCCGACACTCAGCGTGCCGAGCCGGGTGCGGCCCAACCGCAGCGGCACCGCGATCCCGTCGACCGGCGCGTGCAGCCGGACGGCGTCGCCGCCGTCGGCGAGCAGTTTTCGCAGCACCTCGCGGGTCTGCTCGTGCAGGTTCTCCCTCAGCACGGGCAGCATGGTTTCCTCGGCGTGGGTCAGCGCGCTGAGCTGCGGCTCCCCGAGCGAGTCGAGGAGGTGGACCGCGCACCAGCGCCCGAGCCACGGCACCACGATCTGCGGCAGGATCGCCGCGGTCAGCTGCACGTCGAGTGAGTTGCCGAGCAGCTCGCTCGCCTCGGCCAGAAAGCTCAGCCACACCCAGCGATCGTGGTCGGCGCCGTGCACCCCGTCCGACTCGACGGCCAGTGCGACGCGCTGCGCGGTCAGCTCCACGATCTCGAGCACCGCGGGTGACCGCGAGCCCACCCGCACCCGAAGCTGGCCCTTTCGCGGCGCGGACAGCGGCAGCGGCGCGGTGATCGTCCCGCCGGGAACCCCGTAACTGGCCAGCTCCCGCTCGCCTTCGCCGAAGTCCACCCACACGCTGGCGCCATCGGCCCGCAGCACGTCGCACAGCCGGCGAACAAGCTCGGTGACCAGGTCCGGCAGTGGCAGCACGGCCGCGGTGCGTGCCGGCAGGTGCAACAGCCACCGTGACGTCGTGGTGTCCGGCCAGTCCACCGGTGGCTCCGGCGACTGCGGCGCGGCGGGAGCCACCCTCGGAGTGCCCCCGAGGGTGAACCACACCTGGTGGCCCCAGCTGTCGTGCCGGCTGCCCCACGCCGTGGCCAACGTGTCGACCAGCTGCAAACCCCGGTT
>WUUC01070019.1_pt1 | contig 11173 bp, 11 predicted proteins | sample 6278441 | NCBI WGS metagenome assembly WUUC01 (sample SAMN13675441, study PRJNA597444) | soil metagenome | isolation source: soil | place: USA: Washington | collected 2017-10 | reverse complement strand
CCCGTTTTGACCCCGCAACTTTTTTGGGGTTATACCGGGAGCTGACGCATACGTATGCGGCGGCAGGCCCCCACCGGTCGCCGCCGCATTTTGATTATTAGAGACACAGGGAAGGAAAGCAGTGACCGACCGGGTTCCGCGTAGCGGCCTTGACGCGCAGGGTATTGCGACGGGCGCAGAGATTTTCTGGAATCTCACCACCGCGCCGCTGGTGGAGCATGCCGTGCGCCGCGGCGAAGGCCTGCTTGCCAAGGACGGCCCCTTGGTCGTCCGTACCGGCAAGCACACCGGTCGCTCGGCCAAGGATCGGTTCATCGTCCGCAATTCGGTCAGCGAGAATACGGTTTGGTGGGGCAAGACCAACCAGCCGATGGACCCGGACGCCTTCGATCGGCTCTATGACGATTTCCTCCTCGCGCTCGGCGACAAGGACTTGCTGTTCGTGTCGGACCTCTACGGTGGATCGCAGCCCGAGCACCGCGTCCGCGTTCGCGTGGTCAACGAGCTTGCCTGGCACAATTTGTTCATCCGCACGCTTCTGGTGCGGCCGGAACCGGAAGAGCTGGCAGACTTCACGCCAGAGTTCACGATGATCGACCTGCCGACGTTCCGGGCCGATCCGGAGCGTCATGGCTGCCGCAGCGAGACGGTGATCGCGGTCAACCTCGAGAAGAGGATCGTGCTGATCGGCGGCACGGCTTACGCGGGAGAGATGAAGAAGTCGGTGTTCGGGCTGCTGAACTTCATGCTTCCGCCGCAGGGCATCATGCCGATGCACTGCTCGGCGAACATCGGCCCCAAGGGCGATACGGCGATCTTCTTCGGCCTGTCGGGAACCGGCAAGACGACCCTTTCGGCCGATCCCCACCGGACGCTCATCGGCGATGACGAACATGGTTGGTCGGACACCAATGTCTTCAATTTCGAAGGCGGCTGCTACGCCAAGATGATCCGTCTCTCGCCCGAAGCGGAGCCGGAGATCTACGCGACGACCAAGCGCTTCGGCACGGTGCTCGAGAATGTCGTGATCGACCCGGTGACGCGCGAGCTCGACCTTGACGATGCGAGCCTCGCCGAGAACAGCCGCGGCGCCTATCCGATCGACTTCATCCCGAACTCGTCGGCAGAGAATATGGGGCCGCCGCCCAAGAACGTGGTGATGCTCACTGCCGATGCGTTCGGCGTACTGCCGCCGATCGCGAAACTCACGCCCGACCAGGCGATGTATCACTTCCTCTCCGGCTACACCGCGAAGGTCGCGGGTACGGAGATTGGCGTGACTGAGCCAGAGGCGACCTTCTCGACCTGCTTCGGAGCGCCGTTCATGCCGCGCCACCCGTCGGCCTACGGGAACCTGCTCAAGAAGCGGATCGCCGAGGGCAGCGTCGACTGCTGGCTGGTCAACACTGGCTGGACCGGCGGCAAATACGGCGTCGGCAAGCGCATGCCGATCAAGGCGACGCGCGCACTGCTCAATGCCGCCCTCGATGGGAGCCTCAAGAACGCCGAGTTCCGCAAGGACCCGAACTTCGGCTTCGAAGTGCCGCTCGAGCTGCCGGGCTGCACCGAGCTCCTGGACCCGCGTGGCACCTGGGCGGACCCAGCGGAATATGACCGCACGGCCGCGAGGCTCGTCGACCTGTTCGTGGAGAACTTCGCGCAATTTGCCGACCAAGTGGACGAGGGCGTGCGCCAAGCCGCGCCCCGGCAAACGCGAGGCCAAGCGCAACAACAAGCGCAGGCTGCCGCACAAACCACTTCAGCTTAGGCCCGGTCGTCGATCGGGCCCTCACAAGGACCCGATCAATGACCGAATACCGACCCCGTTTCTTCAAATCCGATGCCGAGATCGAACGCATCGGCGAAGGCTTGCTCGCGCGCACCCTGCCGCGCGCCGACTGGACCCACGAGGCGCATCTCGCCGCGACGACCTACCTTCTGCTGAGGCGCGCCGACGTGGATCTCGACAGGGAGCTTCCGGACATCATCCGCCGCTACAATGAGAGTGTCGGCGGAGTGAACAGCGACACCGAAGGCTATCACGAGACGATCACGCGCACCTTCCTGGACGGCGTGCGGTTGTTCCTCGGGGAGGCTGATCCAAAAGAGCCGCTGCACGAGCTCGTCAATGAGCTGCTCCTGTCGCCCATGGGCCGCCGCGACTGGCCGCTGCGCTTCTACTCGCCCGCGCTGCTGTTCTCGGTCGAGGCACGGAGGAGCTTCGTTTCGCCCGACGTGGCGGCGCTGCCGTGATCAGCGCGCCGCCCACTCCTTGGTTTTCTCAAGGATGTTCAGCTCGCGGATGAGCGCATCGACGCTGCGCGTCAGCTCGGGAAGGAAGCTCACCTGGTGACGCGCGCCGCGATAGGCTTCGGCCATCAGGATCGCGTCGAGCAGGATCGGTACGACGAGGCTCTCGGGATCGTCGAGCTCGGCGAGGCCGCTAAGCTTCGCCAGAGTTTTGCGCCTCGCCGCATCCGGATCGGACAAAGCCTCGGTACGCCCAATTCGCCACGCCATCGCATTCTCCCGTGAACGGGCACGATAATGGCCGAGCATTTGCAGGGAAGTTCCGGCGACCGTGCGAGCGGAGCATCTCGCCGCAGGGGCGAGTTACGGGCAGAGCGGCCAGGCTATTTCGACCGCCTGATTTCAGAGGAGACCCAGCATGGACCGGTTCACCGGCGGGTGCCTGTGCGGCGACGTCCGAATCGTGGCGTCCGGGCCCCCGTACCGGGTCGGCATTTGTCACTGTCTCGACTGCCGCAAACACCATGGCGCCCTGTTTCACGCTTCCGCCGTGTTTCCCGAGGATGCGGTGACGATCGAGGGCGAGACACGCGACTATGCCGGGCGATTTTTCTGTCCCCGCTGCAGCTCGTCCGTTTTCGGACGCAGCGGAGACGAAATCGAAGTGAACCTGGGATCGCTGGATGCCCCCGACCAACTGATGCCGACCTACGAACTCTGGACGATCCGTCGCGAGTCCTGGTTGCCGCCGTTTCCGGTGAAGAGACGATACGACCGCGACCGTGACGCCACCGGTCGCTTTGAGGATTAGGTCGCACGACGCAAAGGCGCCGTTACGCCTTAGCCGCGCTCCGGCTGGGACGCCGGCTCAGCCGTTCCCCCCGCCTTCGTGCGCGCAATGTAATCGTCGACGTTCTTCGCCAGCACGTCCATCGGGACGTTGCCGCCGAGCACGACCGCATCGTCGAATGCGCGCAAGTCGTACTTCGGACCGAGCTCCGCTTTAGCCTTGTCGCGCAGGCGGTTGATGGTGCTGTGCCCGACTTTGTAGCCGCACGCCTGGCCCGGCCAGCTACAGTAGCGGTCGACCTCGGACGCGACCTCGAGCGGGTTGGAGCCGTTCTCGTTGACGAAGAAGTCCACGCCCTGCTGGCGCGTCCACCGCTTCACATGGAGGCCGCTGTCCACGACCAGCCGACAGGCGCGGAAGGCGATCGATTGGAGATAACCGAGGCGCAGCGCCGGGTGCCCGTCATAGGCGCCGAGCTCGTCCATCAGCTGCTCGGCGTAGAGCGCCCAGCCTTCGGAATAAGCGTTAAACGCGAGCAAGGTGCGGATCAGCGGCAGCTTGTTGGCATATTCGCCCTGCCACACGTGGCCCGGGATCGCCTCGTGCGCGGCAAGGTCGGGCAGGCTGTACTTGCTGTGCAGGTCGGTCGTGCGCAGGTTGATCCAGAACTTGCCGGGGATCTTGCCGTCGATCGATCCGGCCCCGCCGTAGGCGCCGGGCGCACCGGGCTCTTCCTCGGGCGGCATGCGCTTCACTTCGACATTGCCTGGAACGAGCGTGTTGAACGCGCGCGGCAGGAGCGAGCGGAACTTCCCGAGCCACTCCTGGATGTAGGCCATGATCTCCGCCCGGCCGGCGTCGCTCTCGGGGAACTGGTAGCGCGGGTCCTTGGCAAGCGCCTGCATGCGCTGCCCGACCGTCCCTTGCGTGTAGCCGAGGCTCTTGAGGATCGGGTCCATGCGGCCGTGCAGCTCCTTCAGCTGCTCCTGGCCCATCGCGTGGACCTCGTCCGGGGTCATGTTGGTGGTGGTCGAGGCCTTGAGCGCCCAGCGATAATATTCGTCGCCGTGCGGGCGCGACCACATGCCGGCGACGTCGGTCGCGAGCGCGCGCTCCGCCTGCAGCTCGGCGATCTGCCGGTCGATCGCGGGCGCGACCTGGCTCGTCACGATCTTCCGGGCGCGCGCGTCCCAGTCGCCCGGGATTCTCTTGGCCTTGGTCCGGCGGACGAGCGATTCGACAATGCTTCCGCCCTCGCGCGCGTTCTTGGCCGCGAGGGTCAGCTGGCCAATCGCCTTGTCGATGAGGAAGTTGGGCGGGACGAGACCCTGGGCCCGGGCCGAGCGCATCCGCCCGAGCTCCCCGTCTAGCTGCGCCGGATATTGGGCCAGGCGGCTAAGGTAGGCTTCGGCATCGGCGACGTTGTCTAGGGGATGGTCAGTGTCGAGGAACTTGGGCGTGTCGAGATAGGCGCCGACATTCTGGATCACGACATAGGGCGTGTTCCGCCAGCCGCCGACCGCGACATCGCCGTAGGGAAGTGCAAAGCCCTCGAGCGCGGTCGTGTAAGCGCTCTTCACAACCTCGACGCTGGTGCGGGTCGGGAAGGACAATGCGGAAGTGTCGAGCGCTTCTGCGCGCGCGAGGTCGCTCTTGAGGGTCGCGGCGATGCGCCGCTGCCCCGCGGCCGAGCGGTCGCCGAGCTGGTAGCGGAGCTTGGCGCGCGCGCCGGTGTCCACCCCGAGAGAGGTCGCGCCTTCGGGGCTCAGGCGGAGCAGGTTTTCGGCGAAGGAATCGAGTAGCGCCTTCGCCTGGCCTTCGCTCGCGGGCTGCGCGAACGCCGGCGTGGCTTTGGCCAGGAGGGGCAGGGCCGTACCGGCCGCAAGGCCGGCGAGCGCCTCGCGGCGAGTGAACTCGAGTTTCAGCAAGTCTGGGCTCCGTCACGCGGGGGGAATGGCGCGCTCGGCTTCCACTGTGAGGCAGTTGCCGTCAATGCCGGTGATGCGCACGCGCTCGCCGGCGGGGGCAGGGCCGCCTCGGGCGCTCCATTCGCTGTCGCCGACACGCACACGGCCGTTGTGATCGTCCACTGCCTCGACCACCGTCACGACCTTTCCGACAAGCCGCGCCGCACGATCGTTCAAGAGCGGATCGCTGCTGTCGCTCGCCTGGTTCGCGTAGAAGCGCCGGCCGATGAACACCGCGATCACCGAATAGAGCGCGAACAGCGCCAGCTGCGGCGCAAGGCCGAAACCGAACAGCACGGCGAAAAGACCGGTGAGAATCGCCGCGGCGCCGATGAAGACGAGGAAGAAGCCGGGCGCGATGAGTTCCGCGATCAACAGCACGACGCCGCCGATCAGCCACAGCCAGCCGGGATCGATGTCGTTCATGCGCCGGTTCCCGGGACCCTCGGCACGGTGCTGGGCTTGGCGGGCGCCGCCTTGGCCTGTCCGCCGCCGATCACTTCCTTCGCGAGTTCACCGATCCCGCCAAGGGTCCCGATCAGTTGGGTAGCTTCGACCGGGAACAGGATCGTCTTGGCATTGGGCGACGTCGCGAATTTGCCGAGCGCCTCCACATATTTCTGGGCGATGAAGTAATTGATCGCCTGGGTGCTTCCGCCCTCGATCGCGTCGCTCACAGACTTGGTCGCGGTCGCTTCAGCCTGGGCGGCGCGTTCGCGCGCCTCCGCCTCGCGGAACGCGGCTTCCTTGAGACCCTCGGCCTGGAGGATCTTCGCCTGTTTCTCCCCCTCGGCACGCAGAATTTCCGACGCCCGCATGCCCTCGGATTCGAGGATAGCGGCGCGTTTTTCGCGCTCCGCCTTCATCTGCCGGGTCATCGCGTTGACGATGTCCGACGGTGGACGAATGTCCTTGAGCTCGACGCGCGTGATCTTCACGCCCCACGACTCCGTCGCCTGATCGACCACCGAAAGGAGGCGAGCGTTGATCTCGTCGCGCTTGGAGAGGGTCTCGTCGAGATCCATCGAGCCCATCACCGTCCGCAGGTTGGTTGTCGAGAGGGCCATGATGGCGGTGTAGAGGTCGCTGACCTCATAGGCGGCGCGCGCCGCATCGAGGACCTGGAAGAAGACGACGCCGTCGACCGCAACCATCGCATTGTCTTTGGTGATGATCTCCTGACCGGGGATGTCGAGCACCTGTTCCATCATGTTGATGCGGTGGCCGACGCGGTAGAAGAAGGGCGGGACGAAGTTGAAGCCGGGCTGCGCCACCCGCGTGAAGCGGCCGAAATGCTCGATCGTGTAGCGATAGCCCTGACGGACGATTTTCACGCCGATCATCACGTAGAGAATCGCGAGGACCGCGAGCGCGATCATGAACGTCGTGAGTTCCATTCCTCTTCCCCGGTCAGCCTCTTTCGGCGCATGATGCGACGGCGATGATCGGAGCGGAAGGAAAAAGCGACAAGGCGGCCCCCTGGGACCTGTTCGCCGTGCGCTCGGTGCTGTTCCTGCCGGCGTCCAACCCACGCGCCGTCGCCAAGGCGCGGACGCTTGGCGCGGACCTCGTGGTGCTCGACCTCGAAGATGCGGTGAAGCGCGAGGACAAGGATGTTGCCCGCGATGCCGCCGTCGAGGCGGTAGCGAGCGATTGGCGGGTGCCGGTCGCCATCCGAGTGAACGGCGTCGGCACGGACTGGCATTCGCTCGATCTCGACGCCGCGGCGCGGTCAAAGGCCGATTTCGTCGTGGTCCCGCGGGCGATTTCCGCCCATCTTGTGAAGGGCGTCGCCGACGTGGTTGGCAGGCCGCTGCTCGCCATGATCGAGACTGCTGCGGGCGTGCTTGCGGCGGCCGAGATCGCGACCGAGACGGCGGGACTGATCGCCGGCACGAACGATCTGCGCGCCGATCTTCGCCTGCCGCTGGATGCCACGCGCGAGCCGATCTCGGCCTCCTTGCAAATGATCGTGCTGGGCGCGCGGGCAGCGGGGGTCGCCGTGTTCGACGGTGTGTTCAACCGGCTCGATGATCCTGACGGATTCTGCGCCGAGGCCGAGGAAGGGAGGCGGCTCGGGTTCGACGGCAAGAGCCTGATCCACCCCAATCAGATCGGGCCATGCCATCGCGTTTTCGCCCCGACCGAAGCCGAAATCGACCGTGCGCAACGCCTGGTTACGGCCTTCGACGGCGGCGCCGAGCGGTTCGACGACGAGATGATCGAGCGCATGCACGTCGAAGCCGCGCAGCGTGTTCTGGAAAGGGCGCGGGACTAGTTCCCTTCGGGCGCCCCTTGGCGAATCGCCCTTCTCCTGTCATGGGCCGATATGGCCCACCTCAACACCGCCTCCGATATTCCCCTCGGCCTGACGTTCGACGACGTCCTGCTGCAGCCGCTCGAATCGAGCGTCCTTCCGAGCCAGGCCGACACCAAGACTCAGCTCACCCGCGAGATTCCGCTCAACATCCCGATCCTGTCCTCGGCGATGGACACGGTGACCGAGGCCGACATGGCGATCGCACTGGCCCAGCTTGGCGGGATCGGCGTGCTTCACCGCAACCTCAGCGTCGACGACCAGGCGGCCGCGGTGCGGCAGGTGAAGCGCTTCGAAAGCGGGATGGTGGTGAACCCGATCACCATGACTCCCGACCAGACGCTCGCCGAGGCGCTGGAGCTGATGAAGGCCCACCGGATCAGCGGCATTCCCATCGTCGAGACATCGGGCAAGCTCTGCGGAATCCTCACCAACCGCGACGTGCGGTTCGCGGAAAATCCGAAGCAGCCGGTTCGCGAGCTCATGACCAAGGACAATCTCGCGACGGTTCGCATCGGTACGAGCCAGGAGGAAGCGCGCAGGATTCTTCATCAGCGTCGAATCGAGAAATTGATTGTCGTTGACGGTGAGAACCACTGCGTCGGTCTGATTACCGTCAAGGATATCGAGAAATCCGTCGCCGCGCCGCTCGCGACCAAGGATACGGAAGGGCGCCTTCGTGTCGCCGCCGCAACCACAGTGGGTGACGCCGGGTACGCGCGATCCGAGGCTTTGATCGAGGCGGGCTGCGACTGTATCGTCATCGACACGGCGCACGGCCACAACACCGATGTCGCGCGAGCTGTCGAGCGGGTAAAGCAGGTCTCGAACTCGGTGCAGGTCGTGGCTGGCAACATCGCGACGGCGGACGCCGCCAGGGCCCTCGTCGATGCTGGTGCGGACGCGATCAAGGTCGGGATTGGGCCCGGATCGATCTGCACCACTCGCGTGATTGCGGGAGTGGGCGTTCCCCAGCTGACTGCGATCATGGAAGCTGCAGGCGCGGCGAATGGCGTGCCCGTGATCGCCGATGGCGGCATCCGCACCAGCGGCGATATCGCCAAGGCGCTCGCCGCCGGAGCATCGGCCGTGATGGTTGGCTCGCTGCTGGCGGGCACGGAGGAGGCGCCAGGCGAAATCTTCCTCTATCAAGGCCGCTCCTACAAATCCTACCGCGGCATGGGCTCGGTCGGGGCGATGGCGCGCGGTTCGGCCGACCGCTACTTCCAGCAGGACATCAAGGACCATTTGAAACTCGTGCCCGAGGGCATCGAAGGGCAGGTTCCGTACAAGGGACCCGTCCGCGAGATCATCCATCAGCTGGTCGGCGGTGTGAAGGCGGCGATGGGATATACCGGATCGACCAGCATCGCCGAGCTGCAGAAGCGCGCGAAGTTCGTTCGGATCACCAACGCCGGCCTCTCGGAAAGCCACGTCCACGATGTGTCGATCACGCGCGAGGCGCCCAACTATCCGACGCGCTAGCCGATGACTCCCGCCGCGCGGCTCCAGGCGGCGATCGAAGTTCTCGACGAGGTGATCGCCTCCGCCCGCGAGGACGGGCCGCCGGCGGACGCGATCGTCACCCGCTATTTCAAGCACCGCCGCTATGCCGGGTCGCACGATCGCAGGGCGGTGCGGGAATTCGTCTTTCGGGCGATCCGGCGCTCGGCCGAGCGGCCTGACGGCGGCCGGGCGGCGATTCTCGGGCTCACCGAAGATGAGCCGGCGCTTAGGGAAAGATTCGGCGAGCCTCGCGGTCCGGACCCGCTCGACTCGGACGAGGCAGCCGCGCCAGCAGCTTGGGTACCGGAGTGGCTGATCCCCGAACTGTCTCCGCTGGTCGGAGAGGAGGAATGGCCCGCGCTGCTGGAACGAGCGCCCGTCGACCTCCGGGTGAACGTGGCGCGCACCTCGAGAGATGAAATGCTTCGCGAGTTTCCTACCGGCATTGCGACGACCATCAGTCCCTGGGGTATTCGCCTGCCGCCCGACAGTAGGGTGGACGATCATCCGGCGTTCCGGTCAGGGCTCGTCGAGGTTCAGGACGAGGGCAGTCAGCTAATCGCCCTCTCCTGCGGCGCCTGTGATGGCAATCGAATTCTTGATCTCTGCGCGGGGGCCGGTGGCAAGACGTTGGCGCTCGCTGCGATAGCTCCGGGGGCGCGGATTCTGGCGACCGACAGCAATCGCCTCAGGCTCTCCAAACTCGGACCTCGCGCGGAGAGAGCCGGCGCGACCATCGAAACCCGGCTGCTCAGTCCGCCGAATGAGTTGCAGGAGCTCTCCGATTGGCGCGCCTCCGCCCATTTGGTCCTGGTCGACGCACCCTGCTCCGGGAGCGGAACCTGGCGACGCAATCCGGAGGGCCGCTGGCGCCTCACCCCGGATAGGCTCGATCGGCTCATCGGTCTCCAGCAGCGGCTGCTCGACATCGCCGCCGAGCTGATCCGCCCCGGCGGCCGGCTGGTCTATGCCGTTTGCTCGTTGCTGTCCCGCGAAGGGGCAGGCCAAATTGACGCCTTTGTCAGCCGTCATTCATCGTGGATGATTGAGGAAACGCCGATTGCCGCGGGGCGTTTGGACGGTGCCGGCCGGCTGCTCACGCCGAGCCATGACGGTACCGACGGCTTTTTCGTCGCGCGGCTTGGCCGACCATGCTAGGGATCGGCGCGTAAGTGGAGAAATTGATGGGTTTTGTTCCTCGTCTTTTGCTGGTCGGCATGGCCGCTGTCGCGCTCGCCGGGCCCGTTTCGGGGCAGCGTTCCGATGACCAGATCAATCCCAAGTCCATCCAGCTGATGCACCAGGCGAAAGGGCTGATTGCGGCCGGCAAGCTCGAGCAGGCGGAGGATCTGCTGGAGACGGCGCTCGCCGTCGACCCGCGCAACCGCTGGGCGTTCGTCGACATGGCACGCGTGGCGGAGAAGCAGCGGCTGTTCGGCAAGGCCATTCGCATGACCAACAAAGCGCTTCAGCTCGAGCCGAACGACCCGGACGCAATCGCGGTCCAGGGTGAGGCGATGGTCCAACTGGGGGCGGTCGCGCGCGCCCAGGCGAACCTGCAGAAGCTGCAGCAGATTTGCGCGCCGAAGGGGTGCCCGCAGATCGCGCAACTGTCGTCGGCGATCACGCGCGGGCCGAGTGTTGCCGCTGCCAAGCCGGTAACGACGCCGAAGCGCGACTAACTGAGCAGCCGCGCCAATCGCACGAACTCTTCGACGCTGAGCGTTTCCGCTCGCCGCTGCGGGTCGATTCCGAGCTCGTTGAGTGCTTCGACTCCGCCAGGATAGGATTTCAGGCTCGATCGAAGCATTTTGCGGCGTTGTCCGAACGCCGCTTCTGTGACCTTCTCCATCACCTCTGGATTCACACCGGCGGGGGCGTCGATAGGCGCAATGTGCACGACTGCCGAGGTGACCTTAGGCGGCGGGACGAAGGCCGATCGGTTGACCATCATGGCGATGCGCGGGCGCGAGCGCCACTGCGCCGCAACCGACAGGCGGCCGTACGCTTCGCTTCCCGGCGGAGCGACGATGCGCTCGGCGACCTCCTTCTGAAACATCAAGGTGAGCGAACGCCACCACGGGGGCCACGGGTCTGCGCCAAGCCACCTGAGGAGCAGGGCGGTGCCGACATTGTAGGGCAGGTTGGCGACCACATGGGCGCCGTCCCCGACCGCGGCTCGTTCGTCGATTTGCAGGGCATCAGCTTGCAGAAGCTCTAGCTGCTGGCCAAACTCCTGCTGCAGCTCGGCCAGCGCCGGAATGCAGCGGCGGTCGCGTTCGACGGCGACGACCGAGGCGCCCGCCTCGAGCAGCGCGCGCGTCAGTCCTCCGGGGCCTGGTC
>WUUC01068782.1_pt1 | contig 11173 bp, 11 predicted proteins | sample 6278441 | NCBI WGS metagenome assembly WUUC01 (sample SAMN13675441, study PRJNA597444) | soil metagenome | isolation source: soil | place: USA: Washington | collected 2017-10 | reverse complement strand
CCACGGCCAATAGCTCGCGCGAAAAGCGCAGAAAACCGCCCTTTCGCGCGCTCGGCCACAGCACCAAGATGCCCGTCGCGCGCGCTACGACCGTGCCCCACAACACGCCCTGCAGACCGCCATAATGGCTGCCGAGCGGCATCGCGATGAACAGAGTGATCGATACCGCCAGGTTGCGCCGGAAACTGAATACGCTTTGGCCGCGCGCCACGAAGCACATCTCGCACAACGAACACAGCATGGAGATCGCGCTACGGAACGCCAGCACGTGGATCATTCCGGCAGCACCGGCGTAGCGGTCGTCGTACATCAAGTCCACGAGCCAACCACTCATGGCAGCAAGGCCGCCAAGGCCCGTGAAGAGCAGCGCATCGAACCAAAGCCTGATGCGGTAGTACTCGTCGGCGAAGGCTTCAGGACGCTCGTTGTGAACGCGGGCCAGCGCCGGAAACAGTACCCCATCGACGAGGCGCGAAGCGAGCTGATCGGGCAACTCCGCCAGCATCAGCGCGATGTTGTAGACGCCCATCGCAGCCGAGCTGAACAAGCGGCCGAACACCAACGCGTCGCCTTTGATGGCGACAAAGGTCAGCGCCGACGAAAAGAAGATCCAGCGACCGAAGTGCAGAATCTCGTGACGCGCCTGCGGATCGTTGCGGAAGCGATTGCGATAGGTCGGCCCTGGCAGAAAATGACTGATGATCGTGGTCGTCGCGGCCATCGTCAGCTGCCCTGCCACCAATGCGGCGACGCCATAACCGAGCGACGCGCCAGCCACGCATACCCCGACGTTGGCAAGCTGCGTGACGATCTCCATCCACTGTAGGGGCAGCACACGGACGCGCCGCCTCAGCGTGAACACGCGCGTCGAAGCAAGGCCATGAATGACCGCGCTGAACGATGCACAGGGCAAAATCCACAGCACCTCGGGTTGGCGGTACCAAAGCGAGACGGGATACGTCAGCGCGCAGGCCGCAGCCCAAAGGATCAAGCCGCGCACGACCTGCAAGGTCCAGGCAGTATCGAGATAGTCTTGATCGTCGCCCCGCGGACTCATCACCACGGCCTGCGTGATGCCTACGTCCGACAGCATCCAGATGCCGTACAGAACGACTGCAATCATCGCCATCAGTCCGAAGGCTTCTGGAAACAGCAGCCGCGTCAGAATGAGGTTCGAGCCAAGGCGAATGAGGTTCGTCATCCCGTAGCCGAACATCTCGGCCACGGCGCCTCCGGCCACCTTGCGCAAGATGCCGGCCTTCTTCGTAGGCTCGACGGGCGATGGCTCGTCAGCGTGGGTCACTGGCTGGATGGAGTCGGACACGCAATGACCGCAGCAACGAGAAACGCATAGCCGCAACAGTGCCGCAAATGCGAGCCGCGATTGTACGCCGCTGAGATTTTCACGTCCACGCAGCGCTGCGTAGCGGAAGCGTTCGAAGCCCGCGAGGCCCCATGGCAAGACATCGGCCCCACATCTGCTAGGCTCGCCCTTCGCGCCGGCACGGCTCCTCGAGCAGCGCCAGCTGCCCCCGTAGCTCAGTTGGATAGAGCAGCGGCCTTCTAAGCCGACGGTCGGGTGTTCGAATCGCCCCGGGGGCGCCAGTCGCAAGCGGCGAAGAGCGCGCAGCGGCGCAAGTGAACTTGGCTACGATCTGGGGCGAATTGACCTTGGGCGGGCTGTGTCACTCGGCGGAGCGACCCTACGCATGTCGAGTGACGGACTTCATGCAACGCATCGATCACCGGCCGTGGCCGATGCCGGCGCGTCCGTGGTTGTGGCGTCAGCGTTGGGATCGCGTGCTCCTGATGCACTGGCGCGTCCCGGCGAAGCGCTTGCGTCCGTGGCTGCCCAAAGGGCTGTCGCTTGACGAGCACGACGGCAGCGCGTGGATCTCGCTGGTTCCATTTCTCATGCGAGGTGTGCGTCCGCGAGGTCTGCTTCCGTTCGGCCCCGTGTCCGACTTCGTCGAGCTCAATCTGCGCACCTACGTCACGGCCAATGACCGTCCAGGGGTCTATTTTTTGCGTATCGATGCAGGCTCATTCGTAAGCGCCTGGCTAGGTCGACTGCTTTCACCTTTACCTTACCGTTTTGCGAACATGAGTTTTGCTCCACATGGCTCCGGGATAAGTTTTCGCTCGCCCAACCTTACGGTTCATTTCGGCGAGGTGCACGCTGCAGCAGAATCCACGGTCTGCGACCACTGGCTGATCGAACGCTACTGCATGTATGCCGCACCCGCTGGAAGACTCATGCGCGCGGAGGTGCATCACGCGCCGTGGCCGATTTTGAAAGGGCGGGTGCGTATCCAGGAAAATGCCGCGCTTGCGAGCTACGGTGTGAAGAGGCCCCTGCACCCCGACCTCCTGCATCTGTCGCCAGGCGTCGAGATTGCGGCTTGGAGCGCCGAGCTCGTGTCGAGATTGTGAAGGGCGACAGCGCACGACCTTACCCACACGTCCACGCGTTCGCTGACTCAAACGCATCTAGCCGAGGCTGCTCAGTTCTGGCTAGGATCGAGAGTCGCCATTTCACCTGCCTTGATGGCACAGGGCGACTCGGAGGATGCAGAGGCGATGTTGGTCTTACTCGTAGTTGTCGGGATGGTGGCGGCCGGTCTGTACATGCACCTGCGAGTGATGGCGCGTTGGCTTACCGAACTCCAGGAAGAAAGAGCAGCCTTACGCGCCTCGCTCCATGAGGCGATGGAGCATGTGACGAGGCTTACCAAGCAGGACGGGAGCGCCGACGCCGAGGCCTACATCGCCCGCGTGCTGATGGCAGGACGAGCCGCGGCCGAAGCCATGAAGCTGTCTGCCGAAGCCACGCTGGACGAGGCGCGCGAGCAAGCCGAAGCCATCCTCGATGCTGCCCATCTCAAGTCACAGAGCTTGGCCGCTCAGGCTTACGCTGCACGCGAACTCGCCGAGCAGTTCCAACGCAGGCTTACGGAGACGCCGCTCGCACTCGCTGCCGAATCCGCAGTCATTGCGGGCAACCAGCGCGAGGTGTTTGGGAGCGATGGCATGGACGCCACAGGCATCCGCATCAATTCCAGCGGCGATTTGAGCACCTACGAGCTCAAGGTTCGCAAATCTATCTGAGTGTCAGCAGTGCTCACTCCGCGGCACTCTCGGGCTTGGCGTGGGGTACGTCGATCGGATGCTGCGAGCGAAAGCCGACCGCGAGCCGATTCCACACGTTGATCGTGCTGATGATCACAGAAAGCTTCGTGATCTCTTCGTCCGAGAAGAACTTGCGAAGCGGCTCGAAGTCTTCGTCGGGTGCGTGAGTCTGCGAGAGATTCGTCAGCGCCTCCGTCCATGCGAGAACGGCTCGCTCTTGTGCACTGAAGAGCGCTGATTCGCGCCAGGCCGACAGCAAGTGCAGGCGCTGCTCGCTCTCGCCGTCCTTGCGGGCCTCCTTCACGTGCATGTCTATGCAATAGGCACAGCCGTTGATCTGCGAGGCGCGCAGTTTGATGAGATGAATGAGGTGACTCGAGATGCCGCTAGTTTGCACGAAGCGCTCGAGCGCGAGTACGGCGCGTAAGGCTTCAGGAGCGGCTTTTTGAAAGTCGATTCTGGGTTGCATGTGGTCTCCTTTGCAAGAGCATGAGTTCACGAAGCGGATGAGGAAGCCTTGCGCATATGCAAGGTCACGAACGCATTGCCGCGCTTGGCGATTGCGCCGTCGGTATCCTGATCGGCGACACGCTGAATCAAGTCGGCCACGGACACACGACTGAGCTCGTCGCGATAGGCACGTTCAGCACGCAGCATCGCGGCGTTGATCTCACATACCCGTGACGGCTTGCAGCGCGGTTGGAGGGGCCCGCGCTGACGAATCTCGGTGCAACGAAAGGCCGGTTCCTTGCCCTCTACGGCCAGCACGATGTCGAGTAGCGAAATCTTCGCCGGCGGTCTGGCGGCGCGGTAGCCACCGCGTGGACCAGGCAACGCCTCGAGAATACCGGCGGCCGACAAGGCCTGTAGGTGCTTGAGCAGATAGCTAGGCGACACCCCGTGAAACTCCGCCAGCGAAGCGGCCGAAAGCAGGCCGCCCTCCGGCAGCGAAGCCAACACGACCACGCAGTGAACGGCTTGTTCGACGCCGTCTCCGAGTTTCATGCGCTCAGCATATCGTGGATAAACTTTATCCGCAATCCATTCCGTGCCTTTTCTGAGGGCGAGAAGTCACGAGTTGCCTCGAGCTTGGCCCTCCTTTTTGGGTAGCGGCTCACGCTTTCGCGCGCTCACACTCGTCGATTGAACCAAGCCGATGAACCAATCGTAGATGCGCACCAACGATTCGCGCAGGCGTTGCTTCATACGTCGCGCGTCAGCTCCAGTGCGACGGGCGACGTTTTCGACCCGAGCTGCGGCGCTGGCCGCGACAGCCGCGCTGAGCCAGCATCCGAAGCATGCGAGCGAAAGCGCAAAAGCTCGCGCCGCGCGAAAGAGACCATGCCACGGAGCATAAGACTCGTGATTCGCTGTGCCTCCGATTTGTTCGCGCTGACGTTCGCGTGGGCGCTGGTTCAAGGTTGCGGCTACGTCCGCATTGCCAAAACGCCGATGGCATCGCTCAACGTCATCTCGAGGGAGCCCTGCCATGCCGAGGGAGCCATTGTTTTGCTGCCCGGCTTTGGCGATCGCGCGAGCATCTTCGAAGAGCGCGGCTTCGTCGCAGCGCTCCGGAAGGTCGCTCCTGGCTACGACGTCTTCGCGGCGGACGCGCACTTTGGTTACTATCGCAAGGGCACAGTGGTCGAGCGCCTGGAGCACGACGTCATCGGACCGTTGCGCGCACGCGGCTACACCAAGCTGTGGCTGGCTGGGACTTCGATGGGTGGCCACGGTGCGGTAGGCTACGCCCGAGAACATCCCGAGAGCGTCGAAGGCCTATTGTTGTTCGCTCCTTACATGGGTCCGGAGAGCGTGCTGAATGAGGTGCGCAGCGCCGGTGGCTTGTGTGAATATCGAACTGCCAGCGTGACACCGGATGACGCACAAAGCTTCGCGCGCATGAACTTGCAGTGGCTCAAGCAAGAAGCTTGCGACCGCAAACGCATCGCGCTGTGGCTGGCAGTCGGCACCGAAGATCATCTGCTCGCTGCGGACCGTGTGCTCGGCGACGCGCTCGGCGCTGAACACGTGCTCATTCTGCCAGGAGGGCATGGCTGGAAAGTCTGGACACCTGCCGCGACATTGCTCGCGCGCCGCGCCCTGGCTGCGAAGACCGAAACCTCTTCACGATGATCAAGACCAAGCGCTGGTGTGATCCGCTCGAGGCTGACGATGGCTTCCGCGTGCTCGTCGCACGCTATCGACCGCGCGGCGTAAGTTCGGCCGAAGAGACCTGGTCCGCTTTTCTTCCAAAGCTCGGACCAAGCACAGCGTTGCACGCTGCTTACTACGGCAAAGCAGGCGCGCCCATTTCGTGGGCGGAGTATGCCCAGCGCTATCTCGCGGAGATGCGCGAGCAAAGCTTCTTCATTCGCGGGCTCGCCGAGCACGTTCGGGCAGGCAAAACACTTACCTTGCTGTGTTCGTCTGCCTGCACCGATCCGCAGTTCTGTCATCGCAGCCTGCTACGCGGCTTGATCGAGGCCGAACTATCCGCCCAGCCGCCGCCTCCGCAACCAGCACGCGTGGTACGACGCAAAAGCTAGAGCAACGCACGCGTGCTCGAAAGTGCGAACGAGGCGAGCTCACGCTCAACCAGACGGATTGGACGGCTCGGGAATTTCTACACGTTCTAGCAATCGCGCGTCGTCAACTTGCCCCGGCTTGTTGAGCTGGCGCGAAACTGGCCAAGACACGAGTGCTTCAGCGCGAAGCGGCCGAAGTAAGGTCTTCAACTCCCGCCCTTCGTCACCTTCACCCTCGAGCCAACGGACGTAGTCTGCTTGCTCTAGGATCACAGGCATTCGGTCGTGCACGGGAGCTATCAAAGCATTGGGCTCCGTGGTGATGATCGCGCACGAGCGCAGCCAGTCGCCTGTCGTTGGGTCTCGCCAATTTTCCCAGATTCCCGCCAACATCATGGGCTCGCGCGTGACCAAGGCATATGCGTAGGGCTGCTTGTCCTTGCTCCACTCGTAGAAGCCGTCGACCGGAATGAGGCAGCGACGCTTGGCAAAGGCGCTCCGAAAGCTCGCTTGTCGGTCGATCGACTCGGCACGCGCGTTGATAAGCTTCCAGCCGATCTTACGATCTTTTGCAAAGCTCGGGATGAGACCCCAATGAAGGCCACTCAACACGCGCTCGCCCTTTCGCGCGTCGAAACGCAGCGCGAGGATCGGCGTTCCCGGTGCAACGTTGTAGCTCGCTGGCGGGAGCGACTGATCGTCGATGATCAGCTCGCGGATCCTCACGACTTCGTCATGAGAACGATGGCGAAAGAAGCGGCCACACATGCCATGCATCCTCGCCCGTAACGCATGCCTCGGCAACGAACCTGAGCGCAATATCCGAGGAAAACGCACAGTTCGCCTTTCAACCGCGTGTGGCGCGTGGCCACATGAGGGTCGAATAGCTGGACTTGCCTTGGGCGGGCGCATGGCCCTACGAAAGGCCGAACCGGCATGATCCATTCAGCTCTCTACTTGCCCTCGTTCAAACCCATTTGTATCGGCGTAGCGGTCACCTACGTTTTTCTCGGAGGGTCGATGGTGGCGCGCGGCGCGCGCTCCAGCATGGAGCAGTTCGGTGTTCCAGAATCCGTCCTCGCCGCGCCTCACTTCCAAGATTTCTTTCAGTTTCTGTTCGTGCACATGATGGTCATCGGCCTGCTAATAGGCCTGCTTGGTGGCTTGATCGACGAGGGCGCTAAGCAACGCCTCGCGGCACGCGCTCTGTTTGGGGTCGAAACGCTCTATACCTACCTCGACGTGCGCACCTCCGATTCGCCGCTAGGCAACGGCCTATACCAAGGCGCTGGTTCGCTCATGCCCGTGCTCATCGATCTGCTCGTGCTGTCGTGCTTTGGTTATCTGAGTGTTCGCCCGCTGCGGTTCGCGCACCATGAAGGCTCGCTGAACAGGCCGGACGGACGGCACCCTCGTGCGCGGCGCCACCTGTTTGCCATGGGCTGGCTGCGCCATAGACTCTCGCCTTCACGAAAGGCTCACTCCGTGTCGAAGATCGCCGCTCGCCTCGCTGCGCTGAACATCGTGCTGCCGCAGCCGATGCAGCTTCCGCCCGGTCTCAAGCTTCCGTTCCCGTGGGTGAAAGTCGTGGGCAACAGGGCGTTGATCTCCGGTCACGGGCCGACCCATGCCGACGGATCGATTGCGCTGCCGGTGGGCAAGGTCGGCCGCGACGTTTCAGAGCAGCAGGCTTACCAAGCAGCGCGCCTGACGGGGTTGTCGATCCTCGGCAGTCTGCAGCGTGAGCTCGGTGACCTCGATCGCATCGCGACCTGGGTGCGCATCTTCGGCATGGTCAACTCTGCGCCAGGTTTCAATCGACAGCCTGCAGTCATCAACGGCTTCACCGAGCTCATCATCGACGTTTTTGGCCCCGACATCGGATCACATACCCGGAGCGCGGTCGGTCTCGCTGAACTTCCCCTAGATACCCCAGTGGAGATCGAAGGCGAAGTGCTCCTGCGCTGATGCGCACGCGCGGCTGTACTGACTCTTCGTCCGGGGCAGCACACAGCCGTGATCAACAGCCAGCCTCGTCTGCACCATCGGTACAGTCCTCGAACCCGTCACAGACTTCTTCGCTGCTGATCACCGTCCCGCCGCTGTCACAGCTGAAGTTCTCCTCTTCATCCTCGTCGTCGACCGCGAGGCCGGGACACTTGGTCTTGAGCACAGCACACGAGGAGGGAGTCGATGGCTCCGTTACTTTGCCAGCATCGGCGCAGCTCGTGCCTTCGATGAACGACTCTTGGAGGTTGATCGTGTCGCGATAGCAGTCTTCGATCTCGCCCACGGTGGCGGTGCAGTCGTCGAGTTCGCTGCTCATCGCCATCTCACAATCGAAGTCTTCCGGCTCGTCTTCGGTCTCGCCAATGAACATCAGGCATTGCGGAATCAAGGCTTCGCACTCGTCCTTGGTTCCGCTCTGCAGCGCAGCGGAAGCTTCGCAGAACTGTTCGTCGCTGGGTTGAAAGCCATTGATCAGATCTTGGAGCCACATGCACAGCTCTTTGGCATCGTCATCGGGCAGGTCCTGCGCGACGTCTCCCTTTGGCAGTCCTGAGCTGCCCCCGCTGCCATCGCCATCTCCTCCACAAGCGGCCATCACGAAAAACAGCGTCGCAAGCGAAACTCCTGACCGTCCTACCCTTTTGAAGCTTTTCATTTTCCCCCCAGCACGCTCGAGCTGCGCCACGAGAGTATCGCTCCTTGTCAAAGGGAGAAAGCTTTCAGAGGCCTCCGACGAATTGGCCGAGATACGTGGCCGCGTGCCATTGCCGACAATGCAGCTATATCGGCCGCGAATGACGTACAAACTGGTGATCTTCGACTTCGACGGCACGCTCGCCGACAGCGAACAATGGCTACGCGGTGTGATCAATCAGGTCGCCAAGCGCTTTCGCTTCCGCAGCGTGACCGAGGCTGAGTTTCAAATGCTGCGCGGCAAAGATACGCGCACGATCCTCGCGCATATGGGCGTGGCGACCTGGAAGCTCCCCTTTCTCGCTCATCACATGCGCCGCCTGGTTGCTCGCGACGCGCATCAGATCTCGACGTTTCCGGGCGTTTACGAGCTGCTCACGGAACTCGAGCGTCGCGGCATCGTGATTGCCGTCGTGAGCTCGAACTCGGAGGCCAACGTCCGGGCAATCCTCGGTCCCGAGAGCGCAGCACGCATTCGTTTCTACGAGTGCGGAGCCGGCTTGTTCGGCAAGCGTAAGAAGTTTCGCACCGTGTTGAGACGTAGCGGCATTCGGCCTGGCGACGCCATGGCGATCGGCGATGAGATCCGTGACGTCGAGGCCGCGGTGGCTGAGGGCATCGCCGCAGGGGCCGTCAGCTGGGGCTATGCAACGCCGGAGATCTTGCGTGAGCAACAGCCCAGCGCGATGTTTGAGAGCATCGCCCAGATGCAGCGCGTACTCACCTCGGTTTAGCCGCTCTCGTAGGCTGCAGCGCATCACACCCGCCGCATCCTCTTGGCGCGGCCCGGAGCTGAAGCCCGTGATGCTGCATGTCACGAACGGTAGTGCGCACTTCGCATGGTTCTGTACGTTATCGCGCCAACACTCCAAATCATCGCGTCCTAAAACGGTGTAGGTTGCGTGTACGATGCTTCAAGTCGATGTAGCCAACCGTATCTGTCGGCCTACCTGTGAGCGCTTCTTCGCCTCCCTCGAGCGCGAGCTCGGCGACGCCGCTCGGTATGACCAAACGACGCTGCGCCTCTGCCGAGCGTTGTTCACGCGTGCCGACGAGATCGGTGCCACCTACCACGAGCTGTTTTCGAGTACGGCCATGGCGTTGCTCGAGGTCGCATACAAGACGGGCCACGCAGCCGAAGACATCCTCGCGATGATCGGCCCGAAGTTGGAAGAGGTAGCGGCGCAGCACGCGAGCGATGTGCAGGCCTCGACCTCGACAGAGGCAAGTCAGTTCGGACGAAGCGGCAGTCGCAACGACCCGCGTGTGCTGACGCTGCTGCGCGCGCTATTCGGCGACGGCAAAGCGCGCGGGCCGAGCGAGTTCGAGGTCCTGCATGCCGCGGCCAACGCCTTGCTGCTCGTGGTGCGCGACACGGCGATGTCGGCAGATGCGACGAACGAAGCCATACGGAGACTTGCGAACGCTAGTTACGCCAGCTGACGCCGGTGGCTACTTGCGAGCGATCATCGATGCGTCGCGTGCATCCAAGGCGCACGCGCAGCTTCGACGACCGTGGCCGAGCGTGGCTCAGTGCTGAGAGCCGAGTTGCTCGTCATGGCGGTGCCCGTCTAACGTAGCGCGCGCATGAACCACTCTCTGCTTTTATCCAGCCTCGCGTTGTTGTCTGTCGCAGCCTGTGCTCATCCAGAAGGCAGCACACAGACAAGAACGCCTAAATCCTCGACGCCAGCGCCAGCCGTTGGTTCGGTCAACTTTCCGGTTTCCTGTGATGCTGACGTTCAAGACGACTTCAGCCATGCGGTCGCGCTCCTTCATCACATGACCTACCCTCAGGCGCGCGAGGAGTTTCAAGCCATCGCAAAGCAAGATCCGCATTGCGCGATGGCGCAGTGGGGCATCGCCATGACGCTCTTTCAGCCCTTGTGGCCGACCCGCCCTAGCGCCGCCGACTTGGCCAACGGCTTCGAGGTCACGCAGAAGGCTTTGCAGCTCGCACCCACAGATGCCCGTGAAAGAGGCTTCATCGAAGCCGTCGCTGCCTTCTTTCACGAACCGGCCGGCACCGACTATTGGAAACGCATCGATGCTTGGAAAGCACGAGCCGAGGCGCTTCAGGCCGCACTGCCACAAGACCCGGAAGTCAACGCGTTCTACGCCTTGGCACTCTTGGCCTCGGCGCGGCCAGGGCCTTCGGTGCAAGAACACTCGGCAGCGGCAGTGAAGTTGCTGTTACCGATCTATCAGGACAATCCAAATCATCCGGGCGCCATGCACTACATCATTCACGCCAATGACGTGCCGGGGCGTGAGCATGAAAACGTGGAGGTCCTGCAACGCTACGAACAACTGGCGCCAGACAATCCGCACGCACTGCACATGCCGACCCATATCTACACGCGGCTCGGCAATTGGGATGGCGTAGTTCGCGGCAACCTGCGCGCCGCCAACGCCGCCTTGAAGTATCCCGCTGGCGAACACGGCGAGTTGGTCTGGGACGAGTTTGCACACGCTATCGAATACCTCGTGTACGCGTACCTGCAGCAAGGTGCAGACGAGCGTGCCGCCGAGCAAATCGCCCGTCTCTTCGCCACCTCGAACATCGAACCCAGCGCGAAGACCGCATTCCACCTGGCCTCCACACGCGCACGCTACACCCTCGAACGCAGTGCCTTCAGTGAAGCGGCTGCGCTCGTGCCGCGTGAGCCAGCCTTGGTGGACTGGGACCGCTCGCCATGGCCCGAAGCGATCTCCTGGTTTGCGCATGGCTATGGCGCACTGCGCACGGGCGATCGCGTCGAACCTGTGCGTGCAGTCGCGCGGCTCGGCGAGCTCGAGCAACATGCTTCTGC
>WUUC01225191.1_pt1 | contig 11174 bp, 11 predicted proteins | sample 6278441 | NCBI WGS metagenome assembly WUUC01 (sample SAMN13675441, study PRJNA597444) | soil metagenome | isolation source: soil | place: USA: Washington | collected 2017-10 | reverse complement strand
CCAACCGGCGCGGCTTCTTCGCCCTGGGCGAGCACGAGCTCCTCGTCGCCGCGCGGACCCGATCCTCGGTCGCACTGCTGTTCATCGACGTCGACGGCTTGAAGCGAGTGAACGACGAGCTCGGCCACGTCGCCGGCGATCAGCTGCTCACCGAAGCCGCGGACGTGATCCGGGAGACCATCCGCGCGTCCGACATCGCCGGCCGGCTTGGCGGCGACGAGTTCTGCGTGCTCCTGATGGGCGATCCCGAACTGGACCCGGATCGGGTGATGGAGCGGATGCGCGACTGTCTCGCTTCCCACAACGCCCGCCCCGACCGAACCTTCCAGCTCTCGGTCTCGATGGGGATCGCCTCGCTGCCTCCGGGCCGATCGGTCACCCTCGAGGAGCTGATCGACGCGGCGGACGAGCGGATGTACGAGGACAAGCGCGCGAAACAACAAGAGACACAACCCGTCTGGTCCATCTGAACGCGGTCAATGGCCGACCAGGAGAGGGCCCTCGGGTTCTCGATCCGCATCGCCGGGCAGATCGCCTGCCTGATCAGTCCACGGCTGCGATTCCTGGGCTGCGATTCCTGCCCGAGCTACTGGACGCGAGTCATGCTCGACGCCCGAGAGCCCAAGCCGCGATCCGAGCACTCAGCCACCTGCCGATCGCAAGGAAGCAGCGGCCCTGAGATCGGCGGCTGATCGGCGCGCTCCGAACGACGTGCACATAGCCCGCCGCCTGTATGAGGCGGAGCAACGCTGCCACCCGAGGCAGTTTCGGGTTCACGTAGAGAGCACGCTGGATGATCGAGGATTTCGTGATCGTCCGATCGGGGTGGTCCCTGTTGAAGAACTCATATCCGGGCAGCTCCACGAACTTCCCGTAGAGGGATAGCTCAGCGAGAAGCACATGATCACAGGCGGCGTTGCTCCTCATCAGCCCGGTACGAGCAAGGACGCTGGAGCGGATGACCCCGAACATCGAGGTGGCCCAGAACGGATGTCGCATCAGTGTGGAGAATCGGACGGCGGGATCCAGGGATGTCATGTCCGGGCCGGGGTCTCTCTCCCCCGTGACCCGGCCGTCTTGGTCGATCGTTGCTACCCGTGGATAGACGATCACGGCGCCGGGGTCACCGTCGAGCACCTCGACACACCTACTCAGGAGATCGGGTCCGCAGATGTCGTCGTACGCCGCCCATTTGAAGAACTCCCCCGAGGACAGACGGAATGCCTGGTTGAAGTTGGCCGCGACGCCAACGTTGACTCGGTTCCGGACGTATCGGACCCGGTGGTCCCTGGCGATGAACTCGAGGCAGATGGCTTCGGTTCCGTCGTTCGACGCGTTGTCCGAGATGATCAGCTCGAAGTCCTCGAACCGCTGGCTCAGGAGCGACTCCAGCGCAGCGGGGAGATAGCGTTCGCTGTTATAGACGGTCAGCCCGATACTCACCCGTGCCACGGCACTATCCCTGGTTCCCCGCGGGACGATGACGCCGCAGGCCGTCTCGGAGCCGCGGCCTGTCGCTCCGAGACACCCGTTTCGTGGTCGGATGCTCGTTGGCCGCGCTCGTGAATTGCCCCCACCAGACGAACAACTCGAGGCATCCGGCCACGGCCATCCCCCACGCAACTCCGCGAGCATCAGCCAATGACGCTCCGGTGACTCCTGCGAGGAGGGTAAAAACGGCCACGATGCTCCTCGCCTTGAGACTCCGTCGCGCGGCTGCCATGGCTCGCAGTCCAACCATCGCGCCGAGCGACCCGGCGTAGGCGGTCACGGCGATCGTCAGAGGAAAGAGCACGGCTCGCGCGCCTCCCCAGTTCTCGCCGACGAGTTCCATCCCCAACCTCGCCGGCAGGAGGAGCGCAACCGTGCCCCATGCGGCGACGATGGCCGCCAGGCCGATAGAGAGCAGGGCGCTCGCGCGGCGGAAGAGGCCGGGTGACGTGGCGAGGAAGCGCACGGTCTCCGGGACGGCTACCAGCCCGGCGGCCATGAACACAACATTCAGCGGGCCAAGCAGTAGCTGACCGGCCCGGAGGGCGGCGGCCTGCGTGAGGCCGGCGATGCCTCCCAGGAGGTAGACCGTAAGCTGCGACGTACCGCTCGAGACGGCGAACTCCCCCAGGAATCGTGGAGCGAGGGCACGCTGCTCCTTGAGCCAGCTCACGGTGTGACTGGGGGATGGGAGGACCCTCGACTGGAAGATCCCAGCGACCGCGGCGATGGATCCTGCGCCACCCCATGCGAGGATCAGCGATCCCACCGTGGCGCGCTCTGTGATGATCAGCAGCGCAAGGGACGGAACCAAGACGATGGCCCACATGAGGTCGTTGGCGAATGCACGGCGCTCCTTGCGCCCGGCGAAGAACGCGAATCGCCAAGCGTCCTGCAGAAGGAGGCCGGGCATGGTGACCCCGAGCATCAAGAACGCCGCCCGAAGCGACCCGTCCAGCAACGATCCAGCCGCCAGGCAGACCGCGGCGACCATACTTCCCATCGCAAGGACAAGGCCCGTCGCCGATCGAACCCCGCGTCGCCAACCGGTGTCATCGACAGCGCTATACCCAACCGAAAGAGGTTCCGAAGCGAGCGCCCGTGACGCGCCCAGCGCCAAGGCGTACGTGACGAAGGCGATACTGAAGGCGCCGAAGTCACCGGGAGGAAGCGTTCGGGCAACCAGTAGACCGACGATGAAGTTCGTCGAACTGGAGAGTATCTGATCCCCGAGTCCCCAACCGAGGCGGCGCGTCACGCGCCCCAGAGTCCCCGGTTCACTCTTCTCGGATCCTTGCTTCTTCGGGGGCATGGGTGAAGGAAGCGACACACCGGTCACAGGGTCGTGCGACTCACTCAGCGGGGCGTCCGACATCGATTCGCCTACATTCCCCGGCTGGCTCGAGCTCGGATCCAGCTCTCCTTCGCCTCACAACGATGTCGGGGCGACGTCCGGGGCGGCGGAGCTGGCTGCGCTCATCCGAAGATCAGCCGGCGACCGTGAGCTGGGGAATGGCGATCACGAACCGGCCGTCCCACTCTCTTATGAACGACAACTGAGACATGATCTCGGTCTTGAGGTTCCAGGGCATGATCATGACGTAGTGCGGTTTCGTCTCCCTGATCCGATCCGGATGGAGGATCGGGATATGAGTACCGGGGAGGAACCTCCCTTGCTTGTGGGGATTCCGATCCACCACGTAATCGATGAAATCGGTCCTGATGCCGCAGTAGTTGAGGAGGGTATTGCCTTTTCCGGGAGCACCGTAGCCCACGATCGACTTGCCTTCGCGTTTCGCTCGTACGACGAACTCCAGAAGATCCCGCTTGTTTCCCTTCACCCGTTCGGCGAACGACAGGTAATAGTCGATCGTTCCGAGCCCCGCAGCTTCCTCCCTTGCCCGGAGCCCACGAACATGCTCGGTGACGGGGCGGGTGTGGTCACCCGTGTGCCGGGCGTAGATCCTCAACGAGCCGCCATGCGTCGGCAGCTCCTCGACGTCGAAGATAGTGAGTTGGTGGGCCTCGAGCAGCTTCGTCGCGGATAGAAGAGAGAAGTACGAGAAGTGCTCGTGGTAGATCGTGTCGAACTGATTCTCGTCGACGAGCCGCATGAGGTGCGGGAACTCCAGAGTGATGACGCCGGATGGGCCAAGGGCCATCGTCAAACCCTGCACGAACCCATGCAGATCCGGCACCTGCGCGAGTACGTTGTTCCCGATAAGGAGATCCGCCGTCGTCCCGCTCGCGGCGAGTTGCTGCGCCGTCTCCACTCCGAAGAAGGCGACCTCCGTCGGGATACCGCGACTGATGGCCTCAGCAGCCACATTGGCCGCCGGCTCGATACCCAAGACCGGGATGTCGTGAGCGCGGAAGTACTGCAGCAAGTACCCGTCGTTGCTCCCGACCTCGATCACGCGGCTCCCCCGGTCGAGACCGAGGCGTTCGATGACCATCTCGACGTAGGATGCCGCATGTCGCAACCAGCTGTCGGAATAGGAAGAGAAGTAGAGGTAGTCGCCGAAGATCTCAGCCGGACTCACGTACTCGTCCAATTGCGCCAGGAAGCAGGTCTCGCAGATCCGAACGTGGAGAGGATAGAAGGGCTCCATCCGATCGAGGTCTTGCGGAAGCAGATACGTTTCACACAGTGGCGACATCCCCAGATCGACCAACGTGAAGCGGAGCGCATCGCCGCATGACCGGCAAGAGGTTCCATGTACGTGATCGACGGATGATCGCATGTCGTTCGTCGAATCGAGCACGTCCGCTACGTCCGCGCTTCCTCGGCGTCAGCGATCGTTCGGCGTAGCTCGGCATCGAGGTGTCCCGTTGACATCAGCTGATTGATCCGCTGCAAGCGGACGAAACGGGCCTGGAATGCTTCACGTGTGAGACCGTTCCTTCGAAAGGCCTGGAGAAGGTGCTCGACTCCGTCAGGAACCGTCCACCCAGGAGTGAATTCCGGGAAGATCGTCGCGAGCTTGGCGAAGTCCACTCGGTACGAGCGAAGATCCGGTCCTCCTCCGGCCGCGTACACGACCCGGCTGTTCGGGACGGCCTCCTCGACGAAGCCCGCGACCTCCTTGATGCGATAGTTCTCATCAGTGCTTCCAACGTTGATCGCCTGATCGTGAACGAGCTCGCGAGGGGCCTCGAGGACCGCGATGAAGATCCGCGCAACGTCCTCAACATGCACGAGCGGCCTCCACGGCGTTCCGTCGCTCATGATCAGGATCTCGCCAGTGAGGTACGCGATGCCAACCAGGTTGTTGACCACGAGATCGGTGCGGAGCTGGGGGGAGACACCGTAGACCGTCGCGTTCCTCAGGAACGTCGGGCTGAAGGAGTCGTTGGCCAACACCGAGACATCGTGTTCGACCATCATCTTCGACTTCCCGTAGGCCGTCACGGGATGGAGGGGGGCATCCTCGTCGAGGAATGCGTCGCTCCCGGCCGCGCCATACAGACTGCAGGATGATGCGAACAGGAACCGACTCACACCGGCCTCCCGAGCCAGTCGTGCCAGACGGACCGAAGCTTCATGATTGATCGCGTACGTCCATGCGGGATTCAGGCTTCCCACAGGGTCGTCGGAGATGCCTGCGAGGTGGACGACCGCATCGACGTCTTCGAGATCTCGGGGGCTGACATCGCGGATGTCAGTTCCTCGTGATGGGACCTGCGCAGCCGGCCTCCCGAACGAGCACCCCTCGAACAGATAGTTGTCGAGACCGATCACCTCGTGACCCCCCGACTGGATCATAGGAGCCAACACGCTGCCGATGTAGCCTGCGTGACCCGTGACGAGCACTCTCATCGAAAGTTCCCTTTCCCCCACGGCTCGTCATCATCCGCTGCCTCGATCCCGCGGGCGGCACCCACTCCATCCAGGGGTCGTGCGACGGCCTCTTCAGCCCTGGCGGAATCTTCCTGGGAACGAGAGAGGTCCCGCAGCCAGCGGGTCGTCCTTCTCAGCCCTTCATCGAGCGGAACCCGAGCCTGCCACTTCAGCAACGAGAGGGCCCGGTCAACGTCCGCTCGAGGAGATCGCTCGAACGCCCGATCCGGAACGGCCCCGAACCGTGGCTCGATGGACGGGTCGATCAGGGACGTCAGCTTCCCGACCACCGTTCGCACGGAGACGAGCACGCCCGTGCCGATGTCGATCGTCTCGCCCTCGACTGCATCAGCGGCTGCGGCCGCGACGAACGCGTCGCTGACGTCGTCCACGTACACCCAGTCCACCAGCCTGTTGCCACTGCTCAATCGGGGCGCCTCCCCGCGAAGGAGGGAGAGACCCACGTAGGGGATGAGCTTCGCGTGATCGCGCTGCTCTGGTCCGTAGACCATGAAGAGACGGAGGACGACAACCGGAAGGTCGTAGAGGGCGTGGAACATCCGCGCATACTCGCCCCCGGCGGATTTTGCGGCTGCATAAGGGGAGTTGGGGATCGCTCCGACCGGGTCGGTCGCTTCCTCCATCGTCCCGGCAAACACGAATCGGTCGCATCCGATCTCTGAGGCAGCGACAAGGAGGTGGACGGTACTCAACAGGTTGTTCTTCAAGGTTGGAAGGACCCACTCGAGAGCTTGGTTCCCTCCCACCTGGCTGGCGAGATGGAACACCAGGTCCGGTCTCACCTGATTCATGACGGCGTGCGTTTCGTGCGGGTCTCCGAGGTCCGCTGTCCACCACCGGGCGACCCCCGCATGACCGCTGCCGGCTCTGGAAACGCCGTGAACCTCCACGCCCAACTCGCGCAGCCGGCGACACAGGTGCATCCCGATGAACCCAGAGGCGCCCGTGACGAGAGCCGATCGGCCGGTGAGGAGGGATCGTGCATCGTTCACTCGACGTCAACCTCTGGTCGGCTCAGTTCATCCGCATCGCCGAAAGCTCTTCGCCTGTCCGGCAACCCCTCGAGCAACCCGTGTCGTAGGAGCCGATCTGCTGCCCTCCTCAGTAGCGGGAACGCGAGGCCCGACACCTCGGCGATGTCCAACAGACTGTGGCTCGCGTCAGAGAGGTTCAGGACCCAGAGGATGGCGAGCTGCTCCACCTCAAGATCTTTGCCGCCCACAGACGGATAGAGCCCTCGCCTCCCCAGCTGGGGCTCGCCCCTTGGATTCGTGTTCGCGTATGTCTCGTTCCCTTCGAGCAGATCGACGATGGACAGCGCTACAGAGAGGGATTCCCCGAGCGCTTGGGGAGTGACAAGCTCGAGGTCGTCGGCCGAGGTGTGGTACTCGCGGTATCTCCCATGAGCAGTGCGTGAGATGCTCCCGACGGGGAGGTTGAAACCCGGTGAGCAATACTGGCGCTCGTCGTACCCATACGGTGAGAAATTCACGACCTCGTGATCGAAGCCAGAGTGATGGAGGACCTGACCCGCGGCTCGATCGATCTCGGCATCGCCCCGTCGGCTCCGCTTGTAGGTGAATGGTCCCCTATCGCCCAGACAGGAGACCGTCAAGCCATGCTTGATCGCGTCCGTCTTCTGCTGGTTGAGAGCCAGCCACGTGATCGACCCGATCGTTCCGGGGATGAACAGGAACCGATACGAGAATCTGCGATCCCTTCTTCTGGCGAGGTACCCGGCGAGCCAAGTCGCGACCGCGATCCCCGATAGGTTGTCATTCGCGAGGGATGGATGGCAGATGTGGGTGGAGATCAGCACCTCATCTTCGATCTTCCCCTCCAGCAGATACTCACCAAGGGTTAGGTGGCCGTCCTTCATGCTCGTATCGACACACACCTCGTAGGTTCCCTCGTCGAGCAGCCTCAGTTCCCTGTCCGCAAGGCAGAACCCCCACATCTCCTCGTAGTACGAAGTGCGGTAGGGGATCCAGTCCGGGCGCTCGGGGAGCGTGAACAGGTGTTGCCTGAGCTCGGTGAGGGGCATGGTTCCTCTGAATGGCACGCTGTAACTCACGAGGTGGAGGTTCGACGCTTGGAAATCGACAACTCGCCGCCCTGAGGCATCCTTGATGTACGCGTCCTGCACGTTCCATTCTTTCGGCACGGTCCAGTCGAGCACCGGAGTTCCGGACGGCACTTCGTGCAGCTCGAGCGGTATCCACTGTCGGATCCGGTGAAGCGTCTCGCGGTTGCCATCTCCGGTGATGCTCCGGCAGACGGGAAAGAGGCCACGCATGAAATCGTGCATCTCCGATCCCGTTTCCTCGAGCACCCTCGGATCCCGGCTCCCCGGCCCCCTCCTTCGACCGTTCACAGCACCTCGAAGTCCGGATACGCTCGATCTCGTTCCGAGATCACCTTGACCTCGTTCGGCCATTCGATCCCGAGTGCGGGGTCATCCCAGCGGACACCCCCTGCGTATTCAGGCTGGTGGTATTCCGACATGCTGTAGGTAACCTCGGTGCTGTCCTCGAGCGTCAGGAAGCCGTGGGCGAATCCTTTGGGGACGTAGAGCATCATCCGATTGTCCGCCGTCAGTGTCGCCTCCGCGTGTCGAAGGAACGTGGGGGAGTCCGGTCGAAGATCGACGATGACATCGTGGATACCTCCTCTCGTACACCGGATGAGCTTGTCTTCTTCGTAAGGTGCCTTCTGGAAGTGCATACCCCGAAGAGTCCCCCTTGCCCGACTGAAGGAGATGCTCGATTGCACGAACTCCGTGGAGAGCGCATTGTCGGCGAACTCTCGGCGACACCAGACGCGAGCGAAGAAGCCCCGTTCGTCAGCCAACAACTCCGGTTCGATCAGGAACGCCCCGAACAGATCTGTCTCCGAAAAGATCACGGGAGCTCGGCCCGCGCCATCATGCCAGAACCAACTTCCTGCAATAGAAGGCCTCGGCGAGACCGGACGGCGACCTGCTTTCCATCCCTCGGAGGCGGAGTATGGACAAGAACACGTCCTCGGAGAACCAGTGCTTGCTCCGTTGACTCTCGAAGGCGACGAGGATGGAATCGACCTTCAGGCGAGAAGTCTCTTCGTCCAGATGAACGAAGACGCTCGGGCGCCCGAGGTCGCCATCGTATTTCGGGACCTCGTACTCGAGGATCAGGTTGTCGCGGAATGTGTTCCAGGTGAGCTCGCTCACCACACGGTGATCCTGATGGAGATCGTTCCCGTTGTGGGTGAACACGAGATCTGGCGACACGTCGGCGCCCAAGGCATCGAACCGCTCCTTGAGCTCCTTCCCCCCGTATGGGAAGTAGCTCATCCTGAAATCCTCGATGCTCACGCGAGCAGCCTTCGCTCGCCTGAGGAAGGCCTCGGCGCCCCGATCGGCCTCGGTGGATCGCTGTCCGGGGGCACTCAACACCACCCAGTCCACCGAGATGCGCCCGACCCCCATCTGTAGCAACTTCAATATCGTGCCGCCACAACCGATCTCGATGTCGTCCGCGTGTGCTCCCAGACATAGGATGTGGGAGAGGGACCCCGTGGCGGTCTCCGGCCAAAGGACGAACATTCAGCCGGTGACGTCGGCTGTCGGGGTCTCCGCAGTCGGATCGTGGGGCCAGACCCGCCAGGGCGGAGACTCGGATCCGTACATCGCTTCGAGGTTCTGTCGGTCCTTGAAAGTGTCCATGGCGGCCCAGAACCCATCGTACTTGTACGCGAGTAACTGGCGCTCCGCGATCAGTCGTCGGAATGGCTCCGCCACGAGGTCTTCTCCCTCCCCGAGGTAACGGAAGATCTCGTCTCGGAACACGAAGAACCCTCCATTGATCCAGACCTCCGAATCCCGTATGGGCGCAACAGACGACACCAGGCCGTCTTCAGCCACCTGGACGACATGGAACGTCTGGGAAGTCTTCACGCACAGGAAGGTAGCGATCTTGTCCTGCGTTCGGAAGAAGTCGACGTAATCGGGCAAGGCAAGGTCCGTCAGTCCATCACTGTAGTTCGCCAGGAAGACGTGCTCACCGTCGAGGTATCGCTCCACAGCCTTGAGGCGCTCGCCGATCGTTGCGGAGATGCCCGTGTCCACGAAGGTGATGTTCCATCCCTGGATGTTCCGATGGTTGACGTGATGGAAGTATTCGCGTATGGACTCGCCCTTGTACCCGAGGCACAGGATGAAGTCCTTGTGTCCGAAGTGTGCGTAATACTTCATCACGTGCCAAAGGACCGGTCGAGAGCCGATCGTGACCATAGGCTTGGGGATGGTGTCCGAGTAATCGCGCATCCTCAGCCCCAGGCCACCACAGAAGAGGACGACCTTCAGGGATTGGCCTGACACCCCCGAAGGATAGGTCGAGGGTAGAGCTACGGACACGGTTCATTTTGCTTGGCTAAGCTACAGCAGGTTACCTAGCTATATCTGGCTACCTTCGTCGCCAGGTACCCAGGATTCGTGTCAGGCTCGGCACGCTGTGTGTGGCTCGACGCGTCGCGTGGCCTGCCGAAGGGAAAGCCGCGCGAAAGGTTGGAGAGGGAGTTGAAGATCCTTCTGTCGGCCCTCGCCTGCGAGCCCAACAGGGGATCGGAGCCGGAGGTCGGATATCGAGCGCTCCTGGCCGCAGCGAGCCAGCATGAGGTGTGGGTGCTGACCCTTCCTGAATCCATCTCAGCGATAAGTCGTGAACTGAGCGGCGACCCGCGACGTTCCAGGATCCACTTCGAGGGTATCGAGTTCGAGTCGAAGGGCCGGGTCCTCGGCGATCTCACATCCCGGGCCTTCCACTTGGCCTACGATCGATGGCAACGGCATGCGGCCGTTCGAGCAGTGGGGCTCGATCGGAAGCTGGGCTTCGACGTCGTGCATCACGTGACGCTGGCGAGCTACTGGACACGCGCGGGCGCCGTCGCTGTCGAGAAGCCGTTGGTGTGGGGTCCGATCGGTGGCGGCGTAGATCCGCCGATGCGCCTGCTGCCCGAATTGGGGCCGCGAGGGATGCTCGAGGCGGTAGCCAGGATGGTGGGACGACCGGCCGTCGCGATGTTGCCACCCATGAAGAAGACGCAGCGAGCGGCGGCCGTCGTCCTCGCCCAGAACCCCGACACAGGGCGACGGCTTCGAGGAGCCGGAAGGATGAAGCTCCTCTCGAACGCGCATGCGGTCGACCTCAACGGCGTGGGATCTCAAGGTGCCCGCACGTCGGACCTTCTGCTCGTGGGACGTCTGGTTCCATGGAAGGCGCCGATCCTCGGACTCCGGGCCTTGCGCTATGTCGAGCATCCGGAGGTGGTACTCCGCTACTGCGGAGACGGACCGGAACAACCTCGGCTGGAGCGGGCCGCTGAGAAATGGGGTCTTCGCGACCGCGTCCACTTCGAGGGGTGGATACCGAGGCCCAGCCTGCTTCCGCTTCTCGCCCGCGCGGGAGCGCTGATCCACCCGGCCGTCCACGAGGAGGCGGGCCTGTGCATCGCTGAAGCTCTCACGCTCGGCACACCGGTCGTCGTCCTCGACCACGGAGGCCCCTCCCAGCTCGTGGGTCAGTGGCGAGGTACGCGATCCGCGCTCATCACGCCGGGAGGCCCTGACGCCACCGCTCGCAAGATGGCAGCGGCGATCGACCGGTTCCTCTCCGATCCGCCGCCCATTCGGGAAGGCCCCCTTCGCGGGAGAACGTCCTTCGAAGGGGAACTGCTTCGGGCGTACGAGCTAGCTGCCTCAGGGATCGAGGCCAGCGAACAGAATCGCTGATCTGTCTATCCCATGTTCGGCGCATCGCCAGGATCGCGATCACCGAGGGCAGAT
>WUUC01151833.1_pt1 | contig 11174 bp, 9 predicted proteins | sample 6278441 | NCBI WGS metagenome assembly WUUC01 (sample SAMN13675441, study PRJNA597444) | soil metagenome | isolation source: soil | place: USA: Washington | collected 2017-10 | reverse complement strand
CCCGCGAATCACCGTCATCCAGCAGGAACTGTTCAACGAGCATCGCTCGCGGGCGGACAAGTACCGCGAGCTGTTCGTCGGGCGGCCGGGCGTCGGCGCGCTGATCAAGTACGAGCTCGCGATGATGCTGGCAAGCTGGGTGCCGGGGGCGCTTGGCCTGCTGTTGCGCTCGAAGCTCTACCCGCTCGTGCTCGGGTCGGTCGGCGCCAACGTGGCCTTCGGCGTCAACGTGACGCTGCGGCATCCGCACAAGATCCATATCGGCGACAACGTCGTCATCGACGACCTGTGCTGCCTCGACGCCAAGGGAACGGACAACAAGGGCCTGCTGATCGGCAGCGGCGTGTTCGTCGGCCGCAACACCATCCTCAGCTGCAAGAACGGCGACATCATCATCGACGACCGCGCCAACATCGGCTTCAATTGCGAGATCTTCTCGGCCTCGCGGGTGCGGGTCGGCAAGGACATCCTGATGGCCGCCTACACCTACCTCGTCGGCGGCGATCACTTGTACGACAGGACCGACATCCCTGTGCTGCAGCAGGGCCGCACGGCGCGCGGCATCGATGTCGGTGACGGCGTGTGGCTCGGCACGCACGTGGTGGTCACCGACGGGTCGACCATCGGCCGCGATGCCATCATCGGCGCCGGCGCCGTCGTCGTCGGCGCCATTCCCGAGTTCGCGATTGCGACCGGGATTCCGGCGAAAGTGGTGCGCGACCGCCGGGGTCCGGCCGGCGCGACCCCGCGGCCCGAGGCGGGCGGCTGAGGCCAGCGGATGTGCGGGATTGTCGGCATCGTCGAGCGTGACCTGGAGCGGCCGGTCCTGGCGGAGGACCTGGCGCGCATGGTCGCGACGCTCGTGCACCGCGGCCCCGACGAGGAGGGGAGCGTCACGCTGAACGGCGTCGGCCTCGGCATGCGCCGCCTCGCCATCGTCGATCTGTCGGGAGGGCAGCAGCCAATCCTGAACGAATCCGGCGACGTGAAGATTGTCGCCAACGGCGAGATCTACAACTTCCGGGCGCTGCGCGATGAGCTCGAGGCCTGCGGCCACACCTTCCGTTCACGCAACTCCGACATCGAAGTGCTCGTGCACGCCTACGAGCAATGGGGCGTGGCGTTCCTGCCGCGGCTGCGCGGCATGTTCGCCCTCGCCATCTGGGACGGCCGCAGCAAGACCTTGATCGCGGCGCGCGACCGGGCCGGCGAGAAGCCGTTGTACTGGACGCAGACGCCGCGCGGGCTGCTGCTTGCCTCGGAGGTCAAGGCCTTGCTCGTGCGGCCGGAGGTGACGCGCGAGCTCGATCCGGCGGCCCTCGATCAGTTCCTGACCTACGAGTACGTGATGGCGCCGCGGACGATCCTGAAGGGCGTGCACAAGCTGCCGCCGGCGCACTTCCTCCGCTACAAGGAGGGCGAGGCCTCGGTCCACCGCTACTGGGACGCCGCCGACGTGCCGCTGCGCGACTGGACCGACGGCGAGGCGGCGGAGGCCCTGCGGGCGTCGCTGAAACAGGCGGTGGCGAGCCAGCTGATGGCCGACGTGCCGCTTGGCGCCTTCCTGTCCGGCGGTCTCGATTCGAGCACGCTGGTCGCGTGCATGAGTGCCGGCGCGTCACAGCCGGTCAACAGCTTCAGCATCGGCTTCTCCGACGGCACCTACAACGAGCTGCCCTACGCGCGTGAAGTCGCGGCGCTGTTCCAGACGAACCATCGCGAGCGCCAGGTCTCGCCCGATCTGGAGGATCTCTTCGAGCGTCTGGTCGTCCACCTCGATGAGCCGTTTGCCGATGTGTCGATGTTCCCGACGTTCACCCTGTCGGAGCTGGCGCGCGAGCACGTCAAGGTCGCCATTTCCGGCGACGGCGGTGACGAGCTGTTCGGCGGCTACGATGCCTACCAGGCGCAAGCCCTGTCGGCGAAGCTCGGGTGGATGGGGGAGGCGCTGATGCCGGCCCTCGCCGGCGTCGCGGCGGCGCTGCCGCCGACGGAGAAGAAGAAGGGCCTCGTCAACAAGGTGAAGCGCTTCAGCGCCGGTGCGACGACCGCCCCGGCCGACCTTGGCCACTATCGCTGGATGGTGTATCTCAACGCACGCGAGAAGGCGCGCCTCTACGCCCGCGGGCTGCGCGACGGGCTCGTGGCCGACGATGTCTACGCGCCGGTGCGCGAGGCGCTCGGCCGCTTCAGCCAGAACGATGTGCTGAACCGGCAGCTGTATGCGGACTTGAGTCTTTACCTGGCGGACGACATCCTGGTGAAGGTCGATCGCATGAGCATGGCGACCTCGCTCGAAACCCGCGCCCCGTTTCTCGACGGCGACCTGATGGAGCTCGCCTTGTCGATGCCGGGCCACCTGAAGATCCGCAACGGCGCGCGCAAGTGGGTCCTCAAGCAGGCGATGCGCGGCATCCTGCCCGAGCGGATCCTGTCGCGCCGCAAGGAAGGATTCAGCATCCCTATGAAGAACTGGCTGCGCCGGGAACTGCAGCCGCTGATGCGGGCGCTGCTCGCGCCCGACCGGATGGCGCGCCGCGGCCTCTTCGTTCCGTCGGTGGTGACGGCGCTGATGGATGCGCACACCACCGGCCGCGAGAACCACGCGCACACGCTCTTCCCGCTGATGGTGTTCGAGCGCTGGTGCGACGCGCACCTGCGGTGATCGCCGGCGCCGGCACCGATCGCCGGTCGCGAACAGCCACGACGCTGCGCCGTACAAAAGAATAGGCGCACGGTTCCCCGTGCGCCCGTGATCGCCAGAGCTGCGGTGTTACTTGAGGTGCTTGCTGACCAACTTGGTCATCTCGAACATGTTCACCGTCGCCTTGCCACCGAACACCGGCTTCAGGGCAGCGTCCGCCTTGATCATGCGCTTGTTCTTCGCGTCCTGCAGACCGTTCTTCTTGATGTAGGCCCAGAGCTTCTTGGTAACCTCGGTTCGCGGGATCGGCTTCGCGCCGACAACTTCCGCCAGCGCAGCGCTGGGTGTCACGGGCTTCATGAACGCGGCGTTCGCCTTACGTGCTGGCTTCGCAGCTTTCTTCTTCGCAGCAGTCTTTGCCATCTGATCTCCTATAGCAACCACTCAACGACAGCGTTGCAGGGGGAGATTACTATAGGTCCGCACGTTCTCCCTATGGGAAAGTGGGCTCCGCCCTCTGGGAATCGGCCTTCGGCGGCACCTCAATCCCGGGGCAGACGATAGAAGGCTTCGACCTCCGAGACCTCGCTGCGCGTGCGCCACTCGTCCCACGCGTGGGCGCGCGCCATGATCGCGGCGGCATGCTCGAGGGCATCGGCGCCGGGGTGGCCGGCGGCGCCGGCTTCGGTGCGCCGCACCACCGCATCACCCAGCTTCATCGCCATCTCACGCCGTGCCGCATAGAGGATCTCGGCGCCGAGGACGTCGCACGACCGGCCGAGCGGCCGCGCCAGGGCGGGGATGTCGCGCGCGATCTGGAGCACCCGGTCGTAGCCGGTGCCGTAGGTCGCGGCAATGCGGCGCAGCGTCGGCGGTGCGATGCCGTCGATGTCGCGGAGGAGCACCGCTTTCAGGAAGTTGCCGACGTGGTTGATGCTGCCGCCGAGGAGCGGGGTCTCGGCCGTCCGGCAGGGCGGCGGGGTCGCGTGGCCCAAGGCGCGGAACACGGCGTCGACGGCCTGCTCGGCGGTGTGGCGCGCCGTCGTATAGCGCACGCCGAACACCGACACCAGGCCGCTCAGGCCGTGACGGCTGTGATCGGTCACCTGGCTCTCCTTGAGCAGCCGGACGTGGCTGCCGTTGCCGGCGACCATGGGCAGCAACCCGCGGTGCACCAGCCGCACGTCGGCGGCGGTCAACCCGGCCATCGGGAACGCTTCTCGCGCCTCTTTCAGGAAGGCCTCGAGGTCCCAGCGGGTGACCTTCAGCTGATCGGGGGAACCGTCGAAGACATCGTGGCTGGTGCCGAGCATCGAGACGTCGCGCCACGGCACCAGGAACAGGTAACGGCCGGCGGCCATGCCGCCGCAGGCATGCGAGTCGACGACCTTGCGGGTGACCACGTTCATCGCCCTGGACAGGCGCGGCGGCGGCGTGCCTTTGGCCGCCCGCGGCAGGTCGTCCAGGAGCGACGCCGCCCACGGGCCGGCGGCGTTGACGACGACGGCGCTGCGGATGTCGAAGCGTTCGCCGGTGAGCCGATCTTCGGCCTGGACCCCGAGGATGCGTTTGCCTTCGCGGATGAATCCCGTGGCGCGAACGTAATTGGCCGCGGCGGTGCCGGCATCGACCGCCGACAGCAGGAAGGACAGCGTCACCCGGTCGGTGCTGATCATCTGGTAGTCGTGCCAGATCGCGCCGCCGGTGACGCCGTCCGGGGCGATGACCGGATTGAGCCGCAGCGCCTCGTCCTTCGAGACCATGGTGCTCGGCGGCAGGTGCGTTCCCGGGTCGGCGAGGCCCTGGTTGCGATCCCGGGCGACCGCGTCGTTCAGGGCGAGGGCGAGCCGCATGGCCAGGGCGCTGCGCTTCGGATGGCGGGTGGTGGCGACCACGAAGGGCAGCGGCCGCACCAGGTGCGGCAGGATGCGCGCCAGCGCCCGCCGCTCGCGGATGAACAGGCGCATCTCGCGAAAGTTCAGCGACTGCAGGGAGCGGAGGCCGCCGTGCAGCGTCTTGAGGTTGTTGAAGGAGGTGGCCGCGCCGAAGTCGTCCTTGTCGATGATGGCGACCGACAGACCCCGTTGCGCCGCGTCCCACGCCACCGTGACGCCGTAGAACCCCGCTCCTACGACAACGACATCGAATCGGGTGTCCGCCAGCCGGCGGAGGTCGCGCGTCATCGGCTCGTCATTGTACGATAGCGGATTGTGATCACCGAGATTCAACACTACTGGAACAACCGCATCCACGATCTGGAAATGACCGAAGAGGCCGTCGGCACCAAGGCCTTCTTCGACGACCTCGACGACTACCGCTTCGACAAGCTGCGCTACCTGCCCCAGTTGGTGGACTTCGCCGGCTATCGCGGGCAGCGGCTGCTCGAGGTCGGGTGCGGGATCGGCACCGATCTCGTGCGCTTCGCGCGCGGCGGGGCGCGGGTGACCGGCATCGACCTGGCGCCGACGGCCATCGACCTTGCCGCCCAGAACTTCGCGCTGCACGGGGTCGAGGCCGAGGATCTGCGGGTCGCCAACGGCGAGGCGTTGCCCTACCCGGACGCCACCTTCGACGTGGTCTACGGCCACGGCGTGATTCAGTACACGGCCGATGCGTCGCAGTTGATCCGGGAGTGCCACCGCGTGCTCAAGCCGGGCGGAACCGGGATCTTCATGGTCTACAACCGCGTGTCCTGGCTGAACGCGCTTTCCAAGGTCATGAAGGTGCCGCTCGAGCACGAAGATGCGCCGGTGCTGAAGAAGTTCTCGATCGCGGAGTTCCGGTCGCTGCTGACGCCGTTTGCCGCGGTCCGCATCGTGCCCGAGCGGTTCCCGGTGAAGTCACGGCTGCATGGCGGCTGGAAGGGCGTCGCGTTCAACACGTTTTTCGTCGGCACGTTCAACGCGCTGCCGCGTGGCTGGGTGCGGCCGCTCGGCTGGCACCTCATGGCGTTCTGCCAGAAGCGCTGACGCCGCGGCTATGGGCCGATGACCGGGCGCCCGCGCACATCCGCGATCAGTTCGTCAAGGTGCGCCGCGAGCCGCCGCGACGGCACGTAGCCGAAAGCCTGCCGGGCGGCGCTGATGTCCGCCACCGAAAACCGCAGCTCGCCGCCGCGGCTGGGTTCGTAAATCGGCTGCGTGCCCGGCCGCAGCCGGTCGATCAGCAAGGCCGCCAGTTCGTTCAGCGAGGTGTTCTGGCCGCTTCCGAGGTTGAACGTCCCGGCCGCGCGGCCGAGCGACCCGGTCACCCCGCTGACGATGTCGGCAACGTGCACGAAATCCCGCTGCTGCTCGCCGTCGCCGAAGATCACCGGTGTCTCTCCCCGCAGCAGCCGCGTCACGAAGATCGTCATGACCCCGACATACGGTGTGTAGCGCTGCCCGGGCCCGAAGGTGTTGAAGAAGCGCAGGACCGTGAGGGGGATGCCGAGCGTCGCCAGCATCTGCCGGCACACCCGCTCGGCCGCGAGCTTGCCGACGCCGTACGGCGACAGCGGCTCGGTCACGTAGCCTTCCGGCAGCGGCCGCGGCGCCGGGCTGTCCGCATAGACCGCCATCGACGAGGCCAGCGTGAACCAGCGGATGCGCGTCGGCTCCAGCGACCGGACGATGTTGGCGGTTCCCATCAGGTTGGTATCGAGGTCCTCGTAGAACCGATCGAAGCTCCCGCGAATCGTCACCTGTGCCGCGAGATGGATCACGGCATCGACTGTCGCCAGCGCCTCGCCGACGGCGGCGCGATCGCGCACGTCGCCTTCGACGAACCGCGCGGCGGCGGGTATTGCGGCCCGGTGGCCCACCGACAGGTTGTCGAGCACCGTCACCGCGATGCCGCGCGCCAGGAGCGCCTGCGTCAGATGCGAGCCGATGAATCCCGCCCCGCCGGTGACGAGGACGTGTGTCGGCGTCACGCGCGCAGGCTGGCCGTCGCGGCCGGGCAGTGGACCGAGTGCTCGCCGCTCATGACGACGGCATCGAGGTCGGTGGTCGAATCGACTATCACGCCCGGCAGGATCACCGAGTTGGCGATGCGGATCGGGTGGAGGACGCGCACGTGCGCGCCAATCACGCTGTTGTCGACGGTCGCGCCGCTCGGGAGCACGGCGGTCGGATCGACGACCGAGGCTTTCGCCTGCCGTTTGAGCTCGAGCAGGTTGATCACCAGCAGATCGTCGGGCTTGGTCAGGTTGAGGTCGCGCTCGACGATCGGGTAGTGCTTCACGACATACCCATCGTCGATCAGGATCTGGATGCTGGTCGTGATCTCGTACTCGTCGCGCATCGCCGTGCGCGGCGTCCGCCGGATGGCGTCGAAGATGTGCTGGTCGAAGACATAGAGCCCGCAGCCTTTCAGCTGGCTGTCGACATAGCGCGGCTTCTCGATCACGCGCGAGACGCGGCCCGCCGCGTCGGCCTGGATGACGAAGTTGCGCCGCACCATGGCGGGGTCGGGTTCGTACATGCTGATCAGGCTCGCACTCGCGCGGCCGCCGAGGACCTCGTCGATGAGCGGGCGGAGCGGCGCTTTCAGGTGGAAGTGGATGTCGCCCAGCATCAGCAGAAACGGGCCCTGGACGAGCGGCTCGAGCGCGCCCACCGCGTGCGCCAGGCCCAGCGTGTTCTCCTGGCCGACCATGTGGAGCTCCACGCCGAAGTCGCGGCCGCCGCCAAGCACACTCGCGATCTGATAGCCGAGGTGACCGACGACGACGTAGACGGTGGTGATGCCGACCTCCCGCATCGCATCGATCTGACGGGCGATCAGCGGCCGGTTCAGGATCGGCAGGATTGGCTTGGGATGCTGATCCGAGAACGGGAACATGCGGGCGCCCTTGCCGGCGGCGAGGATGACGCCGACCAGGCGCGATCCGAGATCAGGCACTGAGCTCCCCCTGGAACTTGCAGCGGACGAGCTCGCGCATGACCCGCACGGCGTCGAGGGCGCGGATCTTCTTGCCCTCCTCGAAGGTGCGGCCATGAAAGCTCACCGGCACTTCGGCGAAGCGGGCGCCGCGCTGCGCCAGCCGCGCCGTGAACTCGGCCTCGAAGTCGAAGCCGTTGGCGCGGATGCGGAGGCCGTCGATGAGCGGCCGCCGGTACATCTTGTAGCAGGTCATCAGGTCCGAGAGCTGCACGCCGTAAAGCGCCCGGCTCGCGCCGGTCATCACGAGGTTGCCCATGCGGTTGAGCCAGCGCATACGCTCGATCGATCCCTTGAACCGGCTGCCGTAGACGACGTCGGCGTTGCCGGCCAGGAGGGGCGCCACGAGCTGCTTGTAATCCTGGGGGTCGTATTCGAGGTCGGCGTCCTGGTGGACGATGAGGCTGCCGGTGGCGAGGGTCCAGAGGTGCTTGATGACGCCGCCGCGGCCGACGTTCTCGTCCATGAAGATGACCTTGACGCCCGGCAGCCGCAAGCCGGCGAGGATCTCCCTCGTGCCATCGCTCGACCCATCGTCGGCGACCAGGACTTCGAGCCGGACGCCGGCGTCGACGGCGACCACGGCGTTCAAGAGTTTCTCGATGGTCGGCCGCTCGTTCCAGACCGGGACCAGCACGCTGAGCGTTTCAATCGGCATCGGGGTCGGGCGGGGCGGCGCGTGCCTCGTGGCCGGGGACGCAGCCCCGCGGCCGGTCGCGGGGCCCGTGGCCGTCAGAGCGCGGGAGGCGCCGGCGAGGGCGGTGCCGGCGGCGGCGCGACCGGCGGGCGGCTCGACCCGCGGCGCTTCTCCATGGACGCGCGCACCAGGAACCGGGCGTAGGGCAGCACCTGTTTGATCGCCGCGACGTTCATCTGGCACGGGCTGAGACACGTCGGGCACTTCTGGTCGCGGATCTCGCGGCGATGCGCCTGCGAGGTCTCACGGAAGTAGATGGCTTCGGCATCTTCCTGCGTCACGTTGCCGACGATCTCGCTGTTTTCGCAGAAGAACAGATCGCCGTTCGGATTCAGCATGATGCCCTGGGTCTGGAACGGACAGGGCGCCGTGCGATGATAGCCGTTGCCGATCATGTCCGCGTAGTGCATGTAGATGTAGTTCTGGCCGTCGAGCAGCGGATCCTGGCGCACGCGGTCCATGAAGAACCGGCGCATGGTCTGCTCCTCGGCGCCCATCGGCCGCATCGTGCCCTCGAGTTCGCTGTTGCCGAGCATCGCGTCGGTGAAGCGGACCATGTTGAACACGATGTCCAGCTTCTCCTTCTTCGCCCAGGCCAGGATGTTGTCGGCGTCTTCGAGGTTCTTGGAGAAGATGGTCGAGGAGATGCCGAAGTTGAAGCGGTGCGTCTTCTGCAGCTCCTGCATGGCGGCGATCGTCTTGCCCGCCTTCTCGAACGCATTGCGGACGTTGCGCACCGACCCGTGCATCTCGTTGACGCCGTCGATCGACACGCGCATCGAAAAGATGACATTGCGCTCGTTGCACAGCTGCACGACCTTGGTCAGCATCGGGATCGCGCGGTGATGGGTGATGCCGGTCGTGTTGAGCGTGAGCTTGCGCAGCTTGGGGAACTTGTCGATCATCAGCCGGCAAATCTCGACCATGTCGTTGCGCGTGGTCGGCTCGCCCCCTGACAGGGACGCGTTCTCGATGTCCTTCCAGAGCGGCGAGCTGAAGGCGCGCTCGATCTGCTCCAGCGTCATGTCTTCCTTGCGGTTGCCGCGCGTCCAGTTGCTGCACATCTCGCAGCGGGCGTCACAAACGAAGGTGCAATGGAAGATGAAGACGGTCGGATGAAGTGGCGTGTATTTCGCCACCGCCGCCCGCATCAAATCACGGGGAGCGCTCATCGCCGCCTTGGCGAGGTATTTGGCCGCGTAGACCTGAGCCATGCTAAGTACAAGATTCTACAGGATTTTTGCGCATTAGTGCGATAAACCGTGTCGCCCGCGGCGAACCGCTCAGGTTTGCGGCCGCCTCCGGGCCTTGAGCCAGAGGACCAGGCCGGGCAGATTGCCGGCGAGGCCGGTCAGCAGGATCAGGGTCGAGAGAGCGAACGAGGCGCTGTCGGCGACGCCCATCGGCCGCAGCAGCCAGACGATCACGCCCTGAGGGAGACCGAAGCCGCTCACCGAGATCGGCAGGAGCAGCATCAGCAGCCCGATGGGCATGAAGAGTAGAAAATAGGCGAACGGCACGGTCATGCCGAGGCCGAGGGCCAGCAGGTAGGCCTGCGTGATGCGCAGGACCTGAACCACCATCGACCAGGCCATGACCTGCGCGAGGACACCGCGGCGGCCGCGATAGCGGCCGATGGCATCGGTCAATCGCAGGACGCGGCGGGTGATCGACCGCCCGTGGCGATGATTGGGGACCAGCCAGCGGAGCCATTGGTCCGCCCAGAAACCCGCGACGCACGCGCCGCCGGCCGCCAGCGCCAGCCCGGCGACCCGCCAGTCGCGTCCGGCCGGGGCCCAGGCGAGTACGCCAATCACGCCCATCACCACGAGCGACAGCACTCCGAGGACGCGGTCGACGGCGACCGAGGCAAGCGCCTCGCTGCCGGTTGCCGCGTCGCGCGTCAGCCCGTAGGCGCGGACGGCGTCAGCACCAACACCGGCCGGGAGAAAGCTGCCGACGAACGAGCTGACGAGGAAGAGGCGGATTGCGTCGGGCGTCGTGATCCGAATGCCGCTCGCGCGCAGCAGGAGGACCCACCGCAGGATCATCACCGCGCGATCGACGGCCACGAGCAACAGCACGGCGGCGAGGTGGAGACGGCCGACCGACGCGACGGCGCGCGCCGCGTCAGCCATGTCGATCGTCGTCGAGAGATACGCCAGGATCGCGGCGGTGATCAGCAGCCGCACGAGGGTCGAGCGCGTGGCGCGGCCTGCCAGGTCCCGCACGCCGGTCACCCGGCCGCGGGCTTGCGAGCGACGAAGGTCAGCGTCTCGAAGAGGTTCTTGCGAATCTTGAACAGCAAATCTTCGGTGCCGGTGTAGCGGGAGAGGGTGTTCATGCCGGGGATGTTCACCAGGAGCGCGCCCGCCGCGAGCACGTCGCGGGCGACGCCGGTGGCCATGCCGATGCCGCGTTCGACGTGAAGAATCTCGAGGCCGCCGTCGTTGAACAACTGCTTGACGCGCCGTTCGGTGGTGACGAAGTTGTGCGTGTAGTCGACGTCCCAGAAGAAGGTGCGCTCCTTCAGGTAGTCGGGGACGACCACGAAGAGGACGCCGCCGGGCCGCAGGGCCCGCAACGCCTCAGCCGTGAACAGCCGCGCCGCATCGATGCCGCTCATGTGTTCGAGCACCTGGTCGGCGTAGACGACATCGGCGCTGGCATCGGGAACCGGAATCGGCGGCGCCCACGATTCGATGACCGTGAGACCCTTCTTCCGCAGCACGTCGATCAGGATCGGGCTCGCTTCGATGGCCGTATAGCGCCATCCCGCGGCGACCGCCTGCTCGGCGAGCGTGCCGTGGCCGGGGCCGACTTCCACCATGTCGCCGGGGGCCGGCCGGTAACGCTGCAAGAGCGCCAGGCGGTGCTGCTCGATGCGGCCGCGGCGGGAGCTGCCGTAGG
>WUUC01058239.1_pt1 | contig 11177 bp, 6 predicted proteins | sample 6278441 | NCBI WGS metagenome assembly WUUC01 (sample SAMN13675441, study PRJNA597444) | soil metagenome | isolation source: soil | place: USA: Washington | collected 2017-10 | reverse complement strand
GTATGAGCGCAAGCAAAAAACCACATATGAATTTGGTGGTTACAGGTCATGTAGATAATGGTAAATCGACCATTGTGGGTCACTTAATGGTAGATTTGGGCATGATTGATCAAAGAACCATTGACTCATTCGCAAAAGAATCCGAAGCTACCGGAAAGGGAGATACCTTCAAGTACGCTTGGGTTTTAGATAGCATAAAGGATGAAAGAGATAGAGGTATAACTATAGATCTTGCTTTTCAAAAGTTTGAAACTTCTAAGTTCTTTTATACTTTAATTGATGCCCCGGGGCATAGAGACTTTATTAAAAACATGATTACTGGTGCCTCTGAGGCAGATGTAGCCGTCCTTGTAGTCTCCGTTAAGCCTGGGGAGACCGAAGCGGCTACAGATCCAGGAGGTCAGGCTAGAGAACATGCGTTTCTTGCTAGGACTTTGGGAGTTGGACAAATAGTTGTTGCTCTAAATAAGATGGACGACGTTGGCTATGCTGAGGCGCGTTTCAAAGAAGTGAAAGAGAACGTAGAAAAGATGCTGAAACTTGTAGGTTATAATACTTCCAAAGTGAATTTCATACCTGTCTCTGGTTGGAAAGGGGACAACTTGGTCAAAAAATCAGAAAATATGCCCTGGTACAAAGGCCCTACCATGGCCGATGCTCTGGACATGTTTGAAGCCCCCGAAAAGCCTATTGGAAAACCACTACGAATTCCGATTCAAGACGTTTATTCGATTACTGGTGTGGGCACGGTCCCTGTAGGGAGAGTCGAGACGGGAAAAATCAAGGCCAACGACAAGGTTATAGTAATGCCCGCTGGGGTTACTGGTGAAGTGAAATCAATTGAAACACACCATACTCAGATGGATTCCGCTGAGGCCGGCGACAACATTGGTTTTAATTTAAGAGGTGTGGACAGAAAGACTATAAAACGTGGAGATGTTATTGGACAGTCTGACAGTCCCCCTACCGTTGCAAAGGAGTTCGAGGCCCAAATAATCGTAATCCACCACCCTACTGCGATGGCCCCTGGCTATACCCCGGTTCTCCATGCTCATACAGCACAAGTTGCTGCTACACTTAGCGAATTTATGGCCAAGATAGATCCCAAGACAGGGGGAACAGTGGAGGAAAAGCCAAAATTCCTGAAAACAGGTGATGCCGCAATTGTCAAGATAAAACCCGTTAGACCGCTTGCAATAGAGACCTTCAAGGAGTTCCCCGAGATAGGAAGATTCGCGTTAAGAGATATGGGTACAACTATAGCAGCGGGAGTAATAAAATCAATTACCGAGAAATTTGATCCATCAGCCAAGAAATAATCGATGAGATGGCTAACAATTATAACGAAGCAGATCATGGGGAATAGAACTTGGCACAAGAAGCTAGAATAAAACTGACTTCAACGAACCTAACCACACTAGAAGGAGTATGCTCCGAAATTAAAGGCATAGGTGAAAAAAATGGGATAAAGCTGAAAGGGCCTCATCCTCTACCAACTAAGAAAATGAAAATTGTTACTAGAAAGTCTCCATGCGGACAAGGTACGAATACTTGGGACAAATACGAAATGAGGGTGCATAGAAGGGTCATTGACTTGGGAGCTGATGATAGATCGATAAGACAACTCATGAGACTAAAGATTCCAGACGATGTATACATTGAGGTTTCCTTAACGCAGTAATACTGATATTCCACGACCACTAAGAGTGCGGTCTATTTAATTATTAGCACTTCAACATCGTTTAAAAGAAGAATTAATCCTCAATATCTTGGTCTTGAAAATCGACCAAGTACACGCTGTTTAATTTGAGACAACATTCTCAAGGAACTACGATCTATTTTGGTTTCCCAATACACAAATGATTGACGAAAACCATTTTATACCCTTGTCATTGTATTTTTCTAACTAATGCCAGTCTCAGAAAGATTATGCGCATGTATTTCATGGATTCTTATCTTTTTCATATTTTTGTCGACTGCTACTTTGAATATAAGTGCACAGGTAGAAATAGCACCGCTGTTAAATTCAAATAAGACGGTAAATGATACAACTACTGCGGGGGCTAAAAATAACACTCAGCCCTTAACTTTCGAAGTCACAAGCTCCTCATTCGAAGGTACCCCTGTGGGCAATACAGGTCCCTCGATTAATCCGGGCTTATTCAATGCTCAAATAACATGGACACCAAATGATATTGGTAGAGAAAATACATTTGATATAAAATTTATTGATTCAAGCTCCGGAGATGAGCTCCAAGATATAAAGTACGACATTATGATATTCGACAATGGCAATCATCTAGCCGAGAGTCATCGTGCGGATCAGCGAAATAGTACCCAAAAATATGTATTTCCAGAAGAAGGATTTTACTCGCTCAAAATAGATAACATTGGAAACACCACAGCAAGCATAGATCTCCCTATACACGTCGTTCCTGAATTTGGGAACTCCACTTGGGCGACTACTTCCTTAATGGCAGGAATGTTAGGCATACTACTAATAAGTACCAAACTAAGGGTTTGGAAAACCAGATTTTTTCATCCGTAATTGCAATGGAATATCCATGACTTTAAAATAGTTGTTGTTGATTTATAGCGAAGGATTCCATTCTAACGATTAGCATTCTCCTCTGCTCATTTTCCTCCAAAGTCTGCTGGTCTCTCACCTTTCCTCGATAGTGCATAAGCACCTATTATAATCCCTCCTACACCTATTCCTACACTTATCATCACAAACACGAATGCCCTATTCACAGCATTAATAAGCTCCTGTAGCGCTTCAGTCGTATCCCTCGAAGCCATTTCTGCTCTTGTTGCTTTAGTGTCTGTTAGATTAATTTGCTCAGTTATCTCTGAAATTAAAGGTGAGAGTTGCTCTAATTGCAACTGAGAAGCTACACCCTGCACGCTAGTGCCTTGTCCCTGTTGACCCATTACACTCGATGTGTTCGTCGTCACAATAGAATCCTCCTGAACCTGTCCTGAGGGAAATGCATATTTGGCAGTATCTTCCACGTCTTCTAATTGAAGTTCTGAATCTATTGACTGATTATTTATGTTTCCTATTAGCAACAACGAAAAACTTCCAACTTGGGTGGGGAGAATCTGCGATCTGTACAATCCCGCAGATTCCTCCTGGGGCTGAAAGTCCAAGGTCTTTGTGAGCCCCCCTGATTTTATACTCGCATCCAATTCTGAAAATGCGTTTCTAACAGGTATTGTCGTTCCACCTGCCTCGTTTCTTGAAATTTCGACTTCTACCGAATTGAACTGATTCACAAGTGGGGGTTCAACCTCCCATCCTGCCGTTATTGTGATATTGCCAAATTTGTATTCTTGATGAGCAAAAGTTTCTACAAAAGAATTGCCACATGAAATGATCGTTATCCCCACCATCACCAACGTAGATAGACAGTAAATCAAATCGGAGGTGATTTTGCAATGGAATTCAGGCATCCCAAGCATCAATCTAAAAAGGAATTACAATATCATATAATTTTTCGGCCCGATTTGACTAATAAAAGGAGAGATAGTAATATGAGTATTGAATTAGAAACAAGAATCATGATATAGCGGAAATGAGCCATTATATCAAGGTAGCATCTCACTGATGTTCTCATTTTCTTCGAAGTCACTTTCGTTTTCATCTTCTTCTATCTTAAACTTCCTTGTGTTAACATCGGTCATAGTTACAGTAACATTTGTCATTCTGTTTTCGGTTTCAAATGAATCTCTGGCTCATCCCTTCTATGTTGAATCTACTCCGATGCCTTTTCAGAACATTCCAAAGTCTACTGGTGAAGTAAGTGTTTTTTTCAGCGAACCTATAGAGCTTCCATTTAGTGAAATATCAGTTTTGGGTCCTAATGGTAAAAGAGTAGATAAAAATGATCCTCACAATGTGCAAGGACAGACACCATCTCTCGCTACTGGCATCGAGGAAAATCTCCCGTCAGGAGTTTATACCGTAAATACGAAGGTACTGTCTGCGGTAGACGGTCATGTGGTTGATAATTCTTTTACTTTTGGGATAGGAACCGAGACAGGTTCGGGCAGTGTAGGCAACAAGGGTGGGAGCGAAGGCACTCTAAAGCAAGAATCCCAGAAAGACATATTATCACCAGAAGAATCAGCATCGAGATTTCCAGGATATGTAGGTCAAGTTATTGCCTTTGGTATAGCGGTAGCAATGCTATGGTTATGGAGGCCATTTGGTCAGATACCATTGCTCTCTAAATCTCTTTTTCGATACCGCAGTCTGATCAGCGGCCGGGTTATGGTGATTTTGATAATAGGCTCATCAATGATTTTGATATCTTGTATAATGATGATAATTGTTCAAGCAATTTCTGTTGACGCCAGTATTCAAGAAATATTCTCAACCAAGTTCGGAAATGTGTTGACTGTTAGGATTATTCAATCCTCTGTCTTAACTTTGGTTGCAGTAGGTGTACGTCGGAAGATTAACCGTAAAGATGACACCCAAATGAACAAAGCAGAGAATGTAGCAGTTTTAGCTCTTGCATTATCACTACTAATAACGTATAGTCTAATAGCTCACGCAGCAGCAAGCGGTCAACCATTGGCAATTCTTGCAGACTTTTGCCATAGTGTCGTCGCATCGATCTGGATAGGAGGTTTAATATTTTTGGCTTTTGCTGCAATTCCCAAGCTGCGCTCTTTAGAGTTCGAGAACAGAATAAAAGCCATTATTATATCTCTCCTGATACCAAGGTTCTCAACTATCGTCGTAGTAGCCTTAGGCATAATTTTGATAACTGGCCCACTGCTCCTCTGGACTTTAGAAAATGACTTGGACATAACACTCGCATCTCTGTATGGAAAGGTGCTAGTCGTAAAGCTGTCTATTGGTTCAGTAATGATCGCCATGGGAGGATATCATCAGTTTTTGAGTCAGAAGAAGCTTACTGCGCTGGTTACTCTGTCTCGTAGGGTTGCAACTAACACAACAGGGGATAGTAATGGGTCAGATAATATTGACTTGAATAAGGTGAATTTTGAGAGACATTTGAAACGATTTGACAGAACTCTCAAAATAGAAGCAGCTCTCGGGATAGGATTACTAATTATGGTATCGCTAATGGCCAACATGGCTCTGCCATCTGGTGAATTTCCAGCCTACGAGCGCTTGGGAGCGGCTGGATCGCCGACTAATTATTCTAATGGACAAGGCCTTGCGAATGCGTTGGAAAATGAAGTGAATTCAGGGGTTCATGAATTTTCCCAGACTGCATATCTTGATAGCGGTCAGAAGATACAACTCAGTATCAAGCCATTTACATTAGGGCAAAATATGTTTGAGGTGTCTTTTTTTGATACGGATAATTCTATTTCTCGTTTCATAAATTCCTCTGTCCTAAAGTTAACTCAAGTTGAAAAAGGAATTGGTCCTATAGTCGTTGAGACTACTGAACAATCTCCTGGAAAGTTCAGGGCTGATGCGGCCTTTTCACTGGCTGGGGAATGGTCAGTAGAAGTTGAAGGAGAAACTACAAGACCAGGCATGCCTAATACGGTTGCCATCTTTACTGTCCAAGTCAAACCGAGAATATCTGATCTGCAATTCACTGTTCAAGAATACGAAACACCTCAACAATCACTTCCACTTTATCCTATCTACGATCCGATAAGGCGTGCAATATGGGTAGGGGACTCGATGCCTGGAAGTGCTAGAATTTGGGAATTTGACATAGAATCCAAGAACTACACTTCACACCCAATGAGTAACGCAAGTTTGATAACAATGACTGCTCTTGGAAAAGATGGTCAAATTTGGTATATTGATCCAACCAGAAATATTCTAGGAAATTATGATCCGTTGAGCGAGGACAATCAACAATTTACCATTCCGCTACAGGGAATTACTTCTGCTATGACTATAACTGATTCTTATGATATCTGGCTCGTCGTTGGAGGACAATCAAATAATATCGCGAGGTTTTCCCCAGCTTCCAATGAGTTTACTATTTACGATATTCCTACTCCTAACTCACTTCCCACAGATATTGCAGTAGACCGAGAAGGAAAAATCTGGTTTACAGAGTCTATAGGAAAAATTGGAAGACTTGATCCCGGTACGGGAACCATAACTGAATATCAGCCGTCTGGCGATGCGCTAGAAGAACCTACCTCAATACTTCCCGATCCCAGAAGTTCTCAAGTATTAGTTTCTGAACACGAGGGGCAGCAAATTTCAATTTTGGACCCGATTCTAAATACCTTTTCTGAATATTCTATAATAAGTGATGGGGGTCTGCCGTTTGGCATGGCACTAGATGATTATGGGAATCTATGGTTTGCGCAACATGTGATAGACAGAATTGGCCTGATAGATCCAGAGAACAATCAAATCACTGAGGTTCAAGTACCCACTAATGGTTCCTTTGTTCAGTGGCTTGTACCAGACGACCAGGGAAGAATTTGGTTTGCAGAACAACGAGGGTCTTCTTTGGGAGCAATAAGTATTATTTTGAAACCGAACTCAGCTACAATTAATTCTAATACCGCTATTCAGAAAAGGGATCTTAATGAGGGTATCCAGTCAGGAAAGGAGGAACAAGCGGGTATTGATTCAAGAATGGGATCTAGCTTGTTTATTAGTGGCCGGCTAGGTTTTGGCTTTGCAGATATTTTGGGACCATTGATCGCAGCAGGAATTATTTTTGCCGCATTTCTATATTCAAAGAACGTAATAGAAGTTAGACGGAATATTCAGAGAGCTATTCAAGATGGCGGAGCTGCAAATATTTAGAAATTCAGAGATTAGTTAAAATGGACCTTGTCAACAACCTAATCGTAACTTACCATTCTGAAGAATGCAACTTTCAATTTATATTGACTACCGATTGGATACTTTGGAACAGAGGTTTCATCTCTGACGGAGATCCGCGTATTTCCATTTTGGAAACGCCTTGGACACAAACCTTGCCCCTCTTGATCAACAATCCTTTCTCTGAATATTCAAGACCCTGAAGTCGGTCAAGCCGTTCACTCACTATATCGTCCGATCTGAGTATATGTCCTCTCTGTGCAAACAGGATTAATCTCTTGTCTGTTACTAGAACATTATACCTCTTACCGCCGTATAGAACCGATGTCTTACTATAGAACTTTATATTTTCTAGGGGCAGCAAATAGTCCTGCAGGGGCATTTTCTTGCGATCTTGAATTATATCTTGCCTATTTAGGAAAACAAGTCGCACAAATTTATCAATATTGATAATTATTCTACATCAAATCTATCCGATCACAACTCAACTATAGATGAATCTTTCTCATACGAACAACAACCATATCTGAATCCAATATTTTTCTTGATTATCGGATCGGTTCTGCGTCAGTTAATCAGTTCTAGCACGCCCATGCTACAAATTATTTTGGATGTAACGGATTTATGGTTGGGTTTTTTCGATGTTCCATGAAGGCTCCAGTATCAACTGCACATAACAGGAACGAACCACGCTATCTTCGTGAAGAATTATTTCAAAAGGCTTATCTCCTCCTAGATTGCCTTCAAAAATAAATATGGAAGATTCTCAATCCATGGGTTTCAACAATTCAATTATTCCCAGCTAGCGATTCCTGCTAAACTAATATATCAGCCATGATTGCACCGTTTTAGCCCAAAACGAAATCAAGGTCTTTAAAATACAAACAAATCTTTCGAGCTATCTCAGGGCCAATCAAATATGATTCACCCTAAAACAAAGAGATGAAGCTTTTAATATCTTCTAACAGAATAGGAAAACAGTATTACAATTGTCTTCGTCTCTGATGAATACTTTTTCACTATCCTCAAATGCAAAGCCGAATCGCGGTCCTGACGTGTATTCACTGGAAAATAAGAAGTTATTTACCTCCTATGCAAAAGAACTGCCCGAAAATAAACCTGCCTTGCTGCTCTCCGCAGTCTACTCTGGAGACGAACAAAAGGTCTACCTAAAACTATATTCCGAAATAGATCAAAGTATATTTTACTGGCGCGATAGGACCAACCACAGACCGTACTGTTATACCAAAGCGGATTATCGAAATGATGTTGAGCAAGTTCTTGAAAAGGAGAAAAAATATTCACTACTGAGCACAAAAAAAAGGGATCTAATATCAGATAAGGATATAGAATGTCTGAAAATATCTGCTCCTGATCCACTTTCGATTGGAGGTACTGAAAATAGTTTTAGAGAAAAAGTAAGATCGTGGGAAGCAGACATAAAATATCATGAAAATTATTTGTATGACACTGGGTTGATTCCAGGAACCTATTATGTAAGACATGGCGATTCATTGGTAAGGTTCAAACAGCCTATCTCAAGCAAGGTTCAGGAAGAGCTTCAGAAATTATTGTGGACCAAGATAAATGAAGAGGCTGAGAGTCTTGGGACTGAGAAGTACAGACACTATATTCAAGAATGGGCCGATCTTCTAAATCAGCCCATTCCTAACATGAAGCGTGTTTCTATAGACATAGAAGTAGAGTCCGAAGAGGGAAGAATACCCAATCCTCGCGAACATGACAGACGCATTATCGCCGTTGGATTTTCAGGAAGCGACGGATTTAGAAAAGTTCTGCTATTGGAGCAAAAAGAGAATTCATCTAACAATAGAGACTTGAAAACGAATTTGCTTATCCCAGAGGCCCAACTATACGGAACAGAAAAGGAGCTTTTGGAAGAAACCTTCAGAATAATCGGTTCTTATCCCATCATTATTACGTATAATGGAGATGATTTTGATCTGCCATATCTTTATGCTAGGTCACAGGACCCAGCTATAGACCCTGGTATGGGGGTAGCCATCGTAAAGCAGGATGTTCCTATTATCATGAAAAGAGAGAGTTTTGTGAAGAGAGGAATCCAATCCGAACCCGTTCAGATAAAAAATGGGATACATATTGATCTATTCAGGACATTTCAAAATAGATCTGTTCAGATCTATGCCTTTAGCCACAAATACTCAGAATATACACTCAATGCAATATCTGAAGCACTTCTTAATGACACAAAATACGAATTTGAAGGTGATATAGGTGAGCTCTCAACTGACAAATTAGCCATGTACTGCTTGAAGGATGCAGATCTTACTTTTAGATTAACCAGTTTCAACGATAACTTGCTCATGAAACTTCTGATCGTAATCTCTAGAATCGGTAGGATGTCAATAGATGACATTGCACGATTTGGTGTTAATCAATGGATAAGAGGAATGATGTATTACGAACATCGTCATCAGAATGCTCTGATTCCCCGACGCGATGAGCTGCAAGCCAAAGGCTCTGCATCTACCACCGCCATAATAAAAGAGAAAAAGTATCGAGGGGGATTAGTTGTTGAACCTACCTTAGGCATTCACTTCAATGTCATAGTTGTAGACTTTGCAAGTCTTTATCCAAGCATCATCAAAGTGCACAATCTGTCATATGAAACTGTAAATTGCGCCCACCAATCTTGTAAGAATGATTCCTCGCAGAGAATTCCTGAAACCTCACATTGGACATGTAAGGAGAAAAGAGGGCTGACCTCACTTCTTATAGGTTCCCTGCGCGACCTGAGAGTCAAATATTATAAGTATTTGTCCAAGGATAGAGCTCTCACGACGGAGGAACGCCAGCTTTACAATGTCGTAAGCCAGGCTATCAAAGTTATTCTAAACGCAAGCTATGGAGTAATGGGAGCTGAGATATTTCCTCTGTATTGTCTTCCTGTAGCGGACGCCACAGCGGCTATCGGCAGAAGCACCATTACAAAGACTATAGAAAAATGCAAGGAAATTGGCATTGATGTCATTTATGGTGACACTGACTCTCTTTTCTTACGCAATCCGTCTCCTACTAATGTTGATCGGATCTCATTATGGGCCCGGAGCAATCTAGGCGTAGACCTCGAAATTGACAAACAATATAGATATATCGTCTTTAGCGAATTAAAGAAAAACTACCTAGGGGTATTATCTGACGGCACTGTGGATGTGAAAGGTCTGACAGGTAAAAAGTCTCATACACCTCCTTTCATTAGAAAGGCGTTTTATAGCATTTTAGACATTCTCAGCAAGGTCAATTCTGAGAGGGATTTTGAATCAGCCAAGGAAAAAATAAAAAATATAATTCAGGAAAATGCCAAAAATCTTGATCTTGGCATAATTTCTCAAGAGGACTTGAGCTTTAATGTTATGGTAAACAAATCCCCTAGTAAGTATGGAAAGCGGAGTTATGGAGGAATTAACAATGGTAGTGGCGTTGGAGGTAGCAGCGGCGCAAGATCTCTGGAAGGTAAACAATTGGATGTCGCATCAAACTTTAAAGGATTGCCACAACACATCAAGGCGGCAAAGCTTTTGACCGATATAGGAAGAGAGGTTAAGGCTGGAGACATTATCTCATATGTCAAAACAAAAACAAACGATGGAGTTAAACCAGTAGGATTCGCCAAACCAGAGGAAATAGATATAGAGAAATATCTGGAAACTATGGAAGCGACTTTCGATCAAGTGTTGTCTTCATTGAATTTTAATTTCAAATCACTTTTAGGCAAACCCCGGCAGGCAAATTTAGACGAGCTTTTTTGGAGCAAATAACTACAGGAATTTCCAATTACGCTTAATGTTAGCGGTTCCACCAGAATATTACATCACATTGTTTTCGCACTTCGCGTCGCTGTGGAGAATGTATGAAGAATAGCCCGTATGAATACGATTTAAGACAGTATACAACATTTTTTACAAATTTGTGTTCGACTTGAAAAGTGATGAAATTCCTCTTATTTTCTGTCGCATATTTGTGAAGGTTTAAATGAACAATTGATTATATTTAAATTATAATGAAAAATCCGTTCAAACGAGACAAACGAGATTATCCTTACAAACGGAGAACACCAGAAGGTGAGCCACTTGAAGGAGGAGGTTCAGTTTCAAAATCTATAGTAAGAATAGTAATTCCTGTCATTATAGGTATAATAATAATTTCCATAATAGCTGTCTCTAGTGTTAGATTAGTTGATGCAGGTAACAGAGGAGTATTGGTTCAGTTTGGAAATGTAGATACTGATGCTTCACTGGACGAAGGGATTCATTTTGTTATACCATTTCGTGATAACGTAGTCCAGATGGAGGTGAGAACTCAGAAGATTGTGGAAAGTGCAACCTCTGCGTCAAAGGACTTGCAA
>WUUC01104531.1_pt1 | contig 11178 bp, 9 predicted proteins | sample 6278441 | NCBI WGS metagenome assembly WUUC01 (sample SAMN13675441, study PRJNA597444) | soil metagenome | isolation source: soil | place: USA: Washington | collected 2017-10 | reverse complement strand
CCTACGAAGCGGCCGTCGCGCTGGACGCAAGCTTCGCGCAGGGACACGTGAACCTCGGGCGCTTGGTGCGTGCGCGGGGCGAGCTTGCGCGCGCCGAGGCTGCTTTTGGCAGCGCGCTCTTGGCTTCGCCCGGCTTTGCCGAAGCTTGGCTCGGCCGCGGGCTGTGCCGCATCGCGCAGGGCGATGTGGCCGGTGGTGCGCTCGACCTCGAGCAGAGCCGGACGCTCGCGCCGCAAGCGAGCGCGCCTCTGATCGCGCTGGCCGACTTGGACGTGCACCGCGGCGATGCACAGAGTCGTGTACGTGGCATCGATCGCTACCGTGCCGCGCTCTTGATCGAGCCTTCGCACGCGGTGGCGTGGCTCAAGCTGGGCAACGCGCTGATGCGTGGCGGCGCGCACGCCGAGGCCAAGGCCGCGTTCGAGCGCGCGATCGAGCACGATGGCTCGCTCGCCGCCGCGCACAACGGCCTTGGCACGGCTCGCATGGCGCTCGGCGACGACGACGGAGCGCTCGCGGCGCTCACCCTGGCGCACGACCTCGCGCCGAGCGACCCGAACCCGACGCGCAACCTCGCGCTCTTGCACGCGCGCAATTAGTTATCGGGAGAACGTGCGCGCTATTTCGCGGCGGCGCGGATCTCGACGCTCGGCGCGTCGTCTTCGAAGCTCGTCTCGAGCCAGAACACTTCGTCGGCGCCGACTACGACCTCGTACGCGGTTTGGTCCGGGAAGAACCCGAAGCGCACGCGGTTCGAGACCATCCCGAGGTCGCAGGCGATCACTTCGCGCGGGCCGCCGCTGCTCGACATGCGCTTCATGCGAATCACCTCGCCAACGTTGCCGCGCTCGATCAGGTACAGCTCCTCGCCGTCGGCCGCGACCAGGATGTTCTCCTCGTTCACGACGTCGCGCTCGACCAGCGTCTCGGGCGATGACCCGTCGCGCTCGCGCACGCCGACACCCGAGAAGCCGCACGCGATCTTGGTTGGCGTCGGGAACATGCCGCTGAGCGGAAAGCCGCACGGGTCGCCGTCGCCGCCGACCGCCCACAACGACTCGGCCGTCGCTTCGTCGGCATCCTTGGGCAGGGCGTAGACCTCTGCCGGCTCGCCAGCGCGCGTGCCCGCGTAGCCGGCGTAGAAGAAGATCGAGTCGCCCTCGAGCGAGACCTGCAGCGGCGTACCGACCGCCTCCACCGTACCGACGATGCTCAGCTCGCCGCTCGCCAAGTCGACGCGTCGAAACAGCGCGCCGATCGGGCTGTCCATCGTGCTCACGAGGAACACGTGCGTGTCGTCGGCGCCGAACATGTAGCCGTTGCCGATCGTGAAGTCGCCGACGCGCTCGGCATCGCCCCCCGCGATCGCGACGCGGAACATCTCGAGGCGCGAGACGATCTCCTCGTTCTCTTCGATGAAGAGCACGTCGTCGCCGTGCACCAGCGTCGAGACCACGCGGCGCTGGCCGGTCGATGTGAACAGCACGCGTCGGTTCTCGCCGTCGTGACCGATGGCTTCGATGGACGAGGGGCCCGTGAGCGCGGCGTCGCGCGAGACGAACACGATGGCGTCGTCGGTCACCCCAAGCTGCGCGATCAGGCCTTCGGTCGGCTCGAGCACTTGGCGACCGTTCGGGTTGTCGCAGCTGCCATCGCCGTCGCCGTCGCCGTCGCCGTCGCCGTCGCCGTCGCCGTCGCCATCGCCCCCCATGCCGCCGTCCACGTCGACAGCGTCATCGCCGCACGCGGTGAGAGACACCATCGCCAGAAGAAGGAGCAAGAGCCAAGTCGCGCGCATCGGTCACCTCGCGCTGACTTATATCGTCTCTCTTCGCGCTACGGCGAGCAGCGCCGCTACTTGCACTCGGCGACCGACATCAGCCAGCACTTCGCGAAGGGCGAGAGTGTGAGGTGATGAAGGAGCGACAGGCTCGCCTTGCTCTGACCATTCACCGAGAAGAACGTGCCGAGGCTCGGCGCGCTCGGCTCGAAGTCGGCTTGCACCCAGCTCGGTCCGCGCTCGCGACCCTTCGAGCCGTTCGACCAGGTGTACGGGCCCCACGCGATCCAAGGCGCGACGCCGCTCTGGTAGTTGAGATCGCCTGCGCGCGCGTCCTGCACCTCGCCGCCGTTCTCCATCTGCGCGATCTGCGCTTCGATCAACCACTTCACCGCGAAGCCGGTCTCGTACGCGTACGGCTCCGGGTTGAGCGTGCCCGTCGCGTAGCCGCCGTACTCGCGGCTCGTGAGCAACACCACCTGCAGGTTCGGGTAACGCGCCTTCATGAAGCGCAGCACGTTGCCGAGGCGCTCGACCAGCACGTACGCGTCGGCGTCTTCGGCCGGCAGCGCGCGGGTCGGCTCGGCGTTCCAAAGCTTCACCCACGCGACCTGCACCTGCGCTTCGCTCGCGAACGTCGAGAGCACCCACGCGCCGACGCGCGAGTAGTTGCCGTTGATTGCAGCGCCACCGACGTCCGGCATGAACGGCGGCCCGCTGTCGTCTTCCCAAGCTGCCGCGTACTGCCCGGGGAACGCCGCGTTCAAGAGGTAGGTGCTCGGGTTGAGCGACTCGACCCTGCGGCCGTGCTGCCCGACACGGCCCAAGACCGACTCGTTTTCGCACAACAGGTTTTCGTTGTTGCGCATCGGCGGCGAGGTGGGAGCCGCGGTGCAGAACGTGTCGGCCGCGTCGTCGCCGCCGATCGCGAGGAACACCACGTGGCCGCTGTCGTCGGCCGAGCCATCGAGCGCGCGCGGCGTGATCGCTTGCGCGGCGCTGAGGCCTTCCTGGTGGTGCTCTGCGGGCATGCGGTTGCCACCCGGGTAGAGCCCGAGCGGGAACATGTCGAGGTAGTCGTCGCCGGCCTCGTCGAGCGGCGTCTGCGCGTGCGCGGCGCGCGCGTGCAAGCCGAGCGCGACGAACAGCGCGCATGCAGAGAGCAACCGCTGCACGATCTTCACTCGCATGCGCCGTGCTCCATGAACCAGCAGCTCGTGAACGGCGAGAACGAGAAGAACTCGAGCAAGATGAGGCTGACCTTGCTCTGACCCACCATGTTCGGATGCATCCCATCCGCGGGATCGAATTCTTGCGCGTGCCAGCTCAAGCCGTCGCTCGCTCGCGAGAGCTCCCCGTCGGCCCACAAGTACGGGCCCCACGCGAGCCATGGCGCGGTGCCAGCTTCGTAGTCGAGGTCGCCAGCGCGCTCGTTTTGCACCTCGCCGCTCTCCATCTGCGCGATCTGCGCTTCGATCACCCACTTCGCGCCGAAGCCCATCTCGTACGCGTACGGCTCGGGGCTGAACGTGCCGCTCGCATAGCCGCCGTAGGTGCGCGTGGTGAGGAACGCGAGCTTGAGGTTCGGGTAGCGCTGCTTGGCCGTGCGCAGCACGTTCGACAGCGAGGTGACCATCGTCATCGCGTCGGCGTCTTCGTGCGGCAGCGACACGGTCGGCCCGCCGCTGGCGAGCTTGATCCACACCACCTGCACCTGCGCTTCGGTGAGGCTCGGCGTGTAGCGCGGCAGCACGTGATCGCGCACGCGGTCGTAGTTGCCCACGGCGGTCGGGAACGCGGGGTTCGGCGGGATGGGCATAAACACCAGCCCGGAATTCGGAGATTCCCAGCTTGGCAGCGCCTGCCCCGGGTACGCGCCGTTGACGATCGAGAGCAGCGGATGCAGGTGGTCGCTCGACAGCCGCGCGCGGCCCATGAACGTGTGCACGGCGCACTGCACCCTGGTCGGGTCGGCCGGATCGAGCAGCGGCGGGGTGGCCTGCATGGCGGTGCAGAGCTCCATCGAGGTGTTCGACATGCCGATGGACATCATGACGATGCGCCCGGTCGCGCTCGGGTTGCCGTTCACGTCGAGCGGCTCGACGGCGTTCGCGAGCGCGATGCCGGCTTGCCGATGCGCGCTCGGCATGGTGTTGTCGGCGTCGCCGTAGAGGCCGAGCGGGTAGAGCCCGAGGTACGGCTCGCCGTCCGGCTGATCGAGCGGCGTCGGGATGCCTTGGCACACGCTGCCGTCGCCGTTGACGTCGGCGTAGCCGTCGGGGCACTCGCAGCGGAACGTGCCGTCGCCGTCGATGCACGCGTTGGGGGTGTCATCGCAGCTGTCGATGCCCAGCGCGCACTCGTCGGGCTCGCAGTCATCGCCGCTTCCGTCCGCGTCCACCGTCCCGACCGGGCAAGCGCACATGAAGCCTTCGGGTAGATCGACACACGCCTCGGGGTCGTCGTCGCAGTCGTCGCTGTCTTCGGCGCACTGGTTTTCATCGCCGCCATCGACGCCGCCCGTGCCGCCGCCGCCGTCACCGCCGTCGCCGTCGCCGTCACCGTCTCCATCGCCGCCGCCCGGGCCGTCTTCGCCGTCGAGCTGCGTGGCGTCGGTCGAGCCGTCCGTCGGCGCACCGCCGTCGCCGATCGCGTCGTCGCCTGGCACCGGCGTCCTGCGGATCGAGCACGAAGCGGCGACCGACAGGCTCGCCAGCGCAAGCGCGCACGCCCACCCGCGCATTGACAACGGAGCTCTACGCACCACCGAGCCTCCCTACACCCCGGCACAGCCCGTCGACCGTACCCACGCAACGCCTATCGACTGATTCGAATTGCAGCGTAGCCCAAGCTTGCTCGGGCTGAGAGGCGAGCGTTAGATGCGTGCCATGAGCATGCGCAACGCGACGCGTTTTCTTGGACTGGTGTGGACGTTGTCGTTCGTGAGCCAAGCGCTCGTCGGCTGCACGACGAGCACGCGTGAAGCAGGACCCGAGATGGACGAGCCGCCCGCGACCGAGCCGTCGGAGCCCGGCGCGCTGACAGAGCCCGCCGCGCCGAGTAAGCCGGTCGCGCCCGCAGCGCCGGTCGCGCCCGCAGCGCCCAGTGAGCCTTCGGCGCCGAGCGAGCCTTCGGCGCCGAGTAAGCCTGCAATGCCCGAGCCCTCCGCCAAAGCGCCCGCGCCGAGCGAAGCGCCCGATAAAGCGGTTGCGGAAGCACCCGAAAAGACGGCGCAACCCGCCGCCGGCGCGTGCGGTGACGATGACCAGCCGATGTGTCCGCTCCAAGCGTTCATGGAGAAGCAGGTGCAGCAGCCGTTCGAGGCCGGCGATTTGCAGGCCGTCAGCAAAGCGCTCACGCGCACCGCGAAGCTCGCGCCCGACCCTGCGTGGAACAGCGCCAAGCCGAGCTGGGCGGTGCTCGCGAACGACGCTGCAACCGCAGCCGCGAGCGGCGACCCCGACGAGACAGGCGCCGCCTGCAAGTCCTGTCACAAAGCGTTCCGCGCCAAGTACAAGGCCGCCTTCCGACCGCGTCCTTTGCCCTAGTGTGCGGGCTGCGCGTGTACTTTCAGTACACGCTTTCTCTTCTCAACACATTGAAACCATTCGGCTTCCGCAACACCTTCGAGGCGTGGCGGACCGCGCATCAGTAAACGTCTTCGAGCACCTCGACTACCGCGCGCTCTTGGCCGCGCTGTTCGAGCACAAGAAGCGCGAAGGTCGCGGCTTCTCGCATCGCGCGTTCGCGCGTCGCGCCGGGCTGCGCTCGACCAACTACCTCGTCCTCGTGATGCAGGGCGCGCGCAACTTGAGCGCGCAGATGGCGGCGCGCTTCGCCGAAGGCTTCGGCCTCGGCAAGCGGGAGGCCGAGTACTTCGTCGAGCTCGTCGCGTTCAACCAAGCGAGCACGGCCGCCGAGCGCGCGCGCTGCTACGAGCGCGTGACGCGCTTCCGCGCGCACCGCGAGATCCACAAGCTGGGCGCAGAGCAGACCGAGTACCACCGCGCTTGGTACATCCCCGCGATCCGCGAGCTGGCGGCGCGTGCGGACTTCGACGAAGACCCGCGCTGGATCGCGCGCACGCTGCAGCCGCGCATCACGCCCGCGCAGGCCAAGCGCGCGCTCGAGGTGTTGCTCGCGCTCGCGCTGCTGCGCCGCGACGACGCGGGGCGCCTCCTGCAAGCCGCGCCGATCGTCACGACCGGCGTCGGGCCGCTCGCGCACCACATCGTGAGCTACCACCAGAGCATGCTGCAGAGCGCGGCGCGCGCGCTCGAAGAGGTGCCGCGCGAAGAGCGCGAGATCGCGACGCTCACGCTGTGCGTGAGTAACGACGTGATGCTGCAGCTCAAGGAGCGCATTCGCGAGTTTCGCCGCGAGCTCTTGCACTACGCAGAGCAAGCGGGGGCGCCCGAGCGGGTCGTGCAGATCAACTTTCAGTTGTTTCCGTTGTCGCAGAAGAAAGAAGACGCCGATGCTTGAACGAAACCTCCGTCATCGCTTCCTGGGTCTTGCGTGCGTGCTCGCGAGCGCGTGCACGCAGAGCGGGACCGAGACCGATAACCCGATCACCGAATTCCGCAGCAGCGAATGCAAAGGCAGCTCTTCCGAGACCGCGCTCAGCATCGCGGGGCTCGACAGTGAAGCTGGCGGCGCGCTGACCTCGGCCGACACGGCGAACCGCATGGCGGGGCCGGAGTACGACGGCCTCTTCTGCGTGGCCTGGGACACGGGCGACGACGGCGCGCTCTCGATCGAGCTCTACAACCTAAGCGGCGGCTGCCATGTGGTGTGGGGCGCGCAAGCGCAGCGCGAGAGCGGCGGCTTCGCGCTCGAGCTGCAGCCGCACAACTGCGTAATCGCCGGCTGCGGCTCGTGCACTTACGACCTCGGCTTCGAGCTGCACGGGTTCGACTCGGAGGCGCCACTGCCGTTCGTCGTGCGCGAGCTTTCGTGCAGCGACTCGCCGGACACCGCGATCGTCGAGATGGAGCTGCCGCTCGACGCGCGCAAAGAAGGCGTGATCTGCCGGCCGCAGCCGCGCGCGTCGTCGGGCCTTCGCACGCATTGCGGTGGCGCGCACCTGCAGGTGTGCGGCGAAGAGGAAGACGAGGTCGCGCAGTGCGGCGACGCGAACGCGCCGGCTTGCGCCGGGGGCCTCGTGTGCGAACCGGGCGAACCGGACGTGTGCCTCACCGCGTGCGAGCAGGACCACGACTGCCCGCTCGCGATCGAGCGCTGCGACGCGGGCGCTTGCCGGCTGCGCGAGACGCTCTAGCGTCCCTGGCGCATCGCTCGAAGCGACCGCGTTTGCATACAAGAAAGCGCGGACATCTTGCGGATTCGCTGCGCGTAACTGTCGATTAAATACCTGAAATTACAGCGATAAGCCTCGTTGTAGATGCTAACAGTGCATACAAGAAGTATGCGCTTTCTCGCGACGGCGCGTTGCGGCGGTGCGCTCGCTAGGTCAGCTTCACGGCGATGGCTGCAGCGCCCGACATCTTCCGGTACCGCGACTACCGCGCGTTTCTGCGCGCGCTCTACGCGCACAAGAAGGCGCACGAGTACGGCTTTTCGCTGCGCGCCTTCAGCAAGCACGCGGGGCTGCGCTCTTCGAACTACCTGAAGCTCGTGATGGACGGCGACCGCAACCTCACCTCGGATGCGGCCACCAAGTTCGCGGGCGCATGCGGGCTCAAGGGCCAAGCCGCCGACTACTTCTGCGAGCTGGTCGTGTTCAACCAAGCCAAGAGCGCCGACGAGCGCGAGCGCGTGTACGCGAGGCTGCGCCGCTTCCGCCGCTACCGCGAGGTCTACAAGCTCGACGGCGCGCAAGAGGCCTACCACGCCGAGTGGTTCATCCCCGCGGTGCGCGAGCTTGTCGGCCGCGCAGACTTCCGCGACGACGCCAAGTGGATCGGCAAGACGCTCACGCCGAGCATCGCGCCGCGCGACGCGCAGCGCGCGATCGACGTGCTGCTCGAGCTCGGCCTCATCGAGCGCAGCGCGGAGGGCAAGCTCGCGCAGACGCATGCGCTCGTGCAGACGCCGGAAGGCCCGCTCTCACACCACGTGTTCAGCTTTCACCGCGCGATGATCACGCGCGCAGCAGAGGCGCTCGATCGCGTGCCGCGTGAAGAGCGCGAGATCGCCTCGCTCACGCTGCGCATCGGCGACGCGCAGCTCGCAGAGCTCAAGCAGCGCCTCACGCGCTTCCGCGAAGAGCTGCTGCACACCTTCGAGAGTAGCGACGGCGCCAAGCGCGTCGTGCAGGTCAACTTGCAGATGTTTCCCCTGACGGGGAAGGAGGACTGAGATCATGCGGCCGCAAACCATCATCTTGTTATTGCTCTGCGCGGCGGCATGCGCCGACAACAGCATGGCGGGCACCAGCACGGGTAACCCGCAGCCGGGCGACGACGCGGGCGACCGCGACGCGCGCTCCGAAGAAGACGCCGACGACTTGGGCGGCTTCGCCAACGGTGAAGGCGGCTTCTGCAGGGCCGGCGAAAAGACCGACGTCGCGCTCGATGACGACGCGGCGCTCGGCTTCAGCGCCGAGGACGTGCTGGCCTTCGCCGGCGGTACACACGAAGAGGCGCTGCGCTGGCTGCCGATCATGAACGGCAGCTACGGCCCCGAGAGCGGCGAAGGCTCGATCACCATCACGGTGACGCACGATGGCGCCGAAGCGCGCGTCGTTCAACCGGACGAAAACCCGTCGGGCGAAGAGTTTCTTACCGATCTCGACGGCAGCCTCTGCCAGCCATGGCTCGAGCTCGACGTGGCGGTAACGGTCGAGACCAGCGGCGGCGCGCTCGACGAGAGCTTCGACGCGGTGCTGCGCACGCAGAACGCGGTCGCGGCCTTTCTCTTCGTCCATCCCGATCCCGACGCGCTCAACGGCAGCTTCAGCGCCGACTACGATATCGAGGGCTTCAACCTCGAGCAGCTCGACCTCGGCATCACGCTCACGCCGTTCGGCACGAGCGGCACGTTCAGCGGCGTCTTCGTGATGCACAGCGACGACGCCGTGAGCGCAGGCGCGGGCGGCGGACCGTTCGCGACGTTCGGACCTGCGAGCTGCGCCGACGGCGGCTTCGGGATCGGCTCGGACGACGAGATCGAGATCAACGGCCAGGACATCGCGGTCAGTGACGTGCTTGCGCTCGCCGCTGCGAGCGATGAGGTCGAGCTGACGTGGGAGGACGACGCAACCACTACGAGCACGCTCGCCTTTACGCCCGAGGGCGACGGCGGCTGCGTGCAGCTCAACAACACGACACAGGGCGACGTCACGCTCGTTGTCTACGGCGCGCTGGCGATGGCGAGCGCGGACGGCCGGCTCGACGGCGAGTGGAACGGCCGCATCGAAGCGCGCGCCGATAGCAGCGGCGCGCTCAGCGCGCAGTTCATCCTTCAGGACAAGCGGCTCGATTCGCCCGAAGGGGACGTGAACGCGCTCTACGGCTTCCCGAACGCGGACGACGACGTCTCGGGCTTCGACTACGCAGGCCTCTCCGTGAGCGTGTCGATGACGAGCGGTGCCGACGCGACCGGCGAGGTGAAGCTCAGCGGCTTCATCCAAGCCGACTGCGTCACCGAGCCGGTGCCACCGGAGGACCAAGACCCGGGCATGGGCATGGGCACGCCCGGCTGCCGCGGCTCCGACGAAGTGCCGGTCGCAGTCGGCACGTTCTAACCGCACCGCCGTAACGGACGCGCGCGACTCCGCCGGCTGCATCGCTGAAATAGCGATGCAGCCGGCGGTTCGCGTTTCAGGTGCTACGTCGAGCGCGAGACCGACCTGCGCTTGGAGCGCACATAGCCGCTGCACGCCTGCTCGGGCATGCTCGCCGGCATGCTGACAAATACGGTCGAGGGGGCTCCGATCACACCGCAAGAGCCGCCGCCGGTCGATGGCGAGCATCGCTTTGCGTTTCACGGCACGGGCTCGGCGTTCTTCGCGCTGATCTTGAAGAACGTGCTGGTGACGTTGGTGACGCTCGGCATCTATTCGCCGTGGGCGAAGACCGCGCGCCGCGTGTTCCTCTGGCAGAACATCGAGATCAAAGGCAGCCGCTTGCGCTACCACGGCACCGGCGAAGAGCTGTTCGTCGGCTATTTGAAGGTGTTCGCCGCATACATGGTGTTCATCGGCGTGCCACAGCTGGTGCGCTTCGTCGCGGGGCAGACCGTCGGCACCATCCTGCAGGTCCTGTTCGCGTTGGCGCTGATCCCGCTCGTGCCGATGGCGATCTGGGGCTCGCGTCGCTACCTCTTGAGCCGCAGCAGCTGGCGCGGCGTGCGCTTTCGCTTGGAGGGCGATGCGCTCGCGTTCGGCAAGGTGCTGATCGGTGGCTACCTGCTCACCCTCGTCACGCTCGGCATCTACGCGCCGATCTGGATGAACCGCATCCACAAAACCATGATGAACGCGACCGCGCTCGGTACGCAGCGCTTCGAGTACCGCGGCGAGGACAACGTGGTGTGGAAGATGGGCATCAAGGCTTTCTTCCTGAGCATCCTCACGCTCGGCATCTATTGGTTTTGGTATCGCGCCGAGCTCAGCCGCTACCAGATGCAGAACACCTTCTTCGGCGGCGCCCGCGGCCAGATCGATCTCACGGGCGGCGAGCTTTTCAAGCTCACGCTGCTGCAGATCTTTGGCATCACGCTGACGCTCGGCATCGCGTTCCCGTGGATCACCTGCTACTCGCTCGGCTTCGTGCTCGAGCGCATGCGCTTGGTCGGGCCGATCGACTTCGCGCACATCTACCAGGCCGATGCGCAGGGCAGCGCGACGCACGATGGTCTTGCCGACGCGCTCGACGTGGGCCTCGAGATCTAAGCGCCTTCGCATCGCGATGAAGTACGAAGCAAAGTTTCTCGACGGCTGGTCGCTGGCCGAGGCCAAGGTCGAAGTCGAGCTCACCGGGCCCGGGCTGCGCATCGTCGACGCCGCGGGTAAAGAGCGCGCGCACTGGGACGCCGCGGGGCTTTCCGCGGACGCGATGCAAGAGGGCGGCGTCCTGCACGTCACACACAGCTCCGCGCCGCAGGAGACGCTCGTCGTGCGCGACGCCGCGCTCGAAGCCGAGGTGCTCGCGCTGTGCGGCCGCGAGCGCGTGGTGCAGCTGCCAGGCGGCAAGAACAAGTCGCTGTTCGTGCTCGGCTCGATCGCGACCATCCTGGCGCTCGGCGGCTTGCTCTACTTCTACACGCCGGCGCTCGCGCGCTGGACGGCGCGGCGCATCCCGCTGCAGCACGAGCGCAGCCTCGGCATGCAGATGGAAGCCATCTTGGAGCTCGCGCGCTGCGAGGACAAAGCGGCGGAGGCCGCGCTCGACAAGCTCACGGACAAGCTCGGCGCGCCGCTCGTGAAGGCCGAT
>WUUC01028102.1_pt1 | contig 11178 bp, 9 predicted proteins | sample 6278441 | NCBI WGS metagenome assembly WUUC01 (sample SAMN13675441, study PRJNA597444) | soil metagenome | isolation source: soil | place: USA: Washington | collected 2017-10 | reverse complement strand
ACCGCTGATCCGGTAACTGTGACTGAAATGCTACCGACTATTGAGGTTGGTAGCGCGGGTGCAGCGGAAAACCAACGGACTCTCGCAGCACCGCTGAGCCGACTCAGCGACGATCAAATTGCTTCCGCTGCGGATCACAGTGGTCACATTGCAGCTGAGGCGAAACCGCGGCATCAGGATGCGGCTCCAACTAGCGTCCACGGTCCTCATCGTGTCGTTCATGTCGCGATGGCTCAGAGCGCGAAAGACGTCGCTGACAAAATGATCGCAAGTTATGAAAAGACTTATGGCTTCGAGGTGCGGCGTAAGCCCGACTCAGAGCATGCGTGCTTACGCTGGCCTCAGCCCGATGTGTTCGTAACGCTGGGTCAGTTGGACGAAGGGGAAGGCTACGTTTGTCAAAAGGCCGGCGTTCAATTCATCGAGATGCCGATCGCGTACGAGGCGTACGTTGCCGTTGCAAATCGCGAAAACACCTGGGTCGAGTCGTTGACGATGGACGATCTACGAACGTTCGGCGATCGCTCCTCGTTCGATCCGAATCCGCTAGCGACTTGGAATCAGCTTCGATCGAACTGGCCGTCGTTACCGATCAGTATCGTCGGCCTTGATTCGATACATCGATCCTATGGCGAGAAGTTCGTACCCGCACGCTCCGTACGCGGGCTGCCATTCAACATTGGAAAGAGCGACTCAGACGTGGTGGCCACGATCGAGTCGACGTACGGCGGGCTTGGATTCATGACGTTTTCGACGTACCGCAAACAGCTTGAGGCGGGGCGCGGTTACTTTCCAGTGAAGGTCATTGCGATCGTCAATGAGCTCGGAGACGCGATCTTGCCTTCGCAAGAGTCCATTCAAAGCGGACGCTACGACACGTTGTCTCGACCGCTACTGCTTCACGTCAGTTCGCGCGGCCTCCATCGTCGGGAAGTCGTTCTATTCGGTACACACGCTGTGGAAGGCGTGTCGCAACAACTTGGCGATTTCGGGTTCGAGGGAATCGATAGGCGCGCGATGGATACTGCGGCTCGGAAATTGCGCGCCGCAGGGTTACGGTAAAGATAAATCATGGAGATTCGTATGCGTCGTTTCGCAATTGCTTCGGTGCTGTTATTACTCTGCTGGATGCCGCTCGGGCATGCTGCCGAAACGTCGGTCGCCGGATCGACTAACGAGGGCATCGAGCTCATGGAGCTCTTGCACATGTCGGCCGAACGCTTGAAGAAACGTTTCATTGTCGATCCGCGGGTGCGTGGTCAGGTCCTCTTGGTGAATGTCGATCCGCGGCGGATGTCGTACCGCGAACTGCAGGCCGTGTTGAGCGTGCATGGTCTAGTCACGACGCCTGAAATCGAAGGCACGATCCGTATCGTACCGGACGCGAACGCGCGTCAGCTGCCGATGCCGTTGGTGCACGAGAAGGCCGACAACATCGGCGAAGAAGAAATGGTGACTCGAATAATCGACGTGGAATCGCTCGAAGCCGCCCGATTGATTCCTATCCTCCGTCCACTCCTGCCTCAATACGCCCATCTAGTGGCTGATGGTCAAACGAACTCGTTAATCGTAGTCGCCCGTCAAGGGAACGTGCGAATGATGGAGTCAATCATTCGCGACTTACGCGCGCGTCCTACCGTTGAGACGAGGGCGGAATCGAAATAGCCGCGAGCACCCGCGAGCACCCGCGAGCACCGAGGCGCGCGCAGCATCGTCCACACATCCGTCATTGCGGCGGAAGCCGACATCCGATCTAAATCCCGGTTTTCGCCGGGATGACAAAAACTGCCAGTAAGTCGTCGCGCTGTTCGTGGGTGCGCTGCTCTTCGTTCGCAGCAGAACATGGTATGTATGCGCAGGCACCGGCATACGCGAACACGATAATCGCCAGCTGCTGCAAAATACCGCGCGGGCCGTACATCGGCTGACGCAGTTGGATCACGCGGGCTCAAGTGGTTCGCAATTTCAGTTGAGGCTTATGGGAACAATCGGTGTGGTCTTGTCCATGCTTGCGGCGGTCGTCGCGAGCGGGATCATTGTGCGAGCGATTCCGCTCGCGATTCCCACGCCGCTGGTTCAAGTCGCGCTCGGCGCGGCGATTGCGCTGGGCGAAGTTCAGCGTGTCACGCTAAATCCCGAAATATTCTTTCTCCTGTTTCTACCGCCGCTTCTGTTTCTCGATGGCTGGCGGATTCCAAAGGAAGGTGTGCTGCGAGATCGAGGCATGATCTTGGAGCTCGCGTTGGGGCTCGTCATTGCGACCGTCATCGGAATGGGCTTCTTCATCCATTGGTTGATACCGGCGATGCCGTATCCGGTCGCATTCGCGCTGGCTGCGATCGTCTCTCCTACCGATCCGGTCGCCGTCTCCGCTATCAGCGCGCGGTTTCCGATTCCGAAACGGGTGCTGCATGTGCTCGAAGGCGAATCGTTACTGAACGACGCGTCGGGCCTCGTCTGTTTCCGATTTGCAGTTGCCGCGGCCGTAACAGGTTACTTTTCCATATCAAGCGCAACGGTGATCTTTATCCAGCTCATCGTCGTCGGAGTGCTTGTCGGTGTGCTGCTCACGTTTGGAGTGATGGCCGGTAAGGACTGGTTGATCCGGCGTTTTGGCGAGGACTCGGGATCGCAGGTGCTCGTGAGCTTGCTGATTCCATTCGGCGCGTATGAACTTGCAGAGCATCTCGGCGGGTCGGGGATCCTCGCCGCGGTCGCCGCAGGCGTGACCATGAGCTATGCAGAGCTCGCGGGCCGAGCGCTCGCCGGCACTCGAGTGCAACGCACGGCAGTGTGGAACACAGTGCAGTTTTCGCTTAACGGAATCATGTTCGTCCTGTTGGGTGAGCAGCTACCATCGATTTTCAACGGCGCACTCGCAGCCGTGCAGGAATCGAATCACGACAACCCCTGGTGGCTTGCGATCTATGTGATCGCGATCAATCTTGGACTTGCGGCACTGCGATTTGCTTGGGTGTGGGTTTCGCTGCGTATTAGCTATTGGCTGGCGCAGCGAAGAGGTGAGGCACACCTGCAGAAACCGGGATGGCGCTTGGTCGCTGCGATGTCCGTGGCGGGTGTGCGTGGCGCGATCACCCTTGCCGGCGTGCTCACGCTTCCGATCACATTGAGTGACGGCGTCGCGTTTCCCGCGCGTGACCTCACGATCTTTTTGGCTTCGGGCGTGATCATCTTGTCGCTGCTCGCTGCAAGTTTCTTGTTGCCCCATTTGTTGCAAGGGCTGCACTTGCCGACGGAGTCGATCGCCGACGAAGAAACCGATCGCGCACGAGCCGCCGCGGCAAAGGCTGCAATTCGTGCTGTCGAAGAAGCAAGCCACGAGATGGCGCAAGGTCACAGCGACGCCGATGTCTACGCCGAAGCTGCTGCGCGCGTCATGGAACTGTATCGCCGACGATTGGAAGGTCACCTGACCGGCGAGAACTCCATCCGCGTGCGACGTATCAATGCAATCGAGCGAAAATTGCGTCTCGCTGCGATCCGCGCAGAACGCGAAGCGCTGTATTCGCTCGCGCGTTCGAACAAGATCTCCGACGCTAAATCCAGATCGCTGGTGCGCGAGCTCGATCTGTTGGAAGAGCGGTTCGCTTGAACCGCCGCGCAAGCGGCGTTTGGAAATCAGCAGGATTCGAGATCGCGCAAGTCGCTGGGGCCCGGTCGCATCCAATTACGCGCGGCAGTTAGCGAAGGCCAAACCTAGCACCCATCGGCGTTTAACAGAACGAGGAAGGACCAAGCGAATCCAGTTGTCGTGACAACGGCGGGTGGGCATGATTATCGAAGAAGGCGCCGGCACGAGAAGTCGTCTCGTGTCTAGAAGCGACCGGAATCGCAAAGCACCCAGGGAGATCGCATGACGCGGATGTTTTCGCTCGCCAGTTGGACCTCGCTTGTCCTGTTTTTGTTCGCTGCCAATCTTCACGCGCAGCAACTTCCTGTCGATTACTTCACTCGTTCCGACGAAACGGGAATGATGAAGCTCTCACCCGAAGGTGACTATCTCGCTGTCACGACTGGAAGCCACGGCGGGGAGTACCTGACGTTCATCAGGCTCGCTGACCTGAAGGTCGTCGCCGGTATTCAAGCTCCGAAGAGAATGGCAATCCATGATTTCTACTGGGCGTCGAATACCCGCGTTGTGTTCAAGATCGCCGAGAGACAGATCGGACGAATTGCGCCTACCTCGACGGGCGAAATCTACGCTGTCGATCGCGATGGCAGCAATCAGGCGCTGATATATGGCTATCGAGCACAAGAGATGACGACAGGTACGCTTTTCAAGGTTCGCGAGGGCAGTTACGCGACACCAGCAATCGTAAGCCTGCTCGATCGTGACGATCGCAACATTCTAATCACGGAACATCCTTGGAAGCTTGTCGGAAACTCGTACTACTACAATCGAGATGCGAAGCCGGAGATCACCCGGTTGGATATCTACTCGGGAAAACAAGCTCGCTTGGGTCGGGTTCCCCTAGCGGACGCATCCGTGCTGGTGGATCGCGATGACGTGCCGCGCTTCGCCATTGGGTCCAACGACAGCGGGCTCCTGGCGGTCGCATGGCGCCGCAGCCAGGAGTCAAACGCGTGGGAAGAGTTTGCACTGCCGGGATTTGTTGAAAGCACCGTCGTTCCTCTACGCTTTACTGCCGACAACTCCGCGGTGATTTTCACCGGGATCCGTGAGGGACAACGATATGAGGCGCTCTTCGAGCTCACGCTTTCAGATCATGCGGTAAAGCAGTTGATCGAAATTCCAGGCGCTGATGTGAGGGACGTCATAACCGATTTCCAGGATCGCGAAGTGATCGGGGTCACAGGCTATACAGACAAGCTGGTGTACCAGTGGCTGACGCCGGATCATCCCTCTGCACGTCTTCAAAGGGCGCTTCACAAAGCCTTTGAGGGCAACGAGGTGCGCTTCATCAGTCAAAGCGCGAATGGCAAGCGAGCCATTGTGTTCGTGAACTCGGATGTCGCGCCTGGCGAGTATCTTCTTTTCGATACTGAATCAAAGAAGGCGAGCATGCTCCGTGCCTCTCGTAGCTGGGTCGACATGAAGAAGATGCAATCGAGAGAGTCGTTTGAACTCAAGAGCCGAGATGGTCTGACACTTCACGGTTACCTCACGCGTCCAACGAGCCCCGGCCCCTATCCATTGATCGTCTTGCCGCATGGCGGCCCGCATTCGGTTCGTGACACATGGGAGTTCGACTGGGAAGCACAGCTTTTCGCAAACCGTGGCTACGCCGTGTTGCAGCTGAACTTCCGCGGAAGTGCTGGTTATGGGTTGGACTTTCAACATGCCGGCTACCGCGAGTGGGGAGCAAAAATGCAAGACGATCTCACCGACGCGACGCGGTGGGCGGTTGACCAGAAAATAGCGAGCGCCGATCGGATCTGTATCTATGGTGCAAGCTATGGAGGTTATGCCGCGCTCATGGGCGCAGTGCGCGAGCCTAAGTTGTATCGATGCGCAGTCGGCTACGCGGGAGTGTATGACCTGCTAATGCTGTTGGAGTCTGGGGATGCCTCGGTGTCGAAGCTGGGGAGAAGTGAGCTCGAGCGATTCTTAGGAACCGATGCGGCGGACTTACGCGCTCGATCTCCTGCGTTCCAAGCAAAGGCAATAGAAGTCCCAGTCTTCTTGGTTCACGGCACGGAAGACTTCCGAGCCGACTACAAGCAAGCGATGCGCATGAAGGAAGAACTAGAGAAGGCTGGAAAGTCCGTTGAGTGGACGGCGTTGCGCGGCGAAGGTCATGGCGTGTATGACGACGAAACTCGCAAGCAGTTGTATGAATCCATCCTCGCGTTTCTCGATAAACACTTGAAGACCGCGAGCTTGAACTGATTCTCAAACGATGCAATGCACATCATGGATACGGACAGCAGCCGTACGCTCACGCCCATTGCTGACTACTCGCAGCGCGCGGATCGCAAGATCATTCGCGATCGCGTCCGTTCATGAACGAGCACGCAATCCGAGCCGTGCTTCACGAGGCGAAAAAGCTCAGGCCGTTCGACTTCACGAGCGTCAATGCGCCGTCCACTTGAATCTCTAGCTTGCTGGCGCTCAATCGTGAGGATCGACTCGCGAGTCAATGCGTCGTCCGCCAGCGTGACTGGCGTTCCATCCAATGCGTTCATCACTGCCTGACGTAGTTCTGCTCGCGATTCCGCAGTAGGTGCGGCGATCTTGGCCGCAACGTCGGACGCTTCGGTCGACGTTGCGCATCCGCTCGTTGCAAGAACGCTCGTTGCAAGAATAAGTGCGGTCGTCGCGTGAACGATGGACCAAAGACGGCGCATTACTCGGTCACCGATTTATACACACGGATATCACGCCAAGCAGGACGTCTGAGAGTCAGACCGTCATTCACTGGCGAAGAGCCGCCTGTGCGTTTCTGTTGCCCCACTGCTGCGGGCGGAATGCCGCATTGACCGGTCTGCGCGTAATTGATCGCGACCGACAAGAGCTTTTCGGCTGGATTGCCGAGCTGATGTTGGAAGTCCTCCGCAACTGAGCAGCCGGCGACCGGTTCGCCGCGATCGGTCACTGTATTCACAGGCGAGAATCCGTCCGAATACTCGCCAAAGTTTTGCGCATTGACGCCTTTGAACTGGATCGAAAAGTAGGTCGTGCCGCAATTGTCGAATGGATAGAAGCCATAAGGCTTGCCGCAAGTCGTCGTACCAATCTGAACGACGGGCACATCGATACCGCGCAGACCATTGATGATTGCCTCGCTTGCCGAACAGGTGTTGCCACTCGTTAGTACATACACGGTGCCCGCGTTGAGCGAGGGCAGTGCGACCCCTTCTGCCGTCGAGAATCCTTGGGTTCGCGAATGAAACGGTGTCGCCGCCAAAGGCTCGAGCGTTACAGGATCGGTCGCCGTGTGTTTGTCATTGAATTGGATTCGTTCGAAGGTCTGCCCAGAAGCTTTCGCTTGACCTGCAATCATGTACGACAGCTCGCTCGCGACATCGAGCAAACCACCGCCGTTGTAACGAAGGTCGAGAACGAGATCGACCACGTTCTGGCCCCTTAGAGTATTGATGGCCTCGATCAGCTGCGCCTCGGACGGTGCGATGTGATCGTTGAAGAGGATGTAGCCCATCAATCCGCTTGTTGCAGGAATCGTGGTCACCGTATGAACCGGGGTTGACGTCACGTTACCCGCGGTGAGCGTGACGCTTCGCGACACGCCGCCGCTGCGAATCTGAAACGTGTGTGGTGTGCCCGCCGTCGTCGGAAACAGTCCACGATCCAAAGCATCGGTGTCGTTGCTGTCGATGTCTGTACTGCCGACTGTTAAGACTGTATCGCCTCGGAGCAATCCGGCGTTCGCGGCAGCGGAGCCGGGTTCGACGAGTGCGACGACGACTTTACGTGGTGGGCGGGGCTCGACCAAGACAAAGGTTGCCCCGTAGCCCACGCTCACGCCGGATTGACTAAAGGCGAGCCATTCGGCTGTAGGCAGCGTGCCGTGGAAATTGTCCTTCTTTGCCCCGGAAGCAGTTGTTTGGGTTGTCTTGAGCAGGTCAAAGTAAGCGGCGGTTGATGAATAGTTCGCTGGATTGAAATCCGGCACCTCGCGATACCAGAGGTACAGCTCGTTCGTCCAAGAACGCAGCCAATGATTTTCCGCAAGCATCGAGCCCTGGACGTCCGGGAAGGCGCGGCCTCGCGCGTCGGTTCCTGTACGCGGATTGGCACATTGATTTTTGAGACTCGGCGAGGGGGCAAAGACTCCAGCGTTGTACGGAATCGAGGGTGGTGGATTGCTAGGCGCGGGATCGAATCCGTTGGAATCCCCGCCACCTCCGCCGCCGCACCCAGCGATCAAACCAACAAACGCTAAAGTCGCGACGCGATTGCAGCTCAGCGCCAACCGTTGCGATGCCAATGACATTCCGTGCCCCCATCATCTTAGGTACGCACTTTTTACAGGATCTAGTGCCGAGGACAATAGCCGTCTGAGCCGGATGAAAAGGGAATGTCTCTTTATCCAACGTCAATAAGGAAGCCGACTCAAGCTGCATTACGCGGCGAACGACCAAGTAATTCGATCTCCTGGCCTCGGCGAGCGCCGCTAAAGTCATTCGATCCTTCCAACGGAGAAAGTCATGCGACGGATCGCGATGTCTGGACGGGCATTGATATGTATTTGCTCGTTATGTTTACCGCTCGCTTGTGCGGCAACGGAGCACGCACCGCCCTTGATGCACGCGCAGTCTTATGACGCCAGTGAGCACATCGATGTCGCAGATTATTGGTTAAGCGAGAAGCTCGACGGCGTGCGGGCGTATTGGAACGGTGGGCAGCTCGTCACGCGGTCGGGCAACGTCATTTCAGCGCCGAAGTGGTTTACGCATGGGTGGCCTGCGATCCCGCTGGACGGTGAATTGTGGGGAGGACGCGGCACGTTCGAGCGGACCTCGGGCATCGCGCGCAGCGCCTCTGCGGTCGATGAACACTGGCGTGGCATTCGGTTTCACGTATTCGATCTGCCGGCGGACGCAGGGACGTTCGATCAGCGCCTCGTGATATTGAGACGAGTCGTCGAGCGTACCGATAGTGGTTCGCTCGCGATGGTCGAACAGCAACGCGTTGGCCACACTGATGAGCTTGCAACGAAGCTCAAGGAGGTTGACGCCGCTGGCGGCGAGGGTTTGATGCTTCATCGCGGCGATTCTCTATACGTAGCTGCTCGCACTGATGACCTGCTCAAGTACAAGTCGTTCGCGGATGCCGAGGCGAGAGTGGTTGGATACGTATCGGGCAATGGGAAATATCAGGGTCTGATGGGTGCATTGGTCGTCGAGCGTGACGATGGCGCTCGATTCAAGCTCGGTACCGGATTTACAGATGAAGAACGTCGTAATCCACCGCAACTCGGTAGTTTGGTGACCTATGCCTACAACGGTCTAACGAATACCGGCTTGCCGCGCTTCGCGAGGTTTTTGCGAATCCGTTCGACGGAGTAACTCGGCCTAGGACGCTTGGAAGTGCGCATTGCGACTGTCTCGGCGATACTCGAACGACACTCTGGGCTTTGAGGGACGCCTTCGATGTCGCAGCGAATCGTATTGCTTGTGGTCGCGTTCTCGATCTCGCTGATTGGCGTTGCCGCTGAGCGCCCGTTTAGTGAATTGCCGTACACCCCAAGTCTGGATCTGAACGCGATGGATCGGTCGGTTGATCCGTGCGACGACTTATATATGTATGCCTGCGGCGGATGGCAGCGTCGCAACCCGATTCCAGCCGATCAATCGAGTTGGAGCGTGTACCGAAAGCTCCATGCCGACACTCAACAATATGTATGGGGACTGTTGGAAGACGCCGCGAAGCCGACCGCTGCTCGATCCTCGACGCAACAACGGATCGGCGACTACTTTGCAGCGTGTATGGACGAAGCGGCGATCGAAGCGCGCGGGCTTGAACCGGTGGAACCGATGCTCGAGCAAATTTCATCGCTCAAAGATGTTCAAGCGCTGCCGACCTTGCTAGCCGATCTTCATGCGCGCCTTTTCTCGAGCGGGCTGCTGTTCAATGCAGGCGCCGAACAAGATGCGCGCGATGCCTCCAAAGTCATCACCGCTATTTACGCAGGCGGAATCGGATTGCCCGATCGCGACTACTACGTGAAAGCCGATGAACGCTCGCGCGAGATTCGCGATCGATACCGGCAACACGTGCAAAAAATGTTCGAGCTTGCTGGCGAGTCCGCGACCCGAGCGCAGCTGCAGGCAGCCTCAGTGATGCGAATCGAAACCGCGCTGGCCAAGGCCTCGCTAACCCGCGTCGAGCAACGCGATCCGTACAACATTTATCACCGCGCCACGGTCGTGGATCTACGCAAAGACGCACCGCGCTTCGATTGGTCGGCCTATTTCGCAAAGGTCGGGTTCAACCCCGAGCCGTGGCTGAACAATGCCGAGCCTGCTTTTATTCGCGAAGTCGATAGGATTCTCGATGCCGAAAAGCTCGATGACATCAAAGCTTACCTGCGCTGGGGTGTGCTCGATGCGCAGGCGAGCTATTTGTCGCAGGCGTTTGTCGATCAAGACTTCGCCTTCTACTCCGCCTATCTACGCGGAGTTCCAGAGCAGCGACCACGCTGGAAGAAATGTGTCTCGTTGGTCGATCGAGATCTGGGCGAGGCGCTCGGCAAAGAGTTCGTCGAACGAAGCTTTCCTGCGGGGATCAAACAGCAGACCGTGCAGCTAACTGCGCAAATTCAGGCTGCAATGAAACAGCGGATAGAGCAGCTCGATTGGATGTCGTCGGACACGAAGGTTCGAGCGCTCGAAAAGCTCACCAAGATGCGTAACAAGATCGGCTACCCGGAAACGTGGCGCGGTTACTCCTCGTTGTCCATCGGGCGCGAAGACTTCTACGGCAATGTCGCTAGGGCGATGCGCTTTGAGATCAATCGTCAAGCTGCAAAGGTCGGTCGACCTGTCGATCGCAGCGAATGGTCGATGACGCCGGTGACTGTCAACGCGTATTACGATCCATCGAAGAACGACATGAACTTTCCGGCGGCCGTTCTGTTACCCCCATTGTTCGATCCGAAACTCGACGATGCGCCGAACTACGGCAATACCGGCGGAACGATCGGTCACGAGCTGACCCACGGGTTCGACGATGAAGGCCGGCAGTTCGATGGCGAAGGGAATTTGAATGATTGGTGGAAGAAGAGCGACGCCGACGAATTCGAGCGGCGCGCCCAGTGCGTTCGCGATCAATACGCGCAGTACACAGTGATCGATGACATCAAGATCAACAGCGAGCTCAGCTCCGGCGAGGACATAGCCGACCTGGGTGGAGTGGTTCTCGCCTGGATTGCGTGGCAAGAACAAACGAAAAATCAGCGACTACGGCCTGTTGACGGCTTGACGCCCGCACAACGATTCTTCGTCGGATTTGCTCAATGGGATTGCGCCAATGAACGACCCGAAGCCGTGCGACTCAACGCGGTTGTGAACCCGCACTCACCTCCGAAATACCGCATCAACGGTGTCGCCGCGAACATGCCTGAGTTCGCACAAGCGTTCGAATGCAAGGCAGGAAAGAAGCTCGTGAAGAAGCCGGAAGAGGTGTGTCGGATTTGGTGACGCACCGAGGCGCCGTAATCGGTTGAAGGCTTC
>WUUC01173108.1_pt1 | contig 11179 bp, 9 predicted proteins | sample 6278441 | NCBI WGS metagenome assembly WUUC01 (sample SAMN13675441, study PRJNA597444) | soil metagenome | isolation source: soil | place: USA: Washington | collected 2017-10 | reverse complement strand
CTGCTCGTTCGGCGCACGGCGGCAGCGCGGGGTCGCGTGGCCGGTAGAAGGCGAACGCTTGGTCCCCGACGGCTAGCGCCGCGCAACCGCTGTAGCAGGCGAAGCGATCGTCGTACCTGCCGGCTTCGATCACGTCACCCGGGACCAGCGGAAGGTCACCGAGTAGGACCTCTTCCACTCGCAGGGAAAGCGTGTCGCGCTGCTGCTTCAGCACGGTCACGCGCAGCGCATCGTGCTGACCGCACGGGCAGGGCACGGTGTCTCCACCGCTGGACGGGACTCCTTCGCTGCCCGACTGCCCGACCGTGGGGCCCTGGGACGCCAGCCCACCCGGCCGTCCTCCGCCGCCGGCGTTGTTGCACGCGGCCTCGAAGCACGCGCAGATCAGCACCGTCCAGACGGCACGGGTCATTTTGGGTTTGCGATCGGCTGTCACGGGACCTCCACGAACTTTGAGCTCTCCTCAACGTGAGGGAGGACGGAGCGCCGGTACAGCGCAAAGCCTACCAAAAATGAACATTTTAGCTCTCAAAGATGCATCGAACCGTGCAGATCTGGTAGGGTATGTCAGGGATGGAGCTGACAGCACGGCAGTTTTTGCGGGCGGTGAGAGGCGAGCGCTCCCAGGTAGCCTTCGCGCGCCGGCTCCGGTACCGCGGCAATCCAATCGCAGACTGGGAAGCCGGCCGGCGCTGTCCCACGGCCGTCGAGGCGCTGCGCGCGTGCGAGATCTGCGGCATCGACGTGGCCGGCGCGTTCCTGCGCTTTCAGCGCATCCAGCTGGACGTGCGCAACGGCGCGTTCGATGTGGCGGCGTGGCTTGATCAATTGCGCGGCTCGACGCGAACGGTCGAGCTGGCGCGGCGCTGCGGCAACACGCGCTACCAGGTGGCACGCTGGCTCTCGGGACAGACGCAGCCCCGCCTGGCGGACTTCTTTGGCCTGGTGCAAGCGATCACGGGCAGACTGTGCGACCTGGTCGCGGAGCTCGTGCCGATCGAGAGCGTCCCAAGCCTGCGCGCGGACTACGAGCAGCGACTCGCTGCGCGCCGACTGGCGCACGAGGAGCCCTGGACCGAAGCCATCCTGCGCGTGCTCGAGACCCACGCGTACCGCTCGCGCACAGCGCACACGCCCGGATCGATCGCGCGCACGCTCGGGATCGCGGAAGAGATCGCGCTGCGCTGTCTGGGGAAGCTCGAGGCGGCAGGCGTGATTACTCCCCGCGGCGCCCGCTACGAGCCGGTACGGTCACTGACCGTCGACACGCGCGCGATCCCCAGGCTGAAGGCGCACTGGTGCGAGGTGGCGCGAGAGCGCATGGCCGATCCGGCGCCGGAAGACGCGTTCGTCTACAACGTTTTGTCCGCCTCCCACGCCGACATCGAGCGGATCCGGCAGCTGCTGCTCGCCACGTATCGCGAGATACGCACGATCGTCGAACACACGGAGCGCGATGAAGCGGTGGCGCTCGTCAACCTGCAGCTGGTGCACTGGAAGCTGGCTCCGTAGCGCGGGCCCGGCACAGCGCCCAGCGCGTGCTCGCGCGGCTGGCGCTGCCCGCCGCGGTGCCCCCGCGCCTTCGAGTCCGGACTTGGCGCGGGTCGCTGGGCTTGATCTGCGCGTGTTTCCCCACCATCTTGACCAGGTGACCCAGACCTCACGACGGATGGCGGAAAACGGCGATGGCGGATGAACAAGAGCTGGTCCTGACGCCGCCCGGGCCGGTGGCGGCCGTTGCGCCGGAAAAGGCAACGGGGCTTGTTCCGCTCGATAGCGCGCAAAAGACGCAGCTTTCTGTGCGCGTGGACGGCTTCATCCGCGAGCTGCTCGCGCTCGATGCAAACGGGCCAGAATTCGGGAAAAAAATCGAACAGCTCACGAACCTGGGCCGGCGTGAGATCGCGGAAGCCGCGGGGCAATCGAACCGTTTTCTAGACCGCCCGGTCAGGGCCATGGCCTCGGAATCCAGCGTCGGCGCCGACCTCGCCGAGCTGCGGCGCACGGTCGAGGATCTCGACCCGGGCCGCCGCGGGGACCTGCTCGCGCCCAAGAAGCTGTTCGGCATCGTGCCGTTCGGCAACAAGCTGCGGAATTACTTCGATGGCTACAAATCCGCGCAGACGCATATCGCTTCCATCCTCGCGCGTCTGGCCAGCGGCAAGGATGCGCTGTTGAAGGACAACGCCGCAATCGACGTCGAGCGGCAGGCGCTGTGGGTCGCCATGGGTCGGCTCGAGCAGATGATCCATGTCTCGAAGGCGCTCGACAGCGGGCTCGAGGCCAAGGCGGCGGAGCTCGACGGCGTCGATCCGAACAAGGCCAAGGCCCTCCGCGAGACGGCGCTGTTCTACGTTCGCCAGCGCTCGAGCGACCTGCTGACGCAGCTGGCCGTCTCGGTGCAGGGCTATCTGGCGCTCGATCTGGTCAAGAAAAACAACGTCGAGCTGATCAAGGGGGTGGATCGGGCATCCACCACCACAGTGGCGGCGCTGCGCACAGCGGTGACCGTCGCACAAGCGCTGACCAACCAGAAGCTCGTCCTCGGCCAGATCACGGCCTTGAACACCACCACGGCTGGTCTCATCGAGTCCACCAGCAGGTTGCTGCAGACGCAGACTGGCGAGATCCACAAACAGGCCGCCTCCGCCACCATTCCGGTCGAGACGCTGAAGCGCGCGTTCCAGAACATCTATCAGACCATGGACGCCATCGACAGCTTCAAGGTGCAAGCGCTGACCAGCATGAAGACGACGGTCGATGCATTGAGCGACGAGGTCGAGAAGTCGCGCGGCTATATTGCGCGCGCCGAGGGCGCGTCGCAGGCGCTGGAGCAGGGCGGCCCCGAGCCCTTTCGGCTGACGGACTGACATGTCCACGCCCGAGCGCATCTTCGAACAGGCGGCGGAGCTGCTCCGCAGGGTGTCCTCGGAAGCGCGGCAGCGGAGCGAGCGTGGACGCAAGCGCCGCAGGCGCCTGTTGGCAAGGATGGTCAAGACGGCAGCGTTGATGGCGCTGTCCACGTTCGTGATCGTCGTGGGCATGATCAGCGGTGGGTTCTTGTTCGGGCCGCGCGGCGTCGAGGGCCTGATCGCGGCGCCGTTCGCGATAGTCGTCGCGTGGACCGCGATCCTCTACTGGTCGCTCCGTTCCAGGCCCACGCCGCGCGTGCTCGTGAAGTCAGATCTGGCGCAGCTGCCCGCGCGCACCGAAGAGTGGCTCGATGCGCAGCGCTGGACGCTACCCGCGGCTGCGCAGCAGAGGCTCGACAGCATCGCGTTGCGGCTCGAGGCGCTGGCGCCGCAAGTTCAGGCGCTCGACCCGCAGACGCCCGCGGCGGCGGAGGTGCGCCGGCTGATCGGCGAGGAGCTGCCCGAGCTGGTGCGCGGCTACCAAAAGCTACCGCGGGCGCTTCAAAGTCAGCCGCTGCACGGCGGCCACAGCCCCGATCGGCGGCTGGTCGAGGGCCTTGCAACCATCGACGAGCAGATCGAGCGCGTACACCTGCGTCTCGCCGCCGACGACCTGCACGCGCTGGCGACGCAGCAGCGCTATCTGGAGATCAAGTACAAGGGCGACAAGCTCGAGTGAATCAACCCACCAGGGAGGGTTTCAGGTGCGTTCCGGGTCTCCACCCGAAGTTTGGGAGTCGAAAATCTGCGGCGCGCTGCATGCGCAGCGACGCCTGCAGTTCGAGTACGAGGGACACGTGCGCATCGTCGAACCTTACTGTCACGGCACGGGTCCCAAGGGTGCCCAGCTGCTGAGGGCTGTGCAGGTAGGCGGCACCAGCGGGTCCGGCGCGCGCGGCTTTGGTTTTGGCAAGCTGTGGACGGTGGCCAAGATGAAGAACCTGCAGGTGCACGAGGTCCGCTTCCAGCCGAACGATCCCAACTACAATCCCGAGGACCGGGCCATGGCCGCGATCCATTGCCGCGTAAGGGTGCCAGGGCGGTGAGCAGGCCCGGGTAAGCTATGGATTGAGATGGCTCGTCGGCAGGCGTGAGCCGCGCAATCTTGGTGCCGATGAGCAGCGGGGTCGATTCTCGTTCACAACGCAACTGCCGCTCGTCTCCACCTTGCACGTCTTGCACGCGCGAGGAGAAAGTCATGGCGCCCCGGAAGCTTAGCGTCGCAGTATCCCATCGAAACGGGTTGACCCCTGTGCTCGTCCTTCTGGCCGCGGCGGCGGCAGGCTGCTCTGGAGCCAGTGAGGGAGAAGCCGAGTTTTCGGCGTTGAGCGCGCTAGAGCAGGCGCCGGCGCCCACTTGCAACGTGCTACTGCCAGCAGCGGGCGCGCACGTGAAAGGCCAGCGCGTGGTGCTCGATGCCGAGGCATCCACGGGCGCAACCGGCGTCGATTTTTTTCTGGGCGCGACGCGTCTGGGCCAGGCGTTGCCGACGATCTACGGCTGGCTGTTCACGCATGACAACGGCGCTACCTGGGGGTGGGACTCGCGCAGCGTGGCCGACGGTCAGTATGATCTCAGTTGCGTGGCGAGAGACGCCAGCGGGGCTACGGGGACTTCAGCTGCGCTGCCGATCAGCGTCGACAACACGCCGCCTCAGGTATACGTGGCGCTGCCAGCGGCGAACGCGGAAGTGAGTGGCTCGGTGACGCTGGTCGCCGGAGGCAGCGACAACATCGGCATCAGCCCGCCGGCCGCGAGCTTCTTCATCGATGGCGTGGCTGGCGGCAGCGGTGCGTGTGGGGGATTTGGCTGCGTGCTCTCTTGGGACTCGTCCAACGTGGCGCAGGGCCGCCATACGGTGACGGCCTCGCTGAGCGACGCGGCGGGCAACACGAGCATCTCCGCGCCGCTGTCGTTCGTCGTGAGCAGCCAGTGCCTGGCCAGCGTGCCCACAGGGCCTGCCGACTATCAACGCGCGTTCGACGCCCGCCACGGCGGCTGGCTGGGCGCGGACGGCGCGCACCAGATTCCGCTGCCTGACGGTCGCGTACTTTGGTTGTTTGGCGACACATTCACGGGCGAGGCGGACGCCAACAACGTGCCTCTTCCGGGCTTCCGGCTCTACGGTGGCAACAGCGCCGTCATCCAGTCCGGGCGCTGCTTCACGCCGCGCATGGGCGGCTCGCCGGGCGCGCGCTCGACATTCATCCCGTCGCGCGTACCCGGCACCGTGTACTGGCCCAGCGAAGGTTATATCGACACGACCGTCAACCCGCCTGTAGTGCGGCTGTGGACAGGCGTCGTGACGCTCGGGGAGAGCTTCAAGGTTGTCGGCGCGGATCTGATCACGCTCTCTTTGCCCGACCTCACGCTGGTTTCGCGGACCGATGCGCCACCGCCCGAAGCGCTGCCGAATGTGCCGAACTTGCCGCAGATCGGCAGTGGTTCTGTGCTGGACGACGGCGTGTTCGTCTACTTCTACGCGGGCGCCGCTGCCGTGTCGGCCGAGCAGCTGGCGCTGCACCCGGAGTGGAGACCGTGGGCGGCTGGGCACTATGTCGCGCGGGCCACGAAGGCCAGCGCGGTGGCGGGGCCGTGGCAGTACTGGACGGGGAGCGGCTGGTCGGCGACCTTCACGCAGGCAGCGCCGATCAGGCTCGCCGACGGCACGGCGCACTTCGTTCAGGGGCCTGGCTTCGGCGTCGTCCGTTACGGCGTCGGCTACCTGCTCACCGGTAAGCAGAGTCTCTATGACTGGTTCGGTCCGGGCGTGAACGCTTGGTACGCGCGCAGTCCCCAGGGGCCGTGGCATCCGGTGGCGCAGATCGTCCCGAGTAGCCCGGCCCTTGCGGGCGCTCACCAATATTACGGCGGACGGCTGATCACGAACGTGCCGGGCACGTCGCTGGACCAGCCCATGCTGGCCTACAGCATCAACACCTTTCCTTGTGGACGTCCCGACCATCCGGACGATCCGCCGTGTAACCGCGACAACGACTTCGGCCTGAACGTGCTGAACTATGGGCCAGTCTTCGTGAGGCCGGTGGGTCTGCCGAAACCTGCCGAGCTGGCCGCGCGTCACCCGAACTGATCGCAGAGGTCGCAGGCGGAACGTTGCGCCGCAGGGACCAGCGAGGGATATCAAGGACGGTGTCCGATCCGCTCGATCCTGAGCTCGACCAGCTGTTTCAGCTTCCCCCGGCGCGGATGGTGGAGGCGCGGACCGCGCTGGCCGAGCGCCTGCGCAAGGCTGGCGACCGGCCAGCGTCTGCGCGCATCAAAGCCATCAAGCGGCCCACGCCTGCGGCCTGGGCGCTCAATCAGGTGCACTTCGGGCAGCCCTCCCTGCTTGCGCGCGCGCTCGAGCACGCGGTCCAGGTGCGGGCGCTGCACGCGCGCGACGGCGTGGACGCGCGGGAGCTACGTGCGGCGGTGGACGCCCAGCGCGGCACGCTGAACGAGCTCGTGGAGCTGGCGCTGAAGTACTGTGAAGTGGCGGGCCTGCCGCATGGTTCGACCCAGCAGAGGAAGATCCTCGCCACGGTGCAGGGCTGGCTCTCGGGTGCGGGCGACGAGCCTCCGGGACGCATGATCCACGACATCGAGGCTGCAGGCTTCGGCGCGGTCGCAACGGTCGGCGCAGCTCCGCCGCGTCAGCCGGTGCCGCGCCCGGCGTTGCCCGCGCTGCCGGGGCCCACGCCCACGAACGCGGCGGCCACGAAGGCGGCTCCCGCGCAGTCGGTGCCCGCGAAGGCGACGTCCCCGCAGTCGGCGCCCACGAAGGCAGCTCCCGCGCGGTTGGCGCTGGGGAAGTCGGCGCCCGCAGTGTCGGCGCGCACGAAGGTGGTGCCGCCGCCTGCCAAGCCCGACGCCCGAGCGCTCGCGCGCGCCCGCGCAGAGCTCGAGCAGCGCAAGCAGAGCGCGCAGCGCGCGCGCGAGCTGGTGCGCCAGCGCGGCGCTGCCCAGCGCGAAGCCGAGCGTGAGCTTTCGCGTGCGCGCGCAAGCGTTCAGGAGGCCGAGCAGACGCTCGCCGAGCGGCGCACCCGCCTGAGCCAACGCGAGGCCGATCTGGCGCGCCTGCAAGCCGCTCTGGATGAAGCGCAGCAAGAAGAGCGGCGTGCCGAAGCGGCGCTGGTGGGCACCGGCGGGGAGCGCGCGTCGTAGTGGATGCTTTCGTTTCGGTGATTCTCCCGTTTCGCGACGCAGCAGCGACGCTCGACGCCGCGCTCTCGGGGCTGCTCGCCCGCGCGGATCCGGCGCTGGAGGTGATCGCGATCGACGACGCATCCGTCGACGGTGGTGCCGCGCGTGTGCGTTCCTGGGCGGCGCGCGATCCGAGGGTGCGGCTGATTGCCGGCCAAGGGCGCGGCCTGGTGGCCGCCTTGACGCTCGCCGTGTCGCGGACGCGCGGCGCGCTGATCGCGCGGATGGACGCCGACGACCTGTCACACCCGGAGCGAATCGCGCGCCAGCGTGAGCACCTCTTGGCGCGGCCGCGGGTGGCTGCGCTGGGCACACGCGTGCGCGCTTTCGTCGAGGGCGGCGCGCTGGGCCAGGGGCTCTTGCGCTACGTGGACTGGCAGAACGGCCTGCTCACGCCGGAGGACCATGAGCGGGAGCGGTTCGTCGAATCTCCGCTCTGTCATCCGTCCATCATGCTGCGGCGCAGCTGTTTCGCGCGCGTGGGCGGCTACCGCGAATTCGACGGACCGGAGGACTACGAGCTGTTCTTGCGCCTGGTCGAGCAGGGCTACGCGCTGGAAAAGCTGCCGGACGTCCTGCTTTCGTGGCGCCATCACGCGCGCCGCGCGACGTTCGGCGACGCGCGCTACGGCCTCGACAAGTTTCGCGACATCAAGGCGCCGTACCTGGCCGCGGCCGCTCGGCGCGCGCGACGGGCGCGCAGCGTGTTGTGGGGCGCGGGCCAAACCGGCAGGCGGCTGGCGCGTGCGCTCGCCCGGCACGGGCTGCGCATCGAGTGCTTCATCGACATCGATCCCCACAAGCTCGGCCGCAGCGCGCAAGGTGCGCCGATCTGCACGATGGACGCGCTCGACGCGCGTCAGGACGTGGTGATCGTCGCGGTGGGCGCGCGCGGGGCACGCGCTCTGATCCGTCCGGAGCTCGTGGCGCGCGGCTTCCGCGAGGGCGAAAATGCCTGGTTCGCAGCGTGAGCTCGCGACCCGACTTCAATCTCCGCTTGCGCCGGCCGCGATCCAGGCGCGAATGCGCTCGAGCTCCTGGGCAGTAACCCCGGCCCCAGCGGGGGGCATCTTGGTGCATCCGCCGCGGCTGCAATCGACACCGCTGAAGTTGTCGCTGATCTTGCGAAACAGCCAGCTCTGTTCGGGTGCGCCCGGCTTGATCAGCGCCATCGAGACCTCGGTAGCTTGCTGATCGACGAGGCTCTGTCGCACCAGGGAGGGCGCAGCGCCGGTCAAGGCGAGACCCAGGGTTGGCGAGTCCGCGCCATGGCAGACCGAGCCTCCACAGTACGCGTTGAGGATCGGCGCGACCTGTGTGGCGAACACCCCGTTCTCCGTGACGGAGCCGGCGTCCGGGCGTCCGACGCCTGCATCACCTGCGGGGTTTAGCTTCCGTTCGTCGAGCGCGTGCATTTCTTCGCACTGATCGACCAGGGCCTGCAGATACGCGGGGTCCTGGTTGCTGCGCTGTGCGGCCTGTCGATAGCGCTCCCACATGTCGTCGAGCCACACGTGCAGCCGCCAGAACGCGTAGTTGCGTACGTTCGTGTTGTTGTCGAGAAGCGGGCTAGGCGAGCCTGCGACCGACCACTGCGCATGCAGCCCGGTATGCAAGCCTCCTCCCGGACGGTCGGCCGTGGAACCTCCCGAGCCACCGAACAGGCCGCCGATGAAACCGCCTGGACCGGCGCCGAACTGAACCCAGTTTCCGTAGTCATCTTCGCTGGTGAACGCGCTCAGGTGCTGGCCTACGTTCTCCATCCACTCGATGCTCGACAGCTGATCGGAGCTCCAGCGCACGTCGATCCACGGAACGGGGTTCTCTGGATGACTTTTGCTGGTGGGCATTTCGCTGAAACCCCGGATGATCTGGGGCGCGTGTTTGGGGAACGCTTGACGCAGTCCCTGTATCATGTGCCGGTGCATGACGAGGAACGCATAGCCGTCGCCGGGCTCGCCTTCCTGGACTGGCGCGCGTCTGAGTCCGCGCGCCTCCATCTGTTCTCTACTCTGGCAGACCTGACCGGGAAAAATGCGTATGCAGCCCTGATCCCAGCGACGTACGGCGTGCCAGTTGCCGTGCTGCTGAACCCAGCCGTGCTCGTCGAGCCAGTCGAGCATCTCCTTCGGCAATTGGACTTCATACTGCCCGTTCGAAACGTTGATACGAACGAGCTCGCCAGACATCGTGTCGTCGCGCGGATCTTTCGGGTACGGCTGGCGACAATCGTGGCGGCCGGAGCCCCCATCCTCCGACGCCATGTGACCGCCGTCGTGCGTGGGATGCGCGACCGCAGCATCGGGCGCAGCCGAGTCCAGACCGTTGCCGATAGTCGCGTCCAGGCCGGGAGCCGCCGCGTCGAGTGTAGTGGTCATTCCGACGGCAGCGTCGTTGCCCGCTTGGCCAGGTTGCCACGGATCGGGGCCGTCCTCCTGACACGCCGTCGCGAGCAGCAGTCCAGCGAAGAGCAACGCTGTAGTCGCCTGGTTTGCGCAGGCAGGTGGCCTTTGCTTCGTGTTGTTCATGGCACGTCCCATTCTTAAGCAAGGTTGCAAGGACGGACGGGACATCGCGTTGGGTCGCGCTTCGTGCGCAAAAGCCGGCCGTTGAGATGCGGACGGGGCCGATTCTTCGCTATCACCGCTCGTACTTGCTTCGGCGGCCTTATAACCCTAGGTGCAGCGCTTTCGCTATCCACCGATCGGTGGATGGCCTGCACGAGGCCACCGTGGCGTTCACGAGTCGGGCGCACTGAGACGCGCGACCAAACCGCTGCGGCTCTTTACCGCGCACTTTTCGTAGATACGCAAGAGGTGCGTCTTGACGGTGGACAGCTCGATTCCGAGACGCGCTGCGACCTGCGGGTTCGCGTGGCCCTCGCAGACCAACAGCGCCACTTCGCATTCACGTGGCGTGAGACCCAAGCAGCGCACCGCATCCAGTCGGATGGCGCGCGCCGTGGCAAGGCGGCTGGTCAGGCTGAACTGGATGTATCGGTGCAGCTGCTCCGCCAGCACGTAGGTCGCGGCGCTGGTGGGGAGGTCGCCCTCGGTCCAGGTGACGTTGAGTCCGGCGATGACGCCGTGTTCGTTTCGGAACACGAGCTCTGCGGTATCGACAGCGGAGAAGCGACGCAGGAACCGCCCATAGCGCTGGATGTGATCGGACGGCGCGTAACGCGAAGCATCAGCCAGACGCGCCACGGCTACATCGCGATCACCGATGCGCTGCATGTGTAACGGATCGAACGCAAACATCTCACGCAGGTATTGGCGGTGGAACTCGGGCGGAATGCGCTCAAGCACGAAGTTCTGAAGGTTCTGCTCGCGGTCGACCTCGTAAAAGGCGAGTCGTTGCGCGCCCAGCGTGCTGCCGACCAGACGCATGGTCTCCTCGACGAACAGGCGATGCCTCGGCTCCGCGATCGACATGTTGAGAATCAAGCATCGCGCCATGGCTCACGCAAGACCCTCGCATCACCAAGCGGGGTGGGTGAGCTCGCTCGCTCGAGTTCCAAGGCCGGCCCCTTGGGCGGGCAAAGGCGCAACGTTAGCCGCTCCATCCCGCACGGCCGGGCGGGGCCTTCACGCGAGTCCTCGCACGTGAGGGTCGCATCGCCGCCACTTCTAGGCTTCGTCCCGGACACCGCCGTCCTCGCTTTTTGAACGGCGCCATCTTTGCGCCGGTTTCTGTTGCCAGCGCACGATTTGCGCGTCGACTCTGAGTGAACGTGGACGGTAACGACGCGGATCTCAGCCGCGAGGACACTTCGGGAGCGGGCACAGCACGTGCTCCACTCTGAGCGTTCAACTCCGCCGGGAGGCACGCCATGAGCGAAGGCCGACGTGGAGCAGCGCGAAGCCGGCGAAGAAACGAGAAGACGCTCTCCCGGCCGTGCTACGACCTCGGCATGGAAAGTGTTCGTCGTCTGGCCGCCGCCCAGACCGCACCCGTTGCCGGTGACATAGCCGCAAATTTAGAACAGCACTTACAGCTGGCCGAGGTAGCCGCAGCAGACGGAGTAACGCTGCTTGTCTTTCCCGAGCTGTCGCTCACCGGTT
>WUUC01003816.1_pt1 | contig 11179 bp, 7 predicted proteins | sample 6278441 | NCBI WGS metagenome assembly WUUC01 (sample SAMN13675441, study PRJNA597444) | soil metagenome | isolation source: soil | place: USA: Washington | collected 2017-10 | reverse complement strand
TGCGCTCGAGGGCAACGCGATAGGCCACCGGCTCAGTCAACTGAAAGTAGTTGCGAACACATATAGCACCCTGAGCGAGATCATGTCCGGCCGGAATGAATTCAGGAAAGCGCTGGAGTATGCCGGACTCCACAAACTGTATTCAGACAGCGCTACCAATAAAGAAACCCAGCAAACAACAGTGGCGCTCGAAAACCGGTATCAGCATCAAAAACGGCAACGGGAGATCGCCGCTCTCACAGCAACCAATGTCGCACAGGAACTCGATGTGGTGAAGAAGAACCGCATGCTGATCGGTGGCGCCTCGCTCTCTGTAGCGATCATCATTATCCTTGCGCTCTCTTACCGCAACAGCAAGCAGAGGCGTGAGATCGCGGAGAAGGAACAGATCCTTCAGCAGGAACAAATAAGGTTTCTCGAGCGGCAGCAGCAAGTCGTTTCCCTTCAGAGTATGATCAACGGCCAGGAGACCGAGCGTACGCGGATCGCTAAAGACCTTCATGACGGACTGGGCGGCTTGTTTTCGACTGTGAAAATGTATTTCAGCACACTGCAGCACAACAATCCGCAACTCAGCACCGACGAGCTCTTTCAAAAAGGATATTCGATCATCGATACGGCGTCTGTAGAAGTGCGACGGATCGCGCACAACATGATGCCGGAAGTTTTGATGAAGCTCGGACTCGTCAACGCCCTCAAGGATCTTTGCGACAGCATCAGCTCGGCAAAACTGTTAAGCGTTTCACTCGAGGTACACGGCATGAATGGAAGACTCAGCAGCACGACCGAGATCATGTTGTTCAGGATTGTGCAGGAGCTTTTGAACAACATCATAAAGCATGCACACGCGACCGAGGTGATCATCCAGTGTGTGCGCGATCAGTCAAGGTTGAGTCTCATCGTGGAGGATAACGGCCAGGGTTTCAATACAGCCGATGCGGAGGCACAAACGCACGCAGGTATTGCTACTGTCAAAAACAGGGTAGACTACCTGAAAGGCAGCATGACCATCGATTCGCAGAAAAATGTAGGAACTACAGTCATGATGGACTTCCTGATCAATGAAGGGCAATGACGTAACTTGCAGGTTGTGAACGCTGCGGTAACCGATATCCTTGTAATCGACGATCATCCGATCGTCCTCGACGGCATCAGGACCATGCTACAGGACGAAAGTAGCTTCCGGATCACCGGCACAGCCAGGAACGCGGCAGAAGCGCTGTCATTCCTCGAACAACAAACGCCGGATATTATTCTTCTCGATATCTCTCTTCCCGACAAAGACGGCCTGGAGCTATGCCAGGAGATCCGCATCACCAACAAGAAATCGAAAATCATCGGGCTGACTTCGTTCAACGAAGCCGGTATGATCAGCAGTCTCCTGCAACGTGGAGGGAATGGTTATCTTCTTAAAAATATGGAGCGCTCGGAGCTCATCCGCGCCATGCAGACAGTACTGAAAGGCAAGATCTTTCTCAGCGACGCAGCCAACGAGTCGATCCTCGCTCAATTCCAGAATCAGAAAGCTGCCACGGAGGAGGGACCGCTGCTCACCCGCCGTGAGAAAGAAATATTGATGATGCTCGCGGATGGATTGAAGGGTCCCGAGATAGCAGAGAAGTTATTCCTCAGTCCTCTGACCGTCGAAACTCACCGCAAAAATCTTTGCAAGAAGCTCAATGCCAACAGCGTCCAGATGCTGTTGAAGGTCGCGCGGGAAAGAAGGATTATTTCTTAAGGATCAAAAGTCCGTCGTAACCTCTTTCTTAATGCGAATCCTTGTAAATATCTTAAGTCCAAAGTACGGGGAATGAATATTCAGGTTCGCATCGACGCCCAGTCCAAATACTTTCCATTGTATTCTGAGGTCCGCCGGTATTCCTACAGTGATAAATTTTACTTTCTCAAACTCCATCGTAGAGTCGAAACTATATCTGGAAGGAGAGCCTTCTTGTCGCTCACCATGCCGTTGTCCTCCGATCACCCCAAGCCCGTAGTACACCTCAAATGTTGCGTGTTCCAGTGGCGAGATAACTCCGGTCATCAAGCTTAGCTCACCAGCGCGTTGCGGAAAGTTCACGAACAAGCCGAGTGATTCGTGGTATGCGAATTTGACCTTCAGGACACGGGCATTCTTCGTTATCCATACAGCGCTCAGGCCTGGTCCCGCCGCAAAAAGACCACCGGTGGTTAATGAGGGGCCGTTGCTCAGCTCCAGCCAAACACGGGATGCGATCAGGCTCCTATCGACTTTAGGAAACAAGCGATTATCCTGGGCTTGTGAGGCGGTTGCAACTAATAGGAAAAGGCAAGTGTAGAAATGTTTCATACAGCCCGGCGATGAGTCAAATATAGCCAACGGGAGGTCCTCTCGCGTGACGTATTCCGCGGTATGGTTTATAACTGCGAACGAATGTAAAACCTGGCACAGACCTGGGAACTCATTTCATGAGTAGGCTATCAAGCATCGATCTTACTTCCGGCGCAGCAGGCACTGTATTATCCAGTAATCGATAGCCGGGGTCGACGATCGCATACTGTGGGAATCCTTTCAATGAAAAATATTGATAGACCTTGTCCGCCCATTCGCCTTCAGCGTACAGGTTGATTCCCTGTATCGAGATCGAAGAATTGGACAGCCCTTTGAAATACTCCTGTTGTCCGCTGTCACATGAAAAAATCAAACACAAACATAAGATCCAGCCGTGAAATGTAATTCAGCTCTCAAGATGTGCTCGTGGCTGTATCTTTTAATTTTAAATTAAAAAGCTTACCTGGCGTTCGATACTCTTTTGGCACACAATTCGATATCCCGCCATAAATATCACAACTATGAAATGGGCTGGCAGACAAGGAAGCGGTAACGTAGAAGACCGTCGGGGAATGGGCGGCCGCGTCGCCATCGGCGGCGGACTGGGCGGACTGGTTATTTTACTCCTCACTTTGTTCTTTGGTGACGGCAATTTTTCACCCGAGGACCTCAACGTCGACAACGGAATTTCCGACCAGCAAACGTACACGCCTACCGAGGAAGAGAACGAAAAAGCTCAATTCGTGTCCGTCGTCCTCAAAGACACCGAAGACGTGTGGCATCGGCTGATCGAGGCACAAGGCGGTAATTATGTCGAACCCGGACTGGTTTTGTTTACCAACAGTACCGACTCGGGTTGCGGTTACGCAAGTGTTGCAACAGGACCGTTCTACTGCCCCACAGACACGAAAGTGTATATCGATCTTTCATTTTACAACGACCTTCAGAGCCGCTTCGGAGCGCCAGGAGATTTCGCGATGGCCTATGTCGTTGCACACGAGGTGGGACATCATATTCAGAATCTCATGGGCACTACCGGCAAGCTCGACGCACAACGCGGCCGCATCAGCGAAAAGCAAATGAACGCACTATCGGTTAAGCTCGAGCTGCAGGCAGATTTCTTTGCAGGCGTGTGGGCTCATCATGCACAAAAGATGAAGGACATCCTCGAACCGGGTGACATCGAAGAGGCTTTGAACGCAGCCAATGCCATCGGCGACGATCGGCTACAAAAGCAATCACAAGGTTATGTCGTTCCCGATGCTTTCACACATGGTACGTCGGAACAAAGAATGTATTGGTTCAAAAAGGGATTCGATACCGGTGATTTGAGCCAGGGAAATACATTCGAAGAAGTGAACTGAGGTCACTCACTCTTTAGTGCATCCGCAGGATTTGCCGTCGCCGACCGGATTGACTGAACGCCCGTCGTCAGCCACGCGATGGCAATCGCAAACGGCCCTGCCGATAAATACACCGTTACACCCACTTCCACCCGGTAATTGTAGCCCTGCAGCCACCATTCCACCGTGTACCATGCGAGCGGTACAGATATCACGAACGCAATTACGATCAGCTTGCCCAGCTCCTTCGAAAACAAGAACACAATATCCCGAACCGATGCACCCATCACTTTTCGAATACCTACTTCTTTCTTCCTCTGTTCTGTCGTGAATGTGATCAGTGCAAACAATCCCATACAGGCTATTACCAATGCCACCGTTGTAAACATTCCCAATACCTCCGATAACCTCTTTTCCGAAGCGTATATCTTTTCAAAACCTTCTTCCACAAAATCGTAGCTGAACGGTTCTCCGGGAGCCATCTTGTTCCACAGCTCCTGCAATGCCGTTATCGCTTCCTCTGTCTTGCCTGCTTCGAAACGAAAAACGATTGACCCGCTGGGGCGATCACTCAACCGGAAGATCACGGGATCTATGGCTTGTTTCATCGACTCGAAATGAAAATCCTCCACCACACCGACGATCGTGAACTTCCTGTATTCGCCTGGCCGGTATTCCGCCGGCCCCATCGCACGGTATGTTTCCAGGGTCCGGCCGATGATGTCTTCACTAAGGCCCAATACTTTCAAAGCCGTTTCGTTGATAATAACAGCGGATGAGTCGGCGGGAGCATTGTGCAGGAAGCTTCGTCCGAGCTTTACTTTCATTCCGAATGTTTGAAAATAATCGGGATCGATCGCCCAGTCTTGCGATGTGATGGTAGACGAGCTCTTGTCGCCATCGCGCCACCAGCTCCGCGGCAAACGCCACGGCCCTGCCGCAGGAAGAAATCCGCTGATCGTTGCGTTTGAGAAAACGGTATTTCTCAGCGCTTCGTCCCGATAAGCCGCCTTCTGGTTTCGCAACAGGTAGGTTTCCTGCACGGCGATGATCTGCTCGCGCTGGAAACCCAGGTTTTTATTGTTGATGTAATCGATCTGCCGGAAAAGTACGATCGTGCCAATCACCAGGAAGATAGATATGGCGAACTGCGACACGACAAGTGCACTTCTGACATTGCCTCCCCGGACACCGAGTGCAATTGTTCCCTTCAGCACCTGGGCTGGTCTGAACGATGATAAATAGACAGACGGGTAAAGGCCGGCAAGTATTCCGAGAAGAAGCATACCGCTTATCGTAATAACATAAAACAACGGTTCGCTCCATGGCAACTGGAGTTGCCGGCCCGACACCGAATTAAATACCGGCAACATTGCCCACGCCAATGCTATCGAGATCACGACGGCAAGCGAGCTTAACACGATTGATTCGATCAGGAATTGTTTTACAAGATATCCTCTAAGCGATCCCATCACTTTTCTCACGCCTACTTCCTTCGCACGATTAGAGGACCGCGCTGTTGAAAGGTTCACGAAGTTGATCGACGCAATACCGAGAATGAAGAAGCCGATGATTGCAAGGATATAAACGTAGCTGATGTCGAATGCTGGCTCGAAGTCACCCTGGAAACCGGAATCGAGATGGACGCTTGTCAGCGGTTGTATGCCATATGCGATATTGCTTGCGGTCTTGTCGCGGCCATCAGCCAGCAGAGGGATGTATTTCGAGACAAGCGTGTTCAATTTTTCTTCGAGATCGCGCGAATCACTTCCTTCACGCAACAGAACATACGTCTTCGTTTGGAACCTCGGCGCAAGATTTTCATTTACCCACTCCGTGCTTTTCTCATATTCAGTTCCGACTTCCGATACCAATGCCTCGAACCGGGCGTGACTTCGTTCGGGAAAGTCGCGGTAAACCCCAACTACAGTAACATGCTGGTGATTGTCGAGTATCAAAGGCTGATTCAACGGATCTTCGTCACCAAACAGCGCATGAGCCGTACGTTCACTGATCACAATAGTATTCGGTTGAAGAAGCGCGGTCAACGGATCGCCGGCAACGAAAGGAACAGAGAAGATCCTGAAGTAATCGTTGCTCGTAAACGTACAGTCATCGACCCGGGTGTTGTCCAATCCCTCGGCACGCTTCACAAAATAGACGCCCTGACCAGGCAAGTGTACTGAAGCCTCCACTTCCGGAAAATCCGACACCAGGGCTCTCGAAGCTGCTGCCGGTACGTTCACTGATTTCGTAACAATGCCGTTGTAGGTCGTTTCATTCGTGATGCGGAATACCCTTCCCGCATTTTCGTGATAACGGTCGTACGACACTTCGTTGAAGATCAGCAGAAACACGAGGAAGCACGCCGCGACTCCCAGCGCCAGTCCCGATACGTTGATGAAAGTGAAGAGCGCATACTTTCTGCAGTTGCGCAAAGCAATGATGATGTAATGTGCGAGCATCATGGAAGCTATATTGAGGTTGATTTTTTGATGTGGTTTGGATCCCAGCACCGCCCCTTATAAATATACACGACGCGGGTCACGAGTAGCGGCCTTATTGACCACTGGTTGCCTGAACTTGACAAAATACCCCAATCCGGCGCTTACCGGCATAGGTTAGTAGCTGGGTTCTGACTTAAGTCGCTGACCTGTGACCGACTTCATTACTTACAGGGTGTGCGTCGCTGCCGGAGGAAGAACATGGATGTGAGCAGATTAAGTTTCTCGAAAGCGCGTTCATAACCTTAACAAAACGGTTGCTGCGTGGCAATATTTACCGGAGAAATCTTCTGTGAACGATCGGCACGTTCATTCTGCTGTTTATTGTACTCGGATGTCCCGGTCGGAAATGAACGGCCAGCTTAGGCTCATGTAGATCGCCCCTATGATTCATTCGCCGATCATGCCATCGAAAGATTTTTAAATCAGGTTCAAGGTTCCCCGTAATGGGTAAATCATTTCTTGAAAGTATAAACTTGTTCTCATCGGGAAAATATTAACGCGGATATGGAGCCACAAATCGAAGATAAGGTTACTGGCACGTTATTGTTCATCATTGGACTGGATCATTAACATCTAAACCTATGAGAAAAATATCACAACTTTTATTTGTAGCCGCCATTGTGGTGGTTGGCTGCGACGACGATGACGAGAAGATATCGGTTTCAGAAGCCGATAAGACATTTGCAATTAATGCAATGATTGCTAATCGGGCTGAGGTGGACCTTGGGCAGCTGGCGAAGGATAAAAGCGCCACTCAGGCTGTCATTGATTTTGGAATGCATATGGTGGCGGAACATACAACTGCGATGAACGATCTGCAGGCTATTGTGAACACCAGGGATATCTCAATCCCAACGGGTCTCGATAACGAGCATGAACAATTAAAACAGCGACTGCAAGGGCTTACAGGAATGGAGTTCGATACGGTGTATGTCAATAGCCAGGTGAAGGACCATCGGAAAGCTATTGCTATGTTCCAGGATGAGGCGGCGAATGGCAAGGATGCAGACCTGAAAGCTTATGCGGCGAAGAATCTGCCGCATCTTAATGAACACTTGTCTTCCGCAATTGAGGTGCAATCTGCACTGATGGCATCAGCCTCTAAAACAAATCCGGATTAGGTGCAGCGCATAGGAGAATGTAAAGAGGGCGGCCCGTTACTGTTACTGTCCTGGGAATTGCCTGGGCGAGACAAGTCATCATCTGGTGACTTGTCTCATGCCCAACGAAGAGTTTGTGGACCAGGTGCTAGTCAATTTTCCGGAGTCGACGACATCTAATCTTAAAGCTGCGTAACCATTTCCTGGCGGCGGAGTTTCTTTCCGCAACCAAACCGCCGTTTATGCTTAAAAACTACGTGCTGATCGCCCTTAGAGTGGTGATGAAGAACAAGGTCTTCTCGTTGATCAATGTCCTGGGTTTATCTACCGGCATTGCCTGTTGTATCCTGATCTCACTCTATATCCAGGATGAAACGAGCTTCGAAAGAGGTTTCACGGAATACGAGAAGGTCTTTCGTATTAACACAACTTTTGTCAAGGACGGCACGGCGGAAACATCACCGTACACCTCACCGCCCATCGCACCAGGACTAGCAGACGTTTTACCTGAAGTGGAATCATACACAAGGGTGATGGCTCCGCTCAATACCGAGATCAATATAGTGCAGCACGAAGACCGCTCCTTTTTTGAAAAGAAGGCATTCCTGGTCGACTCTACGTTTCTTGATGTATTTCCGTATGCACTCACTGAAGGCGATCCCGCGACAGCTCTCGACGCACCGGCAGCAGCACTGATATCACAAGACCTTTCAAAGAGAATATTCGGCGGTAGAAGTCCACTGGACGAATTGCTGATCATCAATAGCGGAACGGCTTCGGATACATTCCGGGTCACTGGAGTCGTCGCCAAACCGGAGCTGCCTTCTCATATCGATGCCGATATTTTTATGAGTATGAACAGCGAGGGCTGGGGGCGTTGGGTGCTTCAAGAAACCACGTGGGCTAACAACAACGTCGTGGGCGGCTATCTCAAGCTTCGCGACCCGGCCGCGTATAAGTCGGTTGAAGAAAAGATCGCGAAGATCCTGGAGGCACATGCCGGTGAAGCGCTTCGTCAGTTTGGCAGGAAGAAGATATTGAATCTTCAGCCTCTCGACGGGATACGGCTGCATTCGAACATGAGAGACCAGGAAGATTCCGGCAACAGCATCCTGTACGTGTACATGATAGCAACGATCGGTATCATGATCCTCGTTCTTGCTTGTATCAATTTCATGAATCTCACTACCGCGAAATCGGCACAGCGTGCGAGCGAGGTGGGAATACGAAAGTCGATGGGAGCTCAGCGGGCAAACCTGGTACGGCAATTTCTCGGGGAGTCGGTCGTGATTGTCTTCATTGCACTTGTCGTGGCGGCGGTGATGGTAGTAATCGCGTTGCCCACTTTCAATTCCATTATGGAAAAATCGCTGGCGTTCACGTCGCGCAATCTTCCGTTCATCATTGCGGCGGGACTATTGATCGCCGCGGCCACGGCATTGCTTGCGGGAAGCTATCCGGCATTCGTGCTGTCGGGCATGCGGCCCACACAGGTTATGAAAGGAAAGGCTGGCCCGCCCGGGTCTCAATGGCTTCGCAAGGGCCTGATCGTTTTCCAGTTCATGATAACCATCACATTGATCTCTGGTATCATCATTATCCGCCAGCAGCTTTCATTCATTCAGTCGAAGACGCTGGGCTTCGATGCGAATGCGCTGGTCATGATACCGATGCGCACCGCGCAGGCGTCGGCACAGTACTCCGAATTGAAGAACATGTTTATGAATGTCAACGGCGTAGAGATGGTGTCGGCGACGACCAGCGTTCCATCGACACCGCTGTCCACCGACTGGCTGATATTCAAGGAGGGGCGAACGTCGGAAAGCGCTACCGCTCACGACATACTGCGCATTGACGCCGACTATTTCAAAGTGATGGAAATTCCCCTGATTGCCGGCCGGGATTTCATCGTAGGCCAGGACAATGTTCCGGGCGACACAGTGAGTCGTCAGAAAGTTATTATGAATGAGTCAAGCCTGAGGGCACTGGATATTCCTCTTTCGGAGGCCGTGGGAGCAACTGTATACTTTCAACCCGAAGATGAACGGGTTCCGTTTACTGTGATCGGTGTTGTGAAAGACTTTCATCAGTTCTCGCTTCATCGCGAGATCCGGCCCATGATGTTTATTCTTTCGGGAACGCGAAGGTACTTCCCGTACATCGCCGCTTCTGTGAACATGAACAACTGGCCGGACATTCCCGTGAAGATGAAAGATATCTGGGACACGTGGATCAACACAGCTCCTTTTGAAATCATCTTCGTCGATGAGAACCTGAAGAACCAATACGCAGCCGAACGGAGAACATCAACGATGCTGGCAATATGTACCGTGATCGCGCTGATCATTTCGTGCCTGGGACTGTATGGACTTTCGGTTTACATCGCCGAGCGAAGAACAAAAGAGATCGGCATCCGGAAAGTCGTCGGGGCTACGATACCTGGCATCGTAGGCATGTTGTCGAAGGACTATGTTAAACTTCTCGCGGCGTCATTTTTTCTTTCCGTGCCCTTAGGTTTGTATTTCTCCCAGCGGTGGCTCGAAGCATTTGCATACCGGATCACTCCCGGCGTCGGCATATTTATTTTGTCGGGTGTCATCGCCTTTGCGATCGCCTGGCTGACGATCAGCTTTGAATCGGTGAGGGCGGCGAGAAGAAACCCGGTGGATACGCTGAGGAGTGAGTAATGAAATCGGCGGCTTAAATAGCAGGCAATGCTTTCTTGGACTAAAACGATCCAGGGGCGCCCTTTATGCGCGGCATAAATCATCGGTGAAGCAATTCAATTTTTCTTGTATGGAGCCTCATTTGGTGGTGCATCAGCTCATCATAGTCAGTATCGCTGTCGCTTAATTTATTTATTACGATAAAGGCTTCTACTCCAAGAAGAAATATAAACCATAAGAGCCATATACACATTGCAACAACGGAGTTGAAAAGTATTGAAAACATTATCTGCATTTCATCAAGAAATCCTACGTTTTTCTTCAATTCTGCTTCGACTATAGGCCGCAGACTTAGAAGAATGCTGTCTTTTTTCATTTTTTCAATTCTGAGACCGGATATTTGAAGATCAATTGGCTGCAGCATCGATTTTTTTGGGTTTTCGATCAGATTTGATTTTCTAACCACAATTTCATTCTTAATAGTATCTTTTTGTTCGGTCCTGGTTTCCCGCGTGTAAACGATAAGCATAGGATTTCGTGAGATATCATCGATTAGACTGCTACGTTCGTTTTCTTTGGCGAGTATGGTCGAATCAATGTCTTTGATTTGGCTTTTTAATTCTTCAGCTTTCCCGGGAAATACTTTCTTAAGTCTTTCTTCAGTGCTTAGAACTTTTTGTTGCTCGATATCTTCCTTAAATATAATTTGATCAATTATCACAGATCCAATCAAAGCCATCGTCAATCCTATGATGATTCGGAGAATTTTAGGAAGCTTGCGCGTATTTTCTGAAAGAATTATCTGGCGCTCAATTTGAATTACAGCAACGACCATTATGAGGAGCCCGACTATTGAATAGTACCATTCGAGTCTGAGATACCGATTAGCGAACGCGTAACCAATAAATGCCCAAAGAATGCAAGGGATAAGGATAGCTGAGGAGTATTTCAGAACTCTTCTTCTCGAAAGCTCACTGCAACCTTTTAATAAATCATAGTTGTATCCGATAAGGAAGCAACCGAATTGAAGCCATTTTTCTCGCATTTTTTATTCTTTTCGGTTTAATATTGTGTTATACGTGATGGCAGCAAAGCCATTCTTAAATCCTTTTTTATAACTCAGGATCAGGTTCTGGCTAAGACCAGTGTTCATCTTTGTGTCTTCCTCGATCGAGATAACAGAGCTGACCTCACGCTCAATAGTTTTTTTATGATTTACCAACTCCTCCACTGTCTCCACCATCCCATTTCT
>WUUC01020936.1_pt1 | contig 11181 bp, 4 predicted proteins | sample 6278441 | NCBI WGS metagenome assembly WUUC01 (sample SAMN13675441, study PRJNA597444) | soil metagenome | isolation source: soil | place: USA: Washington | collected 2017-10 | reverse complement strand
GGAGGAGCGCCATTGCATAGCTTCGGCGCGGCGTGCTCCCAGCTCCCGATGACGAGCGGCTCGGCCCGCGTTGCAGTGGGAATGGGCACGAGGGCACCCTGCGTGGGATCGCACGTAAGGCCGGCATTGAGGTCGGTCGGGACGCCGAAGCAGTCCATCGAGAGGCGAAGGCTCACCTCCATCACCCCCGAGGCGTCAGGCAAAATCGCCGCGCCGTCGAGGAGCAGCCCGCCGCCCGAGGTGACGAGCGTGCCCAGGATGTCCGAGCGGAGGAGCCGGGCCCGGACGCGCTTTATGCCCTCGTCGGGGACGACGCCGAATGAAATGGGCCATTCGGAAGGATTGGAGGCATCGAGCAGGCGGCGGCAAGCGGAGCACGCGTTCATCTTACCGTCGTCGATTTCAACGAGGAGGCGGTCGCCGAGCTCGGGGACGGGAGCGTCTGTTGAAATGGTGATGAGCCACTGGGCGCGCGCCGGCGCGATGTCGGCGCAGCCCGTTAGCGCGAGGGTGAGCAGGGCGCCGAGACGGACGACGGAAGGTGCGCTGCGGAGGCTCATGGCAGCGCCTCACCCTCGTCAGGGTAGGCACATCGAAAGCCGACGTCATGCGTCCCCGCCGCGTTGTACCCTGTAGCGCGGAGGGCGAGCATCCCGAGCTCGAGGCCTGTGGTCCACGAGCCGCCGCGATTGACGCGCGAGACGACACCGCTCTCGCATACAGGGTCTTCGAGCACGCCTTGCTGGTTCCAGCAGGGCGCGTCGTAGGGCTCGTACGCGTCGAGGGTGCGCTCGCGCAGGTTGCCGGTCATATCGAGCACGCCGTCGCGAGAGACATCCAGGTGCTCCCCGCACCCAGGACCTCCGTCGGGAGGTCGGGGGCCCTCCCCAGGGCAAACCCCTTGGAGCACAGCAAGCGTCGCGTCGCAGCACGACGCGGGAGCGTTGCCCCACGCATAACGACGGCGCTCACCGCGACCTCGCGCCGCGTGCTCCCATTGCGCCTCCGAAGGCAGGTCCCCGCCGTCCCCCTGACAGAGCTTCTGAGCCGCATAGCCCGATACACAATTCAGCGGCAGCATATCGGTCTCGCTGCTGTTGAGCCCAACGAACGTGCAATTCTTCAGCGCCGCCGAGGACGGGTCGCGCATCGTCGGCATTTCCTCAGGCGAGAGCAGGAGAGGGTCCGCCTTGAGCGCGGCGCGGAAGCGCTCCACCGTGTACTCGCGGATGTCGAGGTGAAAAGGGCGAAGCGCGACGGGCCGCGCCGGGACAGGATCATGTTGATAGAGAATGCCGTCGGAGACGTTGGTCAGCCCCGGCTCACCGAGCACCGTGAACCCGCCTGGGATGCACGCGGCGTCCGCGGGGGCCGCATCCACGCAAGCCTGCTCGAAGGCGCGCGGCCACGTGCCCGCCTCGGAGGGCGGCAGAGATCCCTCCACCACCACAACGCCGCTCGTCGCGAGCTCTGCCTCGAGCCCTTGAGCGACGCAGCTCCTGTAGGGCGGGACAAATGAGGGCGCCACCCCGATGCAGTCGCCCCGCAGGACAGACCGTACGGTCCTCACTTCGTTATTGGGGACCTGGATTTCAAGGGCTCTGATGACGGCGAGCGACGGGAACGGCTCGACCACCATTTCACCTTTGAGCTCGGCGGTGGTGGTCCACGTGGATCGAAAGAGGTATGCGCGGAGGCTTACGGCGTGTTGACCCTGACCGCCCACGACGCCGAACGAAATCGGCCAGTCGTTGACATCGGGCGCGACCACCGTCAAATGCTCTGCCGGCTCGCCGTCCGGGCCGATGATGTCAATGCGCAGGCTATCGACGGTCGCATCAAGCGAAATACGCGGATCGTCGAGGGCCTGGCCGACGAGCGGGAGGTCGGTGTCGAGCACGACGAGGAGCTGCGGACGCGCCGGGGCCTGCTCTGGCGCGCACCCGAGCAGGGCCAGCATGAAGGGGAGCAGGCGCATGCGCGCGGTGAAAGGCATCTTGTGAATTCGAGAGCAAACCACAAAACGAAGGCGGACGCACCATGGATCACGTCGCGTGGATCAGCTCCGGGCGGAGATCACCCGGCGCGCTTCAACCACCCGGCGCCGGATCTCGGCGGCAATATCAAAGAATAGCCAGCCGACGGCGGCTACATCGATATGGCGCAGCGGAAGCCGGTGTATGGATTACCGCTCGTTTGAGTCGACTTGCCACGCGCGGTAGCCCGAGCCGAGAACGTATAACCGGCCCAGGTGCTCCCACGCACGGAAAAGCTCGGCGGCTCCCCGGAGTCCGACGCCTGACAGACCGGATTCACAAGGAGCGTACCGCTCGGCTGCCAGCATGGGGCCGTATACGGGGCGAAGGCGTCGGCCACCCACTCGTGCATGCTCCCGGCGAGGTTCCGGACGCTGAGGGACGTAACGTCATTGGGATTTCCCCCCGGAATAGGGCCCCAAGCCGACGGCTTGTCCACAGGACGGCAGCCAGGGTTCTCAAATACGACCATTTGCTCAGATTCATCGACGGTCCTGCCCACTCCGAGGAGCGCCATCGTGCATCGATCACCGATGCCACCCCAGGGGTAGGTTGTCTCGTCGGCGAGGTTGCCGGCCGTGTACTCCTCTTTCCAAGTGCATGGCCAACCCTCATTCCCATTGCCGTTCTTCCGATGAACAGCACAGACTAAAGGGTTACCAGGGCGCGGGGCAGAAAGAGTGCGGGGTATGTGTGGAGCAGACGGCGTGTCTCTCTCAGGTAAATGCCTGCGGGGCTGATTTGGGCGATACCCCCGAGAACGATGCGCTTCCGGTGAACTGCGTCCCGTTCGCCCTCGCCGCAGAAGCGTGTGATCGCCCCCAGTCGTCGTCGCCCTCACGGCAGTACGCGATCTCCTCACCGACGAAGAAGACGCCAGTGCTCCTGCCCCGGGCGCTTTGCATCCTCATCCTGAGCGCCCCGAAGGGGCGAAGATTTCGGACCAAGCTGGGGTCAGGCTAAGGCGGAGCCTGTCTGTTCATTCTGCTTTCTTAGAAAAAGTAATCCATTGTCGTCTTTTTCATTACTCGAATTCGTTTCTATTGTCTATTGCAATTGAGGCGTTGATGCGTGCGAAATGAGGGGTCTTGGGGAGACCGGCAACTTGTGAATTGGGCTGTGGGCGCTTGTGGAAACCCTCATGCCGCTTTTCTCGCCAGGGTTGAGCGGCATGCCTCACCTATAGGTAGGGCACGTGCCCGCCGGAGCGTGGCTGCGAGAGGAAGATGTCTGCGTCTCAGCCCTTCGTGATCTTCAGCGGTGTATTCTTCCAGGGCTCTATTTTGAGCTTCTCGATCATATAGAGCGCCTTCGCCCCACCGGGTAGCGCCACGTCCACCCTCAGCAGGCCCTTGCTCAGCAGCTCCTCTACTTCTTCGACCGCCTTCTTCCCGAACACAAAGAACTCCAGCCCGTCATCGTCGACACGTCCACCAGCCTTATCGGGATGCTCGAAGCGAATGACTGCGGGCAAGAGTTCAACGTCGTCCGGCCGCCCGCCGATAATCCGGTAGAGCTTCACGGTCAGGGCCTGGGAGAGCTTTGGAAAGAGCGTGGTCTTGCAAATGAAGTGAGCCCGATTCGGCTTTTTTGGGTCGGCCAGCCAGCTCACCGGACCAATGCTCGGCTTGATCTCGAAGGGACCGCCCTTCCCGCCCCCTGGGAGGACCTTCGCCTCGTGGTCGGCATCGAGCGTGACGGTCACGACCTCCCCAGCGATCGCGACCGCGCCCTTGAAAGGCAACGATGCTTTGAGGATGCCGCGCGCGCTGTTCTGGACCTGGGCGTACGACGCTGGAATCAACATCGCCGTCGCGTTGGCTGTCGTGGCTATCGCAAACGAAGGCTGCGCCGATTTCCAGTACTCGGGAGAACCGAGGACACTGCAATAGAAAGTCAGCGTGTCCTTCTCGACGCGCATGGTGACGCTCCCAACGACGGGCCACCGCGTCGCCCTGATGTTGGCAGTGATCTCCGCCGAGCACACCCCGAGCGCGTCTCCCTTCTTTATGAAATCCTCGTGGCCGAAGGGTCGGAGCGACCCGAAGCCGAGGTATGGCGTTACGGGCATTGGAGGGTCGGTCGCCATCGCGCGCAGGATAGCGAACGGCTTGATTCCCAGGTAAGCGAACGCGTCGAGCTCGTCGACAACCTCGTCGAGCACGGTCCGAAAGGACCCCTGCTCATTCAGATCCCCGATCGGGATCTTCACCTCCAGCAGCGGGTAAATGATGACCGGCGCCTCCGCCTTCGAGGAGAGGCGACCCAGGCCCCAGAGCTCCAGGACGAACGGCGGCTCGAACCCAGGCGCGAACCCGGCGAGGCGACCCGTAGCGGTAATGGTCATGTCCTCCTCCGGACCGCTCAGGAGATGGTCCGAGCTATGGGATCCCTCCGGCGTTCGTGCGAGGCGGTCGACTCCGCTCCCCACGTGGACACGAAAAGCGGTGAGCACGGGCAGCGCGACCACCAGCCACGCTTGGTGAACCGGGCCAAAGTTCGTCCCATCCTCGGACACCTCCAGGTAGAGGCGGAAGATGACCGTGCTCTTCCCTTTCTTGTTCTTGGTCAGCGCTGGGAGCTGGAGGGCCCCGCCGCTGCAGCCTATCTGCCAATGACTGGACTCTACAGTATCCGTATCCAAATCGACCGTGACGTCATTATTGCCAGGCGTATCCACGCGCAAACGCACATCACAGCTCCAGGCGGAGCGGGTCAGCGTCAACAGGACGACCTCACCGATCAGATACGTCGTCTTGTCGTGACCCAGCTCGCTCATGCGCGGATCGCGGTAGGTCCCTCGCGTGCCGATATGCAGCGCCAGGATCGCGTCGAGCTTGACGGTGAGGACGGTCGGCCGAACATGAGGATAATCCGGCGTCAAACGCATCCGGACCAGGCCGCCGGTCTCCAAGAATCGGCCGATGCTCGGCCCGGCCGTCGTCAGATCGAGGACCGCTTTCCCGGTGCCGAGCGGGATGTTGAGCGTCGCGGTGCTCTCGATCGAGACCGACTTCCTCCCGATCACGACGAGCTCCCATTCAACCTTGCACGGCAAATCCTCCTTCGGCGGCAGATTCACCGCTCGGAAGGTGATCGTGACCTCGAAGCGCGCCTTGACGGGCTTCGCCTCAACCACCCTGACGTCGAGGAGCTCTGCCGGAGCGATCAGCTCGATCGCCGCGAAGCCGCCGCCGTGCTTATCGAGCTTGATGACGCTCGCCATCGTGCGCCAATCGGGCGCGACCTCCTTCTTCCCCTTCCGAGCGCTCATTGTTCCTGATCCAATCCTGACGGACCTGAGCTCGTGGGCTCATTGGAAGGGGAGGCGGCCTTGAGAGGCCACGTCGTGGGCGGCGCTGCCGCCAGCTTGGAGCGGATGGAGACGTCGAACGTCGCGTCGCTCTCATACGCCTTGCGCAGCTTCCAGATGTCCAGGGTCGCGACGACCTCGCCATCCGGCTTGACCACGCCGTCGGACTTCCAAATCAACGACTTGACGATCACGAGACCGTGACGGCCCGCCACGAGATTCTCGCCTTTGTGCTCGAAGCAAACCTCGAGCGCGGAGGGCGGCGGGATCGCGTGCACCTTCGCCGTCACCTGGAGAAGGCGGGACCACCTCGGGTGAGGGGCGACCTGCACGTCGGAGATCCGCGGGGTCGCGTCGTACTCTTTGTATTTTGACTCCGGCTCGACCCAGCGGACCACGCCGGCTCCGAGCTGGACGTTCCCCCATTGGGCGCTCATCGTGGTCTCCGCCTGGATGCTCAACGTGCCGCTGACATCGGCCTTGGGCGCTGCCTTGCCCCTGACATCGGCCTTGGGCGCTGCAATCACGTAATGGGCCGTCAAGAATCGCCGCGCCGCGGGGCCCGCGCCGCTCACCGTCACGGCCCCTCTCCGCTCGCCATTGACGTCGAACTGCGGTCGCGCCGCCCTCCAGAAATGCTCGTCGCCGCCTATCAGATCGGCGGCGAGCCAGATGCCACGGTTCCAGAGCTTGAGCTGCACGTGCTCGATACGCGGCAGGGAGAGACGCCCATTGACGCTCTTGGACCAGACCTCCTTCCAATTCGTGCCCAGACCATTCCATTTCACGTCCGTGATCGCGGGGGCGCGCTCCATCGCGCCCGTCATCGGATCCGCCTCGTTCGAGGTGCTCGGAGACATCACATGACCGCCGTTGTAGAAGCGACAGCCGAGGAACACCTCAACCTGCTGATCCTTCCCCGGCTTCATTTCTGCAAGCACCGCGCCGAAGAGCTCCTTGGTGTCGAACTCCATGCGGAGCACGCCTCCCAGGGTATCGCCCCCCGGAGGCGCGCTCACCGCCACCGAGAGGTGTTCCGGCGCGGCGGCGTCGGGCGGCCAGGCGACCACCGAGAGGCCCAGATCTCTGGCCAACCCTAGGAGGATCTTGTTGTTCTCCCGGTTCGAGCTCGTGCCCTTCTTCCCCCGCGTGGTCAGCGCGCTGATTTGCACCTCGCATCCGTTGTCCGCGAGGGTCCCGCGCAAGAGGCGGAAATCGCCTCTCGGAACCCTCTCGGTGTACACGGCGTAAAGCACCCCGAGCGCCTTGAGCAGACGGCGCGCCACGCGGATGGGCGCCCCGGGCCGGTGCGCGGCCTTCACCTCACTCCACACGACGCCGCTCACGATGGGTATATCGTCGATATGCTTGCCCTTCGGCGGAGCGACCAGGTAACCCCGCTCGTAGGTCGCTGCGGTCGGGCTGAGGGCCGGCTCAATCGCTCGCACCGGGTACGCCACGTTGCGGAGCGTCCCGGGCTGCGCCGGGTCGCTCTTGAGCCTCGCGTTAACGATCAGGTAACCGAGGAGGCTGTTCGGGCAGTTGCTTTCGAATTCGATATCCCAGCTCCAGAGCCCCGAGGCATGCAGGACCGGCGCTTCGACGTACTCGGAGAACACCGGTGTGAGGAGCTCGATAATCGGCTCCCCGAGGGAAACCGGATCCTGCGGGTCGACCTTGCCGTCCTTTTTCTTCGTGTGAAGAACCTCGAGCTTGAATTTGCCCCAGCCCGAGATCTCGGCGCCAGCGCGGAAGGAGTCACTTCGATACTGGCCTTTCCCAAGCGACACGGGCGTGGCCGCGCCGTTGGTCTCGACGGCCCTGATCTCGACGTCAAATTCGCTGTCATACAAAGAGTTGCTGATCGCGACGGCGCTCACCATTGCTCCGGCGCGCAGCCGCGCTCTCTCCGGCGTCGCAGGCAGCCAACCTGCGAAGCTGGCCTGCAGGCTCTCGGTGAGATGCGGGGTGACCGTCGGGGCCTCGAACACCGCGAGGCTGCGCTCCAAGAGGGCGTTGATGAGCCAGAGCGCCACGACGGGGTGGATGTTGTCGATCAGCGTATCCCTCGCGAGCTCCTTGCCCTCGCCGAACAGCAGGTCCGAGCTGTACAACGGGACCTCCGCGTCGCCCCACCAACCGAGCGCCTCGACGAGCTTCTTCAGCTTCAGGGTCTTTTCCTTGTCCTGACCCGGGTAGCGCGCGTCGATCACGGCCTGCATTTTGTTATCGCTCCACTCATTGAGGTGGCGCATCACCACATTGCGCCAGCGGCGCGTCGCGAGGCGAGCCATGTGGGCGTCGAGATCCTCGGGCTTCACGTCCCCCTCACGCTCTCGAGCCATGAGCCCTGGAGAAGACACCTCGACCACGGACGCCCATCCCGGGACCTCGACGAGCTTGCTCACGTCGCCCGCCTCGAGCTCAATCGTAATGGGCGGCGCGCCCGGCTGTCCGCCCCGCTTCGCCTGCGCGTCCGTTGTCGTCGCCGCCGAGCCGCCTGCGGAGAAGTGAAGCGTCACGGGCGTCGGGCCCGTCGGTACCAGGCCCTCGAAATTTCGGACGTCGAGGCGCAAATGATAGTGATTCGGCCTGAGCTTCCCAGCCGATTTATCCGCCGATTCGGCGAAAGAGAGCTCGCTGAGCTCGCGCATTTTGGGCCCTTGATCCTCCGCTGGCAGGAGCTTATTGAGGGCGCCCTCCTCGTCTATGTCGAGCAGGTTGTTCGTATTCTTCTCCCCCTCTTTGAAGTCGACGAAGAGATTCAGGTGATTGTTCTGGGCGAGCTCGACGAGGTGCTTTACCCCCTTGTCCGCTTCCGCAAGGATCTCCCAGTGAATGAAGCCGCTGGCCAGCGCGCTGGACTCGCTGGCCCAACCCACGATCGTGCCGGTCTCGACCACAAGGTTCCGGTGGGCTTTGGGAAAGGTGACGAGCTCGCGGCTGCTCAGCGCTTTGAGCGCCTTGATAATGTCGGCCTCCGGCGGCTTGGCGACGAGGCATATGCGGTGGTCGGGCTTTTCGGCGATCTCGAGGGTATGGACCTCGCTCGGGCTCGATCCCAGGTGCTTGAACGTGCCCTTAGGCAGCGCGCTCGTCTCCGCAATGGGGCTCTCGGCAGGCCAGAAGTGGTCTCCGACCACGGCGCCGCTGGCCTCGGGATCCACCACGGTGAGGGAGCCCATGCTCTCGCGGATCAGCGCGTGAAGCCAGGGCACCTTAGCGTACGGACTGGAGCCGACCCCGCCCTGCGCTCCCCATACAGGCTCGGCGAGGTGCATGTACAGGCAGTAGAATACGATGGGTTTGCTCGCCGCTCTATCCGACGCGGCCACGGCCTTCATTTCGTGCCGGATCAAGACGAAGTCCGGCGAGTTGCCGGCGAGCTCGTGGGCGAGCCTATTCATCTCGGCGGCCCGCGTCTGGTCTTCCTTCGAAGGCGACGATCCAGCCGTTCGGAGCGCCTCCGGGATGGTGTTCGAAAGGCGGGCAGCGACGATCCTCCCGGGAGCCATAGCCCGAACCGGGACGACGCCGGACATAGCTCCTCGGGCATCTCGAGTCGGGTAGTGGACGCCGCCATGCAGGTTGCCGAACCGGCCCAGCGGGTAAAAACCACCCAGGTCAGGCGGTCGGCTCTCCTGGCGGTAAAGCGCGGGGATCGGGAAGTCGGCGATCCCGGGGAGGTCTAGAGGGAACACGCAGCGCGACTCTCGGGAGACCACCGCGCCTTCGGGCGCCGTCGCGTGCTTGCTATCGTAGCAGTAGAAGATCTTCCCACCTGGGGCCGGGTTGCCGACATCGTCCAGGACCAGCGAGCTCGCCGCTGAGTAGGTCGCATAGTTTTCTGGTTTGCTGAGCTGTTCAAACAGGGGCAAGCTCGCCTTTATCTGGAAGAAGAAGGTGGCCCGCACCAGGCTCAGCGACGCCATGCGTTTCAGCCAATGGCCGTTGATGAGGAGGATGACGTTGTGATTCGCTCTCAGGTCGTTGAGCGACGCGCCTTCCGTGGTGAGGTCGAGCGCGTTGTCGAAGCGAGTGAGCCACTCCTCGCCGGCCGGGTCGGCGACCACGAGCCACAGCCTCTCGCCGGCGCCTTCGCGGATGTACGCAAAACCCACCAGGAGAATGAGGTGATTGCACCCTTTGGTCAGCCCGCTATAGAGGAAGACCGGGTTATTGAGCTCGATCGATTTAATAACCGTGTCGAACTTCAGGCGTATCTCGGCGTCCGTCAGCTTTGAAGCGAGCTTGGCTCGCTTGGCTTGCTCGGCTCTCGCGACCGGCGTGGTGTTGCCCAAGTAGAGATATGGCTCAAGGTGATGAACCTTGTACTCCTTGCCGTGATCCTTATTAATAATCTCCGCGAAGAGCCCAGGTGAATGATCGCCCAGGTCGGTGGGCTTGGTATCCTCCGTGACCTTGGGGTCTTCCGGGCAGGTGAATGCGCGCCTCCCATCCGGAAAGCGAAGGTTCATCCTGAAGGACGGCTGGCCGGCGTCCCAGTGGGTTATGTAGAGCTTCCTCGGGTCCGCCCCCTTGAGCAGCACGAACCAGTTGTAGGCCATGGATATGGACGTCCGGCCGCACCAGTTGCTCTTGTACCCCGCCTGTCCCAAGAGCGGCACCTTGAGGATGCGCATGCGCCCCACCCGCGAAGACGCGAGGAAGCTCTGCGGGATGTCGTAATTGTCGATCGGAAAGGACTTGCGGACGAAGTGCAGCTTCATGCTGCGACTCAAGTCATTGACTACGTTGCCGTTGGCATCGACAGCGTAGTTATTGAGGTCAATTTTTCGAATGACGGCCATCAGGACCCTAATACGAAAAGAGATACGGGGTTGGCGGCCTCTTCACGGGCAATACACGGAGCACGTGCGCCTGCCCCGTGCCCATCCCACCGAGGCGGAGCGCTTTCGGGATGTAGACCACGCCGGGGCTGTCGGAGTCATCGAATACGTAGTTCTTCCAATCCGCGGTCTTGTGGCGACAGCCCACTTGGGATCGCAATAGCTGATTGACCCGCTTGGGATCCTCTGTACCGAAGTTGAAACGGGCGAGATCCTGCCAGGTCAGGTCGTGGGCATTGGCGAGCCCGTCGAGGGTCTCCCCGGTGCGGACCCGATGACGAATCACGACCGCGATCCGCGGGCGCGCGGTGCCCTTCTTCGTCGGATCGTCGTCCGTCATTACCGGGCCGGCCGAAGCGCCTCTTCCGACGACCTCGACCGCGCGCTCTAAGCGCAAATCGACGAGGTCCGTGCTCACCACGCACATCCCGGGCCGCACGGGATCGAACGCCACCGCTCCATCCTCGTTCGTCGTGTGCTCACCCTCGGAGCCGTCCGGCAGCTTGATCGTCAGCTTCACCCCAGGAATCGGCCTGTTCGTCCCGTCCTCGATAACAATGAACTCGACCCAGGCCGTCTCCGTCACCGGGGCAGCCACAGGGCGCGGCTCCGACTCCGGCGTCGTGTATCCGGGCGGCGTCTCCACCCTCACACGCACCGCCGTGACCCGCCCATCCCTGAGCGCCCGCCGCAGTGTCCCCTTCAACCACTCGGCATTCGGCGCCCCATCGCCCGGGAACACTCCCTCGAGCGCCATCCCGATCGCGGCAAGCGTCCCCGCGGCCTCTTGCCCCCACCCGGTCGGGAACCACGCGTCCACCCGCGCCGCGGCTGCATCTCGCCCCAGCGCCTCTCCCCCAAGAGCGAGCGCCGCCGCGCGCGCGTCCCCGCGCACGAGCCACACCCCGCCTTCCCCCTCAATTCTCCATCTGCCAGCCATCACCGGCCCATCTTGCGACGACATCACTTCCCCCCAATGCTG
>WUUC01068415.1_pt1 | contig 11183 bp, 10 predicted proteins | sample 6278441 | NCBI WGS metagenome assembly WUUC01 (sample SAMN13675441, study PRJNA597444) | soil metagenome | isolation source: soil | place: USA: Washington | collected 2017-10 | reverse complement strand
CGACCGCTCGATCTGCTCGAACAGCCGCTGCTCGTGCTCCGAGAGCGGCACGGCACTCCTCCCCGGTCTACGAGGGTCGACCCGGGCGGGCCGACAGGACCGTCACAGCCGATCGGCTGCGTATTGCAAGTCTACGAGGGGGTCAGCGGGTCGGAAAGCGGGACGATGGTCCCGCCGTGCCGATTTTCCGCGATCATACCGTCGCCCTACCCCCGCTACACCAATCGCACTGTCACCTTGGCGACCCAGAAAGTCACGCCGGGCCGGCGTGGTCGATCCGCGACGGTGGCCCGGCGGCCGGCCTGGTGGGCAGCCGGAGCAGGCTGGCCGGTCGGACCGCGCCGGACCCGAACCGGGCGGCCGCGGCGTCGGCGGCCCGCTCCGCCTCGCGCCAGCCGCTCTCGCGCTCGCCGAGGCTGAGCTGGTGGGGCGCGTCGCCGGCGCCGGCCAACCCCTCGACGCGCACCCCGACCAGCCGGATCCGGTCACCCGGACGGAGCACCTCGAACAGCGCCCAGGCGGTTTCGAAGATCTCCCGGCTGACGTCGGTGGGGCCGTGCAGCGTGCGCGACCGGTTGAGGGTGCGGAAGTCAGCCAGCCGGACCTTCAGCGTCACCGTGCGGCCGGCCTGACCGGCCCGGCGTAGCCGCCCGGCGGTCTTGCCGGCCAGGCTCAGCAGGGCGCGCTTGATCTGGGCCGGGTCCGCGACGTCGGTGTCGAACGTGATCTCGGCGCCGATCGACTTCTCGGCCTGGTGCGGACTGACCCGGCGCGGGTCCCGTCCCCAGGACAGCTCGTGCAGGTGCGCGGCCGCCGCCTCACCGAGGGCCCGGCGCAGCATCGCGACCGGAGCGCGCGCCAGGTCACCCACGGTGGCCAGCCCGAGCCGGCGCAGTGACTCCTCCGAGCGCTCGCCGACCCCCCACAGCGCGGACACCGGCAACGGGTGCAGGTAGTCGAGCACCCGGGCGGCCGGCACCACCACCATGCCGTCGGGTTTGGCCCGCGTCGAGCCCAGCTTGGCGATGAACTTCGTCGGCCCGACCCCGACCGAGCAGGTGAGCCCCTGCTCCGCCGCGACCCGGCGCCGGATCGCGGCGCCGATCTCGGCCGGCCGGCCGAGCAGCCGCGCCGCACCGGCGACGTCGAGGAACGCCTCGTCCATCGACAGGGGCTCGACCAGGGGCGTCATGTCGCGGAAGATCGCCATCACGGCGTGCGACGCGGTCGCGTAGGCGTCGAAGTCGGGGGCGATGAACTCGGCGTGCGGGCACAGCCGCTGGGCGCGGCCGCCCGGCATCGCGCTGCGCACGCCGAACTCGCGCGCCTCGTAACTCGCCGAGCACACCACGCCCCGTGGGCCCGTGCCGCCCACGATCACCGGCCGACCCCGCAGCTCCGGTCGCCGCCGCACCTCGACCGCCGCGTAGAAGGCGTCCATGTCGACGTGCAGCACCGGGCAGCCGGTGTCGTCGGCATCCGGGCCGAACTCGCCGGCATCCGGCCCGCCGCGCGGCAGGTGATGGCTACGCCCCACGCCCGAAGGCTAGCCCCCGGGTACGACAGGAACCGTCAGCCGCCCCGCACGACGAGCAGGGGCACCGACATCTCCACGGGCGTGTACGAGCCGTGAAACGCGATCATCCGGTTGACCGAGTCCGGCTCCACCCCGTTGGCCAGGATCACGTAGTCCTCCCCGCACACCGCCACCACGTCACCGATCCGGGCCAGGTGCTGCGGCGCGACCTGGCCGTACCAGCCCGCGGCCACCGCCTCCGCGCGCGGGACCACCCAGGCGGCCGGGCCGAGCACCGCGCGCCACGCCGCGATCACGTCGTCGACGGCGCCGGGGCGGACGTGCAGGTACCGCACCCGCGGCTCGCCGGCCACCACCGTGACCCCGGCGGCCAGCCGCGGATCGGCGCCGATGTCGAAGCGCCGGTCGGCCGGAACGTTGAGCTGCCCGTGGTCGGCGGTGACGAGCAGCGCCGCGTCCGCCGGCAGCCCCTCGGCCACCATCCGCACCAGCCGGTCGACGTCGGCCACGGCCTCCCGCCACTCGGCCGAGTCGACGCCGTACTGGTGTCCGGTGCGGTCCACGTCGCCGAAGTACCCGCACACCAGCGCCCGCGGCGCCGCCCGCAACGCGGCCAGCATGCCGGCTGCCACCGCGTCGACCCCGAACGCGCCACGGTAGCGGGCGCCACGGTACGCCGCGACGGTGAGCCCGCTGCCTTCGAACTCGGGGTGGCTCACCACCGTCGTCTCGACCCCGTGGGCGGCGACCCGGGCGTACACCGGCTCGACCGGCTGCCATTGGCGGGGGTCGGGATCGTCGCCCCACCTGATGTGGTTGAGCACCCGCGACGTGCCGGGCACGTTGAGGAAGAAGCCGAGCACGCCGTGCGCGCCCGGTGGCGCGCCGGTGCCGAACGTCACCAGGCTGGTCGGCGTCGTCGACGGGAACCCGGCGGTCAGCTCCCGCGCGTCCGGCTCGGCGGCGAGCTGCGCCAGGGTGGGACCGTGCGGCGCCGCCTGCGGCAGTTGCCGCGAGCCCAGCCCGTCGACCAGCAGCACGGCCAGCCGGCGGATGCCGTCGAGCCGGGCGGACAGGCCGAGCGGATCGGGTCCGGGCACGCCGAGCACGGCGGCGGCGCTGGGCAGCAGGTCGGCGAGGCTGGCGCTGCCGTAGCGCGGCAGCACGGCGGTCATCGGGAGTCCACGTCGGGCAGCCGGGCCAGCAGGTGCAACTGGGTGGCCAGGTCCCGGTACGGCTGGCGGGTGGCCGCCGCCGTTTCGAACGAGCGCAGCTTCTCGTGCTCGGTGTCGAGGGTCACGCCGGGCACCAGGTCGGCGATCACCCGTACCCCATGGATCTGCTCCACGACCAGGCCCGCCGCTCCGAGCAGGGCCCCCGCGGACGCCGCGTCATACCGGCGGCGCAGCCGGTCGGCCGGTCCCGCGCAGCCGACCGGGTCGGTCAGCAGTGTGAACGCCGCGTCCAGATGGCCGCTGATCGCCCGGGCCAACACGGCCGCGGCCCGGTTGGCCACCAGGACGCTCGCGGCGCCGCCGGGGCGCAGCGCGGCCGCGAGAGCCTTCGCCGCCGCCGCCGGATCGTCGACGACCTCCAGCAGGCTGTGGCACAGCACGAGGTCGGCGCTTCCGGCCGGCGCCACCTCGGCCAGCGCGTCGACATCGCCCTGGATCGCGGTGAGGGACCCGCCGCCCGCGCCGAGGGAGTCCCCGTTCGCGGCGGGCGGCCCGCCGCCCCGCTCCGTGGCCGGGTGTGCCTCGGCGGCGCGCCGGGTCAGCGCGGCCAGCGCGTCCGGGCTCGCGTCGACGACGGTGACCCGGTGGCCGGCCCGCGCCAGGGGCACCGCGAAGCCGCCGGTGCCGCCGCCCACGTCGACGATGTCCAGCGCTCGGCCGGCCCGGTCGAGTTCCTGCCGCAGGACGGCCCAGACCACGCTGTTGGTTCGCTCCACGCTCGCAGCGTAGTCACTGGTCCGGGCCCGGCCGCAGCGCACCGCACGACGACGCGCCCGACCGCACCGCACCGCGGCGCACCCGGACGCACCGAACGCGCACCCGAACGCACGGTATTTTGCTAATCCGGCGCGCCACCGGGCCGATTTCCAGGTGTTGACCGCGTTCGTACCGGTGGGAGTCAGGGTGAGTTCCGCACACGTTGAGATCCCGGCCGCTCGCCGGCGTCCGTGGGGTGATCTCAGCGTCGCCACCAAGATCACCGCGGCCGTCCTGGTCACGCTGGTCGTCGCGTCGGTCGCGACGATCGCCACGCTGGTCCAGGCCGGCAAGGTACGGGCGACCGGCAACCTGATCTTCGACCACAACTTCCACGGCCTGGCCGACCTGTCCGACATCCGGGACACCGTCCGCCTCCACCGCATCCACCTGCACGAGATCGCGATCTTCGAGCCGGGGTCGGCGGAACAGCGCGCCTCGATCGCCGACCTGGAAACCGACTACGCCGACCTCACCAGGCACCTCGGGGCGTACCGCGCGCACGACGCGGAAACGGCGCTCGTGGACCAGTTCGCGGAGCGGTACGCGGCGTACGTCAAGATCGTGAAGGACGAAATGGTGCCCGCGGCGGAGCGCGGCGACCAGGCGGCATTCCTCGCGGCCAAGGACGGTCCGGCCGACGTGGCGTACGAGAAGGCCGAGGAACTCGTCCTCCAGTTGATCGACGCCGAGAAGGCGCAGGCCGCCGCGCGGGCGGCCGGGATCGACCGGCGGTACTCCGAGGCGCTGACCGTCTCGGTCTCGGTGCTCGTCCTCGCGGTGCTGCTCGGGCTCGGGCTCGCGATCCGGGTCGGACGCTCGATCAGCCGCCCGCTGCGCGCGGTCGCCACCGCCCTCGACGACATGGCCGACGGCGACCTCACCGTCGAGGTACCCGACCCGGGCACCCGCGACGAGGTCGGCGCGATCTCGCGGGCCACGCGCCGGTCCCTGGCCTCGACCCGGTCGAGCGTCTCCGACGTGCTGACCCAGGCCAACCGCCTGACGTCCGCGGCCGGTCGGCTCAGCGGCATCGCCGGGCGGATCCAGACGGGCGCCACCACCACGGCCGACCGCTCGCACACCGCGTCGTCGACCGCCACGCAGGTGTCCTCCAGCGTCACCGTCGTCGCGGCGGCCAGCGAGGAGATGAACTCGGCGATCGCCGACATCTCGCGCAGCGCGGCGAGCGCGGTGCAGGTCGCACAGCGGGCGCTGCAGACCGCCGTGCAGACCAACGGGTCGGTGGCCGCGCTCGGCGCCGCGAGCGCCGAGGTCGGCGACGTCGTCAAGGTGATCAACAGCATCGCGGAGCAGACCAACCTGCTCGCGCTCAACGCGACCATCGAGGCGGCCCGGGCCGGTGAGGCGGGCAAGGGCTTCGCCGTCGTCGCCACCGAGGTCAAGGACCTGGCGCAGGAGACCGCGAAGGCGACCGAGGAGATCACCCGCAAGATCGAGGCGATCCGGGCCAGCAGCACCGAGGCGGCCGACGCGCTCGCCGAGATCAGCGCGATCGTGGAGCAGATCAACGAACACCAGACCACGGTGGCCTCGGCCGTCGACGAGCAGACCGCCACCACCCAGGAGATCAGCCGCAGCGTCGGCGAGGCGGCCGCCGGGGTCGACCACATCGCCCGCAGCATCAGCGAGGTCTCCAGCACCGCCGACGAGTCCCGCGACAGCGCGTGCCAGGCCGCCGAGGCCGCCAGGTCGCTCGCGACGCTCGCCGACGACCTGACCCGGTCGGTGTCACGCTTCCGGGTCTAGGGCGCGGCCCCGTTGGCCTTCGACCAACCGCTCGCGCACTCCGACCACGCGAGCGGGCCGTGGCCGGCGCCGAGCCGCCATCCGGCCGAGCGGCGGATGGCGTCGGCGACGTAGACCTTCGCCCCACGCAACGCCACGGCCAGCGTCGCCCCGCCGGCCAGCCGCGCGGCCGTCGCCGCCGCGAACGTGCAGCCGGTGCCGTGGTTGTTGACCGTGTCGACCCACGCCGCGCGCAGCACCTCCACGGTGCCCGCGGACCAGACCACGTCGACGGCATCGGCGCCGGGCAGGTGCCCGCCCTTGACCACCACGCAGCGGGCGCCGGTCTTGCCCAGTTCGGTCGCCGCCGCCACCATGTCATCCACTGTGGACAACTCGCGGCCGGTGAGCACGGCCGCCTCGCGCACGTTCGGCGTGACGACCGCGGCGTGCGGGAAGAGCCGGTCCAGGTACGCGCGCTCGACGTTGTCGGTGAACAGGCGGTCGCCGCTGGACGCCACCAGCACGGGGTCGACCACCAGGTTCGGCAGGCGTGGCGCGTAGGACGCGACGAGGTCCACGATGGCCGACGTCGCGAGCATGCCGGTCTTCACGGCCGCCACCGGCAGGTCGGCGAGCACCGAGTCCAGTTGCGCGGCCACGAAATCGGTGGCGATCGGGTCGATTCCCTGCACGCCGACCGTGTTCTGGGCGGTCAGGGCCGTGATGACGCTGGTGCCGAAGACGCCGTGCATGGCGAAGGTCTTGAGATCGGCCTGGATGCCCGCTCCCCCACCGGAATCGGAGCCGGCGATGGTCAGTGCGACGGCTGGCTGGCGCATGTCACCTCCACAAGGGACCGGACCACGGCGGCCGGGTCGGCCGCGCGCATCACAACACCCATGACGGCGACGCCGGTCGCGCCGGCCGCCAGGCACTCCCCGGCGCGCGCCGGGGAGTCGATGCCGCCGAGGGCGTAGACGGGCAGCGGCGCGCTCGCGCACATCCGCCGCAGGCGGTGCAGGCCTAGCGGCGGGCCGTACCCCGGCTTGGGAAAGACCGGCGACAGCGTGGCGTACGCCGCCCCCAGCGCCGCGGCCGCCGCGAGGTCCGCGGCGGTGTGGCACGCCCACCCGACCACCCGGCCGCCGCGATCCCGATGGCGTCCGTCCACACCGGACACGAGCAACAGATCGCCGACCTCCGCGCGCAGTCGCGCTTCGAGCGCCGCCCGCGCACCGTCGGGCAGGTCCTTCTCCCGGAGGACGACGCGTGTGGCACCACCGGCGACCGCGGCGCTCACGACCGTGGCGAGGTCACGGGGTGCCGCCTGGCGGCGGTCGGTGTAGACCAGCACTACCACGCCGGCATCCCCTCCATCGGGCTCGACGCGGTGGCGTAGTCCCGGCGCGGGATCCGGCCGGCTAGCCGCGCGAGCCGCCCCGCCTCCACGGCGTGGCGCATGGCACGGGCCATCCGCGCCGGGTCCTCGGCCCGCGTCACGGCCGAGGCGAGCAGCACCGCGTCGCAGCCGAGTTCCATGGCGGCCGCCGCGTCGGACGCCGTGCCGATGCCGGCGTCGAGGATCACCGGCACCTCGACCAGTTGCCGGATCAGCGCGATGTTGTGCGGGTTGCGGATGCCCAGGCCCGAACCGATCGGCGAGCCCAGCGGCATGACCGCCGCACAGCCGGCGTCGGCCAGGCGGCGGGCCAGGATCGGATCGTCGGAGCAGTACGGGAAGACGGTGAACCCGTCCGCCACGAGGCTTTGCGCCGCGGCGAGCAGTTCGACCGGGTCGGGCAGCAGCGTGTCCTCGTCGCCGATGACCTCCAGCTTGACCCACGCGGTGTCGAACGCCTCCCGCGCCAGGTGCGCGAGCTTGACCGCCTCGACGGCGGTGAAGCAGCCGGCCGTGTTGGGCAGCACCCGCACGCCGCAGGCGTCGATGACGTCGAGCACCCCGCCGGGGGCCGACGGGTCGATCCGGCGCAGCGCGACCGTCACCAGGGCGGTGCCGCTGGCGGTGATCGCGGCCTCCAGGGCCCGCAGGCTGGTGGCTCCGCCGGTGCCGAGGATCAGGCGGGAGGGCAGGTCCACGCCGGCGAGGGTGAACGGATCGTCCATGTCAGCCACCCTGCGCCGCCGTCAGCACCTCGACGGCGGCACCGTCACGCAGCCGGGTCGCCGCCCACTCGCCGCGCCGCACCACCGCACCGTCGACCGCCACGGCGATGCCCCGGGCGGCGCCGGGCACGATCTCGGCGACCACGTCGGCCACCGTCGCGCCGTCCGGCGCGGTGCGCGCCACCCCGTTCACCGACAGTCTCATGCGGACACTCCCCGGAATCGCTGTGGCTGGAAGGGTTCGAACTCCGGTGGGACAGCTCCCGTCGCGATGAGGTCGGCCACCGCGTCGGCGGTCACCGGGGCGAGCAGCACACCGTCGCGGTAGTGGCCGGTCGCGACGATCGTGCGCGCGCCGAGGCGACCCACGATCGGGGCGTTGTCGGGGGTGGCGGGACGCAGCCCGGCGCACGCCTCCACCAGCTCGTACTCGGCGAGGGCGGGCACCAGGTCGACGGCGGGACGCAACAGCTCCAGCACGCCGCCCGCGGTGACCGCCGTATCGGTGCCGCGCTCCTCCTCGGTGGCGCCGACCACGATCTCGCCGTCGGCGCGCGGCACGATGTACACCGACCGGTTGCCGGCGCTGCCCCGGATCACGTGTCGCAGCCCCGCCTCGGGCGCCCGCAGGCGCAGGATCTGTCCCTTCACCGGGCGCACCGGCAGGCCGGGCGCGAGCGCCGCCGTGGCGTGACCGGCGGCGACCACGGTCACATCGGCGTCCATGGTGGACCGTCCACTGTGTTCGATCAGGGCACCGCCGGCCGCCGCCACCGCTGTGCGCAGCGCGGCGGCCACCCGACGCGGGTCGACCTGCCGGTCGCCGGGCACGTGGGCGCCGCCCCGGATCCGGGGTGACAGCAGGGGTTCCCGCTCCCGCAGCACGCTCGCGCCCAGCGGCTCCACCGCGAGTCCGACCCGGCGGTGGAAGTCGACCAGCCGGTTGACGGCGCGCATGTCGTCGTCGGTCAACGCGACGACCAGCGTGCCGTCGTCGCGGTACCCGAGGTCGTGTCCGGTCGCCGCGGTCAGGTCGGCCGCGAACCCGGGCCAGCGGCCCGCGCCCAGGCGCAGTAGGCGGTGCAGCGGCTCCTCCCCGAACCGCGTCTCGCCGGCCGGGGCGAGCATGCCCGCCGCGACACCCGTGGCGGCGGTGGCCGGCGCCGGGTCGTACACGCTCACCCGGTACCCCCGCTGCACGCACCGCCAGGCGGTGGCGAGGCCGATGATCCCGCCACCGACCACGGCGACGCTGCTAGCCATCGAGGACTCCGCACAGCCGCGCGGCGGCGGCCCCGGGGTCCGGTGCCGCGCTGACGGCCGCGACCACCGCGACCCCGTGCGCCCCGGCGGCCAGCAGCGCCGGGATGCCCTCGGCCGTGACGCCGCCGATCGCGATGACCGGCACGGACACCGCAGCCGCCACGGCGGCCACGCCGGCCGGCCCGATCGGCGCGGGAAGACCGTCCTTTGTGGACGTCCGGTACGCTGGCCCGACACCCAGGTAGTCGGCTCCGTCGGCGACGGCCCGCCGTGCGGTGTGCGGCTCGCGCGCGGTCGCGCCAAGGAGTGCGGCCGGCCCGAGCACCCGGCGGGCGGCGGCCACCGGCAGGTCGTCGGCGCCGACGTGTCCGCCGTCGGCGCCGACCGCCAGGGCGATGTGGAGGCGGTCGTTGACCAGGCAGGCCGCGCCGCGGGCCCGGCACAGGTCGACCACGGCGCCGGCCAGTTCGTAGGCGGCCCGGTCGCTGAGGTCGTCACCGACCCGGACCTGCACCGTGTCCACGCCGCCCGCGAGGGCCGCGGCGACGGTGGCGAGCACGTCCCGGCCGGGGCGCGCGTCGGTGACCAGGTGGAGGCGTCCGACACGGTGGCCCATGCAATCCTCTCCCTTCGCCGGCATGACCCGGATCAGGTGCGACGGTCGGGGGCTGACAGCCCCCCTCTCAGCCCGGTCACACCGGGCTCCCGCGGGGTTTGTTCGTACGCGGTGACCCTAACACCCACCCGCCCACCGCTTGCAGATCCTGGCCCGCCGATCATGCAGTTGTGGTGGCCGTTACGCCCCAGTGTGCCCACTTTTATTCCCACCACGTCTGCATGATCGAAAGGCCAAGATCGGACCGCACGGCCCCCTATCGTCGAACTGCTCAGCGGGCGCTAGCGGAAGTCGCGTGAGGGGGAGTGGATGGGTAGGGTCAGCGGCGCCAGGTGGTCGGCGCGCAGGTTGAGCACACCCTCCGCCTTCTCCAGCAGGCCCCGGATGATCATCGCGTTGGACAGCCGCGCCACCTTGCGGAACCGGTGCCACAGGCCCGGGGTACACGTGACGTTGAGCATGCCGGTCTCGTCTTCAAGGTTGATGAAGGTGACACCGCCCGCCGTGGCGGGCCGCTGCCGATGGGTGACGATGCCCCCCACGTACACCCGTCGCCCCTGCTCGATGGCCTGCAGTCCGGTGATCGGCAGCACCCCGGCGGCGGTCAGGTAGTCCCGCGCGAACTGCACCGGGTGGGCGTCGGGCGCCAGCCCGGTCGCCCACACGTCGGCCTTGAGCCGGTCGATGGCGTCCATCCCCGGCAGCGGCGGCGCCTCGATGCCGGTGGCGGTGCCGGGCAGCCGGTCCGCCTTCTCCTGGGCCGCCGCCCCGGCACCCCACAGCGCCTCCCGGCGGTTCAGGCCGAAGCAGGCGAAGGCGTCGGCGGTGGCCAGGGCCTCCAGGTGCGCGGTGCTCAGCTCGGCCCGGCGGGCCAGGTCGGCCATGCCGAGATAGGGCCCGTTCGCGACCCGTTCCGCTTCGATCCGCTCGGCCACCGTGTCGCTGAGGGTACGCACGGACTTGAGTCCCAGCCGCACCACCGGCCCACCGATCCCCCAGTGCTGGGGCGGCTCCCCCACGCCGGTGCGCGGGCCGCTGCGCTCGGCCGGCGGCTCCAGGGTCGCCATGGCGTTGCTCACGTTGATGTTCGGCCGCCGGACGGTCACCCCGTGCCGGCGCGCATCGTCCACAAGGGACTGTGGCGAGTAGAAGCCCATCGGCTGGGCGTTGAGCAGGGCGGCGCAGAACGCGGCCGGGTGATAGCGCTTGAGCCACGCCGAGGCGAACACCAGATAGGCGAAGCTCATCGCGTGGCTCTCCGGGAAGCCGTAGTTGGCGAACGCGGCGAGCTTGTTGTAGAGGTCGTCGGCGAGGTCTCCGGTGATGCCGTTGGCGGCCATCCCCGCGTAGAGCCGGTCGCGGACCAGCCCCATCTTCTCCATCGACCGCTTGGCGCTCATCGCCCGGCGCAACTCGTCGGCCCCGGCGGCGCTGAACCCGGCGACGTCGATCGCCATCTGCATGAGCTGCTCCTGGAACAGCGGCACGCCCAGGGTGCGCTCCAGCGTCTTCGCCAGCTTCTCGTGCGGGTAGGTGACCTCCTCCAGACCGTTCTTGCGCCGGATGTACGGGTGCACCGAACCGCCCTGGATCGGGCCGGGGCGGATCAGCGCCACCTCGATCACCAGGTCGTAGAACTCGCGCGGCTTGAGCCGGGGCAGGGTGGCCATCTGGGCCCGGCTCTCCACCTGGAACACGCCCACCGAATCGGCCCGGCAGAGCATGTCGTAGACCTCCTGGTCATCCAGGGGCATCGTCTCGATGGTGTAGGGCACCGCCCCGCCCACGGTGACGATCAGGTCGAAGGCGTAGTGCAGCGCCGAGAGCATCCCGAGCCCGAGCAGGTCGAACTTGACCAGCCCGACGCTGGCGCAGTCGTCCTTGTCCCACTGCAGCACGG